>SPJL01004356.1_pt1 | contig 12001 bp, 8 predicted proteins | sample 3741751 | NCBI WGS metagenome assembly SPJL01 (sample SAMN10925998, study PRJNA522277) | cold seep metagenome | isolation source: Elba SIP-enriched marine methane seep metagenome, extraction at timepoint T3 | place: Italy: coast of Elba, Mediterranean Sea | reverse complement strand
CGCCATCACGGATTTTACTAAACCAGTACTCTAATTGCTTACCAGCTGCCTCGCGGCCGCCAAGACCAAAAGCAAGCGCAACAGCAACAGCAATCGCACCTAAGGTCAAGCCAAAGGCCATGTTAACGATGTCATCAGCAATGCCCATTGCGCGTAAGCCCATGGCAATTACCAAGCCGATAATGGCAAAGCGAGCAATGTTGGCTAAGCCAGTTGATTTTTTGCCGCTAGCTTTATCGATGGCTTTGTAAGCCAGATTGGCTAACCAGAAACCAATCATCAAGATGACTGAACCTAGTAGGATGTCACCACCAAACTGGATAAACATACCCACAATATCACTCACTTGTGAGAAACCTAAACGGTTTGCCGCTTCGACTGATGCAAATAACAAGGCAAAGAACACGATGATTTTGCCGACAAGGTCTGCAGCAGTACTCTCTTTAGAGAACGTATCAGCAAAACCTAATTTGGCAGGTACTGCATTAAAGCCAACACCAGATAGCAGTTTAACGATGATAGAGGCAGCAAACTTGGACACATAGTATGTCACTGTCAAAATAATGGCTGCACCAATAATGTTTGGTACTGCAGATAGCACCATTGACAGCATGTCAGTAGCAGGGCCAGAGATAACGTCAATTTGTAGTGCATCTAAAGCAGCGATTAATAATGGTACGAAAACAAATACAAATACCACAGTACCAATCACGCTAGACAGTTTGATGTTGCCTTCCATGTCTGCTGTGAGTTTGTCGATACCAGTTGTTGCTAAAATATTGCTGACTAAACCACTGAAGATTTTAGCCACGATCCAGCCAACAAAACCGATAACACCAGCACCAAGTATATTTGGCACCATGCCTAACATTTGATCGACCATACCTTGTACTGGAAGTAATAGGCCATCCAGCTCAAGTGTAGATAGCACCAATGGTAAGAACATCAAGATGATGATCCAGAACAACATATTACCAATGTGGTTGCTTACCGGAGACATGCCAGCTTCATTGCTTAGTTTTTCATCAAGGCTGGTTGCTGACATGGCTTTGTTGGTGAAGTACTTTACAAAGGTTGCCAGACCCCAAGCAACGACTGCTAAGATCGCCCCGCCTGCAATTTTAGGTAAAAAGTCAAAGATTTGTGTGAATAGCGCATTCAATGGGCCTGAAACAGAATCCAAGTTAAGATTGCTAAACACTTCCATCAATGTCATTAAGATGATGAGTGCAAAAGCCGAGAAAGAGATGCCAGAAGCAAAATCAATCTCGCTGCCTGTTGTGTCGGCAATACGTTTATTTAAGCCAACCATTGAAAAGAACTGGTTTAAACCAGCGCGTACCAGCATTGCGATAAACCAGCCAGCCACTAAAATCAGAATTGCGCCTAGGATACTAGGCAAGTATTGGCCAAGCTGACTTTGAATGCTATGAAATAGCGTTGTGAAGTCCATGGTATTTCCCCCGTTTGTTAAATATAGTTAAAAAAATGAACCTTTACATGCTTAAAAGATACAACAAAAAATCATGTAATTACAGCGATTTAATGAAATTTACAATTAACGGGGCATTAAGCCGACTGTGATGTTACCTTAATGGTACGAAATGGTTGGTACACTGCTTGTTTAATGGGCTAAAGAGGTGTTGAGATACCAGATATTTAACATTGTCAACATAGACAATTTTTCGAATACGGGTTACATTGAGAGTTGTTAAATTAAACGAGTTAAGCTTTTGCTGTTTGTTATTTATTACATTTTTGCCATCAGTATTATTGTGCTGCACTTCACAGGTCATCTGGCAGCATGGGGTTTAGAGTGGATGGTATTTGTCTTGTTGGCAACAGTATTTCCAGCGGTTTTATTTCTTTAAACCAGCTTTTTTTAGTTTCTATTCGCTTTCCTGCTCTACTTGATAACGCTGGTTAATCAGAAGTGCGCCTAATGTAGGCATGACACGACTGAGCCAGATTAACAGTGCTTCGGGCTGTCCGAGATAATGTAATTTTTTCCCTTGATGGATAGCGTCTATTACAGAGTTAGCGACTTTGACTGGGGTATCTATCGCAATATTCTTTTCTCGCACCCATTTGACTAATTGATCGTCTAGCAGGGCTGTTTTAATCGGGCGTGCGCCTATAAATGAGACCTTAACCCCTTGTGATCGGTATTCACGGTGTAATGCCTGCGAAAAGCCAATTAACGCTTGTGTATTAGCAGATTTACTGGCTGTCTCTGCAAGCCCAAGCGCACCATAAAGATTACCCACATTCACAATGTGCCCGGATTGCTTCGCCAGCAACTTGGATAATACAGCTTGACACATCATCATCGGGATAATTGACTCAGTATACATTTGTTGTGCCAGTAAGCCTGGTTGTTGGTCTTCAAAGCGACTTATCGATAAGTCACTAGCAACATTGATGAGTATGTCCAACTCACCAATCAGTGCTGATGCATGGGTCACGACTTCTTGCGAGGCACTTTCAGCTTGAAAGTCATTGGCAATGATAAATGCTTCACCACCCTGCTGCACAATTTCATTCTGAAGCTGTATGAGTAAATCTTGATTTCTATCTACCAGTGCGAGCTTGGTGCCCAGCTTGCTAAATTGCTTGGCCATCGCTTGACCTAGTGCGCTGGTTGCCCCCGTCAATATAATGGATTTGTTATGGAAGCTCATCTCTCATCTCTCATTGTTTTTTAACATTTAATTACAAATGGTTGTGAGATTCAAGTACTGTTTTCAGTCTCTTGCCCAAAATAAAAGTGAATGCTTACTAATATGGCCAAATTTCATCTTAGTACTAAATCACAAGAAAAACAGTATTGACACTATAACTTAACGCTGTTAACTTAACGTCGTTAATTAAAAAAGAAGGTGCCGCATGGAATCGGCTTATTTATGGTTAAAAACCATACACATCATCGGTGTTGTCTTGTTCTTAGGCAATATAATTGTGACTGGCTGGTGGAAAGTCCTGGCTGACCGTACCAATAATCCGCAGATCATTGCTTTTGCACAAAGACAGGTCACCTTGACTGATTATGTGTTTACCGCAGGCGGTGCGTTGATTTTATTGGTGGCAGGGATGCTCAATATTTGGCTACATGAAATGCCACTGACAATGAAATGGTTAATGCACGGTATGGGACTTTTTATAGTGTCTGGCCTGATCTGGGTGTTGGTATTGATTCCTACACAAATGAAGCAAGCAAAGATGGCTAAAACTTTTGCAGAGACGGGAGAAATTCCAGAGCACTATTGGAAGCTCTGTCAGCGTTGGAATTTTTGGGGATTTTTAGCCGTGATTACGCCATTGATCACCGTTTACCTTATGGTATTTAAGGCAGTTTAAAACATGGCACCACGTATACAAACTGAAGCAGATAAATTAGAGGCACGCAACAAAATACTGGATGCCGCCAAAGAATTATTTGTTGAAAAAGGTACAGATGCGGTGACCATGCGCGAGGTTGCCAAAAAAGTATCATACTCTCCGACAACGATATATTTATACTTTCAAGATAGAGAGGCTCTGTTACATCACTTGTGCGTGCGTGACTATCAAGAGTTGGGTGTTGCACTGCAACCAATACTAGAAAATCCTGACCCTGTGTTGAGAATGCGCGCACTCGGCAAGGCGTACGCAGAGTTTGCCGTCCGTTTTCCGCACCACTATCAGTTGATGTTTATGACCGTGCGTAACGATTGCGAAGCCATCAAACATGATGTTGACCCAGGGTTAGACTCTTATGAAATGTTGAATCAGGTCGTGCAATTTGCATTTGACCAAGGTTGCTTTGGTTCAGAACATCAAGATCCCGCATTGATTGCACAAACCGTTTGGAGCGCGATGCACGGGGTATGTTCGTTGCAAATCACCCTGGGCGAAAGCAAAGAAATGAACTGGGTAGATTTTGAACAGCGGGTTAATACTATGCAGCAATGTCTGGAAGCAGGGTTGTTAAAGGCAGAATATTTAAAGGACTGGTCGTGATGAATGGTGTGCAAAAAATTGGACTGTATGGTGGATTATTACTGGCTTTGATGGGCTTAAGCGCTTGTGAAAAGCCAGTACCAAGAGAAGCCAGTTTAAGGCCAGCTTTGGTGATGACGGTGAGTCCGGTCGATTATCAAAGTATATTAAGCATAGTCGGCGAGGTTCAGCCACGTTACTCAGCGGTTCAAGGTTTTAGGGTACCGGGCAAGATTACCAAGCGCTATGTAGAGGTCGGTGAGCAGGTCAAAAAAGGGCAATTAATAGCGCGGATCGATGCTTCAGATGCCAACTTATCTGTACAAGCTGATCAGGCGGCGATGACTGCGGCACAAGCGAATCTTGATTTTGCTGCTTCAGAACTAAAGCGGCAGCAACAATTATTAGATAAACAGTTTATTTCGCCTGCGGCCTTAGAGCGCTACAAAACCAGCTACGACATGGCCCAGGCTAGTCTGAAGCAGGCAAAAGCTAAAAACGCAGTGACGCAAAACCAATCGGCTTACACCTTGTTAGCTGCTGATCGCAGCGGTGTAGTGAATCAAGTTAGAGCAGAGCCTGGACAGGTGGTCGCAGCGGGTGAGCCCATTGCCACGATTATCTCGCCAAAGAACCTAGAAGTGCACATACCTGTGGCAGAAGCCAATATTGACCAAGTGCAGTTAAAACAAGCTGTTAAGGTTAAGTTGTGGTCAAACGGTTCAGAATATTATCCAGCAACCGTCAGAGAAATTGCACCAGTTGCGGACCCGGTGACGAGAACTTACCTGGTCAAACTGCAGCTGAAAGAAATAAATAGCAAAGTCAAAATGGGGATGACTGCAACGGCGATACTGCCAACGACACAAACCGCACAGTTATTGATTCCAACTGCGGCAGTGATTCAGCACGCCCAACAGCCAGTTGTCTGGGAAGTGAATGAAAAAAATGAAGTGCACGCAACACCAATCACTGTAGCCGCATATGGTGAAAATGGTGTGATTGTCGCGGATGGCTTGCGCGCAGGTGAAAAAATTGTCATCGCTGGCGCACACGCCTTAACTGAAAATCAAGTCATCAAACCTGTTGAACGAAAGCGATAAGCCGTCATGAGTCGATTTAATTTATCTGATTGGGCGCTCAAGCATCAAAATCTGGTGCTGTATTTCATGCTGTTGCTCTCAGTCGTTGGTGCCTTATCATATGGCCAGCTTGGTCAATCAGAGGATCCGCCATTTTCGTTTAAAGTGATGGTAGTTAGGACGCAATTACCAGGTGCCAGTGCTGATGAAGTGGCGATGCAAGTCACTGATCCAGTCGAGAAAAAACTACAAGAGATTGCAGCGCTTGATAACTTACGCAGTTTTTCCCGTGCGGGCGAGTCAACGATAATTCTATGGGCAAAAGATGACACTCAGCCTGAAGAAATTTCCGATGCCTGGTATCAGGTGCGTAAAAAAATCAGTGATATTAAACATACTTTGCCAAACCAAGTGCAAGGCCCATTTTTTAATGATGAGTTTGGCGATGTGTTTGGCAATATGTATGCCCTGCTGGGCGATGGCTACAGCCCTGCTGAGCTAAAGCGTCAGGCAGATTTGATCCGTGCGCAATTATTACAGATCAAAGATGTGGCCAAAGTACGGTTTTTTGGCGAGCAAAACGAACGTATCTTTTTAGAGGTCTCTAACGCTAAGCTGGCTACCTTGGGTATCAGCACACATCAGCTGATTAGCCAGATTCAAACACAAAACCTGATTAGCCCAGCAGGTGAATTTAATACCAGCACGGAAAACATCAAAGTACGTGTTACAGGTGATATTAACAGTGTAGAAAAGCTCAATGCTTTGTATATTGCTGCCAACGGGCAACGCATACGCCTGACAGATGTGGCTAAAGTCAGCTATGGCTATGAAGACCCTCCTTCCACAGCAACACGTTTTATGGGAACACCAGCATTGTTCATTGGCGTGTCTATGCGCAAGGGTGGTGATATTATTGCCTTAGGCAAACAACTCAATCAAGAAGTGCCGAGTATTGAGCAAAGCCTGCCGGTTGGTTTGTCATTGAAGACGATTACCTCACAACCCGAAACCGTTAAAAAATCAGTACAAGAGTTTGTCAAAACCCTGGCCGAAGCGGTGATTATTGTGCTTGCGGTGAGTTTATTATCACTGGGCTGGCGTACAGGGATTGTGGTAGCGATTGTGATACCGGTGGTGTTGGCGATTACTTTTTTAATGATGTATTTGTATGAGATCGGTTTGCATAAAATCTCACTCGGTGCCCTGATCCTGTCGTTAGGCTTATTAGTGGATGATGCGATTATTGCTGTTGAGATGATGGCCTCAAAAATGGAGCAGGGTATGGCGCGTGTTAAAGCGGCTGCTTATGCGTATCAAACCACCGCGATGCCAATGCTAACAGGTACGCTGGTCACTGCCGCAGGGTTTTTACCGATTGCCACCGCAGCCTCGACGACTGGGGAATATACACGTTCAATTTTTCAGGTCACGGTAATTGCCTTATTAATCTCATGGGTGGCGGCAGTGACCTTTGTGCCTTATCTTGGTTATCATTTATTACCAGACTTAAGTAAGAAACATGATGACCACGAGAGCACCTATCACAGTCCGTGGTACCAGCGTCTAAGACGTTTAATCACCTGGGTCGTTAAACAGCGCTGGGTGGTCATTATCTTGACGGTCATTGCCTTCGTAATGGCGATTATTGGGTTTGGTCAGGTGCAGCAGCAGTTCTTTCCTGATAGTACGCGCCCAGAATTAATCGTGGATTTGCGTTTAACAGAGGGGGCTTCTTATCGGGCGGCAGATAATACTGCCAAACAACTAGAAGCGTGGTTGGATCAGCAGATTGCCGATAAGGAAATTGGCGTTGAAAACTATGTCACCTACATTGGCACTGGTAGCCCACGGTTTTATCTACCATTAGATCAACAACTACAGCGCAAAAACTTTGCAGAGTTTGTGATTACCGCCAAAGACAGTGCCTCACGTGAATTGATCCGATCTAAATTGATTGATTTATTTAATCATGGCTTTCCTAACATTCTTGCATCGGTATTCCGATTGGAAAACGGCCCACCAGTAGGCTTCCCCGTGCAGTTTAGAGTCTCTGGCCCCGCTGACTTTGAAAGTAATGACTATGCAACACTGCGTGCGCAAGCAGAAAAAGTGGCTGCAGTCATGCGAGACAATCAGCACTTAAGCAATGTGCAGTTTGATTGGCAAGTGCCGATTAAATCCATCCAGCTCGAAGTAGACCAAGCCAAGGCTAAAACGCTCGGTGTGGACTCAACGCAGATAGCCAACTTTGTGAATGGTGTGCTAGATGAATTGAATATCACGGAATTTCGTTATCGCAACAAGCGCATTGATCTGGTGGTACGAGGTACACCTGAAGAGCGGAAGCGTATTTCGCGTTTGGGTGATTTGATGATTAAAGTGGCAAATAATCAAAGTGTGCCTTTGTCGCAACTAGCTAAGATTCACTATACCTTCGAAGAAGGGTTGATCTGGAAGCGTGATCGCATACCCACTATCACGGTGAGTGCCAATGTGTATGGCAAAGTGCAGGCACCGTTTGTCTCAAGTCAGGTTGAAGCAGCGCTAGTGCCAATTAAAAAAGCCTTACCTTTAGGTTATAAAATCGCCATTGGTGGTGCGATTGAAGAATCAGCCAAAGGCAGTGCCTCTGTGGCTAAAGGTGCACCTTTATTTATTGTGGTGGTGCTCACTATTTTGATGATTCAGTTGCAAAGCTTCTCACGTGTGATGTTGGTGCTATTAACCGCCCCAATGGGCATTATAGGTGTGACTATATTTTTACTCTTATTTAATCAGCCATTTGGTTTTGTGGCGATGCTGGGCACGATTGCGCTGTCAGGCATGATTATGCGTAACTCAGTGATATTAGTAGAGCAGATCGCGCAGGATCAGGAGGCGGGTGTGGCGCACTGGCAAGCGATCGTTGAGTCAACTGTTAGAAGATTCAGACCGATCGTGCTGACAGCGGCGGCTTCGGTACTAGCGATGATTCCATTGTCACGTAGTGCTTTCTTTGGCCCGATGGCGGTGGCAATTATGGGTGGCTTGTTTGTGGCCACGATATTAACAATTGTTGCGCTGCCAGCCATCTATGCGGCCTGGTATCGCGTCAAAATCCCTAAAGAGGCTTAAAAAGAGAGAATTAATTGATCAAAACCCTATTCAATGCCATCAGTGAGATAAATGAGATGCGCTATAATTTGAGCGTGATCTTTCCTAACCACTGACCAAAGAACAGGTAGAGCAAAATGACTGAGCAAAACACAAGCACAAAGACTATTTATGACGCCAACAACGCGGTGTTCAATATGGTAGAGCAACAGATTCGCCCATGGGATGTATTAGATCCTGCGGTGTTGGATTTGTTTACGCTGGTGCCGCGAGCAAATTTTGTCAGCGAGGCGCAACAAGGTCTTGCCTATGCCGATGTTGAATTGCCCATCGGGCATGGTCAAACCATGTTGGAGCCAAAAGTTGAAGGCCGCATTTTACAAGCGGTGCAGATTCAGCCAACAGACAAAGTGCTGGTCATTGGCACTGGCAGTGGTTACCTGACAGCATTGGCTGCGCAACTGGCTAAGTCTGTGACCAGTATTGAGCTTGTGCCTCAACTCTCTGCACTAGCGGCGCAACGCATGAATGATCAAGGCATCCACAATGTGAGCTTTCAAGTTGGTAATGGTGTGAATGGCTATGCCGCAGATGCGCCTTATGATGTGATTATCTACGCGGGTGCGCTCGAAATGCGCAACAAAACCGCCGAGAATTTACTCAATGTTGGTGGCCGTTTGTTTGCCTTGATTGGTCAAAAACCGATCATGGAAGCGCATTTGATCACCCGCATTTCTAAGCAAGATTTTAAAGAAGAAATCGTATTTGAATCCTGCTTAGCCCCACTCACCAATGCGCCCAAGCTGGCGCGGTTTAATTTTTAGCGAGCCATGACAAAATACCTGCGTACTTATTTAATTACTTTTCTCTACATCTTAATTGGCAGTATGCAGGTGGCGCAGGCCACGCCGCAGTCTTTATATTCCGTCTATCAGCAGGCTGTCGCAAATGATCCAACATTGGCGGCCGCCAAAAAAGCCAACGAAGCTGTACAAGAGAACATCGTCCAAGCAACAGCACTCAACCGACCACAAGTGGATGTGAGTGCAGGTTTGCGCGCTTCTCGAAATGACATTCGCTTTATCGGCAATGCACCTTTTCCTAGTGAGGGCCTCAATACCTTTGAAGGCTACCAATATGGTGTGACCGCACGTCAACCCATCTATCGCAAACAAAATAAAATCGTACTCGATCAAAGTAAGCTGCAAGTTAGCCAGGCTAATAAGCAATGGCAACAATCACAGCAACAGCTAATGTTTGATACCACGCAGGCCTACGCTAATGTCTTGATGGCCAAAGCCAGTGTCATGCAACTGGCGGCGCAACAAACTGCGATTGAGCAACAGCTAGCACAGGCCAAAGCCAATTTTGACGTTGGCAATGCGACGATTACGGATATAAATGAAGCGCAGGCACGCAATGATTTGGTGGCTGCGCAAGCGATAGCCGCACAAAATCAATATCAAGTCGCTTTGCATGGTGTTGAGGTGTTGACGGGCATGCGTCCAGAAACCCTAATTGGTTTAAGAGAGGGCTTTAGCCTGCAAAACTTAGAAGGCGATATGCCAAGTTGGGTAGCACGCGGGCTACAACACAGTTTGTCGATTCAGTCGCAACGAGAAGCGCTGGCAATCGCAAAAAAAGAAATCGAACGCAGCAAAGCAGGGCTGTACCCGACAGTGGACGGCGTGGTAACGGCAAGCCATTCTTATGAAAACGGCGGTAGCTTTGGGTTTGGTCTCGATCAAAAAAGTCTAGTGCTGGGCGTGCAATTAGCGCTGCCTTTGTATCATGGTGGCGAGATTCGTTCTAAAACTCGTCAGGCATTGTTATATCAAGAAAAAGTGGCAGAGGACTTGGCTGCGGCCAAGCGCCAGATCACGCTCGCTACCCAACAAGCTTATTTAACAGTTGAGAGCAATATTGCGCAGATTAATGCGCTCAAAGCGGCACTGGTGAGCAGTCAAAGCCAACTGGATGCCACACAAACGGGGTATGATGTGGGGATACGTACCAGTGTGGATGTCTTAAATGCGCAACAACAATATTATGCAGCAGAGCGTGATCTTGCGGTGGCACATTATCAATATCTAGTGAGTTGGGTGCGCCTAAAAACAATAGTGGGTGAAATCACAGAGGCAGATTTGCACACTATTGACACCCAATGGCTGGCACAACATTAAACGCAATTAATGAAGGCGTGTTTTTATGCAGGCACTGACAACACAGACTAATCGCAGCCAATTGGTATTTGTAGATATTCAAACTAAGCTGGCACCTGCGATGCATGCGGATGACATGCTGGCTGCGACCAAAAACAGCCTGATTCTTGCGCAAGCTGCCAAACGTTTATCAGTGCCAATGCTGCATACTGAGCAATATCCAAAAGCCTTAGGCAATACCATTCCTGAGCTGGCAGAGCAGCTGACAGCGGTTCAAGCGATTGAAAAAGTTGAATTTGCTTGTACTGCTGTGCCTAGATTTTGCAGTCAGCTAACGCAGGATCGTTCCCAAGTAATATTGGCTGGGATTGAGGCGCATATCTGCATTTTGCAAACTGCCTTTGGTTTGCTGCAAAAAGGTAAGCAGGTGTTTGTGCTTGAAGATGCGATTGCTTCGCGCAACCCAGCAAATAAACAGAATGCCATTGCTAGAATGCACGAAGCAGGTTGTGTGATCACTAATACAGAATCTGTGGTCTTTGAATGGCTGGGTAAAGCAGGTGGTGATGACTTTAAAGTCGTCAGCAAGCTGATTCGATAGTGATTTAATCAATCTTGTGTAGGGGATATGTAGGGGCGTAGCAACATCAGGTAATTTTCTGTTGCGCCTTGGTGTTGGGTCACAAACTGTTTGGCACGTGTTTGCATGTGTTGCCGTTCAACTGATGCCGTGTCTGATAACAACTCCAGTACAACCTTCGTTAGCACTTCTGCATCTTGCACGCGTTTAGCGGCACCTGCTTCGATCACTTGGTTGGCGACTTGCGTAAAGTTAAACGTATGTGGCCCAAACAACACAGGCGTGCCAACGGCACAAGGCTCGATCATATTTTGTCCGCCAAGTGGCAATAAACTGCCACCAATAAAGGCGACATCAGCCGCTGCATAATAGCTAGGCATTTCGCCCATCGTATCGCCCAGCATGACTGATTGAGAGATCGGTTTTGATCTGTCCAATTCACTCTTGCGGACAAAAGACAGCTGGTTTGCAGTCAGCAACGCAGCCACCTCATCAAAGCGCTGAGGGTGGCGTGGTACTAGCATCACAAAAACACCTTGTTTTACTAAGGCTTGAATCGTATCTATTAATAAAGCCTCTTCACCTTCGCGGGTGCTGGCAGCGATAAACACGGGTTTGTTGCCTATGTGTTGTTTGAGCGTTAGGCCTTGGGCGATGAAGTGATCTGCAATGGCAACATCAAACTTAAGGTTGCCACTCACAGAAGGGTTTACGCCAAAAGCTTTAAAGCGCTCGGCATCGGCCTTTGTTTGTGCACTGATGAATGAGAGTTGATTTAAGGCTTCACTGGTGAGCTTGTGGACTTTGGCATAGCCTTTAGCTGATTTTTCGGACAAGCGGGCATTGATTAAAACAGCGGGCACTTTTTTGCGATGGCACTGGTCAATTAAATTAAACCAAAGCTCTGTCTCCATTAAGATCATCATGACGGGTTTAAAGTGCGTCAAGAAGCGTTCGACTGCGCTAGGCAGATCATAGGGCAAATAGGCGCGCATCACTTGGTCGCCAAACAAGGCCGTACTGGTTTCGCGACCAGTGGGTGTGCCATGGCTGATTAAGACTTGATGGCCAGGATAGGCTTTTAATAAGGCTTTGATCAATGG
>SPJL01006848.1_pt1 | contig 12004 bp, 10 predicted proteins | sample 3741751 | NCBI WGS metagenome assembly SPJL01 (sample SAMN10925998, study PRJNA522277) | cold seep metagenome | isolation source: Elba SIP-enriched marine methane seep metagenome, extraction at timepoint T3 | place: Italy: coast of Elba, Mediterranean Sea | reverse complement strand
GTAAGGGAAAATCATTGGTACAAATTTCTTCTTGCTAGAAAAGCGTTTCCAAACTCAACTAGTCTGCCGAAAAATCTAACATGGCAAATTTTCAATTAGTACGAATCAACATAATCTTGGGAGTCCTCTTTTTGGTCTTACTCCTCTTCCAATTAGACGATGTTCTTAGAAGCATCTATCCAGATAACACTCCACTATTTTTTCAAGCCCTCGCTCCCATAGAAGCTTCCATCTTTCACCAAGATCCATTCAGCCATCTTTATCTAATCGCTTATCTGCTTACGCTAATTTATTCAAATAAAATTACTTTTTTGCTAAGCACCCGGGCCTTGTCGCGCTATTCCCTCCCCTTCGCTAGTCAAGAATCGCTAAGGGAGAATTACCGCAAAAGTGATAATCTGGTGTTTTTGAAAAATGGCGTCTTGGTGGCGATAATATTTCTTTCCGTTTTATACCTGCTCCATCTAGAGCATTGGGTGATAGCCATCGACGATACCTTCCTCGGTTTGCTTAGCGGCTACTGTCTTTTTAATTTTCGTTATAGCTTCCGCTTGTATTCCGAACACAATCCGAACTATTTTTATTTGTTCCCCAGCCTCAAGATCTACCTAGCCTTCCAACACCTCGTCAACCTCACAGGAATCGTGCTTTTCCCCTTGGCGATTCTCTACCGTCATCAAATCGAATGGGGGTTGAATTTCTCTGACTACCCTTTCCTATTCGGTTTGCTCGTTTTCCTTTGGGGGCTAGCGATGATCCTGCACAGATTGACAGAACTACTAGTATTTTTTCAATACCATGAATCCAAGGAGGTCTTAAGAAAGTTGTAAGGCATTAATGTCTGTCTAGGCTAGGCCTCTCCAGTCAACATCTTTTTTATCTTCTCCTCTTCAATATCCACATCCTTGCTCAAGAAAAGTGCCTTGGCCAGAATGATATACAAGGTTTCGTCATCTTGAATGGGTAGATGCAGCTTTTTGTGTTTTTTAACGGTACGTATATCGGGTAATAAATTGAGGTGGCGTTGGCTACCTTCGATTTGCGCAAAGCCACTGCCTAGATTAATCCGATAGCTATTAAGTTGGCCTTTCACCAACCAATAATTTTGCTCAAAGTCAGCGTTCAGTTCTAATCGAGGCGCCAACTGCTGGATAATATTTTTACGGATTCGAATCGAGGCATTATCGGAAAAGTAAGAACGATTGTAATCCTCGCGATAGACCTTTTGTTCTTCCGTAGTGGTAGACAATTCTGGGTCATTGGCAATGCTGGTGGTAGCGATAAACAAATCGGCATCTCGGCAGACTTCTGATCGTGTTTTAAGAGGGACTTCCGTAAAGGCTGTTTTTTCTACTTTTTCGATCCCCATTAATTTGCGGGTATCGCCAGGGGTAAAGAAAAAGGATTTGGTAGGAATTGCGAAATCATGGCTTCGGTAATCGCAGCGCAAATGAATGGTAAGGTTGAGGGGTTTGATAAACTTGCGGGGCCAGCTACTGTCTTCGTGGGCATAGGTGAACAGCCAGCCAACGGAGTTGGCGATGGCCATCAATTTATTGGTCATCAAAAAGTGATGGCTAAAGCGACTAGATTCCAGCAGGGCGCTTTCGGTTGTTGAAAAAGGATAATGTTCGCGATAGGCCTGGCGCAAGGGTTGAATAATTTTATGCTCCATCAGGTAGGCTTGCCAGCCATTGATCTCATCCGTGGTAGCGGTAATTGGATGCCAAAACGAAATTTGATCATCGGCTTGATTGGCAAAAGGTTTTCCATCCCTACCAAAGAACCCTTCTTCGCGCAGGATAAAGGAGTTTTGTTGGGTTTCGTTGGTCCAAATCATTTCCCTAACCCAAGCGGCAATAAGGGGATGCTCTGCCAAGTGCTTTTGCCATTCGCTAAAACGCCAAGTCCGATTGTACAACCAGTAAGTTTTTACTCGTTCCTTGATATCTTTTAAGATTCCTTTGATGCGTTTAAACTCCGCAGCCACTTCTTTTTCTTCGGCCTTATACTGCGTCTTCAATTCCGCCGGAGCCTTACTGACCTCCTTACCTTGCCAAACCCATTTCTTAGTCAAAGATTGCTTTTTGATCCTATAAATCACCCCGAGTTGTTCATCGATATTCACCTGTCGTTCCTTTCCCTCAAAATCAAAACGAGGGATGGTCCGGTCGGTCAAAGCTTCAGTGTCCAAGTCGGAATGGGCATGAAACTTTGCGAGATTTTTATCTAGGGCATTGATAAAGCGTTGGTATTTACTCCGATTCCGCATGATATTCATCAAACCAAAAGCTCTTTCATCTCCCGAGGTGGCCAGGGCAGTCAAGCCTAGATTCCCCACGGCGGCTGATTTAGGGCCCACCCACTGTATCTTGGTATAAGCCTTTTCGACGATTGTTTTTACAATGGCCAAGGACGTTTCCGTCGGCTTTTGAGTACAAGACCAAATGATTCCCTTGATCGCTTTGCGATTGATGTCCAAATACCAAAAATCTTCTTTCAATGAATCAGTCATTAAAGAACTTAGTTCCTTATAATAGCGCTCCTGACCGATGCCATTGATCGCCTCTTCCAAATTCGCCAGCCAGGTTTTATTGGGCTTAGTCCCTCCTTTACACTCAATCAGTTGTTCCATTATCGGATACCACAACGTCTTGCTCGACAGTTTATCTACATAGCCATCTTTAAACCAATTCCAAGCGGGGTTACTTAAAAATTTATTAGCAACTCCGGTAGAATCCATCCCTTCTTCTCCCCTAGTCAATCGCGGCGCATCTTGCTTTTCGTATTGGAATTGTTGCCACATTTTACTGGTCTTCAGCTTGGGGAACTCACGGCCCAAGTATACATTTTGGAATACCAAATACTCCTGATAATTCAACAACTGAATGGAAGCGTAATGTCGTTCTATTTTTTTATCCTGGTACGCCAATATGGGAATGGGGAGGAAACGGTAACCGACCTTTTTCTCCGCCAGTATTTCATTCAATTCATTAACGATATTAAAAGTAAAGGAATAATCCTGGCCATCAATATTCAAAGTCGCCACCTTGATATTGTCTGCACCATAGTTTAAGTAGGTTCCTAACTTTTTTAGGGAAGACGGAAAAATTTGATTGAGCTGTTGGAGTAATTTTTGGAGAATATCGCCCACCTTTTTCTTGCCGTCTATGAACATTTGGATATATCCAAAATTATAGTCTGCGAAAAAATAAAGGCCTTGATATTTGGCGCGATAAATATCTTGGAGTTGGGCTTCGTCAATTTCGGAAAAGCGCGTAGCGACGAGATCAAAGGCCGATTGAAAAACATCCCATGATTGTCGATGCCAAATCAAACCAAGGAGTTTATTTTCAAATTTGGTTAGAAGCACGGTAGACAAATTGCTGGCCTCTATGCTATTTTTAAAAAGTGGCGTATAAATATCGGTGACGATAAATTCCCTTGACTCACTTATGGGAATACTGAGCAAGCTATCCAGTTGGGCTTCTGTCAATACTGTTTTTTTGAGTAGCGGCTTGACAATATCTTTATAAAGTTTTTTATGATTCCGGTGTAGTTCATTTTGCCCTAGATAATAAATCAAAAAGCTGAAGACTTCGTAGGGTTGGTTTTTGAACTGGTCTAAAAAGGCTCGGACTTTAGGAAAATTTTTGACGGAGAGGAAGCGTTGCTTTTTAGAATCTGTGGTTTTGTATATTTCCGTATTTCCAATCGATAAAACGGAGTCGAGAAAGGCTTCTACGATTTCCTCGTCGATGGTAGCAGGAGATTGAGCATTATATTTTTCAATGGCTCGGCTTTGGGTTTCTTTAAGCAATCGTTGTGCTTGTTCTTCTGGTTCCGGTTCTTGCTTATTCCAACGAGGTTTGACCACCCGGGCATTAATCAGTACGGACAACCATTCCTTAAACTCCTGTTGCTCCGCATAGCTTAATAAGCCATTTAAAATTTCCAAATTGGAATCGCCTCTCCAGAGGGCCAAGGTATTCCCCATGCGATTAATTTTACTCATATTGAGGTCTTTCTTCACATAGATCGCATGATAAGTGTGAAGAATTTCCCTTCCCAAAAGAATGGTTTTAAACTGCTCTTGCAGCTCCTTATACAAATTGGGGAAAGGACTACTCCGCAACCAAAAATAAATGGCATGAGGGCTGGCACTGCCTTGGATCGTCGCCAGTCTAAATAGGCGATTTAAAAAAGTAGGATCAGGATTATGAACCGCCAAGTACAACACACTATGCTGCTCAAACAAATGAGTCTTAGTTTGGTCTGGCTCGCGACGCATTTGCGCGGCTACTCGGGTATCGTATTGAACAACTTTGAGGCAGGGGTCGAGAAAAGATTTACGAAACTCTTCCATATCCAGGCCACTTTCCCGAAACCAGTCGAAGATCAGGTCTGACAAGTCCGTACTCTGCGGAGTTTCATTTATGGGAGGCTTCCTTCCAGCATTCTTTAAGCGGGCGACTATACGATCAAATAAGCTCATTTATATCGTTTTAAAGGTGATGCGATTTAATTTTTCCTGCTTAAAAAAAGCGAGGGTTGAATCTTTACTTAGTTTTAGGGGGCTTTTAAGGTCTTCAATAATCTTATTATCTAAAAATACGATGACCTCTTCTTTTTGAATGGCGGCTAATAATAGGTAAGTCACTTTTTCTTCATCCATTTTGGATTTAAAAGAATCGCGGTTGGCCTCAAAATACTCGACAATAAGTTCCAACTCCGGCAGTGGAATATCATTGATACTACGATAACCTAGATCGCTGAGTAACTGGTAAAGATAGAGTTCTTCCGAGCGATCGGCGAAGGTATATTCGTAAAAAAGTTCGAGGATCAGATCGAGTAAAGAAGCGTATTCCGTACGGGTGACGGGGTGGAAGTAAACTCGATCAAAAGAGCTGACTTGTATTTTCAGGTTCATTAGGCCATATATTTTATTTCCGTGAAGTTAATATTTCTCCCAGAAATATTGATTGCTCAACAGCATTAGATATTATAATTATTAAAGAAATTGACTTAATTTACAGGGCATAACAAGATCGACACACTTTTACTTTTCTTAACCCTCTTATACTTTACTAATCATGGCAAATAAGCACGGTCAATTCTCTCCGCCTCACGATGGCCCCATTACTTTAATCAGAAGACCTGATGCATATTTTGAAACTGCTACCGAACTTATTTATCGTGACCCGGCAGGAAAAGCCTGGACTGCTCCGATTGGCACCATTACCGATGGCGCTTCAATTCCCGGTCTGATCGCCGGGGCCTTTGGAGGAATGCTAAACCCAGAGTTCTTCTTCGCAGCCATTGTTCACGATGCCTACTGTGCCGAGGCCAATGAAGGGGGCCCTTCTTATCAAATTGAAACTTGGCAAGACACACACCGAATGTTTTACCATGCTTGTCGAGCCAATGGTACTGGCTTAAGAAAGGCCAGCACGATGTATATTGGCGTTCGGCTGGGTGGGCCACGGTGGTCTTTCCAATCACAACCATTTACGGACCTTAGTCAAGTCGACCAAAGCGTATTAGAAAAAGAGATGGAATTTTGTGAAAAATGGGTCGAAGATCGAGGCGATGATTTGACTTTAGACGAAATTGACCGCTGGATGGACGCACGGGAACCGCTCTTATTTGAGTGAGGCTAAGCGCTAGGTCTTGTCTGATTGAAGCAAGGAATATAAGACGGAATCCTCAAAGTGATCGTTTCCTCTAACATGTTGTCGAAGCAAGCCTTCGCGGGTAAAACCCAGCCTTTGGACCAAGTTGATGGATTTTAGGTTGCTCGGGCTGATCAAAGCTTCGATTCGATTTATCTTGAGCTGCTCAAAGGCATAAGGCAAGAGTTTCTGTAAGACCTCAGTCATATAGCCCCGGCCTCTAAATACCTCCCTTAATTCATAGCCCATTTCACTCCGCTGATGCTTTTTTACCCAATTATGAAAACCACAAGTCCCGACGACCTTGGTTGATTCTTGTTCGATTATATCGAAAATCCGTAAGTCCTCGTAGCCATCGGCCAGGCCTTTTTGAATCTTGGGTAGCATTCGGTCCAACTCCTCCAAAGTCTGATAGCCAAAGTATGCCATTTGGGTTTGGCGGGGTTCTTTGAGGGCCGTGGTAATGGTGCTAATGGTTCTTAGTCGCAATAGGAGTCGAGCCGTTTTTAGTTGATCCATAAGGACAGTATTTTTTACTCCGACTAAGATAGGGATATTGGAAAAATAAACAGGAACTAAGATTGACTTCAGTAAGCAATCTTAGTTCCCGTCTATCATTAGGAAACAATAATACGATTAGGAGAAGGAGGATCTTACCCTTTCATTCCACTCTCGCTATAAATCACAGCCCCCGGTAAAACCAGTACCGTCATAATCAAACTGAATAAATCCACGGCCGATAGTCGTATTCGCCTGAATAATCAAATCCGCACTACCATTCCTGATGGGACTACAGTATTCGAAATTATAGTAGCTATTGGCTTCATCCGTCACCAAGGCCCCGACTTCTGAGAATGTTGAAATCAAATTACTCAAATCTTGCGCCTGTCTAAATCCGTCTTTCCCAATTTTTTGCAGGTCATCAATATTAATTTCATTTCCCAGGCCAATGGAAAACATAGAGATTAGGTCACTCGCATTATCCACCGCACTATAGGCCTCCGAACGAGTATACCTTTGGGCCCGGTCTCTACCATCGGTAAACAGGACGATGGAGGCACTGGAAATCACGTTTGTCGGAATGTTATTTAAAATTTGCTCTGTCTCCGCTACCGACCGAATAACCGCTCCAAAAAGATCCGTAGAATTATCGTTACTGATCGAAGCATCAATACTGTTGATGCCATCAATGAGTGCGGTTCGATCATCCGTAAGTGGTACTAGATTGTTTAATTGATCTTCTCCATCAAACCAGTAGATTCCCATTCCAAAGCCACTGTTCAAAGTGTCTGGCATCACCACCTCCACAAAAGAGGTAGCGGCCATCTTTAGGTTATCCAGATTATTATTGATTACACTTCCACTAAGGTCTAGGACCAAGGTAGTATTGTATTGAAAAAGTTGAGGGGAGTTTACAATTTTACGCTTGGCCTCATCTACCGATACTAAAGTTGGGCAATCATCATTGATTCCCTCTTCATAAAAGGTAAAATCGTCTTCGGTAAGTCTTGGAATGGGATTGCCGCTCAGGTCGTCTAGCTTGAAGAATATGGAAACCTTACTAGGCAGTTCGACATCCGGGCCGGAGAGTAGTTGAAATTCAATTTGGGGATTAGGTTCTTGCCAACAAGCATCGAAGATCATCATATCATCTTCAACCATTACCTCGTCGTCAGACCCACAAGAACATAGGGCTAAAAAGGAAACTATAAATAGCGACATGGGAATATGGAGTAGCGCTTTCATTTACTTCTGATTTTGATTAAAATTTGGGTTATGCTTTTTTCAAAAACAGAAGATAACGGAAAGCAAAATCAAAGTAAGCTATTTGCAAAAGAACTTCGCAAATATCCGTATATATAACTAGTTGAATTTAATGGTTTTAAACGATTCCTAAAAAGAAAAATTCACCTGTTTTCGACTCTATCTCTGGCCATAAACCCGAGCGTTCCCCTAGCCTATTTTCCCCTCTCGCTCCAAATCCATCCCAAAACGCTCTTCGGCCAATCGGTAATACTCTTCATCGGAAGTAATCACGGTTTCGGTTCGTTGTCCATCTACCCGTTCGATCATCTGCTCATTGCGCAGGGTAATTCGCCCGGTGGGAGTGGCCCTGGTACAAATACGATTTCGAATAAAATGGGAATCCGGTAAATGTTGTTTTTCATAACATTCAGGAACAAAGGCTTTGATATTTTGCGGGGCTCGGCTAAAATTGTAGAGGGGTTTATTGTCTTCTTCTGGGCGGAGTTCTTCCGTCAAGAAATTTTCCTCATCCAAACGACGCATTTGGTAGGTTTTAAACCAATCCTGGTGTACCACTAGGTCGCCAATCGGCATGGGTTCGATAAAATAATCACCAAAGCCCACATCGGCCAACCACTCTCCTTCAAAGTCTACGATAATGGCGAGGTGGTCGTATTTGGGGCCGGGCACCCCCTGTTCACTATAAACCTGCGCCGCTATAATCCGACAGCTAAAACCTAGCTCCGTCAATAGATTATAAAACAGGTAATTGAGTTCGTAGCAAAAGCCACCACGACGTTTTTCGATCACCTTCTGAAAGAGATGTGGAATTGTCAAATGCAGAGGACGTCCAAGATGGATATCCAAGCATTCAAAAGGGATGTGCAGTACATGTTGTCGATGAAGCGCCTTTAAAGTAGGGAGATCCACTTTGGGCTCATCGGTGAAATTGATACGTTGTAGGTATTGGGGAATATTCATAAGTTTCAAGGTACAAATATCTTTGCTAGAAGTAAATATTTGTTGGCTAGTAAACTTGAGGGTTTGGGTTATTTTAGAGGAATGGGTTGTCGATACCAGCCCGAGCCACTGGCAATATTTCCAGTAGCCCGGCCTCTAGTATCGTTTCGATAGCGACCTCCTACTTACTTAGTCGAATGGTAAATAAAAAGTCCAAATTTCTATCGGCCATTTAATCCCTTAAATGATCCAACCAGTGCAATACCTGTCGAGTATAAAGATCCCTTAGCGTAGCAAAACGCATTACGTTGGGAATGTGATTGACTTCGAGTAAATGTTTATCTCCATCCTCTCCCACAATGTAATCGTTCGCCAATAAAGACAACTGTAATTGCTCCTTTAGCAACAAAGTATCAGCTAGCAATTCCTCATCGACCTCAGTAATGGTAGCCGCATCGTGGTGGATTGATTTCAACCAATTATCCCCCGCCAATTTGATTTGTAGGAACTCCGTTCCAATCGCCACTACCCTTACAGCCTCACCACGAAAGAAAGGTTCAATAACGGTGGCCTCACTACTTTTCCACTGTTCGTTAAAACGAACCTTATTTTCTCCACAATGCCAATTCCCCCATTTCCCAACCATCTCCTGATCAACCACGACTTGGGTATTCGCGCCCACCATACCACGCTTGGTATTAAAGCGACTGATACTCAGAGCCCTTGCCAGACAAGGTAACTTTAAGCGGCAATTCAACATTCCTAAAGGATTAGGAAAACAAGGGCCACCCCAAATCGCCAATGCGGTGATAAAGTCAAAATCTTCGCCATAGATACCATGAAAGATTAATTGATCGACGGGCAACATTCCCACGCCATTACTTTTCTCGACGTACAAAATACCATTTACTACCTTAAAGGCAGGAAGCATTTCGTGATAAATAAGAGGTCCAAAATGTTGTTCTCGGATTTGTTGTGTAATACTACGATCCAGACCGATGATGCATAAACGTTTCATAGTTGTTTTAGTTAGCTCAATAAATTATTAGTAAACTCACGAGCATAACATCATCGATAAAAATATAATTCCGAAGCCTTAATTTTTTTGACCAAGCAATTCTAGTACCGCACCTTGCAAGGCCTCTTTAACTCCGGCCTCTTGAGCAGAATGTCCCCCTTCTACCAAATGAGTTGAGGAATTGGGCATATCGCCACCGACCAAAAAGACCGTATCCCAAGGAGTGATCTGGTCATCATAGCCATGGACAAATAGAACGCGCATAGGAGGTATTTCCTTTAAACGATCTAGAATATAGCGATCAGGGAGAAAGAAATCGTGGAGGGAATAATGCGCGAGTAGGCGAGCCTGATTTTCAAAGTTGGCTTGTTCCAAAATGGCTTCGATGGTTGCAGGAGAAAAGGCTTTCTGACGAGATACCGAAATACCATAGTAGGCTTGTTCGTAAGCCAATTGGCGACTCAGCGTTTTATCGGCGCCGAGAATATTTTTAAAGTAATATTCCGACACCTGATGCTGGTACTCTTCCGGTACGATTTGGGTGTAGCGTTGCCAGGCCTGGGGATAAACTTCGCGGACACCCCCGGCTTCAAAATGCTCTCGCTCAGCTTTGGAGGCTGTAAAGATACCGCGTAAGATCATTCCGGCCACCCGCTCGGGATGGGCCAAGGCCAGTAAAAGCGCCAGCGTACTTCCCCAAGAACCACCAAAAAGAAAAGCGCGTTTGACTTGCAAATGATCTAATAAGCGAATGGCATCTGCTACTAAATCAGAGGTGGTATTATTGGCCAGCTGATCTTCGGCTTTACTTTTCCCCGCTCCCCTTTGGTCAAACAAAATTAGATTGCAGCGCTCCAAATCAAAATACTGCTTATCTCTTTCCGATGTTCCCAGGCCCGGGCCACCATGAAAGAAAAGAAAGCTTGGGCCCGCCGGATTACCCACTTGTTGGTAATACAATTCATGACCGCCACCGACGTTTAAGAACCCTTCTGCAAGTATCATAGGAATCAGAATTATTTTACTCTTTCATAATGTAACTGAATTAAGCCAGAGTCATATTGCTTGCTGGACAAAGTCTTTAGTCGGATACTTTCCGTTCCGCCAATAAACAGTGGAATACCATCTCCAAGGAGCGTAGGGATGACCGAGATGATATATTCATCAATCAAATTCTTTTCCATCAATAGTTTTACGATTTGCCCTCCCCCATCGCAATAAATGTGTTTGCCTTCTTCTTGTTGAAGTTGATCGATGAGGGCTTCGATATCTCCAGAGTAAAAGGTCACCCCCTGCTCTGGAGCTCGGGCTTGGCGGGTCAAAACAAAGCAGCGCAATTGCTGGGCTTGGGGGAAACTTCCTCCGGTCAGCTTCATAACCGTATCATAAGTTCGACGTCCTACCAAATAAGTATCTACGCTGTCTTGCAAAGCTTGATAACCATAATCTTGTCCTTCTTGCTCGACGATGGAAAGCCAGTCGAGGCCATCATCTTTGGTAGCGATATAACCATCTAAGCTCATCGAGATAAAAAGAATTATTTTGCGCGTTGCCATAAGGTTTAATCTTTTCAACAAGATACGGAACGAGTGGAAGAAACCTTATTTTTACATTGCAAATCCTTTTTCGCCGCTAAAGCTTGGGAATTCAATATTCCCCGTATTCTATTTTTGCAGTATTACAATCACCGTTATGACAGACCAAAATACTTCCAAACTCAGTGGCTCGATTTCTGAGCATTTCCTCAACACTTAGTTCTATTTGGTTTTCAGATATCGAAATGTATTCCTTGGGAAATTGGATTCCTCTATCATTCGGACGTAGCAGCCAAACGTGTAGGTTATCGCCCAAAGCTACGGTACCAGAAACTTCGACCATCAACTTTTTCATTTGATTTAGGGGAAAGGGATTGGGGTATACATTAAGCCTGAGTACGTTGGCGGTTTGAGTCGCAGGTTTTGCGGGAAGCTCTTGCCAGTCGCGTATTAGTCTGGCCTCGGGCATAGGAGTTTCTTCTTGCAGAGAGCTTAGTTTTTTGTATTCAGTAAATTCCTCCATTTCCATATTCCCTTCAAAAAACGCATAGCCGATAATAAACTTCGAGGCTAAGGTTAGGTCGAGTTCTAAACGTCCCTTTGTAGGAATCTCAGCGATCAAAGAAGCACCTGCTGTTTTTATAGAAGGCTGATCTTTTTCGGCGGCGATGGGAGGAGCGGTATCTCTTGGAGTAGGCAAGATGCTTGGCTCCCGCTGAGGAGGCGCAGCCTCCGGAGCGGGAGTAGTATCAGGGCTAACTTTTTCGGGGGCCTGGATCACTAAGGTTTGCTCTGGTTTGGGGGCTTGGCGATCATCGTCTTCCTCTTTAGGGCCATCACTTGGTATAATAATCAAGGTGCTAAGGGAAAGGTCGGCGTCGTAATGATCTATTACGAAGGTGCCCATTTGAGGAAACCAAAGCAGCAAAGTGACCAAGGCTATGGAAAAATATTTATGGTAAGGAGAACAGCTTCTCTCAAAAGGCTTTTTCCCTTCAGGGAAGAATACTTGGTCTTCAAAATCCTTTTTTGACTCTTCCAAAAATGTATCCAACTGAACTTCATTTGGCCTT
>SPJL01018007.1_pt1 | contig 12025 bp, 15 predicted proteins | sample 3741751 | NCBI WGS metagenome assembly SPJL01 (sample SAMN10925998, study PRJNA522277) | cold seep metagenome | isolation source: Elba SIP-enriched marine methane seep metagenome, extraction at timepoint T3 | place: Italy: coast of Elba, Mediterranean Sea | reverse complement strand
GTATGGCATAAGTTTTGTAACCATATGGCTGACATATCGTCATCCCCCGCCCAGTAATCAAACAGGTCACCCAAAATAAACAAGTATTGCGCTTGTGCGGCAGTACTATTTAGAAAGTCAAAGAAAGCTTCAGTGATATTAGGGCGATCTGTACAAAGATGCAGGTCTGAAATAAATAACGCCTCACCTGTGATCTTCAGGGAGGCGTTGTGTATCGCGTGAGTCATCTTACTTTGCTTGGGGGTAATTAAGCGCGCGTGGCTTTTTGAATCACGACATTTTCCAATGGTACGTCCTGGTGACCTAATTTGCCGCCAGTTTTTACTTTGATGATTGTATCCACGACTTCTGTACCCTCAATGACTTTGCCGAATACGCAATAGCCCCAGCCGCTTGGTGTTTCGGAACTGTGATTCAGAAAGTTGTTGTTGTTGCCATTAATAAAGAACTGGCTACTGGCTGAGTGCGGCATATTTGTACGAGCCATGGCGATCGTATACTGATCATTTTTCAGACCATTGTTAGCTTCATTTTTAATTTCATCATGCGTTGGTTTCTGCTGCATGCTTTCATCAAAACCACCACCTTGAATCATAAAGCCATCAATGACACGGTGGAAAATCGTACCGTTATAAAAGCCTTCGTCGACATAAGTCAGGAAGTTATCAACAGTCTTAGGGGCGTTTGCGTCGTCCAGTTCCAGAATGATGTCGCCAAAATTTGTCTCAAGTTTTACCATGGGTGCCTCAATTTTCGTTATTGGTATTATTAGGGGTTATGTTGTACTCAGCAATCAAAGAGCGTTATTGCTGTTTAGCGTGCTTTACGATCACTTTTTCTATTGGAACATCTGCATGGCCTTTTTCAAAGTGGGTCATGCTATCACCAATTGTAAATACAGTATCCATGCCTTTGATGACACGGCCAAATACACAATAACCGATACTTTGAGCATCAGGGCCACGATAATTTAGAAACTGATTGTTATTGGTGTTGATGAAAAATTGTGATGTTGCTGAATCTGGTGCGTTGGTGCGCGCCATAGCAATGGTGCCAGTGTCATTACGCAAGCCATTACTCGCTTCGTTGACCACAGGGGCCGCGGTATCTTTTTGCGTCATGGTGGAAGTAAAGCCACCGCCTTGGACCATAAATGATTTGATCACACGATGAAAAATTGTGTTGTCATAAAAGCCACTGTCAACATACTTCAAAAAGTTGCTGACTGTTTTGGGGGCTTTCTCAGGGTAAAGCTCAACAACAAAAGAGCCTTTGTTGGTTTCAAACACAACCAGCGGGTTCTTGGCAGCGGTTGTTAAACTGAACACTAATAATATGCTCAGTAGTAGATACTTAAACATTACTAAGATTTAATTTTCTTTGAAGCTATGAAGTACACAATCATACTATTTTGTTTGATATAGACCAAGTTTTTTTCAGTTATAGGCAACTAAGATTAATGCATAAGGTGTTGCGCAGCGATTTACGATAAATGTCACATGAGAATGGGATCAGCTATAATAGCGCAGATATTTTTGATCTGCGATAGATTATCTTTAAGAACATAAGAAGCCACTTATACCATGTTAACCATCTACAACACTCTAGCACGAGAAAAGCAAGCCTTTAAACCGATTGAGCCAGGAAAAGTGAGCATGTATGTCTGTGGCATGACTGTTTATGACTATTGTCATCTTGGACATGCACGTGTGATGGTGGTGTTTGATATGGTCAACCGCTGGTTGACTGAATCAGGCTATGACGTTAATTATGTGCGTAATATTACGGACGTAGATGACAAAATTATTCTACGTGCTAACGAAAATAATGAGTCTATTGCTGCATTGACTGAACGATTTATCGCAGCAATGAATGAGGATGCTGCTGCATTAGCTGTGTTGCGACCGACACACGAGCCCAAAGCCACAGACAATATTCAGCAAATGCTGGATATGATTGCAACGCTGGTGGATAAAGGTTTTGCTTACCAGGCAAAAAATAGTGATGTTTACTATCGTGTAAAGCGCTTCTCTGGGTATGGCAAGCTGTCTGGTAAAGCGTTAGATGATTTGCGCGCAGGTGAGCGTGTTGATGTCGATGAAAATAAAGAAGATCCACTGGATTTTGTGCTTTGGAAGTCAGTCAAACCAGAGGAGCCTAGTTGGGATTCACCTTGGGGGAAAGGGCGTCCTGGTTGGCATATCGAGTGTTCTGCAATGAGTACGGATGCCTTAGGCAATCATTTTGATATTCATGGTGGCGGGCAGGACTTGCAGTTCCCGCATCACGAAAATGAAATTGCACAATCAGAAGCAGCGCACAGTCATGATGGTGAGCCATGTCAGATGGTGAATTATTGGATGCATAATGGCTTTATACGTGTGGTGAATCAAGACAGTGGTGAAGAGGAAAAGATGTCTAAGTCATTAGGTAACTTTTTCACGATTAGAACCGTGCTGGAGTTATTTGATGCTGAAGTTGTGCGGTTCTTTATCTTAAAAGCGCATTATCGTAGCCCGCTTAACTACTCAGCCACACACTTGGAAGATGCCAAAACTGGTTTGAATCGTTTATATACAGCTTTGCGTGGCGTGGAGTTGCCAGAGGATTTGGGCGATATAGACTGGGGATTACCTACGGCAAAAACATTTAAAACCGCATTGGATGATGACTTTGGTACACCCGAAGCGATTGCTGTGTTGTTTGACCTAGCTGGAGAGTTGAATAAAACCCGTGCGATCGAAACGGCAATATTACTAAAACAGTTGGCTGGCGTGCTAGGCTTGCTAACCCGTGATCCCGTAGCGTTCTTGCAAGGTGAGGTGGATGATGCACTGGACATTGAAGGCTTAATCGAAGCGCGTGCATTGGCAAAACAACAAAAAGATTACGCAAAAGCAGATGAAATACGTCAGCAGTTAACCGATGCGGGGATTGTGCTGGAGGACTCTGCACAGGGTACGACCTGGCGTAAAATTTAAGCGGTTTGTTAAGTCGTGGTCAGGTCTTTGGTTTTCAGCCATGTTTGTTGAATAACCCTAGCGTCTGAGCTTGCACGGTGCCTGACTGCATGCATCTCTTCGATCACATCTTGCTTCGTTTCATGCCAATGGCGCATCTGTGCTTCGTCTAAAATGTAACGTAAGTCTTGTAATTTAAAGCTTGGACTTTGATTGACGCTTTCGTAAAGTTGATGCAGCCAGACATAGTCATGCGCCCAACCGTCTGAATATACAACTTTATTCGCCAGCAAATGATTTAATTGCGCAACAATCAATTCAGCAGGTTTGCCATGTTGCTCAAGAATGTCGCGGGAAATATGGTGGATGGATTCAGCTTGTTCGTCCCAAAATTCCCAATCCGCTTCGGGCTGAATTAAGGCGCACCAAGTTTGTTTGTCTTCCATGATAAAGCCAATTTCAATTGGGTAGCCTTGGTTGCCAAAACCAGAAGCTTCTATGTCAATAATGATTGGTGCCATCATAAAATTATGTCATGTGATAACGGTTGGTATTTTGGTGAAACGATCTTAATTATCTATAATGTATTTTAAAAGTTGATGATGAAAGGGTTAAAAAATGGCGCAAATGACAGTTGAAAAACCGACAGAAGCACAACTCAATGCACTAGGTGTCAAAGACTGGCCAACCTGGTCAAAGGAAGTGTCTACTTTTCCATGGCAATATGATGCCAAGGAAATTGCCTATGTCCTAGAAGGGGAAGTAACCGTTACTGCTGATAGTGGCGAACAAATCACTTTTGGCGCTGGCGATTTAGTTTCGTTTGAAAAAGGCTTGTCTTGTACTTGGGATGTTAAGCAAGCCTTAAAAAAACATTACCACTTCGAATAACTTCCCTTAATCTTCTTGCGCTGTTTCATAGTATTCAGCGTAGCTTTTGTGGTCCTCAAGGTGTTGTAACCACCATTTTCTTAAAAAGGTCAGCAATATCTGCGGGTCTTTCATCGCTAGCGCCTCTTTCATTTCTTGGTCTAGCTGGCTCTCGAATACTTTTTCTTTTTGTTTGTGATCGTTGATGCAGTTGCAATTCGATTGCGATAACAGCCCTTGTTCAGTCTTAGCATGAAATGATGCATAGTTTTTAACAATTTTCAGAGTGGGTTCTAGTGCCGCAAGTCCCCAACCTTCTTGAATAAAGAAGTATAAAGAGTTGATTGAGGCGACTAATGCGCGGTGTTGCTCATCAATGATTGGGTTATGGAGCATATAGCTCTCATTCCAAACAATATATAAAGGTTTGATCATTGTTACGCTCGGTAGATAAGTTATTGTTTACTTCGAAACATAACTTTCTAACGACGGGTTTTGAATAATCTTGAGTGACTACTAAAGGGTTGTTTTTACTTGCCTTAAGTATTACTTAAACTTACATCCAATGTTCGTTAAAAAATTCACATAGGCATTAGAAGCGTTCTGATCTATCGTCATGACAAATGCGCTAGCGGGTAGTGACAGGCGATCATTATATGCAACGCCAGTTATGCTACCAGCATCATTAATGTCTAGCGCTTCGTTGAGCACCCAGCCCGCCTCTTTTGAGGCTTTGTCTAGTAGTGAGTTTAAATCCAGCATTTGGCCATTTTGGTATAAAAAAGCATGGACGTCGCTGTTGTTGGGTAAAAAGGCGTAACCCACGGCCTGATTCTGATTGTTAATGGCATTAGCAACACTAACAGAGCCACCCAAGGTGCCAATGTCGGTCATACATGGGCGCTTGTCAGGGTCGTAAATGAATGCGTGGTCTTCTCCATATTGATTGTAGGCGGAACCAACAATAAGTCCATGGTCATTAATGTCATATGCAAAACTACTGGCACCACCTAAAGTGCCAATATCATGCATTTGATAGTTTTTAAATACAAATGCGTGGGTGTCAGCCACATTGACAGAAGAGTAGCCAACGATTTGGCCCATTTCATTCACAGCCTGCGCAATGCTGTTTAACCCGCCAAGTGTACCTAAACCAGTGATTTCATCTTGCTTAACATCGTAGGCAAACGCCTCATCAGTGCCTGTCAATGTGTGTGCATAGCCAACAACTAGTTGTTGATCATTCGCATCATACGCAAAGCTTGAGTCGCCGCCCAATGTGCCTATGAGCTTAGCGGTTTGTTTGATGCGGTCAAAATAAAAAGCCTGGTGTATGCGTTTATTGCGTACTTGATTATGCTTTGCTGCGTGACCTACGATGATGCCTGTATTATTTAACCCCTCTGCTATGGAGTCCATTTCACCAAAAAAAGCGCCGATGTCGACTGGTGCGTGATGTTGATGAAGATAAAAAGCATGTTGCACAATATCGCCATCGAGATAAGAATCCCCAACAATCATGCCCTCCGCATTGATTGCGCGACTATAGTTGTAAGCACCGCCCAGTGAACGCAATTGTTTGAATTGGTAGTGGTGGGTGATAGGCTTGGTGCTGTTTAGCAGGGTTAATCGCATGGGCTGTTATTTATTTATTAGGCTCGTAGTGGATTTCATTACCATTTATTCCTATTAATATTACCCGAATGCGCTGATGAAAAAAAGAGCAAGTCATAAAAATCAAAGTTAAGCTAAAATAATCGCTTGTTAGCGAAAGGAATCAAATGTCGTTATTGCCAGTAAATGGGGTACAGCTAGGTATCGCCAAAGCCGGGATCAAAGTCCAAGACCGAAAAGATCTGCTTGTTGTCTTCTTAGATGAAAACGCGCATGTGGTTGGTGTGTTTACTCAAAACCGCTTTTGTGCGGCACCAGTGACGCTATGCAAGTCTCATCTTAGTGCAAAAAACACTATTCGCGCGATGTTGGTGAATACAGGCTATGCGAATGCGGGTACGGGTGAACAAGGTATGCAAAATGCGCAAGCCACGGTTTCGGCATTAGCTGAGGTGCTCAAATTGCAACCTCAGCAAATCCTACCTTTTTCAACAGGTGTAATTTTAGAACCGCTGCCAGTAGAAAAAATTATTGCTGGGTTACCTATCGCTGTTGCAGACCTCAAGCCAGATAACTGGGCAGATGCGTCGGAAGCCATTATGACTACTGATCTGGTTCCCAAAAGTGCGAGTAAACAGATTAGCTTATTTGGTAAAACTGTCACAATTACAGGGGTGAGTAAAGGCTCCGGCATGATTCACCCGAATATGGCAACGATGCTGGCTTATATTGCGACAGATGCGGTGATAACAGAGCCCGCGCTTAAACAGATCATACAAACAGTGGTTGGCAAGTCATTTAACTGTATTACAGTGGATGGAGACACATCGACCAATGATAGTTTTATCTTGATGGCAACGAATAAAGCTGGGCATCAAGAGATTACCGCAGGCATGCCTGAGTTTGTGCAATTGCAGTCCGCAATTGAAGAGGTTGCCGTGACATTGGCACAAGCGATTGTGCGCGATGGTGAAGGGGCGACTAAATTTATGACGATTCAGGTCGAAGCGGGTAAAACCATTGTCGAATGCCGTGCCGTCGCTGATGCCATTGCCCATTCGCCTTTGGTTAAAACAGCTTTTTTTGCCTCTGACCCAAACCTTGGGCGGATATTGGCCGCCATCGGTTATGCAAAAGTCGATGAGCTTGATGTGGATGCCGTGCAGCTTTATTTAGGCGATGTATTAGTCGCCGAAAATGGCGGTATGGCCGCAGGCTATGACGAATCGCAGGTGCAAGCGATTATGGAAGAAAGTGATATTCTGATTCGGGTGGTGTTAAATCGCGGTCAAGCAGAGGCAACGGTCTGGACATGTGATTTTTCTTATGATTACGTCAAAATAAATGCAGACTATCGGACATAGCAGAATAGATGACAGCATTTGAGACATTGTTAAATCGTACAGAGGCGATACTCTCCCGACTCGAGGCGATATTACCAGCTGCACAAGTATCAACCAACTGGGACGCAATTGCTTGGCGTTGGGTGCGATCGCAACCAGCAGGGCATTTGGCCGCATTGACGCAGTTGGACCCTATTCAGTTATCAGACTTGCATGGGATCGAGGTGCAAAAAACAGCACTTTTGCAAAATACACAGCAATTTGTGGCAGGCTTTCCAGCTAACCATGCGCTGCTGGCAGGTGCGCGAGGCACTGGCAAGTCATCACTGGTCAAAGCAGTCTTCAACGCATTAAGTGATCAAGGCTTGCGTTTGATCGAGGTGGATAAGTCCGACCTGCAGGATTTATTACAAATAACCAAGCAACTAAGACAACGCTCTGAACGCTTTATTATTTATTGTGATGACTTGAGTTTTGAAGCAAATGACCCCGCTTACAAAGCGTTAAAAGTCGTTTTGGACGGCTCGGTGGAGGTGGCTTCTGATAATGTGTTGGTTTATGCAACCTCTAACCGCCGTAATCTGATACCTGAACTGATGGCTGACAACCTAGCCACAGTGGAGAGTGGCGAAGTGCGGCCAAATGATGCGATAGAAGAGAAAACGGCATTGTCCGAACGCTTTGGATTGCGTTTGATGTTTCACCCTTGTGATCAGGACAACTATTTGGTCATTGCAGCGCAGTGGCTTAAGTTTTACGGGTTGAAAGACTTTGATAAGGCTGCTAGCGCTGCAGCGCTACAATGGAGTTATACGCGTGGCGCACGCAGTGGTAGGACGGCCAATCAATTTGCTAAAGATTATGTTGGTCGGCTCAAATGGGCGCAGCAGCAGGCAGCTTCTCAATAGTTTAGGTCACCATTGATAATGGATCAGGCATCTTCTATCAAAATCGTCAATGCTGCAGTGGGCATTTTGCAACAACAATCTGGCGAAGTGTTGTTGGCTGAGCGTCCTGTTGGTAAACCTTGGCCTGGTTATTGGGAGTTTCCTGGGGGCAAGATAGAAACAGGTGAGACGCCTGAGGTTGCACTTATACGGGAGTTGCAAGAAGAGCTGGGCGTCACTTGCCAGAAAATGCGGCCTTGGCTAACGCGTACTTTTGACTACCCTGAACATTATGATGAGGATGGTAAGCTAACCTCTGCAGCCAAACGGGTCTCCTTGCATTTCTTTATTGTCACGCAATGGCAGGGCGAGCCAGTTGGGCTTGAACAGCAAAAGTTGTGTTGGCAAGTGCCTGCTGGCCTAACGGTATCACCTATGTTGCCAGCCAATGCGCCGATTATTGAAGCATTGCAAACGCTGAATCAGGCTTAACCCATTAATGGTGGCTGTGACCAGCCGCTTTAACTGTTGTGTTAAGTGGAATGATCGTTACCTTGCCAGCCTTATCTTCAAAACAGAGTTCAAAGCTGACCTTTTCGCCTGCGCTAAGTGATTTGGGCAGATCAAACAGCATTAAATGTAAGCCGCCAGGTTTTAGGGTTACTGCTTGACCCTTTGGTAAACTTAAGGATTTAAGTTGGCGCATTTTCATGATGTTGTTGACCATTTTCATTTCGTGCACTTCTACGGCTTTGGTTACACTCGCGCTGACATGCGTGAGCTTGACATCTTCTCGGCTGTAAAAGGTCATATAGGCAGCACCAACTGACTGCCCAGGATGACTTGCTCTTACCCAGTGATCGCTGATTTCGACTAAGGGCTTACCTTCAGCGCTGGCATGATTAATACTTAATCCCAGAATGAGGGTCATGCCGAATAAAAAATAAAGCCAGCGATGCATTGCTTGCAAAATGGATGGTTGGGAGCAGTTAAACGTATTATTTTTCATGTATTCAGTCATCGTATGTTGGCGGTGTTTGTACTGGTGAGGATATGGCATAGCTTTCATTGGCCCATTGACCTAAGTCAATCAGTTTACAGCGCTCACTGCAAAAAGGACGGTATGGATTTTCTTTGTCGTATACCGCATCTTGGCGGCATTGTGGGCAAGGGACGATTTTAGGTTTTTTAGTAGTCATTGCTTGATTGTTTCATTAGCTATGCTAATAGCATAGCGTCAGAAAAACTGACAAGCAATACTAGAAGCGGCATAAAGTCAGATGAAAAGGTACATCCATCGCAACTTTTTGTTGAACAAACGACTTGTCCAACTGCTGAAATTGTACATTGATTGCATACTTGTTTGCACTAATGCTAGGGTAAAAATTCAGGTCATCATGCAGTTGGATTCTCAGCATGTGATAAGGCTTGTCTTTGCCGATGCGCTCATTGAAGATGCCTGATTTGGCGAGCTTGTTACTGGTTTTTCCACTGGCTCGGAGTAGATGCAGCAGGATGTAGACTGCTTGTTGCATCGGCAGCATTGGGCGTAGCCAGTCGCTTAAGTGGATGCGGCGAACCGCCGGATCTAGCTCTAACCAGTGTTGAAATGATGGTGTATCAAACTTGCAGATTCCACCTGGTGTCACAAAACCTTGCTTTAAACTCATTAACCATTCATTGGTGCGCATGTGGTGGCCAAGTTTGCTGCTGTCGTTTTGCAGTTTTAAGATGACGTTTTCAATGTCAGTCAACAGTTTAATAACTTTTTCATTGTTAACGACTTCTTTATCTTTGATTGATAGTAAAAAGTCTTTTTGATTAACTAGCTCTTGAAGCAGCTCAAATTTGATTTCAGCACGGTCAGTAATCTCAACCAGTTGCAAAGCCGATTGCAACGATAGTAAGTGCTTGTCAGCATCATTGGTTTGCAGGTTGTCGATTGCACGCGTCAACAGATCCTCGATTCGCAGCATAAAGCGAATGCGTTCTGAGAATGGATAGTCGAAGATCTGCATGTGTTAGTCGTGTAAATTTTGAAAAAATCATGTTGCTGCTTTATTAAGCGCGCGGCCGAATTGTACGGCAGAATTGATTTAATGTTTGATGTAATGCATCAATTTTTACATTTAAATCATTTATATCATGATTATTTTCAACGACATAGTCTGCTAAGGCAAGCCGTTTTTCTCTGTTAATCTGCGTCTTGATGATGGCTTCAACAGTCTCTCGCGATAACTGATTGCGTTGCATCGCGCGTGCGATTTGTCTCTCTGGGTCGCAGTCGATTACCACTGATGCGTTAACAAGCTTGGTGAAATGTTTTGTTTCAAACAGTAGCGGGACAGCAATGAGTTGATAATGCACGGTCACGCCAGGTTTTTCTAGCTTAACCGTGTTTTGCTCGACCATTAAAATAACTTCTTTGCGAATCAGTGGATGAATGATTGCTTCTAGCCTGGTCTTTGCATTGGCATCGCTAAAGATTAGCTCTCGCATTTTACTGCGGTCTAAAGCCTGTTTTTCATTAATGTAACCACTCCCAAAGGCATTGCTGATTAATGGGGTCGCGGCACCGTTGGCAGCTGTTAGCGCATGAGAAATCTGGTCTGTATCAATCACAGGTACGCCTAGGCTTGCAAAATGTGCGCAAGCTGCACTTTTGCCTACAGCGATACCACCTGTCAGAGCAATGATGGGCATGGCTTATGGCATATAAAGCTGTTGAAGCGTGTTGCCAAAAAACAGCGCTGCAATACCAGCAATGGCTAAAAAGGGGCCAAACGGCATTGGTGTTTCGCGCCCATGTTTGGCAAACAGGATTAAGCCAATACCTATGATGGCGCCGCTAATGGATGAGAGCAAAATAATAGCAGGCAATAATTGCCAGCCAAACCATGCACCTAAGGCTGCTAATAATTTAAAGTCACCATATCCCATGCCTTCTTTACCAGTCGCAAGTTTAAATGCCCAATAAATTGACCAAAGGCTCAGATAGCCAATCATCGCGCCAATTACTGCAGAAGACAGGTCAGTAAAACCATTATCTAGGTTAAACAGTAGGCCTAGCCATAACAGCGGCAGTGTCATGTCGTCTGGTAATAGTTGTGTATCAAAATCAATCAGTGTGAGCGCTATCAGTGCAAAAGTGAACACCCAAATAAACAAGGTGGCACTGCTATAGCCAAATTGCCAGCTGACCAAGCCTGCAAGGAGACCTGTTAACAGCTCAACGAATGGATAGCGTGCGCTGATGCTGTTCCCACAATTGCTACACCGCCCTCTGAGCAATAGCCAGCTTAGCAGTGGAATGTTTTCATAAGCTTTTATTTGATGACCACATTCTGGGCAGCTTGACCCAGGTGTGGCTAAATTAAATTTGGGTTGCGGGTCAGCTTCTTTGCCTTGCAGGCTCAGGCATTGCGCATGCCAGTCCTGTTCCATCATTTTTGGCAGACGATAAATGACAACGTTTAAGAAGCTGCCTACCATAAGGCCCAGCAGCACGGAGATTGAGATAAACAAAGTCGGTGACTGTTGTAATAGCTCAGAGAGTGTTGTTAGTTGTTGCCACATAGAGTCTTGTGCATTAGAAATTTAATAAGTGATGACTTATTTTAGCACTCTTCAAATAATGTAATCTTTGAAAAAAGCTTGAAATTTATCGCAATTGACCCGATATATCAGTTATGATGAACTTGTGGTTAAGGTGTATGCCTAACCGTGAAGTAAAGGAAAGACCATGACTGACATCTTAAATAATAAAAACATGATCTCGATTGTTGATGACGGATCTGATCAGGATTCTCCAGAGTGGGATGACTTGATTGTCTGCCGTGTAGAGGTTGACTTGCCAACTTGGATGTCAAAGCTAACGGATGGCGGCCAATGGGAAGTTTATTCAGAAAGCGAAGAAGAAAACTGCATCAGCTTTGCCATGCGCGAAGCCAAGAATAAGCCAGACAGCGTAACGCCTAAATTGGCTGAAGTGACGCTATATCACAATGGTTATGCAGTGGTTGATGTGGAGGGCCAGTCGCTATTTGATGGCTCATTGACCAGTGGCGATACTGATTTCGCGAATTTGACTTACTTCAACGCTGATAGTGGCGAAGAAATTTTATTGCACTAAATAATCAGAAGCGGCGGTGTACAGCAAACTGTGTCAGCTGTGTCAATGCCGTTTTAAACGTATTGTCCTCAAAAGCATCTAACATCTTAGATGCTAATCCAGCCTCTTTTTCTGCTAAAGTCTGTACAGCATCCATGGCACCAGTGCGTTTGACGGCATGAATAATGGCGCTGATGTCTTCTGTTTTGCCTGATTCAATTGCGGATTGAATCAGGTCTT
>SPJL01044506.1_pt1 | contig 12044 bp, 11 predicted proteins | sample 3741751 | NCBI WGS metagenome assembly SPJL01 (sample SAMN10925998, study PRJNA522277) | cold seep metagenome | isolation source: Elba SIP-enriched marine methane seep metagenome, extraction at timepoint T3 | place: Italy: coast of Elba, Mediterranean Sea | reverse complement strand
GATCGACCTTCGCTTGGCCAGCTTGCTCTCGAGCTAGGTTTCTTAACGACTCAGCAAGTACGCGAAATCCTTCATATCCAGAGTGAAGGTCAATCTCGTCGATTTGGAGAGATTGCCATGTCGTTAGGAATGATAAAGCGTACGCAGCTTGCTGAACTATTAATGGAACAACTTGAGCGTGAGAAACCTATCCAAAACTATTTAGAAGAGATCTGCAACTGCAGCCCCGAAGAAATCCGCGCCTGCCTTGCTCTGCAAAGAAACACCAGAAAGCCCATTTTGGTTTATTCGGATGACGACAAAAATCAATCGAATCAGCCAAAAGAAACGCCAGAGCTAAAAAAGCAAACCGATCGGGTTTTGTGTTAATCGACGCGATCAACTGCTTCTGCCAAAATCGAGGGCATGTCTACTTCTCCCTCTGCTAAGTCCGTATGACGTGGATGAATAAAAATCCGCACACGTTTGACATAATCGTCAAATTGCTCCCGAGCAAGTGTCTTCACCATGGGTGAAATATGCCCCAACCTTCGGCTAACCCCCTCTTTGATGTATTTGACTTCGACATCAAACTCTACTTCCAACTCAGCCGGCGGAGCGTCAAACAGAATTTCATGGGGAGCAATAATCCGAGAAGTTGCCCGGCTAAGAATCGCAGCGAACTCCTCAGCACATTGAACAAGCCAGGGGTACGGCTTTCTCGCAAGCTTGCCGTATATTTCTGGCGATTCAAACAAACTGTACTGCGCCATCCTTTTGTATAGCCTTCGTGTCGCACCGAATAACCCTTGTAACAACTCAGCTGCTGGGCCATCGCCAGCTGAATCGATGAGTCCTTCTACAAACTCATGCTCCGTTTTTCGGAACAGAGCATCCAGATCAGCACTTCGATGGCAATGGTAAAAAGCTCTTTGCAGCATCGCGGTTGCAGCGCGAACGGCATGATGCCAGTAGACTTCACTGAACATCACATAACGAGCAAAGACCATCATCTCCGCAGCAGTCTTACCCTTTTCAGTAATTGCAATTCCATCGCCCGCTTCGTTAACACACAGACTGCGGATCAAGCGAGTCCGATCAAAATGCTGACCGTAAGGAACACCCGCATGGAGGCTATCTCTTTGTAGATAGTCCGACTTATCAACATCGATAGGCCCTGAAAGCATTGAGCGGAGCAGTCGGCTCTTTCGATCGGCTGGTTTACCCGAGAGCATTGCTACCACATCGCGTGGCTGAATCCCCCATTCATCTCGGAGAGCATCGGCAACTTCTCCTTCGAGCAAAAAACTATTGGCGAACAGCTCATGATCAGGGACTCGTGAAAGACCAATATCCTCAATCGGATGGCAAAATGGCCAATGCCCAAGATCATGCAACAAGGCGGAGACCATAAAGAGTTCGGCATCTTGGACAGAAACCGTTTTGCAGAATCGCGGATCATTTGCCAAGCTCTGCAAGTATTCAATTGCCACCCGATACACCCCAAGCGAGTGTTCGTACCGCGTGTGATTGGCTGCCGGGTAGACAAGGCCAACTAATCCGAGTTGGCTGATCTTTGATAGTCGTCGGAACTCCGGAGTATCAACTAATTGCTTCACGCGAGGTGACATTGGAACGTCAACTCCGGGTGGCAGACGAACCATGCCTGTCCCACCGTGCAGGCCAGCAACTTCAGGAATCTTGAGCAGTTCACTCACGCCTGGCGCTACTCGCTTATCAAACCAGGAATCGGAGGCAAAGCCATGACGGCTCGAAGGCCGACGGTCACAATGAAATACATCGCGCAAAGCAAGGCAGCCATAATTGGTTCGAGGTCAAGTGACACAATGCCGACAAAGGTCCCAATTCCGACAGCCACTGCTCCAGCAAACAACATTTGCCAGATTTCTAACCCACTCTCCTGCCAGCCGGTTTCGCCAATCTGTGAGGCGATCATGACATAAACAAACCAAGCCAAAGCGTAGACTAAACCAGCCGCCGTGGCACGAATCCAAAGACTAGCTCCGCTGTATGGTTCAAGCTCTTGATCTCGCAAGAATGTATAGCCGGCCCAAGCAACGAGTGGACCAAGCAAAATTGCCCCGCTTACGAGCACTTCGTAACTATTGGCGGTCTCTTGTCCACGGAGTAAGAAAGCAATAACAAGTGTCATTAAAACCGTAACTGAAACGCCCGTTGCAATTAGCGGATTAAATCCGGCGTCCTTCTTCTTTACGGTCTTTAGGACAGATCGGCCCTGAGCATCCTTGGGGTTGTCATCCGTTGGAGCATGGATAACGACCTGATCTTCCAACTTTGGAATCGTGATCGGAGTCTTACACTTTGGACAAGGACCCTGCTTGCCAGCATGTTCATCAGCAACCGTAAACCGGGCATGACAGCTGGGACAGGTAACGTTTATAGCCATATCTCTACTTCGGTTGACGACTAGAAAAATCTGAGTTGCTAATCAATCAGTATGTTTGCTTGTTCTAGTTAAACGAGACTAAGTGGTTGGACTAATCCATAGCGTTATATTTTTTGAGTTCGTCCTCGTTGATCATATGGAAGCTCTGTCGATCAAGGGTTTCCGATCCAAGATCATTATTATCGACCATCAAAGCAACCGCAGGCTTAGAATTTGGAGCGGTCAATAGAGGGTAAACCTGAATAATATTAACTTCGGCCGCTAAGAGGGCTGTGCAAATCTTCAGAAGTGGCTGAGTCGAATCTGGTAATTCAACACCGATAAGATCAGACTCAACGATAGCTAGTCCAGCACGTTCCAAAATTTCTCGACCAGCTTCCGGATCGCTAAGAAGAAATCTGACAAGCGAGCACTCGTTCGAGTCAGAAATAGTTAGTGCTACGATTCTAACGCCGCTTCCTTCGAAACGACGTACGATACCCATCAGCTGGCCGACTCGGTTTTCCAGAAATACCGTGAATTGTCGAATCGTGGGATAATCTCGCCCTCGAGCAGTCAGGGTATCGCCAACATTACCTTCATCCATACTCATGATCGATCCGTTCTCTAGAACTCACACGCTTTGGAGCGGTGCTATTGACAGGCTCCGATAAGTCGTAACTATAAGCCTCTTATAGGCTTGTTGCAAGCTGCGCATCACCAAACTGCCATGTCCTGCGAGTTTTATGCATGATTGACCAATACGAGTTCGACCTAGAAGTTCGCTATTACGAGACGGACGCACAAGGTTTTGTCCATCATTCAAACTATTTTCGATATTTTGAGCTCGCAAGAATCGAAATGCTCAAAGCTGCTGGCCACGATTACGCCAAGTTTGAAGAAGATGGCTATTTGCTTGTGGTAAGCAAAATCAGCTGCCAATACCGCCTGCCAACACGATATGGTGACACGCTAAGAATTCGGATTACCACCGATCGTGCCCGCGGTGCACGTATCGATCATTCCTATCTCGTTATGCGAGAGGGTCTGGTGGTTGCTGAAGGAAATAGCACGATCGCTTGCGTTAATCGCGAGGGAGAAGTGCAACGCATACCCGTAGAACTTGAAAAAGCACGCGTTAGAGAAGAATAAAAAAACACGTGGCTCGGCAAACTGGCCAAAGCTGTTTGCAGAACCACGTGGTAGCGTAATCCTTCCGCTATTTTACACGGCCAATTGGTTAAGCAACCAAACGGACCGGGTCGGCGTGCTCCTTCACACCCATGAGAAACTCTTCAAAAATTCGCAGGTCTAAGGCGGATGCCGTTGAAGCTTCTGGATGGAATTGCGTACCAATCGCAAACCAATCTTCACGGACACTCTCAATCGCCTCGATAACACCATCGGGGCATCGAGCTGTTACACGAAAACCTTCAGCAAGTTCGTCAATCGCCATATGATGGCGGCTGTTCACGCGTAATTCGCCATCGCCATAAACACGTCCAATGATTGAATCGGGTACGATTTCTAGCGTGTGACGGTGCGAAGCATCCAGCGTGTCTTTGTGTGGCAAAGCCTCGGGAATGTCTTCAGGGATATGCAAAAACAGATTACCACCCATCGTGACATTAATAAGCTGCATTCCTAAGCCAATTCCAAAGACGGGAGTTCGGCGACGGCTAATGGCTTGTGCTAAACGGCGATCAAAAGTCTCACGACGTTCATCAAGAGGACGAACACTTGGATGAATCATCCAGCCATCGCGACGCGGATCGAGGTCAGCCCCACCAACCAACATGACCCCATCAACCATATCGAGAACTTGGTCAATATCTTCATCTTCGGCGAGTGGTGGAAGAATAAGCGGTACAGCACCCGCTTCTAAAATGGCATCGTAATAGCCACCTGGCACGTAGGTAACCGAAGGTTTATCTCCCGTCTGTGGACGGAAATCTGCATTCAGCGCGATAACTGGCTTAGACATCGAATTGCACTCCTTTGCTCGGCATCTTTTGGATGCCTGTTTTAAGAATCGCAAAAATCCGTTATGGCGAACTTGATAGAAGAGTTTTAAAGGAACTGGCGCAAAACATAAGGTTATCTGCACAACCTTGCCCATACCGGGCTAAACCACACTATCAATGAGCTCCAGTAAGGGAGCTAGCGTGGACTTGTAAATGAATTTGCAACTGGATCTTCAAAGGCGTGAATACAACAACCGGGGTTAGTCGGTTTCGTGTCTTCCCTAACACGCCAGATTAAACTTTTCTGATCTGACATTCATTTGATGAACATAGATCTAAAATCTTCTTACTGGTTTCGCTGCTCGGCTTTCTTTGCTGATCCTTGAGGTTGCAACCGTTGTCAGGCGGTCTTGTTTAGATGGAATGCAAGTAGCCAAGAAGGTTAGCTACCTCACCAGATAACTCAACCTAAACCCTATATTTTGAAGTCTAAAATGAAGAAAGCACAAGATGATGTGTTTGCCTTCAAATCCGGTTTGGTGCTTTTCGTCCAAAGCGTTCATTGATTCTTAGTCGATATTCATGTCTTTAATGCACTATCGGTTCTCCTAAATCATTTTATATCAACAGGTTCTAGCGATCCGGGGGCTTCATTTAAGCAGCATATGCTAGTAACCTTTTGGTCCATCAAGTCTCGTGTCACCGCGATCATTCTCCATGAAGTTTAAAAACGTCTGCCTCGAAGCCATCTCGCACACAATCCCTGAGGAGATTGTGACTAGCGCTGAGCTGGAGCTAAAACTAAAGCCACTCTACGAGCGTCTCAAGCTTCCTCCAGGCCGCCTTGAACTCATGAGTGGCATCCGGGAGCGGCGCTACTTTCCACCTGGAACGCAGCCTGGTGACATCAGCATAGTTACTGCTAAGAAAGCCGTTGAGCAGAGTGGGCTAGATCCAAGCTTATTCGGTGCATGTCTACATGGATCCGTTTGCCGTGACTTCTTTGAACCTGCCACGGCATGCCGGGTCCATCACGCAGCTGGGCTTCCCACAAATTGCGTCGTGCAAGATGTATCCAACGCGTGCCTAGGCATTTTGTCGGGAGCCATTCAAATTGCGACGATGATCGAACTTGGTCAAATCAAGGCAGGTGTTGTAGTTGGCACCGAGACTAGCCGACAGCTCATGGAGAATACTGTCGAGAAGCTAAACAACGATCATACGTTGACTCGTAATTCCGTCAAAAACTCAGTGGCATCCATGACCATTGGTTCGGCCAGCGCGGCAATGGTTTTGTGTCACAGCGATTTAAGCCGACATACGAACCGTATTGTTGCAGCAACCGTTCATGCCGAGACGAAGCACCATGAACTTTGTCAAAGCGAAGGTCTTACTCAAGTGATGAATACCGACAGTGAGCAACTAATGCTTGCTGGGGTTGCTGCGGGGGTCGAGAATTTTGAGAAACTGCTAAGTGAAACAGGCTGGACACGAGAAGACATCACGAGAACCTTTTGCCACCAAGTCGGTTCGGCTCATCGAAAGATGATGCTCGAAAGTCTTGGGCTCAATCCTACGAACGATCACACGACGCTTGAATGGCTTGGCAACACTGGTTCAGCAGCGCTACCAACAACACTGTCAGATGGAATCGACCGAGGAATCGTGAAGCCAGGTGATCAGATAGCCCTGCTTGGCATCGGCTCAGGCGTGAATTGCCTGATGATGGGACTAGAATGGTCAAGCTAATAGGCTTAGCTAACCGGTACTTCCCAAGAAGTAAATTAGCAGTGCTGCAACCAGAACGATTCCAAGACCTGAGAGCACCCAAACCCAAATGGGAGTCTTGCTGTAGGGGTTTACAAAGCCCGGCGGATGCAGAGGATCGTATCCTGCTTGATTCTTAGATTGGCGAGCAACTGGTTTGTCCTTCTCTTCGGTAGCATATTCCTCATCAAAGATGGAACGCTTTGTCGAGGATTGTGAGCTGAGGTTTTCAAGCTGCGATCTTGAAGCCTTCTTTTTGCCTGAGCCACCAACCCCAGGTTCATCTGACAAAACCCCGGAAGAGGCAGAGCTCTTACTACTACCTGAAGGTGGTTTTTCTTCATCAAGTGGAGCAAGACCGATGTCTTCCATCGTCCCTTGATCGCTGGCGCCTTTGATGTTGGGCGTCTCACTTGCGGAGTTACTTCCACCCCCCGAACCACTGCCTTGGGCGATCGCAGCATAACGGCTCAATATTCCACTACCGATACCGCTACCGACACCGCTACCCGATCCCTTATCAGCTCCGACGCCGCTACCACTGCCTCCGTCGTAATCTCGATCGGCGAGCCATTCTCTTAGTATCGAGGCAACGGTACCAGCAGTCTGTGGCCGAAGTTCCGGCTTTTTAGCCATCATTCGACGGCATATGTCGGCAAGCGAGAGGGGAATATCAGCCCGCAACTTCACCAAGCTTTCAGGATCTTCTACCTGGTGCTTTAAAAGCCGTTCCGAGATTGTCCCTTCGGGGAAAGGTGGACGACCAGCAATTAGGAAGTAAAGGGTACAGCCAAGGCTGTAAATATCTGCTCGAGCATCTGCTTCGTGACTGTTGAGTGCCTGTTCCGGAGCAAGGTAATCAGCGGTTCCAAGGACGTTTTCTTCATTAGCAAGCGTGAGCGATGTTTCGTCATCGGTCAGCTTTGCCAAGCCCATATCGAGAAGCTTGACGGTGTTCTGTGAGTTTAGCAACAAGCAGTTCGCCGGCTTAATATCACGGTGCACTAAACCCATTTGGTGAGCGTGCTCAAGTCCGTTGGCAACTTGTGCAATATAGTCGACCGCTTTATTAAAAGACAAAGCACCGCTGGCACTGACAAGCTGATGAAGATCCTTCCCTTCAACATATTCCATCACGATGTAATGGGTGTCGCCTTCGTTATCAATGTCATAGACGCGGACAATATTTGGATCATCGAGCCGCGCAGCCGCGCGTGCTTCCAGTTGGAAGCGTTTCAAATACGACTTGTCTTTGACACGTTGACGAGGCAGAACCTTAATCGCCACGCGCCGTTGCATCAAGACGTGCTCGGCAAGGTAGACGTGGCTCATACCTCCCTTGCCAATTGCACCAAGCAATTTGTACTTACCAAGATGGAAGCCGCGGTGTTTACCAGCAAGCAATTTGTCGGCCTGCCAACGCGTGATCAAATTCTCTTCGATCATCAACTCGGCTAGCTTCTCTTGCTCTGTTGGCATCCTACCGACACGTTCCTTGAGATTCTCAAGAAATTTATCAAGCTTCTCTTGCGGAACAAGATCGCTCTTGCGCACGAGATCGAGCAGTTTGTCAGAAGCTACCTGTGACATCCGTCGTCCAAAGGAGGACTTACTATGAACAAACCCACCAAAGCGGGCTAATTTCTGTAGTCAGTGATTATTAGAAGTAACGAAGGGAAAAGCTGTTCGCCTGCACCAGCCATCCAAAGCCAGCGACAACCAATTTTGAATTGATAATGACCATCAGCACCAACAGCTAGCGGGGGGCAACCCGCAAGTTTGAAGTTGCAAGCCAATATCTCATCAGTATTTAGCGTATCACGGACACCCTAGTACCGCTACCATTTTTGCGCATTTCACCGCTAGAACCGGCTTATATGCCGTTACAGACGTTACGACTCGCTTTCCACAACCGCCTTGATCACGGCTTGGTCGAAATAGTTCACACGCATTCCGGCATCAACCACGAGCTTCTGAGCGTTAATGCCTGATGACCGCGGACTTAGCAAAAACACGGTAGCCGAAGCCGCTTCGGGCGTTGTGAGCGAATCACCCCTTGGAATCACCTTTTCGGCATAGAGGTAGGAATCGACGTAGCCGGGAATCCCAGCCGAGGCACTGGTCTTGAGCAAGGCTGGTGCAACCGCGTTAAATCGGACCTTGCTAAATCGACTAAAAGATTTTGCAAGAAACGTTACCGAAGAGTCCAACGCCGCCTTAATCGGAGCCATGAATCCGTAATTCTCACTTGCCATTTCGGTCGTACTGATCGAGATCGTCACCACCGAAGCATCCTCGGCAAGGCAATCTTTTAAGGCGTTCGCCATCGCAATAAAGGAAAAACACGAGATATCAAACGTCCTTAACATTGCCTTACGTTTGGTCTCATGAAACGGCCGTGGTCCGTTCTCGATATCCTCGGCGTCGTAATCAGCAAACGCGATGGAATGAACCAGACCGGCCAGTTTTTCGCCACGCTCTTCGCAAAGCTTGGCTACTTGCACGGCAAGAGCGTCGATCTGCTCTTGGTCTTCGACATCACATACGAATACGTCGGCCTCATCACCAATCAGCTTCTTGATCTGTTCTTGACGAGCTTCGCTTCGAACCGAATAGATCACGCGGCATTCAGCTTCGGTAAGCTGCTTTGCAACGTGCCAAGCGATGCTTTTCTTATTAGCAACCCCGGCTACTAAGACTGTCTTACCAGCAAGCTGCAAAAAATCGGCGGGCATAAGAAGGTTCCTCTAACCTCAAGCAGGAACGGGTGCGACCGTACAGGCAAACTCACAGCGAGCCGACAGTTTCCCTGACGACTCGTTGGTAACTTTGCCTTTCATGTAGAAAGCATTCGCCAGGTTTTCCGTCAGATCGACTTCGATCTTTACGGTGTCGCCTGGTCGAACCATATCGCGGAACTGCACGTTGCCAAGCCGAGTCGCAACGGGGACGCCGCCCGAATTGCCCTGCCCTCCTTGGGCTTCCTCGGTGATTTTCGACAGTAAGACAGCCCCCGACTGAAGACACGCTTCACAAAGCAAGACGCCAGGCGTCAGCGGGTAATCAGGATAATGCCCCTGATACCAAAACTCTTCACCGGTGAAGGTACGTTTACAAACGATCCGCTCGCTGGTTTGTTCGACGACTTCGTCAATCAACAAGAAAGGATCGCGATGCGGAATCGCCGCTTTGATTGCTTCTAGGGACATTGATGCTCAATCCTGTAATCCGTTACTAACCAGCCGATACATCCGCCACGACGTCGCGCTCGGCGGAATCGGTCGAGGCACTGCCGCCGGTCATCAATGTGCTATCGACCTCGTTCGCCACGATAACGCCGTAATTCATCGCGCCGAGCCAGCCCGACATGATGATGCCGACGCTGCCTGCGTGGAATAACCCCTTAACCTGTTGTGGCAACGCTCGGCTGACGGCTAAGCCTTCGAACTTCGTTCCAAAACTTGCTCCGTTCACGTGGTGGGTGTAGTGGTTGAACGTTCGTGGCGTGGCCGCTTCGACGTGGACGGCACGCTCACGAATGTTTGGAAGATAATTGTCCAAGGCATCAAGCGTCGTTTCACAAAGATCTTCTTTGCTCGCTTTGTACTCCTCTTCGGGCAGATCCCAATCTTCCCAATTCGCGTTAGTACTGCTCACAACCAGCTTCTGTGGGCGTCCTTCGGGCCGAGTCTCCGGATAATAAAGCGAATAGGTCCGGCTCGTAATGTCTCTTGAAAGTAGTTGCTCGGTATTGAACGTCGGGGCAGTCGAAGTGAAGAGCAGATCGCCCATGGTCTCCTCTTCCATCGGATCGTCTGGCTTTAAACCAATATAGACCTGCGTGCTCGAGTTATTTACCCGAACTTCTTTTGCTTGATCGATAAACGATTTATCGAAGACTTCTTCGCCGGCCAACTTGAAGATGGTCGACATGAGGTTCGAATTCGACACGACCGAGTCGCATTTAATTTCACGGCCGTTGACCGTTACGCCGGTGACTTTGCTACCTGCATCACCATCCGTTTTGACGTGAATCTTCTCGCAGTCTGATCGAATTGCAATGTGGACGCCGTTCTTTCGAAGCTCCGCTTCCATGGCGGTGATCAGGGCATCGGTTCCTCCTCGGAACGTGAAGACCCCTTTTGACATGAAGTTCGAAAAGACAATGCCATAGCTGATCGCAGGATCTTCGAGCGTGCTGCCATTGGCGTAGGTGATCGGTTCCATCAACAGGCGAATCACATCCTTCCGGCCTGGGAAGAAACGGTCAAACAACTGACGGGCAGTCGTCTCTTGATCGTCGTAGAAGTTCATACTGCGGGCAGTGTCAAAGAACTCATTGACGGTCGCTGGTTCGACTTTGAACTCTTCGATCAACAATCGGGTAAAGTCTTCTCGCGTGAAGCTTGTCTTGACCGAGAACATCGGATTTTCGAAGCGGATGCCTGTGAGCTGTACAATCGAGTCAGCAATCTCACGCGTCCAATAGCGACGGCAGCTCTTTACCATCCCGTAGGGAAAGCCGTGGAGCGATACATCGAAGATATGATGCCCAGGACGTTTGAACCAAGTCGCCAAACCACCCAATTTATAATGTTGCTCAACAAGCAAAACCGATCGGCCTTGGCGAGCCAGGATGTTAGCCGAAGTGAGGCCGGCTAAGCCAGAACCAATGACGACGACGTCGTAATGGTCTTTGACATCTTTCAAATGATCGCGAGGCATAGGAGAGTCGCACCGAGGTCACACAGGAAGGAACCCCCCGCCGGCAAATCCCCAGCAGGAGCAATACAGTATGGTAGCCGATTTTTGCGGTCGAAGTAACCGCTAAGGAATGAACGGTTCGGGCGGATGCCTTGCAATCTTAAGGGTCCTTGTTGGGAACGTAGGGGGCTAACCAAACACTAAAACCTCGGTTTGTTTCAAAATCTTGTTCGCCATCATCTACCCTGACAACTTGAATATTCTTCAATAGGATTGGCCCTTCAGGTTCAAGGACCTGAGTTTCTCCAGGAAATATGCCTCCGTAATACGTTTGGGTAGACTTACCTACCCACGCTTGTTCTCGACCGCTTATTTGACCACAGGGACAATACAGCTTGCCCTTCCATATTTTAGAAAGAGGATCGAATTCTATTCGGTATGTAATCTCGATTTCACCACAACTGTATGCCGCATTCGATTCCCTGCGAACGTCTTCCGCCTTGGCATTCGCTTCACACAAGCTAAACCCATATTCTACCCCTTCCGGTATCCAAACTTTCCATTTCCACTCATACTCTCGATTTGTAGTAAGCTGCACGGCATTGATCTTAGTGGGATCGACAACGTGCAACTCGTCCCGTTCTGCTTTAAGTCGATTTACTTCTTTGCTTAAAGGACCCAGCTTTGTAGCTTGGATAGCAACCGTAATCCCAAGCACAACTACTGTTGTAAGCAACAATAGGTTGAGAATCGAAAATCGAAACCAACCTCTGGGCAAATCATCGTTAGGGACATCAGATTCCAAACATCACTCCTCATAGTTAGAAACACGATCAACCCAGACTATGGCACCACAAGGGGAATGATCTTGCTGTATTGTTCTGTCAAGCTGGCCACATCTTCGATAATCTAACAATACCATTGAATGATCTAGATCCGTTTCTTGTTGCTGACTAGTGACTCCATCCATAAAAGCCCTCGTGTAATCACTCGAAGCAGGCCACTCGTCTTCTCTTGATGGAATTAAAGCTCCCATACCGAGAGAGCGTCTAATTTCCCCCGAAACACTTTTCATTTGTAAGTGATACTTCCACTGATCATTCTCTTGGAGAATCGTGTAGGTAATTAGGTATTCACCTGGCCGCATACCAATTGCAGAACCTTGAGACTTTCCTACTAAAATTGCCCCGCCACCTGATCCATTAGGGGGACGTTCCCCATTG
>SPJL01001212.1_pt1 | contig 12045 bp, 14 predicted proteins | sample 3741751 | NCBI WGS metagenome assembly SPJL01 (sample SAMN10925998, study PRJNA522277) | cold seep metagenome | isolation source: Elba SIP-enriched marine methane seep metagenome, extraction at timepoint T3 | place: Italy: coast of Elba, Mediterranean Sea | reverse complement strand
TGCCAGACGCGGCAACAGGCAGCTGAGTAAACTGAATGTTGCGATACATTTGATTTGAAGTTGTTTCATTTTCAATCCTTTGGTGAGTCTTATGGTTGCTCACCTACATCTTGATATAGATGCTTTGTAACATCACTGGGGTGGTGGTGCGTTTACCCCAGCCGACAGCTGTAATGCGAAAGGCGGTCCCTCCACTAGCCGCACCAATCCCAGCATTATTGCCAGCATCAGCTGGCAAATCTGGTAGCAGCTCGATAATGTAGCGAGGCTGGTTAATGACTTGAGGAAAGGTTTTTGTCGGCGTGCTTTTTGAGCCGTATAAAATTGGAATGCCACTGGTTTCCCAATCGCTAATGCCTGCCCAAACACTGGTTGCAGTCGTAGATGGATAACATAAGCCGCCACCGCACGTGGTCGTGAATGCCGAATTGGCTGTAAGCGCTGCATTGATATACCGCTCTGCATCTCTAAGCGCACTTTCGGCAGCCTGAAAAGCAATGCTTTGATCCATAGCACCTGCAACTAGTTTTTCTTGCAAGAGTGAGGATTTCATTGCCACAACACTCATCAAAGTGATTGCCGTCAGCATTACAATGCTGATTAATAACACAGCACCTGTTTGTTGCTTTCTCAGTTGATAGCTAATCACCATTAAGTCGCTCTGTTCCTAATAGTGACAGTCATGTTGTATACGCGTCTGATATATTTATCAGTTGGCGTTGAGACCTTGACGCCATTAAACGTATATTGCTGCCCAGAGGATGAAAGGTCACCATCAAGAGTTCTTGCTAACAGCATTAATTTGATCGCGATGACGTTTTTCATGTCAGTGACTTGATTAGCAGTGACATATTTATCTGGAGCAAGATCGCCATCCAAATCTTCCGCATAAAGGATTTTGAGCCGCTCGATGTTGTCAGCCAGCTCTTCGGCGGCGTTTGCATTGGTTTTGCGCCACAATGATAAGCCCGTGCTGATATCCTGACTGGGAGCAACAAAATAAGTCACAGTTTTGATGGGCATCACCACCGCATCTGTGCCATAGGCACGGTCCAGATTGCCAGAAACGTTGCCAGCAGTAGTATGGGCGATCATGGTTGCAGAAATACTGGTGGGTTTAAATACAGTGGATTGCGCGCAGTCTGCAATCATTAGGTCGTCGCTGGTTGTTAAACTATCTGGGTTGCCAAGGATTGGAATTTCAGCCGTGCCATTTGCCATGGTAGCGCTAAGGTGGGTGCCTTGCCCGGTGGCAAATCTGACAGTGATGATGTCACTGTCTTGTGTGGGGGAGGCGCTGCTGATTGACCCGTCCAAAGCTGGCATCCAGCTACTGCCTTGCGCATGAAAGCCTTGTATCGGTTGATCAAAATCATTGTGATATTGAATGCCACTGATTAAATTCACATCGGCAGCTGTCTCGGTATCTGTGGTGCTGCCTTTACGCCCCAAGCAACTACGAAACCCTGTCATACGCAAGTCGCTTTGTAGTTGATAGAGCGCGTAACGTGCACTTTCTTGCAGACGAGATAAGTTATCGTGGGTTTTATTGCTTTTTAGTGTTGAGACAAACAAGGTAAAGATTGCGACAGAGACAACTAGCCCCAGTGCGAGAGCAACCATTAATTCAACCAGGCTCATTCCACGTTGCTTACTCATGGTTCAAACCCCACAACGACGGATTTAGTCGAAGCCGCTTGATCTTTTGTTTTATCAAGCCATTTAATTCTGATGGCGTAATTACCTCCGACGCCGTCACAGCTTTCTGAGTCAGGGGTGCTATCTAGACAAACCGTTGCCGTGCCGGCAGCTAATGTACCCGCGACGGTTTTTTTCCAGTCATAGACATCGTCTTGTGCTAGTTGTGCAGGTGTACAGTTGCTTGGGTTACTGTGTATGTCATCATAATGCACCGCATGACAGGCGTTATGATTGCCTGCGATATTATTGTAATTGCCCGCTGCAACGCCAGCCATATTAGCGCGCATGCGATCAACCATGTCATAGGCTAAAGTAGTTGCAGTTGATCGGATATTGGCGCTGTGTTGACCAGATAAACTGGCCAATTGTAGCCCTGAGAGGCCTAGCAGACCGACTGAAAATATGACGATGGCAATTAATACTTCCAGCATAGAAACACCGGACTGCCAATTCATGAACACACTCCCGCAATGTCTTTAACGATACGACCAGAAGGATAAATAGTGACTTTGGCGCCTTTGTAACCAGACTTGCAAGTGGTGATGATGACATTGTTGTTAGGTACACCGCTGGGTTTGTAAGCAATAAAAATGTCTGCACTATTACTCACCATACTGTCCTGACTGGCAATACCATCAGAAACTCTTAGTATTTCATCTGAGCCATCAATGCTGCCTGCTGTGCCATTATCGATAAAGATAATTCTGCCAGCCCCCCAGCCTGCACTATTGCAGCTGACTCCGTCGCTGCTCTGACACACCGTCACACGATTACCTCGGGTTGCTGCTTCGCCTCTGGCAAAGATAAAGTCCAGCATCAAGCTAGTGTTTTGATTCGACAGGCGGCTTTCAGTCATAAAGCTGGTATAACTGGGTAAAGCAAAAGAGGCAACAATGCCTAAAATTGCGAATAGAATTAAAAGTTCTACTAATGTGAAGCCTATATGCTCTTGTTTTAACTGCATAATGTCGGAGTTTTACTAAAGATATGTTAAGCAAGCTTAAAAATTTGCTTACGTTAGATTTTAAAATATTTGTATGTTTTTTTAAGCAGTGATCAAGGTAGTAAGCTTGTAGTAAATGATCAATTTAGATCAGTAAAGAATTGCCAAAATACTCAGATTGAGTGTGATAGAATTGCCTGATTAAATATTGCTCAATGAAGAAATCGATAAAGGTCTTTATTCAATGCCTAAATTTTTAATCGCTAAGAAATACATCGCTTTGGTTTGTTTATCACTGATGCTTTGTGCGATAACCGGCTGCGGTACCAAAGGGCCACTTTATATTCCTGAGCGCGAATATCCACAGAACTAATGATTCAGTACCGCCAGTTTGGCGCTGTAAGTTAGTTTTATCTACACAATAATTAAAATGACACCAGTATTTACTTATCAAGAAAATGCGCTGACAGCAGAGAATGTATCGTTAGCACACATTGCGCAAACCGTTGGCACACCAAGCTATGTTTATTCCAAAGCAGCTTTGGTTGAGGCTTATCAAAGCTTTAACCAAGGCTTCAAAGATGGTGGGCATTTGGTTTGTTTTGCGGTTAAAGCCAATCCTAGTTTAGGCGTTTTGAACGTCTTTGCAGCATTAGGCGCAGGTTTTGATATTGTTTCTGGTGGCGAGTTGGCGCGCGTCATCGCTGCAGGTGGCGATCCTAAAAAAGTGGTATTTTCTGGTGTGGGTAAAACTGAGCAGGAAATGCGAGATGCTTTAACGGCTGGGATTAAATGTTTTAATGTGGAGTCTGTGAGCGAGCTAAAAAGGCTTGATCGCGTGGCAGGTGACATGCAATGTAAAGCACCAGTCTCACTGCGTGTGAACCCTAATGTGGATGCTAAAACACACCCCTATATCTCTACAGGCTTAAAAAATAATAAGTTTGGCGTGGCTCACCAAGAAACTGTTGCGATTTATCAGTTGGCTGCCAGTTTGCCTAACTTAGTGATGGAAGGCATTGATTGTCATATTGGCTCGCAGATTACTGAGATTTCTCCATTTTTAGATGCCTTTGATCGTGTCCTGAATCTGGTGGATGCATTGGTAGAGCAGGGTATTAACGTTAAACACATCGACTTAGGTGGTGGTATTGGGATCTGCTATGAAGACGAAACACCGATCGCGTATGACGTCTATGCAGAAGCAATCTTGAAAAAACTAGGTGACCGCCAAGTCCAGCTGGTTTTTGAACCAGGCCGCGCTTTGGTCGGGAATGCTGGTGTATTGCTGACGCAAGTGGAATATTTAAAACCTTCTGAAGTCAAAAACTTTGCAATTGTCGATGCGGCGATGAATGACTTGATGCGTCCAGCTTTATATGATGCGTTTCATGACATTAAAATGGTAGTGCCCAGTGATTCTGCTGAAACTTTAAACTATGAAATTGTCGGCCCTATTTGTGAAACGGGTGATTTCCTTGGTCATGACCGTGAGCTACCTTTGCAAGAAGGTGACTTATTAGCCGTGATGTCGGCAGGGGCATATGCCATGAGTATGGCAAGCAACTACAATACACGCCCACGCGCGACTGAAGTTATGGTGGATGGCGACCAGATGCATATTATTCGCCAGCGCGAACAAGTGGCTGATCTTTTTGCTTTAGAGTCAGTTCTGCCAGCAAATTAAGACTATTTCATCTGTTTAACTTGCTTATCTGAATCTCAGCGTGTAAATTTTCTCTTTAAGAGTGTTATGTAAGGGCTCTTAACCATTAGACTAATATTTAAAACACTGGAGAGAATGATGAATAAACTATTGATTGCTGGCTTGGGGGCCGCTTTGTTAACTTTGGTTGGGTGTGCGACGACAGCACCAACAGCAGCAGCAAACGCGCCAGTGCCTTGGGAAGCTGATGAGAGCGCATTACCAGCGATTGCACCATTCGCAGCAGCTGACGTACCATGGTCTGCTGAAGAAAGTGCATTGCCTGCGGTTGCACCAGTTGAAGCATTTGCGGATTATGATATGTTGCCTAACTAAACAGACAAGCATTAAAAAAGCGAGCTTGATGCTCGCTTTTTTTGTATCTATTGTTGGAGTGTTTAGTCAAAAATCACTGTTTTATTGGCATACAATAAGACCCGATTATCAATATGCCAACGCACTGCGCGTGACAAGACCATGCGCTCTAGATCACGCCCTTTTTGTAATAAGTCTTCGACTTGATCTCGATGCGAAATGCGGTTGATGTCCTGCTCTATGATTGGACCTTCGTCTAAATCTTCAGTGACATAGTGTGCCGTTGCACCAATGAGTTTTACACCGCGCTCAAATGCACGATGATAAGGCTTGGCACCAATAAAGGCTGGCAAGAATGAGTGATGGATATTAATGATCTGCTGGTGATAGCGCTTAACAAAATCAGGGGACAGAATCTGCATATAGCGCGCTAACACAATCAAATCAATGCCATATTGATCGAATAAAGCAAATTGCTGTGCTTCAACTTCTGCTTTAGTGTCTTTACTCATTGGCAGATAGTGAAACGGAATGCCATAATAATCTGCCAGTCCTTTGGTAACTTCGTGGTTACTGATAATCAACGGGATTTCGCAGCCTAGCTCGCCATGGTGGTGACGGTGCAATAAGTCGACCAGGCAATGGTCGTATTGAGACACCATGATCGCCATTCGCGTTTTACGCTGAGACTGTTTAAGCTGCCACTGCATTTCAAACTGTTGAGCCGTTGGCGCAAAAGCAGTTTCAAACTCATCAGCGCTTAAGTCAAAATCATCCAGTGACCATTCCACACGCATTAAAAACAAGCCGTTTTCGGCATCTTGATGTTGGTCTGCGTGCAAAATATTGCCATTGTGTTGCATTAAAAAATTTGCAATAGCTGCCACAATGCCTTTTTTATCAGGACAAGTGACTAATAAGGTTGCAGTGTTTGACTGTGTTTGAGTATTTGATGTCTGCATATTCGGTATCTGTGCTTGAAGTTCGGCGAGAAAGTCCCCACCTAAAAGATAACAAATTCGGTATTATACGCTAGACAAGATAAAAGCAGACAAGTTGACCTTATGCAAACCAATAATGAAGCAAAAGTTGTATTAGCCAACCCTAGAGGATTTTGTGCAGGCGTAGATCGCGCCATTGTGATTGTTGAAGAAGCACTTAAAGAGTTCGGTGCGCCGATTTATGTACGCAACGAAGTGGTTCACAATAAATTTGTTGTGAACGAGTTACGTGAAAAAGGTGCAGTATTTGTAAAACAGATTGAAGAAATTCCGCGTGGCAGTATTGTGATTTATAGTGCGCATGGTGTGTCTAAACAAGTGCGCGCAGAGGCAGAAGAACGCGGTTTAACCCCTTATGATGCGACTTGTCCGCTGGTGACTAAGGTACACAAAGAAGTCTCTAAAATGCACTTTCAAGACATGGAGATCATTATGATTGGGCACAAAGGCCATCCAGAGGTTGAAGGCACCATGGGGCAAACCGATGGCGGCATGCATCTGGTGGAAACGCCAGAAGATGTGGCTACGCTAGCAGTGCGTGATCCTGACAAATTGGCGTTTGTCACGCAAACAACGTTATCGATGGATGATACGGCGAATGTGATTGATGCACTACAAGCGCGCTTCCCAAATATTCAAGCGCCTAAGAGTGATGATATTTGTTATGCCACACAGAACCGTCAAGATGCAGTCAAGGCCATGGCTGAGCAATGTGATGTTGTGTTAATTGTGGGATCACCTAATAGTTCCAATTCGAACCGATTGCGTGAAGTGGCTGAAAATAAAGGCATTGAATCCTATATGCTGGACGATGCCCAATTCTTAAAACCAGAGTGGGTGCAGGGTAAAACGCGAGTAGGCATTTCTGCGGGAGCATCTGCGCCAGAGATACTCGTCAAAGATGTGATTCAACGTTTGCATGAATTGGGTGTGGCAAACGTTGAGGAGTTAGCAGGTGTGCAAGAGAATGTGGTCTTTAGGTTGCCTAAAGATTTAACTGAAGCCATTAAACTGCTCAAAAAAGACAAAGCCAACATTTAAATGACAGACTATAAAAGGCCTGTTTCAGCGCTGGTGTTGATACATACTTGCGACTTACAGGTGTTATTGATGGAGCGGGCCGATAAGGCAGGCTATTGGCAGTCAGTCACTGGCAGTTTGGAAAAAGGTGAAGGCCCTGCCGAAGCAGCCATGCGAGAGCTAAAAGAAGAAACTGGTTTGATTGCTGATGAATATGACTTTCAGGACTGGCACGTCAATAATACTTATGAAATCTATCCGCATTGGCGTTACCGCTATGCGCCTGGTGTAACAGAGAATGTTGAGCATCAATTTGCGCTGTGTTTGCCAGCGCCGCAGCGAGTAGAGTTGGCACCTAATGAGCATGTGCAATATGAATGGGTGGATTGGCGAGAAGCTGCGCAGCGTGTGTTTTCATGGACGAATGTAGACGCGATCAAAAGATTAGGTGAAAAGCACCAGTTAAAACTATAAAATAGCAAGATAAGTAAAAACGGAGAGCCCTGAGACATGACAACCGTAGCCCCAATTAAATTTGAACAGTTTCAATCCAAACAGGATGATGACTGTCAGGCACGCATTTTAGCTGCGCGTGAAAAACTGGGCGACCGCCTGGTGATTTTAGGCCACCATTATCAACATGAGAGTGTATACCGTCATGCTGATTACTCAGGTGATTCACTCAAACTCTCTAAATATTCTGAGGGCCTTGATGCAGAATTTATCGTCTTTTTAGGCGTACATTTTATGGCTGAGGTGGCGGATATTTTAAGCCGCCCTGAGCAAACAGTAATTCTCCCTGATTTGGCAGCAGGCTGCTCGATGGCAGATATGGCCAATGTCGCTAAGGTAGAGCGTAGCTATCGTGAGCTTAGTAAAGTGCTTAACTTTGATGAAACCATTACGCCGATTACCTACATCAACTCAGCTGCCGACCTAAAAGCATTTTGTGGTGAGCATGGTGGTATTGTTTGTACTAGTACCAATGCGCCGAAGATTCTAGAGTGGGGGTTTAATCAGCGTGAAAAAGTCTTGTTCTTCCCTGACCAGCACTTGGGTCGTTGGAGTGGTTATAAGATGGGCATTCCATTAGAGCAGATGCCAGTATGGGATCCAGATTTACCGATGGGTGGCCTAACAGAACAAGAAATCAAAGACGCAAAAATCTTATTATGGAAAGGCCATTGCTCTGTGCATCAAATGTTCCGTAAGCAGAACATTGATGTGTTTAGAGAGCAACATCCAGATGGAAAGGTGATTTCGCATCCTGAGTGTTCATTTGAAGTGTGCAGCAACTCTGATTATGTGGGTTCAACAGAGTATATTCTGCGCACCGTTAAAGATGCTGAGCCAGGCACCAAGTGGCTGGTGGGCACTGAATTGAATCTGGTGACGCGTTTGGCAGAAGAAATGAAAGCCGAAAACAAACACGTGCAGTTTATGAGCCATGTGATTTGTGAGTGCTCGACCATGGCGCGTATTGATCCACAACATCTGGCCTGGTGCTTGGAAAACTTGGCTGATGGTAATATCGTGAATCAGATTAAGGTGCCCGAGAATGAAGCAAAATTGGCGAAGCTGACACTTGATCGGATGTTAGATGCCTCGTTTTAGGCTTTAATGATGACAGGTTGCCCACTTTGCCTTAGCCCACAGAGTCCAGTCTTGTGGCAAAACAAGGAGTGCCGTGTGGTGCTTATTCAGGATGCGGATTATCCTGCTTATTGTCGGGTAGAGTGGTTAGCACACGTCAAAGAAATGACAGATTTACAACCTATGTTGCGTGCGAACATGATGAAGGTTGTATTTGCTGTTGAAACAGCGCTAAGAGAGTTGCTCAACCCAGATAAAGTGAACCTCGCCAGCTTGGGTAATATTACGCCACATTTGCACTGGCATGTAATTCCTCGGTTTGAAAATGATAAACATTTCCCAAACAGTCATTGGGGTGAAGCCGTACGCACTAGTACGCCTGAGGCATTGAGTGAAGGGCAGCAACTGCAGCTAGCAGAACGTATTCAAGCCTTAGCGAGCTGTGCGCTGGCAGCGTAGCCTAAATTTGATCCACCATTAGTCGGTTAACAGGTTTGCCATTGACTAAATGGCTTTGAATAATCTCATCGATATCAGCCTGATTTTCAAAGGTATACCAGACTGCTTCTGGATACACCACCATCACAGGTCCAACACTACAGCGATCTAAACAACCCGCACGATTAATTCTGACTTTTCCAGCACCATTCAGTTTGAGTGATTTGACTTTGGCTTTCATATAGTCAAAGGCATCTTGCGCACCGCGATGCATACAGCAATCTTGATCATTTACGCGCTGATTAAGGCAAAAAAAGACATGGTGTTGAAAGTGTGAGGTCATGGCTTTACTCTTTAAGGTTAATCACGGACTCTTTGGTAAACAGCATCGTACGGGTAAAGTGAATAATGTCTGTTTCTTTGCGAATCGTTGGTGGAAACGGTGTAAATGGTGCGCTCATTTCAATGGTGCGTGTTGCTGCAGCATCTAATACGCGATAGCCTGAAGACTTGTCGATTTCAATTTTTTCCAGCTGACCGTCTTTTTTAATCGAAAAAGTGAGCACCAGTTTACCGTATAGTTGGAGCTCTTTGGCGGCTAAGGGGTAGTTTGCGGTGCCAACGGATTCAATGCGATGTCGTAGCCCATCATAATACTTAGCGTATTTGGATTCTTTGACGCGGCCGCCAAAAAACTTACGTTTAGGCCGTTTTTGATAGGCTTCATACTCTTTTGCAAGCAAGGCTTCAAGACGTTTGATTTCTTGTGCGCGTTGGTTCTTTTTGTCATCGTTTTGTTGTTTGCTAGCTTTTTCTGTTTTGTCCTGAACAGTCTTGTTTTTGGTTTTATTGCGTTTAGCTTTATCAATCACTGCTGTTGAGCGCAATTGAATCATGAGTGTCTGCGCTTGTTTTTCCAGTGCTTTTAATCTAGCAAACTCCGCATCTTCCTGATCAGTCTCTGCATTAGTTTTAGCGGGTGTATTGCCTTTATCCTGCACATGCGTACTAATGGTAGACTGGTTAATCGCAGTCTGCGTGGCAGGTAATGGAGAGGTAACTTGTTTATCCAAGTCGGTGTTGCCGCCGCGATTCAGGTTAAATTGCGCCAGCGCATCCGCATCTTGAGGCTTGGTTTCAGTTTTGGTGTTGACTAGCGTGACTTCAAGCGCTGGCATATGTTTGCCACCTTTTTTATCTTCTGGCTCAAAATGCAACGTGATAAAAATTAAGTGAATAAACAATGAGATCAATAAGCCAAGACGCATAACCGTAAGCCAAGGTGGAAGCTTCCACTGTGCGGCTGGGGTGGGGTTAAAGCGGGCGCGTTGGCGTCTGACGCGGTTTTGTCTGGCGGTTTGTTGTTGACTGCGTTTACGCGTCGTTGTTTTGGATCTAGCTCTTGCCACGCTGCGACCTTAGCCGATAGATGTTAGTTGGTCGAGCAAGGATTGATGAATGCCGCCAAAGCTGCCATTACTCATAATCAGTATGTGGTCGCCAGATTTTGCTGATGACAAAATGGCTTCTTTGAGTACTGAAAGATCAGAGAAGGTCTGAGCTTTGTCTGCAAGCGGTGCCAAGGCTGCGCCAACATCCCAACCTAAGTTTGGGCTTGCATAAGCAAATACTTGATCCGCTTGTGAGAGGCTGTCAGGCAGGGCTGCTTTCATCACGCCTAGTTTCATCGTATTAGAACGTGGTTCCAGAACAGCGAGTATTCTGCCAGTGCCAACTTTATCGCGCAGTCCTAGAATCGTGGTTTCAATGGCTGTTGGATGGTGAGCAAAGTCATCATAAACTGTAATGTTATTCACCACACCTTTGATTTCCATGCGACGTTTAACGTTTTTAAACTCGCTTAAGGCTTCAATAGCGATACATGGCGCAACGCCAATATGCCTGGCCGCAGCAATGACTGCCAGCGCATTCATGCGGTTATGTTCTCCGAGTAAGGCCCAGCTTAAATTGCCTTGTCGTTCTCCTTCGAAGACAACATCAAAACGGCCTTCATCATCGAGGTTAGTGATACCCCAGCCATTCTCAGGGGTGCCAAAACGTTCAAGAGCGCTCCAGCAACCTTGGTTGATGACCTGGTCAAGGCTTTCTTGTTGATTGGCCACGATCAGTCCTTGTTCAGGAATGGTTCGTACTAAATGATGAAACTGTTTTTGGATCGCGCTTAAGTCATCAAAAATATCTGCATGGTCAAACTCCAGATTGTTTAGGATTGCAGTACGAGGGCGGTAATGCACAAACTTAGAACGTTTATCAAAAAACGCAGTGTCATACTCATCTGCTTCAATGACAAAAAAAGGTGAAGTGGATGCAGGGTCCTGTTTAGGTGGTTGAGGCAGGCGTGCAGAGATGCCAAAATTTTCTGGAACACCTCCAATTAAAAAACCTGGTGCCAGGCCAGCATATTCTAATACCCAGGCGAGCATGGAAGCTGTGGTGGTCTTACCATGCGTCCCAGCGACGGCCAGTACCCATTGTCCTTGAAGAACATTCTCGGCCAGCCATTGCGGGCCAGAGATATACGGTAACCCTTGGTTTAGAATCTCCTCCATCAGTGGGTTCCCGCGGGAGACGACATTGCCAATGACATAGACATCTGGATTCAGCTTGGTTTGCTCGGGTTCAAAGCCTTGAATCAATTCAATGCCTTGTTCCTCGAGCTGCGTGCTCATGGGTGGGTAGACGTTGGCATCACAGCCAGTGACCTTATGACCAGCGGCTTTGGCAAGCACAGCAATGCCGCCCATAAACGTTCCGCAAATGCCAACAATATGAATATGCATGCTAGAGACTGCCTGTGCTTAAGATAAGTTAGGGGCTAACCAGCGTTCGAGATGATCCTTCGAAAGGCCGCGGCGCTTAACCATGTCTTCTAATTGATCACTACCAATTTTATCGACGCTAAAATATCTGGCTTCTGGATGTGCCAGATAAAAACCACTCACAGCCGCTGCAGGCATCATGGCAAAGCTATCGGTTAGCTCCATGCCAATTTCATCGGCTTTGAGATAGTTAAACATATCTGCTTTTACCGTATGATCAGGGCAAGCTGGATAGCCTGGAGCGGGGCGAATACCTTTATATTGCTCTTTAATTAAGGCTTCATTATCCAAGTCTTCATCTGCTGCGTGCCCCCATAAGTCTTTACGTACTCGTTCGTGCATATATTCCGCAAAGGCTTCTGCTAAGCGGTCAGCTAACGATTTGAACATGATGGCATGGTAATCATCATGCGCCGCTTCGTAGCTTGCTAGGCGTTTTTCCATGCCTAAGCCACCAGTGATGGCAAATAGGCCAATATAGTCATCAAT
>SPJL01036124.1_pt1 | contig 12047 bp, 8 predicted proteins | sample 3741751 | NCBI WGS metagenome assembly SPJL01 (sample SAMN10925998, study PRJNA522277) | cold seep metagenome | isolation source: Elba SIP-enriched marine methane seep metagenome, extraction at timepoint T3 | place: Italy: coast of Elba, Mediterranean Sea | reverse complement strand
GGAGCTTGCGGAAAATTGGATGGGCTATCCTCCAATGGCTCGGTGCATAAAAAGTAATGCGAGGCAAAAAAATCGTCGGTAAAGCGGTTATGACGCTGGAAAAAGACTCTATCCCCAACTACTACAAAGTGTACCTGATTTTTGGCAATGTGTAAATCGCTGTTGAATAAATCGTTGAGGGTATCTTTGATTTGATTAGGGGAAAGAGCCGTCCCATTGATCAAGACATAGGCCGTTTGCTCTCGGTTAGCATGGGCCCGTATTTTTTGTTCTAATTCCAATAAAAGTGGTGCTTGGGCGACCACGACCAAGTAAGGTGCATTATACTGCGGCAAATGAATTTGCTGTACGGCCTGTGCCGATACCCGATCAAAGGAAAGTAAGAGTATGCCCCCCAAGGCCACTAATAGGAATCTATTCATCGTTCTGTTTTTTGATGGGCCCGTTAAGGGACGATTACAGATCGTTGGTCTGAACTAAAGGCACTGAAATACCCCAAAATGCCTCCCGACCAATTGCTGTTGGGATTCCCCGGAGCCGCTGATCCACCTCCCGGGCCACCACCACCAATGATGTCGCCCAGCGAGTTGAAATACTCAAAAGAAGCTTCATCAAAATGCATCAACTCCACCGTTACGGAATCTCCCGAATTGAAAATTTGCTGAAAGAGGGGAAAGCGCGCATTGTCGCCATCATTGAGATTATCATCGAGTACTTGTAGGTCGCTGCCTTCCAATTGAACTTGGCCATTGAGGTAGTGCAGGGCGCGGTAATAATTGTTTTCTCCAGCCGGATCATTAAAGCGGAAGTATACGAGATAGCCTTCGTCAAGAACGGCGCGGGCGGGTTGAAATTCAGTGAATATTTCCTCGATGGGAATGGGCTCGGGGAGGTAAGAAGAAGCTTCGTAAAATTGACCATCAATCTCGACGCTCAACTGATAAGTAGTCCCCGCTTCCGCTGTCACCATGGCATTATAAACACCATTCCCGAGCAGTGGAATGGCTTGGCTTCCTCCCTTATCATCGCTCAACATAACCGTAGCATTGTTGATTCGGTTAGGTGCTTGGTTTTCAAAATAGGGAGCTGTCTGTGAGATGATTACAGAAAACGAACTATTACCCTGTTTTAACTGTGCCTCAATTACAATTTGCTGATCTGCTGCGTCCAGTTCTACATCGATCACCTTCTCGCAGGAGGACAAAAGGCAGACAGCCCCTAGAAAAACTAACAAAAATTTTATCTTATTCATGACTTAGAATTTAAAGTTGTAAGTGATAGAAGGAATCCATTTAAAGAGCGAAAGCTGAACGGCTTCGGTGCGGTTGGCGTCTTCTTCACTGGGTTGAAAAGTGATGGTGTAGGCATTTTCCCGACCATAGGCATTGTAGATGGAAAAATTCCAATTGGACTCAAAGCGGTCGGTTTTTTTATTGTACCAGGTGAGCCCCAAATCAAGACGGTGGTAGTCGGGCATGCGATAAGCGTTACGCTCGGTATAATAGGGGACCACCGTACCATTGACCGAATAGCGTCCGGTCGGGAAGGTGACGGCATCACCAGTGTAGTAAGTGAAATTACCTGATAGGGTAAGCTTCGGACTCAGCTTATAAAGGGCGACTAAGCTGATGTCGTGTATCCGGTCCTGACGGGCAGAGAACTTTTCTCCATTATTGATTTCATCGAATTGGCGCAGGGTTCGGGAAAGAGTATAACTGATCCAACCCGTCAATTTACCTCGTGTTTTTTTGAGGTAAAATTCCGCTCCATAGGCTTCGCCATCGCCATAAACCAAATCGCCTTCTACTTCTTCGTTGAAAAATACATTGGCGCCATTCCGATAGTCAATGACATTCTGCATGTCCTTGTAATACACTTCTACCGAAGCCTCGTACATATTGTCCTTAAAATTGCGATAGTAGCCCAAGGAAACTTGATCGGCAATTTGTGGCCGGACATTATTGCTACTCATGATCCATACATCGGTAGGAGTCGAAGTGGTGGCATTGGTGAGTAGATGGATATATTGGTAGTTGCGATTATAGCCGAGCTTGAGCGAGCTTTTACTATTGAGCAAATAATTTCCAGAAAATCGAGGCGCCAAGCCTCCATAAAACTGCATGCTTTCTCCACTACCAAAGCTAGTAGAACCGATGGTTCGACCAAATTCATCAAACTCATAAGCCGTTCCACTTCCGATTTGATTAAACAAGGAATAACGCAAGCCATAAAGCAAGGTCAAACGATCATTTACCTTTTGCTCATTCTGAAGATAAAGCGCCCCTTCGATCCCATATTTGACCTCCGCCGCCTCCGAGTTGATACCCGTATTAGCCCCCGCATTGAGGTTGCCCGGCTCAATTGTATGATGGATCAAATTGAGTCCAAATTTGAACGAGTTATTGTTGTTGGGGAAAAAGGAGAAATCCTGTTTTAAATTAATATCCTTGATGACCGATTCCACTCCGAGGAGATCATCACCACTGCCCACGGCAAATTCATAATCGTAATCGCTGTAAATGACGGAGGTGTTGGAGAATAGCTTATCGGAGAACAGGTGATTCCAGCGAAAGGTGCCGGTCGCATTTCCCCAATCCAAACCAAAAGTACCATCGAAGCCAAAATTGTCCCGGCCAAAATAACCCGATAGGTAGATGCGATCCTTGTCACCTAGGCGGTAGTTGGCCTTCATATTGAGGTCATAAAAATAGAGGGAAGACTCATTAAGGCTGGGATCGTCCGAAAGGCCTAGGAAAAGATCGGCATAAGTCCGGCGGCCCGAAATCATAAAGGACCCTTTGTCTTTTACGATAGGACCTTCTACTGTTAATCGGGATGCAATAAGACCTAGACCACCGGAGACGGAGAATTTCTTTTTATTGCCATCCTTCATACGAATGTCAAGTACCGAAGCGGTACGACCACCATATTCCGGTGCCATACCTCCCTTGTATACCGTAGCTCCTTTTAGCGCATCACCATTGAATACAGAGAAGAAACCCAATAGATGGGAAGGGTTATAAACCTGAGCCTCATCGAGCAAGACCAAGTTTTGATCCAAGCCACCACCGCGCACGTAAAAACCAGCATTACCTTCTCCCGCCGTTTTAATGCCGGGCGTCATCTGGATGACCTTGATGATATCGGGTTCGCCGCCAAAAACGGGGATTTCCCGAATCTCCTTGATGTCGAGCCGAGTCGTACTGCCCTCCACTCGCGAAATGTTTTGATCCTCCTTGGTCGCCGATACCACGACCTCTTCCAAGGTCTGAGCATCCTCGCCCATCTCAATATCTAATTTGAGATCAGCTTGTAGGGTGATGGCTTTTTCCACCGTTTGATAACCCAAAAATTGGAAAAGGAGCAGGTATTCTCCCGGCTCCAGAGAAAGCGAATAAAACCCGTATACGTTGGAAGTGGTACCAACTCCGGCTTGGTTTTTTAGACTGATCGTGGCAAAAGGGACATCTTCACCATTCGCCGCATCTTTGATTTGACCGCTTATCGTAAAGGTGGCATCCTGCCCATAGCTACTCAGGCTAAGAATGCAGTAACAAAAGGTCAATAGGAATAATTTCAATTTCATTTTTTTGCTAGATTTTTGCTCAAAGATGGTTCCCTAAGCCATGTCATGAGGTCGAAAAGAAAGGGAAACGGGCAAATATCCAGCTGAAATGGACGGGAAATGGGATGAGCTGACTTAGCGGTTTATTGGTATTTTTTCTTACTTTCACATTGGGTGCTTATCGAGTCGTAAACCGCATACGAACAACTTCCCCATCCTTTACTTCCTCACAATACCTACTTTTACCTTTATAGGGAAAGGTGTCTGTAGGAGTAGTCGTACACAGATAAAATTTAGGATACATGAAAAAGTATTTTGTTTTAGCCTACTTGCTTTTATTTTCTGCTATTGTTGGATATACCCAAAGTAGCCTTAAAGAGATTATCAATTCTTCTCGCCATTTTGCCACTATCGTGGATCAGGGGAATGTTTACTTTGCGAAAAAACACCCCGATTTGAGTTTGAATCAACTTGCTTTTGGGGAGAATCGGGATAGTGAATTTGTCAAATTTAAGCGTTGGCAAAGCTTTTGGGAAGGGCGGCTTGATGGGCAGGGCAATCTGGCTGATATCACGACCTATTTCCGAAATAATGAGAACGAAGCGAGTTACCGCAACAACCCATATCAAAATGTTGCTTGGACAAATATTTCCTACGAAGGTTATATCACTGGGCAAATAGGCCTCGGCCGTACCACTTCCATCGGTTTTCACCCAACGGATGCCAATACTTGGTACGTAGGAGCGGCCATCGGCGGTGTTTGGCGGACCACGGATAATGGCCAAAACTATACGCCACTTGGCGATGATTTGCCTTTCTTAGCCGTGAGTAGCATCGTTGTTGATGCCAATAATCCCAATACGATTTATATCGCCGTGAGCGATCATGTCTGGTATGGCCCTCCGAGTATTGGAGTTTATAAATCTACCGATGCTGGGGCGACTTGGCAGAGTACAGCGCTGGTTTTAGATTTTACGGACAACGACCGGATTTATTGGATGGAGGCGGACCCTTCCGACCCCAATACGCTTTTGGTGGCTACTCAAGGCGGAATGTATCGAACCACGGATGGTTTTAATACGGTTAGTACCGTCTCTACGCTCAATAGTTTTCACGTTCGTTTTCACCCCAGCAACTCTAATATTGTGTACATGGGGGCAAATAATGGCGCGATTTATCGAAGTACCAATGGTGGTCAAAGCTTTTCTTTTGTGACCGACCTAGGCAGTGGCTCGACCTACCTGGATGTTAGTCATCAAAATACGGATCATGTTTATGCCAGAGTGAATGACAAACTTTATAAGTCTACCAATAGTGGACAAAACTTTAGTCAGGCAGGGACTTTTCCTGAAAACAGAGAGGCTTTTCGTTTGGCTTATTCCAATGATAATATCATCCTTTCGGGAAATTTTGAGATCAACCGATCCAATAATGGAGGGGCAAGCTTTAGCACGATCACGCAATGGTTGGGGAATAATGGTTTACCGCTGATTCACGTTGACCAACGGAATATTTTTACCAATCCTCTGCAACCAGATTTTGTATACTTCTGCAATGATGGCGGCGTTTATCGGTATCGGATCAACACGGGGACTTTTGATAATTTATGCGATGGATTAGCGATTACCCAATTTTATGATATTGCCGTTTCCCAGTCCGATCCTAATATCGTAGGTGGTGGTTCACAAGATAATGGTAATGTGTATCGGACCTCCTCGGGGCAGTGGCTACAATATGCCTCTACGGGGGATGGAATGAATCAAGACATTGACCCCACTGATCCTAGTGTACGTTTTTGGTCTTACCAAAATGGCGCACTTCGTCGTTGGGAAAATGGCGTGAATCGGAATATCGAACCTCCCGGCAGTGATGGCGGGGCTTGGGAGACTCCTTTTAAATTAGACCCTTCCAATTCTAATCGACTGATTGTGGGCTATCACCAGATTTATGAATCTATGAATCAGGGAGATAGCTGGACTGCGATTAGTGGTAGTTTGGCGGGCGGAAGCGATATGCAAGAATTGGCTATTGCTCCCTCCAATGGCGAACGGATTTATGCGGTCCGAGGCTCCAGACTTTACGTCAAATCTACCTCTTCCAACACTTGGACCGATAAATCATTGCCCAATGGAAGTATCTCCGATATCGAGGTCGATTTTAATGACATGAACACGCTTTATATCTCAGCGGCTGGATATAGCAATGGGCAAAAGGTTTGGAAATCTACCGATGCCGGTGACTCCTGGGTTAATATTAGCGGAAGCCTGCCCAATGTTTCGACTGGGGCAATTGAGCTAGTCGACGGTACGAGCGGGGGTATTTTTGTGGGGAATGATATTGGGGTTTACTATCGGGATGACCAGAGTGGTCAATGGGATTTGTACGGCAGTTTGCCCAACACTAGAGTAGAAGATATTGAGATTCAATATAGCAACGAAATCGTTAGGGTAGGGACGCATGGCCGAGGGGTGCTAGAAGCGCCATTAGTGGTCAATTCGCCACTACCAGTAGAATGGACTCAATTTAATGTGAGTGCGGAAGAAAAAGGAATTGCCAAATTAGATTGGAGCCTAGCATCTGCCGAAAATGTAAGCCACTTTGTGGTCGAACGTGCTCACAATGGAAGCGATTTCCTTGCCATTGACCAAGTAGCTTTTAAAAGTAGTCCAATTCAGCAGTATTCCTTCACCGATCAAAATGCACCAAAGGACCAAGCCTACTATCGGGTTAAAACAGTAGATTTTGATGGAACTTATTCCTATTCTGCGGTTAGAGTGGTGACTTGGGGAAATGGTGACAAACCATTGACCGCTTATCCTAATCCTACGGATGGCCTTTTGACAATCGATGTTCCAGCAGGATCGGCGAGGGTGGTAAATTGGGAGATCATTAACCTACAAGGACAAATTATGTTGGATGGTGTTTGTTCTGTTGAATCCGACGGTAAAGGTAGTTGTAATGTACTCGTCAACAGATTAACCCCTGGAACCTATATCCTAAATGTTCAGGATGGCTATGATTTCCATACCTTGAAATTTACCAAGCAATAAATGAGGCGCTAGTCCTTGGTTAGCGATAACCAATTTCTTCACTGAGCTGTATTTTACTTTTGGCAAAGTTTCCAGTGCCAAAGGCAATCTCCTTGCCCGCCTCATTGTATAAAGTGGATTCGGCTACAAAAAGGTTACGAGACTTAAATTTCACTTGCCCCTTAGCGATCAACTTGCCTTGGTTTGCTGGGCGTAGTAGGTTGAGGTTAAAAGAGGTGGTGAGCACAAAAACATCCTCGACGATAGAGTTGACGGCAAAAAAAGCAGCGTCGTCCAACATCTTAAAGTAGACTGAGCCGTGGATGGCCCCCAAGGCATGAAAATACTTTTCAGAAATCTCCATACTTATTTCCGCCTTTTCTAATTCGATTTTACATTCCGTAGTATCGTAAATTTGGGTGTTAAAATTGGCGGCCAGGTACATCCGGCGGAGCTTATCAAAATGCGCTTGAGTCATGGTAGAGGGCAGTTTATTTGCTAGAAGATACTTTCCTAAGGAAATTTTCCGCGAAGTTGTTCAATTGTCCCCCCAAAGCATTGGACCTTTTGGTCCGATTCCCGCCCCTAATTGACTGAGCCTTCGCTGTAGCAAGGGGCAAATAGCCTCTGGGATGAAATTTTTCATTTAGCTTCCTATCTTTAAAGCCTAAACCTATTCCAATGAAACTAAGACTCCGTTTTTTACTTGCCACGCTGTTTCTGTCGCTAAACGCCTGCCGTCAGCAAACGCCTCCTTCTTCCCCAGCCTCTACCACCTCCGCCCCCGAAGCCCCTTTTCAAACCGTGCTGGATTCCATCTACCAAGCTCATCCCGAAGTAACGGGAATCCTTCTCCATGTGGAAGCTCCCCAACAAAAGCTCTCTTGGACCGGAGCCGTTGGCTATAGCGAGCGAGATGATGAAATACCCTTAGAAGCGGACCAACCCGTCTTGATCGCCAGCAATACTAAAACTTATGTAGCCACTACGATCCTGCGCTTGGTCGAACTAGAAAAATTAAAACTCGACCAAGCCATTGGAACGGCATTACCCGAGGCCACAGTTACCCTTTTGCAATCAGATGGCTATGCGACCGATCAGATTCAAATTCGACATTTACTCGCGCATACCAGTGGTATCTTTGATTATGTGGATGCCGAAGGCTATATGGCAAAAGTAGGATCCGAGCCGCGTTATCGCTGGCAGCGGTCGGAGCAAATTGCGCTTGCCATTAGTGTAGGAGATAAGCTATCCGAGCCAGGGGTGACATTCAAATATGCGGACACCAATTATGTCTTGTTGGGGGAAATTATCGAGCAGGCTACGGGGAAAGATTTCTATGTCGCTATGCGAGAATTATTGGCCTATCAAAAACAGGGTTGGGAGGCTACTTGGTTTAATACCTTGGAAAAGGAACCAGCAGGAATTAAGCCATTAGCTCATCAATACATCACCTCGAAAGAATTGAATAGCTATGATATCGATCCTTCTTTTGACTTGTATGGTGGAGGTGGTTTGGCCGCTACGGCTAAAGATTTAGGCCTTTTCTTTCAACAGCTCTTTTCGGGGCAAATTTTGGAGCAGGCGAGTAGTTTGGAGGCGATGTGTACCGAGTTAGCTACTACGGATGGAAAGGTAGCGAATTATGGACTAGGCGTATCGTTTTCGGAGGTTGCGGGTAAAAAGGCCTTTAGTCATGGCGGTTTTTGGGGCAGTGTGGCTTATCATATTCCGGATTTAAAGGCCTCTGTGGCGATTGTCATTTTGGAACGAGATGAAAGGAAGTATCGCCCAGTGGTGGCCGAGGCCGTGGTCAAAATATTGACCGAACTAGAGCCAGAGTAGGGGCAATTGGCCACTAATCGACACTTTGCAATTATGGGCTGGAGAATCTTATTAATCTCTTTATTTTATGAGCTCACTCCCAACTATTGCCTTATGAAGCAACTGATCCTTTTCTGTGGCCTGTTGATGACAACTAGCCTGATTGCCCAAGATGTTTGGAGCGCCTTTCCCAATGCCCCTAATTTCATCGGCCCTTTTTCCAAACTGGATGATTTCGATTTTGTGGATGCCAATACGGGTTGGACGCTCAACTCTTTTGGCAAGGTTTTCAAAACCACCGATGGCGGCGATAGCTGGAACGAGCAGGCAGACCTAGGTGAATACCTGCGCTGTATCAAGTTTGCCGATGCCAATGTCGGCTATGCTGGTAGCTTACAAGGCAGCTTTGGCGGCCCCCCGAGCAATTCTAAATTATTCAAAACTACCGATGGTGGAGCCACTTGGAGCGACCTGACCGACGCGATCAGCCCCGAGCCGATTGGTATCTGTGGCCTCTCCGTGGTGGATGCTCAGACGGTTTATGGCTGTGGTGCCTTCTACGGCCCGGCCCGAGTCTATAAAAGCCTCGATGGAGGAGCTAGTTGGACTAATATTGATATGTCGGCTTACGCAACTTCCCTCGTGGATGTACATTTTTTTACGGCTGACTTTGGCTTCGTGGTAGGGGCGGGTACTGCTGGAGGGGCTGGCGGTCTAATCCTCAAAACCCTTGATGGCGGGGCCACTTGGACACCGGTACACAATACCAATATCACCAGTGATTTGCTTTGGAAAATTCAGGTCTTGGATGCCAATAATCTCTACGCTTCTATCGCTGGGGTTAGTATGCAGCATGGCGCTCGGGTACTGATTTCTAATGATGGAGGAGATACTTGGACCTCTAAGCAGGTGGCTACTGGCGAAGTTCATTTGCAGGGAGTAGGCTTCCTAAACCAAGATCATGGTTTTGCCGGAGGCTTTTTTGATGGCGTTTACGAAACGACGGATGGAGGAGACAATTGGTCCTTGTTGGATGTGGGCGCCAACTATAATCGTTTTCAAAAAATTAATGATACCCTGATCTACGCTAGTGGGCATACGATTTATAATTATGCTACTATGCCTGATTCTACGATTACTAGCGCTCAGGAATTGTTTCCCCAACCGAGCTATGGGATGCAAGTTGCGCCAAATCCGGTTAGTGATGATTTACAAGTAAGTTATAATTTGGGGCAGGCCACCCACCTCAATCTGGCCTTATACGATGCTCAAGGTAAAAAGGTGATCTCCTTTTTTCAGGGATGGCATCCGGCAGGGCAATTCCATTTGTCGGAATCGGTAAAGGGATTGGCACCGGGCTTGTACCTACTCGCTTTTCTATCACGGGAAGGAGATATTATGACTAAAGTCTTGGTGGAGTAGGAGGGAGTGCTGCGGAAGACCAATTTTTTCCTAAATTGCGGTTTTCCTAACTAACGGTGAACGTATTGCAGCATCCATCAAGAATACTACCCGCAGAGTGGCATCCTCAAGCCGCAATCTTGTTGACTTGGCCCCACGAACACAGCGATTGGGAAACTAGGCTCGCTGCTGCCGAGGCCTGTTTTTACAAGCTGGCTCAAGCCATTATCGACCATCAAGCCCTCTGGATCATCTGCCCCGATGCCGATGCCTTTCGCCAACGCTATCCTCAACTCAACAAAGCTCAGCTTCAGCTTTTCCAAATCCCTAGCAATGATACCTGGGCCCGCGACCACGCTGCGCTTAGCGTTCTGGAAAACGACCAAGCCATTTTGCTCGATTTTAAATTCAACGGCTGGGGATTACAATTTCCTGCCGACTTGGATAATGGCATCAATCGAAACCTCTGGCAACAGGGAGCTTGGCCACAGGCGCGTTTTGAAAACCACCTCAACTTTGTACTGGAAGGAGGAAGCATCGAATCTGATGGCCTGGGAACCCTGCTCACCACTAGCGAATGCCTACTTTCTCCCAATCGTAATGGCGCCTATTCCCAAGCGGAAATAGAGCGCTATCTTGGTGAAGCCTTAGGAGCAAAAAGAGTGTTGTGGTTAGAAAATGGCTACCTCGCCGGAGATGATACCGGCAGTCATATCGATACCTTGGCCCGTTTTTGCAATCCCTCCACCATCGCCTATGTTCAATGTTTGGATTCCGAAGACGAACACTTTACCAGCCTACAAGCGATGGAAAAGGAACTACAGCAATTCCGCCAAACGAATGGGGAAGCCTATCAATTGCTACCTTTGCCGATGGCGGAGGCGGTATACGAGGACGGTCGACGCTTGCCCGCTACTTATGCTAACTTTCTGATTACCAACGAGAAAGTCTTGCTGCCTTTCTATGATTCCCCTCGGGACGAAGAGGCTCGATCGATTTTACAATCGATATTTCCCCAGCGCAGGGTAGAAGGAATAGCTTGCCAAACCTTAATTCAACAAAACGGATCGCTGCATTGTGTGACGATGCAGTTTCCACAAGAATTGGTCAAATGATTACACCTAGATTGCTCAAAGTTGGTTTGATCCAACAGGCTAATACTGCTGATTCAGATCAAAATATGCTTCGTTTAGAACAGAGTATTCGATCCTGTGCTGCCCATGGCGCGGAGCTGATCGTCTTGCCGGAGCTTCATAATACGCTCTATTTTTGCCAGACCGAATCCGTCGATCAATTTGATTTGGCGGAGCCAATCCCCGGCCCATCTACCGAATATTATGGCTACCTCGCTCAGGAGCTAAATGTCGTCCTAGTCATTTCACTTTTTGAAAAGCGGGCCGCTGGCATTTACCACAATACCGCCGTGGTGCTCGAACGCGATGGAAGCATTGCAGGGACCTATCGCAAGATGCATATCCCCGATGATCCAGCCTATTATGAAAAATTTTACTTTACCCCCGGTGATTTAGGGTTTCAGCCCATCGATACTTCCGTTGGAAAATTGGGAGTGCTGGTTTGTTGGGATCAATGGTATCCAGAAGCTGCGCGCCTGATGGCGATGTGGGGAGCGGAATTGTTGATTTATCCTACGGCAATTGGCTGGGAATCAACGGATGATGAGGCAGAACAGGATCGACAACTAGATGCTTGGGCCATCAGTCAGCGGGCACATGCGGTGGCCAATGGGCTTCCCGTAATTGCGGTAAATCGCTGTGGTTGGGAACCGGACCCTTCGGAACAAACGGGAGGCATCCATTTTTGGGGCCATAGTTTTGCAACGGGGCCGCAAGGAGAATTGCTCGGTACTATGGAGCAGGATCAGGAAAGTAATTTGGTGGTAGAAATTGATTTGGCGCATTCCGAAAACGTACGCCGGATCTGGCCTTTTTTCCGCGATCGTCGGATCGATGCCTATGATGGATTGCTCCAACGCTACTTAGGTGCTTAACGGGGAAATCGCTATCTTTGCCCTCATGCAACCAATCGATCCAATCCTTAACCCAACGGTCTTTGTTGGCGCCTTTGAATGGCGGGAACCCGTCACCAGTCTGACTGACTTTCTGGTGGCTATCGTAGCGATGTATGCCTTTTATCGGCTCCAAACTTATCGCGGTAAAAAAGCAGAAAATTTTAACTTTTATAAATACTACTTCCTGTGTTTTGCCATT
>SPJL01033821.1_pt1 | contig 12047 bp, 11 predicted proteins | sample 3741751 | NCBI WGS metagenome assembly SPJL01 (sample SAMN10925998, study PRJNA522277) | cold seep metagenome | isolation source: Elba SIP-enriched marine methane seep metagenome, extraction at timepoint T3 | place: Italy: coast of Elba, Mediterranean Sea | reverse complement strand
TTTGTTAAAAAACGTTAAAGGTAAATTTACTTATTCCTCTTCTTCGGATGCCTTTTCACCCGAAACCTCTTGATTATCAGTGCTTTCGGCTGTTTCTGGCGCTTCCGCGCTCACTTCGCCCTCTTCTGTGTTTTCTTCTGATTTATCTTCCGTAAAAACCACTGCTACATCTGCAATCTCGTCTCCATCTTCCAATTTAATCAGACGAACACCCTGTGTAGCCCGGCCCATAATCCGCAAACTCTCAGGATCAGCAGTCATCCGGATAATGATTCCTGACTTATTGGTAATCATCAAATCATCACCATCACGGATGGTTTTAATCGCGACAAGTTTACCCGTTTTCTCGGTCAAGAGTAAGGTTCGAACACCTTTACCACCCCGGTTAGTGATCCGATAATCTTCCAAAGCAGAGCGTTTTCCGTTTCCTTTTTCCGATACCACCAAGATGCTGGTATCCGGATCATTAGGATCTACGGCCACCATACCAATTACGGCATCATCGGCATCGTCGAGGGAAATACCCCGTACTCCCGCTGCCGTACGTCCCATCGGGCGAACTTTTCCTTCGGGGAAACGAATGGCCCGGCCATTTTTATTGGCAATTAGAATTTCGTTTTGACCATTGGTCAACCTTACTTCTAGCAACTGATCTCCTTCGTTGATAGTAATGGCATTGATACCATTAGAACGTACCCTAGAGAAGGCCTCTACCTTAGTCTTTTTGATCAAGCCACGCTTGGTACAGAATACGAGGTAGTTATTTTCGAGGAAATCTTTATCCTTCAAGTCTTTGATCACCATATAGGCCTTGACGCGATCCGTCTTGGGAATATTAAGTAGGTTTTGAATCACCCGCCCAGAAGAATTCTTAGAGGCCTCGGGAACATCGTATACTTTGACCCAATGACAACGTCCTTGCTCCGTAAAGAGTAATAACCAGTTGTGAGTGCTGGCCACAAAGAGATGCTCTACAAAATCGGTATCCCGCGTTTTAGTACCACGAGAGCCTCGACCACCACGTCCTTGAGCACGATACTCAGAGGTTTTGGTCCGTTTGATATAACCTAAATGAGAAATGGTAACGGCCACTTCCTCATTGGCAATCATATCTTCGATGCTGATGTCACCATCGGCATAGCTGATTTCGGTACGACGCTCGTCTCCGTAGCGCTCCCGAATTTCAGCTAATTCCTCCTTAATAATATCACGACGCATCGACTCATTGGCCAAAATAGCTTTGTAGTGAGCGATAATTTTTTGCAATTCTTCGTATTCTGCCCGGACTTTCTCGATTTCCAGTCCAGTCAACTTCTGCAAACGCATATCGAGAATCGCACGAGCTTGAATTTCGGATAGCTCGAAGCGCTCCATCAAACCATTTCTCGCCGCCTCTACATTCTTAGAACTCCGAATCAAAGCAATGACCTCATCGAGGTGATCCAAAGCGATTAACAAGCCTTCAAGGATATGAGCGCGTTCTTCTGCTTTTTTCAGGTCGTATTGCGTACGGCGTACAATGACTTCCAAACGGAAGGTAATAAAGGCTTCCAGAATCTCTTTGAGATTGAGGGTCAAGGGGCGACCATTAACTAGCGCCACATTATTGACACCATAGGAACTTTGGAGCGGAGTGTATTTGTATAATTTACTCAAGACCACATTGGCCATTGCATCGCGCTTGATTTCGATAACAATCCGGAGGCCATTACGATCCGATTCATCCCGAACGTCGCTAATGCCTTCGATCCTCTTATCGTTAACCAGGTCGGCAATCTTTACGATGAGCTGAGCCTTATTGACTTGATAAGGGATTTCATTGACGATAATGGTCTCCTTACCATTTTTAGATTCTTCGATATTGGCCTTGGCTCTTACCACTACTCTACCTCTTCCCGTCTCGTAGGCCGTCCGAACTCCGGAGTAACCATAGATTATACCACCGGTGGGGAAATCGGGAGCTGTAACGTGTTGCATCAGCTCGTCGATGGTAATTTCGGGGTTATCGATCATTGCTACGGTGCCATCGATCACTTCCGTGAGGTTGTGAGGCAACATATTAGTAGCCATCCCTACGGCAATTCCTGAAGCTCCATTGATAAGGAGGTTAGGGATTTTGGTAGGCAGTACAGTGGGTTCTTGAAGCGAATCGTCAAAGTTGTTGGCAAAATCGACGGTATCTTTATTGATATCGGTGAGGATTTCATCAGAAATCCGGCGCAGGCGGGCCTCCGTATAACGCATGGCGGCAGGGCTATCGCCATCCATCGAGCCAAAGTTTCCTTGGCCATCTACCAATGGATATCTCAATGACCAATTTTGGGCCATCCGCACCATACTATCGTAAACGGATTGATCACCATGGGGGTGATATTTACCCAAAACCTCCCCCACAATACGGGCGGATTTTTTGTGTGCTTTATTGTAAACTAGGCCTAATTCGTTCATTCCGTAGAGTACGCGGCGGTGAACGGGTTTCAATCCGTCGCGGACATCGGGAAGGGCCCGGGATACGATGACCGACATCGAGTAGTCGATGTAGGCTGATTTCATTTCCTCTTCAATACTAATCGGAATAATTCTTTGATCTAATGCCATGAAAATCAGGTTGTTCTATAAAATCTCAATAATTGTCTCAGGACTCTGGGGACTATCGATTTAGGGTGTTTTTTTAGGCTTAATAAATCGACACGCGAAGATACGAAAAATGCTGTAGTATATATAATAAGGTAGGAATAAAATCAGGCAGTTAAGATGGCCGAGAAGAGCATAGATCAAATGGGGCTAAAAAGAAAAATGCGGTAGTACCCAAAATAGGGACTACCGCATTGGAATCGCTTGTTTTTTATAGTAAATACCGAATTAATTCTGCTTCATGGCAACTCGATACTCGGTGCGGTCGTGCTGATTGACTACCCAGTAATTGTAGTCGCGGACCATACGGTCGAGGTTGCGATAAGTAAAATCCTTTTTACCCACTCGTCCTGATAGAGCGGTATAGTCGCCAAAGACGTTGGAAGCTACCGAAGAGAACGTATTGCGTTCAATCTTTTCTAGCTGTCCGTTTTCTCCTAAGAGGTAATAATTATAACGGTAAGGGTTTTTAACGTCTGAGCGGTTTTCAATATAGTAGACAAAGAGCGTTACAGCTCCTTCTTCTTCTTTTTGCATAAATACGGTGGTAGGACCGAAAGGCTTTGGTGGGTAATCCACTTTGTGAGCTTCATAGTGCGTCCATCCTTCGATTTCGTTGCCTAGCTCATCGATGTCAAAGCCTTCGTAGCCGTAGCCTTGAATTTCAGTGGACTTATACACTTGCTTTTGACCAGTGCGACCATTATAAAAGGTCACTTTCACCTCATTATCGGTGATGTCGCCAACTTTGACGAGGCCTTCGACCTTACGGCCATTATCAAGTAATACGTATCCAGGGACTTTTTCGCCTTTTTGTGCGCTGAGGACAGTAGCGAAAAATAAGAACAGAAAGGTAAAGGTGTTGGTGCTTAATAACTTCATGGTTATGCGGGATTTAGATTTTGATGCTTCTAATAAATAGGGGCGGGAGTGCTGATTGGGAGGGAGGGAGGAGGGGATAAAAGCAGACCTGCCAGGCTTAAACTTGCATCATAGTTCTGTTCTTTGTTCTTAATGCAAACCTGACAGGTCACGCGCTTCTACCGGTTAATTATTGAGATGACCTCAGTCGCTTGTCTGCAATGTAGGGAGGGGTGGAAGGAAAACGATGTAAAAAACAGGAGGTTTTGTGACAGTGTAGGGAGGGTACACTTCGTAGCTTGTTAATCGCTTCCAACAAATATAACCAATAACTGTTCCTATTTTAACTGAAACATATTCCGTATGCTTAATCCTTATCTGTTTTCTGCCGTAATTGTCCTTTTCTATGTAATCTTTTGGTTTGTAATCGCTCAAATCATTAAGGACAATGGAATTATGGATGTGGCTTGGGGATTGGGATTTGTATTGATTTCCTGGGCCTTTCATTTCAATTACGGCTATCCATCTGGCCTACTACTCCCAATACTTGTGACAATTTACGGTCTACGCCTCTCCGTTCACATTTTTGTGCGGAATCTAGGTCGTGGAGAGGATTGGCGCTACGCCAATTGGCGACGAGAATGGGGTAAAACCGTTGTAATTCGGGCATTCTTTCAAGTTTTTATCCTCCAAGGGATCTGTATGTGGATCATTGCATTGCCCTTAATTGCAGTTGAAAAAAATATTGGAGAAACGAATCATTTTTTTCTACCATACGTTGGTTTACTCCTTTGGACCATCGGTTTCTTATGGGAAAGCATCTCCGATTGGCAGTTGCTAAGCTTTAAAAAGAGTCCAAGTAATAAGGGAAAAATATTGACCACGGGCTTATGGGCCTATTCTCGGCATCCTAATTACTTTGGAGAGTTGACCCTCTGGTGGGGCTTTTTCCTACTCTGCCTCCCCCACTCCATCTGGTGGATTGCCATTGCCAGCCCCCTACTCCTTACCTTTTTAATCAATCGCGTATCGGGCGTCCCCATGCTGGAGGCCAAATACAAGGATAACCCCGCCTATCAAGCCTACATTGCCGACACCAATGCCTTGATACCAAAAATTTCGAGAATATTTCGCCCTCAAGGCGCCTATAATCAGTAGTTCATTATCTTTGCAACTCCTTAAATCGAATGAAGATGAGTCAAGTGAAGTCAGAAGTAAAACCTTACGATCCCCAAGAGAATAAGAAAAGTCAGATTTCGCGTATGTTTAACAGCATCGCACCTTATTATGACTTATTAAATCGTGTCCTTTCCTTGGGCATCGATAAAGTATGGCGGCGGAAGGCCATTCGGCTCTTGCAGCCAGATCAGCCGCAGATGATCTTGGATGTCGCTACCGGCACCGCGGATGTAGCCTTGGAGATTGCCAAGCAATTGAAGCCGAAAAAGATTATTGGTATCGATATCTCGGTGGACATGCTTTCTATTGGCCGGGATAAGATCAAAAATAAAAACCTGCATCCCCTCATTGAGCTACAAGAGGGAGATTCTGAAAATCTTCCATTTGAAGACAATACCTTCGACGCTGTGACCGTTGCATTTGGCGTTAGGAATTTTGAAAACCTGGATAAGGGCTTAAGTGAAATTCGGCGGGTATTGAAAGAAGATGGACAATTGGTCGTTTTAGAGTTTTCTCGCCCTAATATTTTCCCTTTCAAGCAGCTTTTCAACTTCTACTTCAAAAATATTTTGCCTTTTATCGGCCGAATGACTTCTAAAGACCCAAAAGCTTACCGATATTTGTACGAATCGGTCCAAGCTTTCCCAGATGGCACAGATTTTATTGAGGTATTAAGTAAAAACGATTTCAAATCACACGCATGGACACCACTAACGTTAGGAATCTGCAGTATCTACTCGGCGCGAAAATAATTTTACTCACGGTTTGCTTGCTTACCGTGGCCTCTTCCGTCCAAGCTCAACGGGGGAATTATAACTTCCTCGGCTTTGAGCAAAAGCCATATTACTTTGGGATCACCCTGGCCTATAATAGCTCCAACTTTAAAGTCCACCACTCCCAAAAATTTATCCTCAACGATTCTATCAATACCGCCCAATCCATCACCGGGCCCGGTTTCAACCTCGGAATTGTATCCAATTTGAAGGTTGGACAGTATTTTGACTTCCGTTTTCTGCCTACCCTATCCTTTGCAGAGAAAAATATTGAATACACTTCCGACAATCCCAATAATCCTCAATACCTCCGTAAAATTGAATCGGTATTGGTGGAATTGCCCTTTCATGTACGGTACAAATCTGCTCCTTATAATGATAAACGGATGTTCGTTATCGCCGGAATCAAATATTCCTTTGATGTAGCGAGTGACTCGCGGGCGCGACAGGCCAATGAATTGGTAAAGATCTCTCCAACTGATTTTGCCGTGGAAGTGGGCGCGGGAATCCAAATGTTTTTCCCTTATTTCATCTTTTCTCCAGAAATCAAGTTGTCGCATGGCCTTGGAAATATCCTGATCTTTGATGATAATCTGGATCAATCGCGAGTGATTGAGAAGATTTTGTCCCGTGCTTTGACCATTTCCCTACATTTTGAGGGCTAATCTGCGTTTTATTTCAATAAAAAAATAACTGCCTCGTTTCTAGAACAAGCAATTTGTTCTACATGATGATGCATAAGCACTCCCCGCGATTCTGGCAACAGATCGTCTTAATCACCTTTACGCTCTGCCTAGCCACTAATGGGCTACTTGCCCAGCGTGGCAACTACAATTTTGGCTTTTACGAGCAAAAAAAACACTACTTCGGGATAAGTCTAGGCTATCAAACCTATGGCTTTAAGATTCACCGTTCGCAGGAATTACTCCTGAATCCCGAGTTCCGTACCGTGGAATCCATTAGCCAGCCTGGCTTTAACCTCGGTTTTATCCATAATTATAAGTTGGGTAAATATGTCGATTTCCGAACCCTCTTCCATTTCTCCTTCGCCGCCCGTAGCCTCGAATACCGTTCTACTGATCCGGAGCAGGCACCAGTGATGGACAACCAGGAACTGATTTCGCTGTCCCTACCCTTTCAAATCCGATACAAATCTGCCCCCTATCGCGACAAACGTGTTTTTGCCACCGCAGGCATCAAGTATACCCATCACCTTTCCAATAATTCTTCTCTTCGCAATGCAGATGATCTCATCCATATTGCTCCAGTCGATTTTTCGGTAGAAGTGGGTGCGGGAATACAATTCTTTATGCCTTACTTCATCTTTTCCCCCGAAATCAAGCTTTCTCAAGGGGTGGGAAATATCCTTCTTAGAGATCGAGGATTGAGTAAGTCTAATATTTTGGAAAGTATTTTGTCGCGGGCCTTAACAATTTCTCTACATTTCGAAGGTTGAAATCAGCACTTTAACAGCCGCATTCCTCCGTTACAAATTGTATGACCTCTGGAAAGAAGCGATTAAATTCTGCGTTGAAATCGTCCCAATCGGCCTCAAGGTGATTGAGTGCTTCAGAAAAATTGGAGGGAAAACGGGTACGCTCGTCCATCTTAGTCAAGGTAATCTGCATTCCTTCTCTGGTACCATAACCGCCCAACCAGTCGTATTTAATCATGCTAGGTAAGCGTTTTTGAAGCGATTCCGGCATCTCTGCTTTACGACGATTAAGCACTTCGTAAACGCTTTTTGTAAAATCGGAGAGTGAGGTAATTGAGTAGGTCGACCAATTTTTGGCTAAGAGGTGATCGAATAAAATGTCGAGAACGACCGGAGCATATTTGTGGTGATGAGGGTGAAGGCGTTGAGTTCCTTGGCGTACAAGAGGATGTTGATCCGTATAGGTATCTATATGTCGGTGTAGTTGAACGCCCGCTTGGATAGACGAAGAATAAGACTCCAAGTCTTTATTTTGGATCGAATCGGCGATAAAATTGCCGATCAATAAATCCTCATCATTACAGGAAAGAAAAATATGCGCCAGATAATTCATAACTAAGCAACGTTTCAATTACATAAAAGATCGCCCCAAGGTCGCTAATTTCTAAAAATGTCCTACAAAAAGCAGTGGCAGAAAATAGCTGCCGAACCTGTTTTTTTGCGGTCGAAAAGCCTATCTTTGCAGCCGAAATTTGCAAACATTCAAAATCGACTTGTTTCATGGCCTTAAAGTGCGGTATCGTTGGATTGCCCAATGTAGGGAAATCAACTCTTTTTAATGCATTAACCTCTGCCAAAGCCTTGGCAGCGAATTATCCTTTTGCCACCAAAGATCCCAATGTTGGGATTATTACCGTGCCTGACCCCCGGCTCGATAAGCTCAAAGAGTTGGTCAATCCCCAAAAGGTATTACCCACCACCATCGAAATCGTAGATATCGCGGGTTTGATCAAGGGAGCCTCGCAAGGAGAAGGCCTGGGAAATCAATTCTTGGCCAATATTCGAGAAGTAGATGCCATCGTACACGTGGTACGTTGCTTTGAAGATGGGAATGTGATCCACGTCGACGGCAGTGTTGACCCCGTTCGGGACAAAGAAATTATCGATACCGAATTATTACTCAAGGACCTGGAGACCCTCGAAAAACGCAAAGAACGTTTGAAGAAGTTGGCCAAGAGTAATGATAAAGAGGTAATAAAAAATCTGGCTACCGTTGATCTACTGATTAAAGAGATGGAGAGTGGCAAGGCCGCTCGCTCTATCGAAGTGGAAGAAGATCAAGAAACCTTGGTAGAAGAAATGTATTTGCTCACTGCCAAACCTATTCTTTACGTCTGTAACGTCGATGAAGAATCGGTAAAAACAGGCAACGAGCATACCGAGCGTTTTAAAGAGCTGGTGAAGGATGAAAATGCGGAAGTTATTTTAATCTGTGCCGGTATCGAAGCTGATATTGCCGAGTTGGACACTTTAGAAGAGCGCATGGAGTTTTTACAGGAGATGGGCTTGGATGAGCCCGGTGTAAATGTGGTGATCCGCGCTTGTTATAAATTGCTCAATTTGATTACCTACTTCACCGCAGGGGAAAAAGAAGTACGTGCTTGGACTATTGTGGAGGGCACCAAGGCCCCACAAGCTGCCGCCGTGATTCACACTGATTTTGAGCGTGGCTTTATTCGCGCCGAAGTTATCAAATATGCCCACTACGTAGAATTTGGCTCAGAGGCTTCGGTCAAAGACGCTGGAAAATTAGGCGTAGAAGGAAAAGAATATGTCGTAGTTGATGGTGATGTAATGCATTTCCGCTTCAATGTCTAAGTTTAGATACTTCGTATTATACAAACCTTTTGACGTACTCAGCCAATTTAGTCGCGAGCTGCCCCAGCATCGCACCTTGGCCGATGTATACAACTTTCCCAAGGAGGTCTACCCCATCGGTCGATTGGACCGCGATAGCGAAGGCCTCTTGATTCTCAGCGATGATAAGATGCTCAACCATCGTTTGCTAGACCCCAAGCATCGGCATTGGCGGGCTTATCTGGCGCAGGTCGAAGGGCTTCCCACGCCCGAGGCACTCCGGCAGTTGGAAAATGGCCTGCGGATCAGGATCAATAAAAAGGATCATCGCTGCCTACCCGCTAAAGCACGACTGCTAACCACCGATCCACAGCTTCCGGAGCGAAACCCTCCTATTCGGTTTCGTCAAAATAAACCCACCAGTTGGATAGAATTGCAATTGCAAGAAGGAAAAAACCGACAGGTTCGCAAGATGTGTGCCGCGGTTGGTTTTCCAGTATTGCGCTTGGTAAGGCATCGGATTGAACGCTTATATTTGGGGGCATTGGGCGTTGGAGAAGTAGCAGAATGGTCGCGGGAAAAAATTTACCAAGCCCTAAAGCTTTAATTTCACCGAGCGCTAATCTAGGATTCTCAGCCAAATTCCAATTTTTTTTGACCGCCCACCCTATCCAAAATCATGGAGGAATTGTTAAGAATCAATATTATTTCCATTTTTTAAATAGAAAGAAAATTTCGTCTGAGTAAAATTTTATTACATTATCAATCTGTCAGAGGCCTATTAAATAATCTTCAATTTTCACATTTCCCTCCTCCTCTCGCCGTCGTTTATTATTTTGTGGGACAAATTGAAATTCATGCTTGGCTATCCTACCCTCCTGCGCTTATTTCTAGTCCTGATTTGGCTTTGGCCAATTGGGATTCTGGCTCAAACGGATAGCACCGAAAACCTACTAGAAGAGGCCATTAACCCAGATTTAATCGAAGATTTTATCGCGGGCTCCGGAGGAGAGGACGATTTTGATTTTAATGCCATCTACGAGCAACTTGCCTTTTACCGTAAGCGCCCTTTGAACCTCAACAAGGTGAACCGAGAGGAACTTAGCTCCCTGGGTATACTAAGCGAAATCCAAATCAATAACTTCTTTCAATACCGGGAAAACATTGGCGACTTTATCGCCATTCAGGAATTACAGGCCATCCCTAGCTTTTCTTTACAAACCATCAATCAGCTCCTCCCCTTCGTCAACCTCAATAATAGTTTGGATGATTTTCAGGTGCCAATCGTAAAGATGTTGAGTAGAGGTTCTAATCAAATTTTTCTCCGTTGGACTCGGCTGCTTCAAGAACAGGAGGGGTTTCTACGCGATCCAAATGAAGGAAACGCCTTTTTCAGAGGAGATCAGAATAAATATTATCTGCGTTATCGACATATTTACGATAATCGGCTGTCCTATGGTTTGACGGCAGAAAAGGATGCTGGAGAAGAGTTTTTTACGGGAAGCAATCCTCAAGGCTTTGATTTTTACTCGGCCCATTTTTACCTCAACAAATACAACAAATGGCTAAAAACCCTTGCCCTTGGTGACTTCACCGCTAGTTTTGGACAAGGTTTGATCCTTCATTCTGGTTTTGGTAGCCGTAAGAGTTCTATGGTGATGCGGGTAAAACGAAGTCGACGCACCCTTACGCCCTATCGCTCGGCCGATGAAAACAACTTTCTCCGAGGCGGAGGAATTACCATTTCTGCCAGCCCTAATCTTGATCTGACCATCTTTGGCTCCTCCCGTAGACGCGATGCGAACCTAATCATTCCCGATTCTTTGGAAGCAGAAGATCTGGAATTGATCGATACCGAATTTTTCGAAACCTCTTCCTTGCAAATTACTGGATTCCACCGGACCGATGCCGAGATTCTCGATGAGAAACAGATCGAGCAACGGACCTTGGGAGCAAGTGTAAAATACCACACGAATCGCTGGCATATAGCGCTCAATAGTCTTTACGAAGATATCGACCGCCCATTAGAACCCAACGATCAACCTTATAATCAATTCTTTTTTGCCGGAAATCGACTGATCAATACGAGCTTAGATTATGCCTTTCTCTGGCGGAATGCCAATTTCTTTGGTGAAACGGCAATGAGTGATAATGGAGGGCTTGCCACCACCAATGGAGTTCTGTGGGGTTTGGATCGCAAGTTAGATTTCATCCTTCAGGTTCGACATTTTGAGCGAAATTATCAGGCGCTGAACCCCAATCCGATTGCAGAGACGATTGGAGCGCGAAATGAAACAGGGGTTTATATGGCCATGGAGTATCGCTTGAATCGGCATTGGTGGTTGTCGGGGTATTACGACCTGTATCGCCATCCTTGGCTACGTTCTAGGGCCTCGGCACCGAGCAATGGCGTTGATTATCGGCTGCGGTTGACCTATTATTTGAAACGAAAATTGGAGACTTACGTCGAATTGCGGAATGAGACGAAGCGAGTAAATAGTATCATTAGTGAGGGAAATACCAGAAGGTTGAGTCCGCAGCAAAGGCTACAGCTTCGTTGGCATTTGAATCAAACCTTGAGTAAGAACTTGAAGCTAAAAAGTAGAATTGATTTTGGTTTCTCAGAAAGGCCACCCGAGCAACGTTTCTATGGCTTTGTGATTTATCAGGATGTTATTTGGAAGGCCCCTCGCCTACCCTTGAAATTTAGCACTCGCTTTGCCCTTTTCGATACCGATGATGCCGATATCCGCTTTTGGGAGTATGAAAACGATTTACTCTACAACTTTTCCATCCCGGCCTATTTCAACCGCGGCTACCGCTTCTACATCAATGCCCGTTATACCTTTTTTAGACGCTTGATTGTCGAAGCCCGTTTTGCCGAAACCTATTGGGATCGGGATTTCTTTAGCAGTGGAATTAATTTGATCCGTGGCAATCGCCGTTCAGAAGTCAAAGTGCAAGTGAGCTATTCCTTCTGACCTTCCTTCTTCTTTTTACGATCGATCAGGTCTTGCATTACACTGGGCAATTGCTCCGTACCAATTCGCTTTAGGACGATTTCCTTTTTATTATCCAAGATATAAACTTGCGGAGTGGAGCGCACATCGTAGAGTTCTTTGTACTTCGATTCGTGGTAAGGGTCCACCACATTGATCCACTTGAGCATATCACGCCGTTCGTTCATAAACTCAGCACACTCAGGCATTCCGTTTACGAATTTGGAGCAAACCGCATAAATTTCAACTCCTTTAGGCTTAAACTCATCATAAAACTCGATCATCTTGGGCATGGCCTTTTTACAGTGC
>SPJL01011437.1_pt1 | contig 12070 bp, 11 predicted proteins | sample 3741751 | NCBI WGS metagenome assembly SPJL01 (sample SAMN10925998, study PRJNA522277) | cold seep metagenome | isolation source: Elba SIP-enriched marine methane seep metagenome, extraction at timepoint T3 | place: Italy: coast of Elba, Mediterranean Sea | reverse complement strand
GGAAGATCAAACTCTGTTCCCGGTTCTGGCAGAAGCGATTGATCGTGTCTTTGGCTTTGCACCGGATGACCATCACTACCAGATCTTTCGCTTTGGGGCAGACGGTAGTCTTACCGACCATTTTGAACAGGCCGGGTTTATCAATATCACTGAGCGCTCAATCAAATTTACGCCAAAGGCACCGACGGACCGCCCCTTCTGGCGCCCACAGCTTGATATGAGCTTCGGGCATATCATGTCCGACAAGAATGAGGCTGAACGCGCCGCAGTGGACACGGAAATCCGTGCGCTTCTCGAGCCTATGCAGACGGCAGAGGGATATCAGATGAAAGCCCATATCCGGATTGCCTCCGGGGATCGATAGAAGCGTACTGGCCCGCCAGCGCCAACCTTCCCCTAAACCCGCAACTCCTATAAGCTTTTGGGATGGTGGCGCATGCGTATCAACCATCCGACGAGATGGTTTGGAGAAAAGAGCCGATGTTCTACATCGCTAGACTATTCGGCAATCGAACGAAATCTGTAGGCGCCATCGGGCTGGCGACCGCTTTGATGCTTTCCGCATGCATGACGACGGAACCAGCGAGCTCTCCCGCAACAGGCGCAAATTTAACAAGCAACGCACAGCCAACCATCGATGCACTGATGGCCGCTGGAACCGAACGTGCGGCGCGCGGAGAATTTATGACTGCGGCCGCGCTTTTCCGAAGCGCCCATGAGGCCTCGCCAGATGCCAGCGAGCCCCTTATTGCTCTCGGCAATGCATTAAGCGCGGCAAATGCCCATCGCGACGCGGCTACAGCCTATGAAAAAGCAAGCAAGGTAACGAATGCCCGCGCCGAGGCGTTTCGCGGGCTCGGCAATGCGCGCATCTTGCTGGGCAACTATGATGCCGCGCGCCAAAATTTTCTGGAAGCCGTTGAGCGCGCGCCGGACGATTGGCGGAACTATCTGGGCCTCGGTGTCGCCTATGACATGTTGGGACTTGGTGACAGTGCACAGCTGGCCTATCGGCAAGGGTTGGAGATTGACCCTGAGAACGCTGACCTCAGGCTGAATTTCGGGTTATCCCTTGCCTTGACCGATCAGGTTGATTTGGCTTTGCGCCACCTGGGCGTCCTCGTTTCCAAGGAACAGGCATCGCCTCAAGCCCGGCAAACCCTCGCCTTCGCCTACACCCTGTCCGGCGAAGAAGAGACTGCCCGTCAATGGCTTGCTGTCGATATGGATGTTGCTGAGATTGACCGCGCAATTGCGTCGTTTCAAGCTATTGGGGACATCGAAGATCCTGTCAGACGCGCCCGTGCAATGAACACAACAAATCTGAGTCTGACTGAGTAGAGGAACGGCTGACCCCGTCTCTCCCCGAACTTCAGAAACATTCAATCAGTTGATTTCGGTAAGGGAGATCCGGCGGCCGGCGCAATTTCCTGTAACGCATCTATGGTTTCTTCTGCGATTTCCATGTCGCCGCCCGACATTTCACGGGCCGCTTGGAAGGCTCCAAGGCCCCCAAAAACGGCCAGCGCCACCACCAGACAGAACACAATCCTATTGGTATTGGTTTTTGGCGCAGCCTTCATCCTAATTGGCGGCGCAGCGCGGGTCTCCACCAAGCCGATATCGGACTTGGAGAGGTTCTTGCTTGCCAGAACTTCTTCAATCGACCGCCTGGGTCTATTGAGATATGGACTTGTCATACACCCGCCACGTCTGGCCCTTGTTTTCCAATCTCCGTCGCACTGCACGACAGGAGAATTTCGTAAGGGCACAGTTTTTGTTTTCAAAACACCAGCTGTCTCAATCCTGCCCAGATCGAGCGCCAGTTAATAATCAAAGAGAAGACGCCAATTTTTGGCCGTTACTGGTACATAGGACACAGAAAAATTTAATGTTAACGTTCAGACACTTGGTCCTGCAAAAACGCAATAGCTTTGAAAAAGCTCCGCATCCCCGCACGGCACAAAAAGACTTCTAACCCCTCCACACGGTCTTGTTATCACTTTTCATTGGAGAATCCCAGACAGAATCCTAACAACACTTGATCGGACCGTTGAGAGGTGCTGTGCTTCCGGGGATGGGGCTAAAGAACAATCAACGCGTTAGGATATTTTTATGGTTTTTTGGCAAAAATTTGGCACTTGGATAGAAATTTTCCCAACAACCGGCAAGATTTTGGCGCTTACCGGCGTACTCTTGCTGGGTCTTGGCGCACCAGCTGTGCAGGCAGCAGATAGCAAGGGACCGTTTTATATGGAAATGGATCCTGTCACGGTCCAGTTCGAACACGCGACCTGCAAGCGGACAATCATGGCCCTTAACCTACTGATCGAGTACACGAAGGCGGATAAGCAGGGGCAAATCTACGCCTATAAACCGAAGTTGAAGTCTTTGTTATTTGCAGCGTTTGACGACCATCTGGCCGAGGCCAAAACTGCGAAACGTAGCCGCATTCAGAAAATCGCCAAACGCGTCATTCAAAAGGCACTCGGGAAGAAACTGGTCTCAGACGTCCTGATCTCTCAAATGATGTTACAGAAGTAACGTCGCGGACAGACGTGACACGGGCACTAGGCCTGTGCGAACGCCAGGGCGCAGCCGAATAGGCTATCACCTGGAACCACCAGACCGGCGCGCGCCCAAAGTGTCTGAACAGGACCGTCTTTCAACTGCGCTTCCAGTGCAGCCATGTCCGACACCGTAATCCGTATCGCGGCGAAATGCGGCCCTTCCGGCGCATCCTTAGCCAACGGACCGTACCAGTCTTCATAAATGCTGGGTGTCATCACGCGAACACGACCACGCGCCGTCTCGACAACCACGCCCGTCGCATCCACGGAGACCGCATCGGGGGTTTGCAGGCCGCCCAATAAGGGTACCAACTGTTCCGGCTCGGCCGCGACCATGACGACTTCATCAATCGCCAGCGCCCTATTTGTGTGGTTTTGGTAATCCGGTTTCCAGAACAGTTCCGGCGCATGTTGCTGACAGGTGAAGAATGCCGCTTCCGGTGTCTCCAGGGGCGGCACGAAGGCAAGAGAGAAAGCAACCTGCTTCTCCGTCCCATCCGGCTGGCGGGCAATCCGCGCGAAATCGAAGGGCTCCAGGTCAGCCAGTCCCTTCTCCGCAAACTCATCCCGGTCGCTGCGGGAATCCTGACCTTCGAAGACCAACATTGAACAGCCTTCCCGACGCGCCAGGATATCCCGTACAAAGGCGCCAAAACTGAAAATCCGCGCCCGAGGGTCATGTTCGACAAGCTTGCCTTCATCGGCGACCGTGATGATCTCCAGGAAGCTGCCATTCAACTGCACCAGCTGATTCGATGTGCCCCAGTCGTGATCTCCACGCGGTGTCACCGTGAACCCCAGTGTGCGATAGGTCTCAACGGCTTGTTCAAGATCCCGGACACCCAGGACCAGGTGATCGATCCCCCGCCCCGGCAGGATCGCTGTTCCTTTATCCGCATCACTGGTCATGCGCCATTCTCCCCATCGAAGCGCAGCCTATCCTCGCTGTCACTCATCATCCCCAACATCACGGCACGGAAACCAGCCACCGCCTCGGCCCCGGCCTCCCGATAAGCACGGGCGAAGCGTTGCCGTTGGTTTTCGGTCAACTCACGCTCCAAGCTGCGCCCTTTTTCCGTCAGCTCCAAGAGCCGTTGGCGCCGGTCACGCTGGCCTTGTGTCTGTTCGACATAGCCTTCTTCAACCAATTGGCCGAGCACCCGACTGAGACTCTGTTTCGTTATCTTAAGAACATCGAGTAGCTCTGACACGGTGCAGCCTGGATATCGTCCGATAAAGTATAATGCGCGGTGATGGGCGCGCCCCAGTTTAAGCGTCGCCAGGATTGCATCCGGTTCCGATGTAAAATCCCGATAGGCGAAGAACAGCATCTCGATACCCTGGCGCAGTTCTTCATCGCGCAGGAAGAGCGGATTGGCCCCCGGCTTGCCCGGTCGGACCGATGCCGAACGAAGAGAAGCGGGGTGTCTTTCATCAGTCATGCGAAGCGCTCTCCTTCCCGAAAAATTTCGGCCTCAGAAAATTTACGTCAGCATTGTTGACATATATGCCTCACGATGTTACCAAGCGCAACCATCGATCATGGTGGATAGTGACGATTTCGGACTATTTTGGGTAATTTTATTACTTTTAACCGAAATCATCCATAGATTGATCGGTTTATGAACCCCTGTGGCGAGACCCGCGCCTCGCCGATGTGTTGGAGATGAAAACGATGGCCCTAATGCCTTTTGATGACCGCGACGGCTTTATCTGGTTGAACGGGGAGATGATTGAGTGGCGTGATGCGAAGCTACATATGCTGAGTCACGCCCTGCATTACGCCTCCTCCGTCTTTGAAGGAGAGCGCGTCTATGGCGGGAATGTATTCAAGCTGACCGAGCATTCGGCACGGTTGATCAAATCCGCCGATCTGTTGGATTTCGAAATCCCTTATTCCGTCGAAGAGTTGGATGACGCAACCCGCGCCGTGGTCGAGCAGAACAATATCGACGATGGCTATGTCCGCCCGATTGCCTGGCGCGGGTCGGAGATGATGGGCGTGTCTGCCCAAGCCTCCAAGATCAATGTCGCCATCGCGGCCTGGGAATGGCCGGCCTATTTCTCGCCGGAAGCCCGGATGCGGGGGTTGAAGATGCGGATTGCCGATTACCGCCGCCCGGATCCACAAACCGCGCCGACGGAAAGCAAGGCCGCGGGTCTCTATATGATCTGCACCCTGTCCAAGCATAAGGCAGAGAAGGAAGGTTTCCACGATGCCCTGATGCTGGACTGGCGCGGTTATGTGGCAGAGGCGACGGGCGCCAATGTCTTCTTCCTGATGGAAGACGGCAAGCTGCACACCCCGACGCCCGATTGCTTCCTGGACGGGATCACCCGCCGCACGGTCATCGGTCTGGCAAAGGACATGGGGTACGAGATCGTCGAACGCCATATCGCGCCGGAAGACCTGGCAAATGCCACCGAAGCCTTCCTGACAGGGACGGCGGTGGAGGTCACCCCGATTTCTTCCATCGGCGACTACAACTTCAACCCGGGCCGGACCTGTGAGGGTCTGATGAAGGCTTATGACGAATTGGTTCGCCGCCCGACCGACAAGGCAGCCCTGATTTCAGGCAGCGCAGCCTAACCTCTACGTTCCGATCAAATGCAGTGAGACCCGCCTCCTATGGGGGCGGGTCCTGTGTTCGAAGAGGTATAATCCCTGCCAGGTTCCCAGCACAGGACGCCCGCCGGATACTGGAATGGCGAGCGATACATCGGTTAGCGCGCTGCGGATATGGGCGGGCATGTCATCCGGGCCTTCCGCCGTGTGGCGGTAGAGGCTGGGGTCTTCCTTCACCAGACGCTTGAAGAAAGTCTCCAAATCTCGCTGCACATCTGGATCGGCATTCTCCTGAATCGTCAGGGAGGCGGAGGTATGCCGGCAGAAGACCGTCAGCAACCCGGTCTCAATCCCCTGCTCCCGCACCCAGCCGGTGACATCGCGGGTGATCTCTATCAGACCTTGCCCGCGCGTTTCGACGATCACTTCCGTTTCACTCTGCCGCATGGCTCTCATTGGTGAGGATATCGGACAGATTTGTAAAGCAGGCAGGCCACCCCCGTCCGATAGTCACCCGTGCATCTTCCATGCTGACGCCTTCATGCCGCAAACGCAGTCTTCGTCGCCTTACCCTCGGCTTCGAAGTCCATAGTGACGGTCGAGAATAGCGTCGTGCGCGCTTCCCTAAAGACTGACGATCTTACCCGGGTTCATGATGTTATCCGGGTCCATGGCCTGTTTCAGGGTCCGCATAACGGCGACCGCCTCTCCATGTTCATGGGTCAGGAAGTGCTTTTTGCCGTAACCGATGCCATGTTCCCCGGTGCAGGTGCCGCCGAAGGCGATGGCACGGTGGTTCATGCGCTCGACCAAATCCTTGCAGCGCTGTTTTTCCGCTTCATCCTCCTCATCGAAGAGCATGACGAGATGGAAATTGCCGTCCCCGACATGGCCAACGATAGGGGCGAGAACCCCGGTCTCGGCGATATCGCGTTTGGTCTCCAACAGGCATTCGGCGAGGTTTGAGATCGGCACACAGACATCGGTCGGCATTCCGACTTTCCCCGGCGCCAGCCGCAGCGCCGCATAAAAGGCATCATGCCGGGCCTGCCAAAGCTTCGTGCGTTCTTCCTGATGCGCGGTCCATTGAAAGGCACTGCCGCCGAATTCATCCGACAGGTCCTTTACCATTTCCGCCTGTTCCGCCGCCGAAGCGTCGGTTCCATGAAATTCGAAGAACAGGGTCGGCTTGTCCTCATACCCTTCCAATTCCGAATAGCGGATACAGGCAGCCATCTGCACATCATCCAATATTTCGATCCGCGCCACGGGAATGCCGGACTGAATGGTCAGGATTACTGTGTTCACAGCAGCCTCGAGATCCGGATACTGACAGACCGCGCTGGTGATCGCTTCTGGGATACCATAGAGCCGCAGTTGTACTTCCGTGATGATCCCGAGTGTCCCTTCAGAGCCCACGAAAAGCCGCGTCAGGTCGTAGCCCGCCGCTGATTTCTTGGCCCGTCCCCCGGTCTTGATGATTCGCCCATCGGCCAGGACAACGGTCAGGCCCAACACATTCTCTCGCATCGTGCCATAACGAACGGCATTGGTGCCGGAAGCGCGGGTGGCACTCATCCCCCCGATTGAGGCATCCGCCCCCGGATCAATGGGAAAGAACAGCCCCGTATCGCGCAGATGCTCATTCAACTGCTTGCGGGTTACCCCGGCCTGGACACGGCAGTCGAGGTCTTCGGCATTGACTTCCAGGACCGCATTCATGGCGGATAGATCGATGGAAACCCCACCTTCAACCGCCGCCAAATGCCCTTCCAGCGAGGTGCCCGTGCCGTAGGGAATCACCGGGACCTTATGTTCCGCGCAGATCGAGACGACCGCCGCCACTTCCTCGGTCGTTTCCGCAAAGATCACCAATTCGGGCGGGATCGGCGCGAAATACCCCTCCCCCTGGCCATGACGTTCCAGCACCGAGGGAGCCGTACTCGCCCGCTCCCCAAACCGCTGTTTCAAGATATCCAACGCCACCTGGCGCTCATTATTTATTTGGTGTGCTGTATCACTCATCGCCAACTCCCATCGGTGGAGGCCATTTTTTACAGGACATGGACAAGGATTACAAAGGCCACGCCCTGGTTCTGCAAAACCAACGACCATTTGCGCCGGACATGGAGAGGATTTTGCAGCGGTCTTTGCCGCCATTCTACTTGGCCGTCATTCTACTTGGCCGTCATTCTAAGGGCGATTATCTGGTTAAGCGTCTATCGACAGCCCAAGCCATCACCATTAACAGGCCATCACCATTAACAGGCCATCACCATTAAAATGTCTTATTCTTCAAAAATACTACTTAAATCTACTTTTTAACATGCCATTCGGATGTATCGTTACATATATCGGACTTTTGTAGCGGACTTTTGTAGCGGACTTTTGAGAGGCGGGAGGGGATCACCGCGCTGATGCTGGACACCCCAACGCGTTAACGCAGCATGGGTTTGGCCATTGGCGCCGGAACAACACATTGCCGGGTGATCCGGAACAATCTGAAGACGAGGTTACACATGCATCCAAGGATTTTCAGTGCTTCTCGCCAGGGAACCCTTGTGGTGTGCGTCGCACTTCTCCTAACCGTCATTCCATTTCTAAAGGTTTCGGCCTCGGAGCCACCGAAGCCCGACGCCGCATCAACGACGGATGTGACTATAAAAGAGAGCTTAACCGGGGGCGGGCTGACTGAGTTTGATACCTTGATGGGGCAACTCCTGCGACTGGAAGTCCCGGTCGATGCGATTCTGGACTCCACGGATAGGGACGAAGTCCTGCAATGGGCCGAGACATGGCGCACGGAGCCCCTCCAATGGTCGGAACCTCTTTGTATCCTGGCGATGCGGCTTGGCTATCACCCAGCCTTTTCAACACCGGATGATAGGGCGGCGGCCCGATCCATCATGGGGGATCTGTCCAGTTTTGACTGTATCCCAAAGCGCTTGGTCCTAACCGACCTCAGCAACCCGGACCCCAACGCGTTGGAGGCCGCAATAACACACACGGCGATCCTTAGTTTCTATCATTTCAACCGTCCGCGAACCCTCACGATAGATAGTGAGCCCGCGAACTCGGTTACGGCCGCCGCAAGGATGTTAACCCCGATGCCGCCACACCTGCAAACCTTGGCCAAGCGCGCCTTGGACAAAAGGCCGGAAATCCTGGCAATGGTCGAAGAAAACGATCCCTGCGACCTTATTCAGATCGCACTCGATTTCTGGGATGGCCGAAATGGCGTGCAGCAAGATCGGGAAGTCGGCGAGCTACTCATTTACCGGGCCGCTGCGACGCATGGTTTCCGTGATATCGAATTTGAATTCACCAGCCGCATGCTCGAATTTCGCAGAGACATAACGCCCGCAGTGTTGGATGACCCGAAGGCTAAAAACAAACTGATCGCCCTACAACGAGACTGGCTCAAGTCAGCGGCAGACAGCGGCGATCCCAAAGCCGCCCTGATCATCGCGGAAGACATGGAAGCGGCAGACGATGCCGGCACAGCGCTTGAATACTATCTGATCGCCGACGCCGGAGGTATCCAAGGCATGCGCGAAGCAGGGGAACGAGTCGCCACCAGAAACGGCCACCAAATCACCCCTGACATGCTCTCCCAAGCCGATCAAACCCATGCGGAATTCCTCGCATCTTCCTGTGCCGGGCGTGAAGGATGATTTCATGATCAAGCGACTATCGACAGCTCAAATTACTACCATTAGAATACAACACCCCTTGTGAATACCGCTTTGGATAAGCAGATCATGCTGGTTGTTAGGCCCAATAACCGCCGTAGGAAGACATATGAAACCCGCAGAATCCCGACTTGCGCTGAAACCAGAATGGTCGGCCCTCCTCTGTCTGGTATTGTCATGCTTTGTATTTGTACCCAAACAAGGGTTATCGCAGGGAAATACCCTCGACGAGGTTCTGAAGGTGTTTATCCAGGGTGACCCTGGCCAGACCTATCACGAAGCCGTTCGATTAGCAGAATCCGGGAATGGGTTAACCGCATGCCTTGGGCTTGATGAACTCATTCACGCAGAACGCAATCCACATAATCGAGACCCTATTCTCGCTCTGTCATTGTCCAAACAGATTTCAACACTGGCCTGTCCGATACTTCCAATGTTGAAAGCCAAACTTCATGCAATGGCCGGAGAGAACGACGTCAACGATAATAAGAATGCCCTCCTTACAACGGCGATTTCACTCTACTACTACTACGGCTTCGACACTGATGTGACTGAGAGTGACGCTGATTTTCTGTTCACAGAGTTCAGCCATGCAGCAAAATCAGGTATCACGAGAAGCCTAAAAGAACTGGCTATGCTTAGGCATACGCTTGACGGCTTAACGGCGTGCGAAGCCAGCAGATTCCTCACAGCAGAACTGGGGAATAAAGACACGAACTCTGTCAGTCCAAAATTCCAGTTCTCCCTGGATTACTTGATGAAAGCGAGGCCATCTAACTGGTTCTATTATTATTACGGCATCTATGGTGGATCGATGCCGTTCTTTCCGATTGAAGCAGAAGCAGCGCGCAAGGATCTGCTTCATGCTGCCGAAACCGGTCATCCACGGGCAGCGTTTCGTATCGCTGAAGCACGCTTTCAGAAAGACGGGACGTTCAACGATATCGAAACACTGACATTCTTACTGATCGCGGCACAGGCAGATATCATCGAGGCCAATAAACAGATCGAAAAGCATCGCCTGATGGACTTACCGATTTTTAATAAGGCCTCCGCACGCGCTAATTCCATCACTCGATCAATCCTTGAAGGACCGGGCTGCGAATAGTTTCTCAAGTGACTATCGACAGCTCAGATCGCTACCATTAAAATATCTTTTCTTTCAAAAATACCACTTCGGATAAACGAAACATGCCGCGCCAATATTCTACTACAAGGCTTTTGTTGACCTTTGTTCTGTTTTTGGGGGCTGCCGGCACCCTGCACGCGTGCCGCACATCAAATTCCGAACACAGCGCGGCGCCGGGTGTGGTTATGGAAGGTACGAATGCCTTTATAACGGTCGACAATGCGGCGGAATTCCGAGGCCATTACACTTTGTTGAGGAGCCTTCACAGCGATCCTCTTCCCGATTTCTCTGAAATCATCCGATCAGAGAACCCACCCCTTCTTTGGCGCTATGCGGTGGACGTCAGTAAGGATGGGACCTGGGGTGAAGTTGAGGCATGCAAAATAATGCTGGAATTGGGCTATGGATCCTATTCTGATCGTAGCCGAGATGGGCCGCGTGCCCTTGATATCGCCAATCGCATCAGCAGTTTTACGTGCATCGAGAAGAATCTCGTCATAGCCGATTTGCGATTTGGTAAAGATTCTCCTGACTATGATCCGAAACAGTATCGCCGCTTGATTCACAAAACCGCGTTATTGCTGTTCTACCATTTCACATCGGATGGCAGCAGCCGCGACGATAAGGCGCCTGCGACCCCGACTGCCACTCTGGAGCCCCTACGCGACCAGCTCCCTCAACAGCTTCGTGAATTCTTCGACGAAGCTTTATCCTTGCGGTCTCGTGTCATGCTCCAAGTAGAAGAGAAATCGGGATGCGCCCTTCTTCGCCATGCGCTTTCCTACTGGAAAGGCTTCCCTGACACATACAGAGACGCGGAAATCGGCGAATTGCTGCTCGACCGGGCTGACCGCCAATTATGGAAGAACCTGGATTCAGCATATGCCATGCTGGTTGTTAGGCCCTATAGACGCCGCAATAGCCGCATTAATAGTGGGGGTGGGGCATCCGTTGATCCGTTTTTCGAATTTAGTAATCGGATGTTCGACACCTATTCCCTCCGCGATCTCGCAGATAAGGGGCATCCGGATTTATCTTGGAAATTTGGTGGCTATGCAGCAGTACGGGGAAATTTCGAAGAAGCCTTGCAGAGATACCAAACCTCCGTCCTGGCTGGCCATGACTATCTGACTGACAGACTTGAAGCCTTCAAAGAAAAAGTCCCGGCCAGCAAGCATGCCGAAATCTATCGCCGCGCCAAACAAGCCAACGAAACCTACGCCGCTGATTCTTGTGGGCCACAGGATTAAGTCACCACAATCAGCTGACCGCATTGGGTTCAGCAATCTCCGTCGGACCGTCGGGGGGCGGAGAGTGACTTGGTTCGGGGCGCCCTCCCCAGCGGTGCAGCGATAGTGACGCTGGATGAATACAGAATTTCATAACTTTTCTTTGCGCACCAAAACCCATCAAAAGTGGTAAGGGCAGTATAACAATGATAAGATAATGAATGAGTTATACTTCTAAAATTTGGGTGGTTCCCGCTTTGGGGAGATGCAAATGCGACCTTTTGCAAAAATTTGCGTAATCCTGTTTTTCTTTGCGAGCCTATCAACGGCATCAGGCAGCAACCAGAAACCATTGGAGGAGATGGCGTTTGTTTATCGTAGCAGTGGGCTCCATCTCTATGTTGGACATCCAGATGCAATTTTTCAGTCGGCCGAAAAAACCCTTGCCGATGAAAAAGAGAGTTCCGCCTTCGCCTGTCTGTCACTCGTTGAGTTGGCTTTTGGCGTACTGAGTAAGGAGAGCATCTCTCAAACATTAGCACTCAAACTTGCCGACCAACTTCAAATGGTGAGTTGTGGTTTTAAAGATGCCGTGATTGCCGAGCTGCGATATGGACCACACGCAAAAACACCTGACACGGCCCGTTACGATCACCAAATCGAAAAAGCAGCGATCGCCGCCTTTGCCACAAAGACTCCCCTTCATATCCTTTATGCAGCATACAAAAACGAGAACGGGTCAAGTACTTTTGAGACCCTTTCAAACATGCACCCTCCCCATGATAAGGCATCATTCAGGCTGTTTCTTCGCGGATTTCCTGATTCGACAAAGCCCGTCTTCGAGGACATTCTCGACAAACATGGTGATGTCATGACCCTGATCG
>SPJL01039831.1_pt1 | contig 12086 bp, 4 predicted proteins | sample 3741751 | NCBI WGS metagenome assembly SPJL01 (sample SAMN10925998, study PRJNA522277) | cold seep metagenome | isolation source: Elba SIP-enriched marine methane seep metagenome, extraction at timepoint T3 | place: Italy: coast of Elba, Mediterranean Sea | reverse complement strand
GGTAGGATTAAATTCGATGATCTTTTCTGGCCAGAGTTCATCTTCGGTCAGCTTTGCCGTATCACGTCCTGCTTGAAGGGCTTCGGCTTCCGTTCTCAACTCCCAAGCGATCATCAAGACATTGCCATTGGGCATGGGAGCAATATCGTGGTGCAAACGCTGGAGAGAATCATTCATGGTAAAGGTCCAAAGCAAATCGTTATCCCAAGAACGTCTTTCAACCGTACCACCGCCACCACCAGCCCAGATGGGATTGCCAGCTACGGAAGCAGGGCGTTTGCATTTGATCAAATCGCCATTCTCTTGGATATAAGCCATATTCCCCGGACGGAATCCATCCTCATCTTCCCAGGTATGGACCACTTCGCCACAATTGTTGAGCAAATAAACATCCGGTTGGTTATGGGGGAAAATCAAATTATAACCATCCGAGGATTGGGATGGCTTGTAATACAATAGTCCTACCGTAGGCTGCTGTGCCCAAGCGCTCCAACCAAAGCATACAATAAAAAGAGTTGTAAAGATTTTTTTCATGGTATCAATGATGAAAATTTAGTGCTTAATTATTTTCTGAACAGTCCGACGACCATCGTCCAAACGCAAATTTACCCAGTATAAACCTGCTGGCCAACCTTCCGTAGCAATTAAACGAGGACTAGTGCCCATTCGCTCCGTATACATTTGTCGCCCCGCGACATCAAGAACCTGAATATCCACCGTTCCACTTTCCGGCCACTCTATCCACAATTGATCCTCCAGAGGATTGGGAAACAAACGCAGTCCTTCCCAGGCTTCAATCTCTTGAACAGCCGTACTAGGATTATATTCATAAATGGTACAATCGTAATCCAGGGGCTCCAATTCTACGGGATCACCGGGCGTAAGATCGCGATCCGTAAAAGCTGGATAATCCACCGGATAGCGGGTAACCCGAAAGAGGGAATTTCCGGCGATAGGGTCTCCTTGGATGATCGGACCACCTTGACGGACGGGGTTGATGTATTCCCATACGATATTCTTATCCTTGTCGATCTCATGAAAGCGGCCAGTGGTACCATTGCAAACCAAGGTATTCCCGTTGGGTAAACGTTGGGCGCCTGACACTCGCGCGGCAAAAAAGCGCTCGGTATCGGCATTACCATAAGTCCAGTCGGTAGTATCAGGGCCATAAGGACTTCCGCTTTCAATCGTATAATTTCCTTCTGAATCTACGGGAGGACTGAGTATTTCGACGGTGGAATAATCACCACTAGGGCGACTTCGACCATTATTAAAAACCATCAACTTCCCAGCATCCGGCAATCCTGGAGCGATCCAATGAGCGGAGTGTTGACCAAACAATCTTCGATCCTCGACCAATGTACCACGGTCGTAGGTAGTGGGATTACCCCAGCGATAAAGCAGGTCTCCACCTTTTCCCCAGCGCCCACCAGTATGGCTAGCAGCCTCTTCGGTAGAAGTGCTATGGTCGATGATCCAGATTTCGTCCCAGTTGCGCAAGCTAATTACGATCTGATCCAGCTCGGCATTATAAGCGATGGCGTTGGCGTGTAACCAGTCCGCACCACCAAAATTATTTCCAAAGTTAAAATCGATCAATTCGGGATGTTCCACAACTACTCCAAAATTGTCCACATTGGCATTGATATCTTGTACGAGGTGGTCCCAGGCACTCCATTTCCAAACGATTTCTGCGGGACCAGCCCCTACGGGTTTTAACTCTACGATGTGTTCGAGCCAAACACCATTATTATCCATACTTGTCGGTTCCCGTCCGGCGGCGATGGCTTCTTCACGGGTTTTGGCCTCCCATGCTAAAATAAGCACATTGCCGTTGGGCAGGGGTTCGACATCGTGGTGGTGGTGAAATTCGTCAGAAGAGTAGTTGTAAAACCATTGCAATTCTCCTTCCCAGTTGTGCAGTTCGACTCGGCCTCCGGTGCCTCCGGCATTGAAATTAGAAGGGATTCGGGCGGTACGTAATAAGCTGCCATCTTCGAGGAGGTAGGCGGCAAGGCCCGGAGTAAGTTCACTGCTCCATTTATTGATCAATTTTCCACAATTGTCGATCAAATAGGTTTCGGTATGGCTGCCGGGGGCAAAAAGGGTATAGCCATTAAAGGCCAGCGAGTCATTTTGAAAGAGGCCGACGGTTTGGGCCTTTAGGAAGACGAGCGAAGTCAAACAACAAAAGAGGAGGGATATTCGTCTCACGGAGCAGCGACATTAGTTGATGGAAATAGAAGTAGTCAACAAAGGTAAGCGTAATGTGGAGCTTTTATCAAGCGGTGGGCTAAAAAGTTTGGGAAAGGGGAATACAAAAAACGTGTTGAAGGCAATTGCTTTCAACACGTTATATACAAGATATTATCGCTCATCAAAAATTCTCTCTAAAAGTCTAAGACAAAAATGGATCTTGTTTCGAAAAGTTAGCTACCGTTTTAAAAGCATAATCGGTGGTGTGTGCTAATGTTTATTTGTTGGAGTTAGAAACCTATGTAATGTTGCTATTTTAAAACGCTCTGTTCCCCACGAACTTTTTGAGTGTAGCACTTTTCGAACAAGATCCTTCTAAAGCATTATTAACCAGTTGTTTTTGTGTTATTTACGCTAAGTAATACCATCACCATGCCAGCAACTAAACAATTAAAAATCAAATATTTACAAATAACATAACAATATAATTTGATTTCATTTTGAAAAAAACCTCCCAGATTGGGAAAAACAATTTCCTACTTCAAAGCAAAATATACACTGCTATTTTCCATCTTTCCTAACATTTTTCTACCGTCGCTCGTCCGCAAAGTATTGATACTAAAGGGTTTTCTAAAAATGATAGACGCCTCTAATATTGAGAAGTCATCTCAAAATGAGAATATGGCACAACTTTAGGTCTGTTTTTAGTAAGCTTCCCCAAATTTACCATCCCCAACACTTGATTTACCCAACAATAAAACACGTTCATGAAACAAGATTCCACACCTGTCCGGATTTTTGTCGTGGAGGATGATCCGATGTATCAAAAGATGGTTCGCTATCTCATGGAGATGAATCCTGACCATGAGGTACACTGCTTTACCAGTGGCCAAGAATGTATCGAAAACCTCTATCTCCAACCCGATATCATCTCTTTGGATTATTCACTGCCCGATATGACCGGCGCCGAGGTGCTCTCCAAAATCAAAACCTTTAATAAGGACATTGATGTTATCATCCTATCTAGTCAGCAAGATGTATCCACCGCAGTAACCTTACTACGCAAAGGGGTCTATGATTATTTGACCAAGGATAGCGAAACCAAGGAGCGACTCCTGCACATCTTGCAACGCCTCAACCAGCAACAAACCTTGCGACAGGAAGTCCAAGAGTTGCGTACGGCCTTGCAAAGCAATTATAGCTTTCAAAAAAACATCATTGGCACCAGTCCTATCATGAAGAAGGTGTTTAAGATGATGGAAAAAGCAGTCCGCACCAATATTACGGTCTCCATTACCGGAGCTACCGGAACGGGAAAAGAAGTCGTCGCCAAAGGTATTCACTATAATTCCTCGCGTAAGGCTGAAGCATTTGTCGCCGTCAATATGAGTGCCATTCCGAAGGATTTGCTGGAAAGCGAATTATTTGGTTATGAAAAAGGAGCCTTTACCGGAGCCACAACCCGCAAGCCAGGACGTTTTGAGCTAGCCCATCGTGGCACCCTCTTCCTCGACGAGATTGCAGAGATGGACATCAAGCTACAAGCGAAGGTACTCCGTGCCGTTCAGGAACGCGAGATTACCCGCGTCGGTGGTACCAAGCCCGTCAAATTCGATGCTCGTATTATTACCGCCACCCACCGCGACCTCGTCGAAGAAGTCCGCCAGGGCCGTTTCCGCGAAGACCTCTACTACCGCCTCCTCGGGCTTCCCATCCAATTGCCCAATCTTGCCGAACGTGGCAATGACATTCTAATTATGGCTCGACATTTCCTCGACCATTTTACCGAACAGAATAATTTGCCACAATTGGAATTGAGTAAAAAAGCAAAAGACAAATTGTTAAAATACCGTTTCCCCGGTAATGTACGCGAACTCAAAGCGGTGATCGAACTTGCTGCCGTGCTACACGAAGGCGGGCGAATCGGTGCCGATGATATACGTTTCAAAGCCATCAATCGCCCCTTAAAAGAAGGCTTGCTGGCGGGAGAAAAAAGCTTTGAAGAATACAAACATCAGATCATCCATCATTACCTCCAAAAATACAATAACGATATCGGGATTGTCGCCAGTAAACTCGACATCGGCAAATCGACGATCTATCGTCTGCTTAAAAATGAATCTAAAGATTCTACCCTTTCCATCGTACCTTAAATCGCGTTTCCATGTACTATCCAAACAGTAAAAATGAAGCTATCCTCCAACAAATCGATGCACTACAAATTCCAAAAGGACACAGTGTGATGTTGCTTTTCGGTGAAAAAAGCGAAACTGATTTTGTAGCACTGATCGAAGCCTTAAAGCAAAGAGAGCTTTCTTTTTTCGGAGCCATCTTCCCTGGCCTTATCGACGGTGATCAACATCATGACCAAGGCTATTTACTCAAAATGCTACCTCTACTCCACCCTCCCCTTTTGATCCAAGGCCTCGATACCGCAGACTTTAATTGCTCGACATTCACGACAATCCTAAAACCTCTACAAGGTGCCCGGACCCTGCTCACTTTTGTAGATGGTTTGGCCGCAAATATTGCCCCTTACCTCGATTGCTTGTATCAGCACTTTACTTCGCAAGTAAGTTTTCTTGGAGGAGGAGCAGGTTCTCTTTCTTTACAACAACAGCCCTGCCTCTTTACCGAAGCGGGTATTTTTCAAGATGCTGCTTTGATTGCTGCCGTCGATTGGGAAGTAAAATTAGGCGTAAGACATGGTTGGCATCAATTGCAGGGTCCTTTGGTGGCTACTCGTACCGAGCGAAATATCATCTACGAACTCAATTGGGAAAATGCTTTTGAAGCTTATGCGCGAGTGGTCAACGCTCAATCTAAAGAGGCCATTCGGACGGATAATTTCTTTGCGGTTGCCAAAGGTTTTCCATTTGGAATTTTTAGAGAAAAGGGAGAAGATTTAGTGCGGGACCCACTTGCGGTGGGAGAAAATGGAGAGATCATTTGCGTAGGAGAAATTCCGGAGAATGCAGTCCTTTATATTCTAGAAGGAGAAAACAATTTACTCATTGATGCTGCTCATCGCGCTACTTCGGAATGCTTGCAAGGCACACCCGGTATGATCCATGATGCGCTAGTGGTGGATTGTATTTCCCGCGCCTTATTCTTAGAACAAGATTTCCAACAGGAATTACAGGCCATCTGTCAACCATTGCAGGCAAGCAAGTTGGGCTTGAAGGCACAGGGGGTGTTGAGCTTAGGAGAAATTTCTTCCTATCAAGAAGGCTACTTGGAATTTTATAATAAAACTTTGGTGTTAGGCCTCTGGCATCAAGATTAAAAGGTAAATGTAATGAAAGATAACATCAGCATCATTCAAGATATTTCCCTCCTTTATGAGTTGTCCTTAGCCGTTGGAAAATCGCTTGACCTCCAGGAAAGTTGTGAACACTTTTTGGGAATTTTACTCCGACGCAAAAGCCTTTATCACGCCGCCTTGTGGCTACGCGAAAGCGATGATTATCAGCTCGCTTATGCCAGTGCCCAAAACAAAGCTGCCGTTCAACAGCTCTCAGCCGATGCCTATATCCCCAAGCGCTTAATGGCCGAGGATTGCTTCGCCGTTCAGGTCGGAGAACCCGCCTACCAAGAGTTGGATCATGGGGCGCATCCCGAGCAAGGCAGCTATGCTGTTTTCCAATTGGAGGATCAAGGCTTTCTACAACTTTTTTCCCTCCAAAACCACTTTAACGCCCGCAAGGAATTGGTCCAACTGCTCAATGTCGTCAAACGATTTAGTCTTCACATTAAAGCTTGCCAAACACACGCCAATTTACTTGCCGCCAATGCGCATCGTTCTAAAATCCAAAAGGACCTCTTCGCCAGTGAAGCTAAATTGCGGAAGATCATCGATACGTCTTTAGATGCTGTAATCACCATCGACGAAAAGGGGATCATCACCGAGTGGAATCAAAATGCGGAGCGCACCTTTGGGTATTCGCGTCAAGAGGCCATGGGGCGATCCATGACGGAGCTGATTATTCCTCACCAGCATCGACAGGCCCACGAGCGCGGGATGCAACATTTCCTGCGAACGGGAGAAGGCCCGGTACTCAATAAACGCATCGAAATAACGGCCATTAATCGCGATGAACACGAGTTTCCAGTTGAACTAAGCATTACTCCCATCCAACTCGGGAGGCAATATTTTTTTAGTGGTTTTATCCGCGATATTACCGAACGTAAAGAGGCGGAAGCAGCCCTGCTACACGCCAAGCAAACTGCCGAACAGGCTCGCTTGGCAGAGCAACAGTTTTTGGCAAACATGAGTCATGAAATCCGTACGCCCATGAATGCCGTAATCGGGATGACGCACTTGCTTTATGAAACTCAACCCAATGCTTCGCAGAAAGAATACTTGGATGCCTTGCGTTTTTCTGCGGATAGTTTGATGGGTTTGATCAATAATATCCTTGACCTTTCGAAAATTGAAGCGGGAGAGTTAGCCTTTGAAAAAAAGACTTTTGATCTAGTCAAATTGCTCAAGGGCTTACAACAAACTTTTCAATTTAAGGTGCGGGAAAAACCTGTAAGTGTCACCATCGATATTGATCCAAAAATCAAAAACATGTTGATCGGTGATTTAACCCGACTCAACCAAATTTTGACTAACCTTTTGGGTAATGCCAGTAAATTCACCAAGCGTGGGACTATCGGCATTCGGGCTAAACTACTGGCTTCCACCGCAGCACAATACGTCATCCAATTTCAGGTTCACGATACTGGGATTGGCATTGAAATGGAAAAGCTCGATTTAATTTTTCAGAACTTCAAACAAGCGGATCTAGACACTACTCGAAAATATGGAGGCTCTGGTTTAGGGCTTACTATTGTCAAACAATTGGTAGAGCTACAAGGCGGATCAATTGTGGTAGAGAGCGTCAAACAAAAAGGGTCAATTTTCAGTGTCAACCTACCTTTTGAAAATTCTGGGCAGGAGGCCAGTGAGCTTTCTGACCCCATTCCCGAGTCTCGCGACATCCAGCAAATCTTGGGAGATCGGCACCTGTTGGTAGTTGAAGATAATCCGATGAATCAAAAGTTGATTGGTAAGATTCTCGACCTTTGGTCTTGTACTTACACCATTGCTCCCGATGGCAGAGCGGCTTGGAAATTAAGTCGCCAACGCCCCTATGACCTGGTCTTAATGGATATTCATATGCCCGAGATGGATGGCGTTGAAGCTACGCAGGTCATCCGTAGTGATCGGCAAAATCCCAATAATACCACACCGATTATCGCGCTTACTGCCGCCGCACTTTTGGATGAGAAAAACCGAGCCCTTGAAGCAGGGATGAATGATTACCTGACCAAGCCTTTTTCTCCCGCGCAGTTACAACAAGTGCTCGAACACTGGCTAGAAAATCGCGATATCGCTACGGAGCCCTTATTGCCACCGCCCAGTGCTACTACCCCAGCCGTTGACCTGTCTTTCCTCAAATCCATGTCAACTTCTGATCAGCAATTTGTACCAGATATGATTCAAATATTTCTACGCGAAATCCCTAAGGCCCTGCAACAAATGCACGAAGCCTTTAGCGCTGAAAACTGGTTGGCCATTGCGGACTTAGCGCATCGAATCAATTCTAATTATATGATGATGGGGCTTTCTCAGCAACAAACGCTCGCCATGACCTTAGAGCGTCAAATCAAACAAGAGGAAATTGGCCCGACCGAGATCCAGCAAATGATACAAGAACTAGATCGGGATTCGAAATTGGTATATCCTACTTTGGAGCAGGAGTTAAAGAGTTTGCAAAACTAGAGGCGTTTCACATCACTGTGCTTTTTGAATCGTTTCAGCTTCCTTTTTGAGGTTCGCTGCAAACTACTCAAAGGATTCGTCAATGGAAGGAATTTAATCTCCTCCCCCATCAAAATACCCCGTAGCATTTCTCAACACCTCCTTAATTCCCGACAGGCCTTCCGTCAGGGCCGACATTTGGACCAATACCTGAGCCATCGGCTCTCCTTGATTGATTCCTTGGAAGCGTTGATTTTTACGGAAGGTGTTTAAAATATCATTCCATCGTGCAGTTTCTTCTTCGTTCAAGATGCCAAGTAATTCTTTCAACTTAAGGAAATTGGCCTCGGCTCCAGAAGTGAGGGTTTGCGCTTCTCCTTCGTAATGCGATAAGAGCAGGGTATCCAATTCTTTCTGGTTCATAATCGGTAAAATCTTCTCAGCCAATTTATTCATATCGCGATAAGAACCTTGTAGTTTAAACATCGGCTCGGTCCGGTATTCTTCCGCAATAGCTGCGGAACGAATGTACTCCTGATTGACGCGTAGAACGACATCTCTCACCTGTAAAAGCATTTCCAATACCTTCTGGTATTCGCGCAATTCTTCGGGCGAATGATTACCTTCTAACTCCAGTCCTTCGCGGCTACCACTACTCACCATGCGGAGCAGTACGGGTAAATCCTGGGGACTCTTAGTCGCCAATTTGCGTAGGATAGGATTGGAGGTTAGTGAATTTTCGATATAACTCAATTTAAACGCCTCCTCCGTATCACCGATGATATCACCGAGGTTGTAAATGTCGGCCCGGTTAGCCAACATATCAGGAATTTGAAAACGCTCTCCACTTTCCGTATACGGATTTCCAGCCATTACCACACAGATGCGTTTGCCTCGCAAGTCATAGGTTTTGCTCTGCCCATTATAGACCCCTTCAATTTTCCGCTGAGCATCACAAAGGGAAATAAATTTTTGTAAAAATTCAGGATTACAATGCTGAATATCATCGACATAAAGCATTACGTTGTTCCCCATCTCTAGGGCTAAATTTAGCTTAAGCAACTCTTGGCGAGCCGCTGCATTTGGGGCCTCAGTAGGATCAAGAGCCGTGACCCGATGGCCGAGGGCAGGACCATTGACCTTTACAAACACCAAACCCAATCGATCAGCGATGTATTCCATCAAAGTCGTTTTACCATAACCCGGTGGAGAAAGCAATAACAACAATCCCATCCGATCCGTCCGCGTATTTTCTCCTGCCGTACCGATTTGCTTGGCGAGGTTATCTCCAAAGATGGGCAGATAGACCTGGTCAATTAATTGGTTTCGCACAAAAGAGCTGAGTACTCGTGGCTTAAATTCTTCGAGTCGCAATTGCTTGCGGTAATCCATTAGCAGGCCCTTTTTTAGCTCCGTATAAGCTAAGTAGCGGGGGACGGTTTGAAGCGTAAAGGAACGGAGGCGCTGAACAAAGTCATTATAAGAAACCTGATAAGGACTAGCTTCGATTTGAGGATGATTCCCTCGTAGCTCTGCAATTTTCAAATCCGTATTGGCCTTGATTACTTGCGCTTGAGGGAAATCGTCGAGGAAAAGAAAGCTCACCACTTCATCTTGCCAATTATGGGCCGTTGGTTGCTCTTGCTCCATAAAAGCTTGCACCCATTTACGCATCAGTTGGTACTGTCCTACCGGTTGGGTTTCCAACTGGGCCACTGAGGTCCGATAGTTTTTTCCTGCCTTTTTATCCTCCAAAAACTGTAAGAATGCTTGGTAGCACTCCACCGCTGATCGGCTAGCAATAAAAGCATCCGACCGGGTCAGTTCGAGGAAGAGATAGCGGGCCACTGTGCGGGTATCAATGTTAGGAAAAAGTTGGGTAGAAGAGATAAAACCATCCAAGGCCACTTTCAACTCTTCCATTAAAAAATCGTACTCGTGATTGTCTGGAAAAACTTGGAGTAATACGCCTGCACTTTGCAATTGCTGGTGTAGCGCTTGCTGCTGGGCTTCGACCATAAACCTTTTCCAAAACACCCGTCCACAGGCTCTTACCTCAGGATCGAAATAAAGCAAATCGATACCTGCCGAAACCTCTAATAAAGCATTTAAAATACTCAGGGCATCTTCATCGTGAATTCCTTTGACGTAGCCTTCTTGGTAGCGACTGGTAGCGGCTTCCCGTACCATCTCCACCAGGCCTTCGCGATCGCCATTCCAATTTTGCCAATCCTCCTGCTCCAACAATTGATAGGCTAAATATTCCGAGCGATACACCTTGTCGTTTTCCGAAATCAGCGACTGACTCCAGAGGTCTTCGGTTTGTTGAAAATCTTCATTTTCGATGGTCTGAAAGAAATCGGTTCCCGTGAGGTGAAAAGCCATTTCACTGCCATTGCGAACGATGGTCAGATCGAGTGGTTGAACATTAACGGGGAAGCGGTGCCGCCCCAGTTGGATAATATTCGCCCCCTCGACGAAGAGGTCTTGGCGGTCGCGCAATTGGCGGAGCGCTTGCTCTTGGATCGTTTTCAGTTGGGTTTGAATGGCACTGGCCTTATTATCATCTTCCAGATCGATGAGTTGCTGGATCAGGTTTCGTACCTTATCCACCATCAAATCGGCAGCGAAAAAACCATTAATCTCACTGCTGTCGCTAATCGACTTAACGCGATTTTGGATTCCTTTTAAAATCCGCTCCGCGGCCTTTTGTAAAGCAGTAGTACGATTATTCCGCGCTTCGAGCAGTGATGTTTTTTTACTATCAAATGCCGCAAAAATTTCTTCCCGCTTTTCGGTAATCGTTCCGATAAACTCTTCAAATTCGGCAAACTTCCCTTCCAACTCCTCCAACTGAACCATCAACTTGGTCAAGTACTCATCACACTTGTCGGGGCTATCCGCAAGGTCGAGGTAGTTGATCATCCCTTGATCCAATAGCTTTAACTGGGCATTAAATTCGGCTATCGCCTCGGTGCCCATTAAACTTTTTTGCTTCTTTTTTACCGCTGCCTTAAGCTGATTCAGCTTGGCGTACATTCCCGAAATATTATCGACAATTCGAGTGGTCTGTGTCGCATCTTCAATTTTGAGATTACTCACAATTTCGATCAACAATTCCAACTCCTTACCGATAGCATCAATGGCAGCGTCCAACTCTTTCCCTTCCTTGGCCGTGGTTACCTTTTCCAGTTCGCCCTCTTGCTCCGCAATTTTTCCGATATAAGGCTCCAAGGCATCATCCCGTAGTAGGAAGGTCACACAATCTTGTGATAAGAGCTCCGTAATCTCGGTGGCCTGCGTTTCCAAATGATCTACCAACTCAAGGTCAGTGTAGCGTAATTCTTTTAGCGAAATCACCTCACCACGAAGGATACGCAGCTCGGCGAGCATCTGCACGAACAGGTCGACCGCATCAAAGCTTTGGCGTTTACTTTTTTCAAAGAGTTCCTCTGCCTTGGTTTGCACCCGCCGAATTTCCGCAGCCGTATTGCGTTCGATACGCAATTTTTTCTCATACTCTTCAATCGCCAAATCCGCAGTTTCGCGAATCTGTAAAAGTGGCGTATGGAGTTCAAAGGCCGGAGCCTTATCGATCCAATAATAGGTATCTAAAACATCGGTACACTTCCGCACCAAATCATCATACAACCCAACGTAGCGGTCTTCTTTTTGACAAAGTGTAAGTACTTCGTGACTTTCCGCCATGGCCTTTACGATATCCTTGTTTCCGACCTTGTACAGATAGGAATCCGTATGCTCAGAAGGAACTAGGTCGCCTTTGAGAAAGGGCGTTTGCCATATTTGAACCAAGTGATGCTTGGTAGCCTCTTCTTCTGCGCGGAAATAGCACAATTCACCTTGTGGGAAGAGGGTAAAACCATGACAGCTGATCGGGGTGTTTACCACTTGTTCGATCAAATTGTAGTGCATCAGGACGTAAAGGCCATCGGTGAGGCTGTAAAAGATATAGAGGAAATCTTCTCCATTAGACGAGGTGATGCGTTTGATAAAACGCAAGCCATTGAGGTCGGCACTAAAGAGTTTGAACTCTCCTGTTTGAAGATAGTAGCCGCTAGAAAAAATCAGTCCGTGCTGATCAGGCAGTAGTACGCCCGAATGTTCGAGGCTATCGATCCGT
>SPJL01021547.1_pt1 | contig 12111 bp, 9 predicted proteins | sample 3741751 | NCBI WGS metagenome assembly SPJL01 (sample SAMN10925998, study PRJNA522277) | cold seep metagenome | isolation source: Elba SIP-enriched marine methane seep metagenome, extraction at timepoint T3 | place: Italy: coast of Elba, Mediterranean Sea | reverse complement strand
CAAGAAGAGATCAAGCTCCATATTGTCGGCACAGTATTAGCAGGCAATACCGAGCAGCTTTCGATTAATGCAGGCGAATGTATCCGTATCATGACTGGTGGCATGTTGCCAACGGGTGCAGATACTATCGTGATGCAAGAAAGAACGCGCGTATCAGGTGACACATTACTAATTACAGATGCGCCTCAGTCTAAAGCAAATGTACGCTACGCCGGCGAAGATTTAGCCAAGGGCCAAGTGGTTTTAGCACGCGGTCACTTACTGACTCCAGCAGATATTGGCTTAATTGCTTCCTTGGGTATGGCACGCATTACTGTTTATACACAGTTAAAAGTCGCGGTTTTTTCTACAGGTGACGAACTAGTACAATTAGGCAAACCGCTTGAAACTGGCCAAGTGTATGATAGCAACCGCTACACAATAATCAGCATGCTCAAACGACTTGGTGTTGAGGTGATTGATAAAGGCGCCATTGCTGACGACCCTGCACAGTTAGAAAAAACACTATTATCTGCGGCCAACGAAGCAGACGCTGTGATTACCAGTGGTGGCGTTTCAGTCGGACAGGCGGACTATATGAAACAGCTACTGACCGAGCACGGAAAAGTCTTATTCTGGAAATTAGCCATGAAGCCAGGCCGCCCCTTAGCCTATGGCAAACTGATGACAGCTAACAATAATACTTCGCATTATTTTGGCTTGCCAGGCAATCCTGTCGCGGTAATGGTTACCTTCTACCAATTTGTACGCGAGGCATTGCAGACACTGATGGGAAAAGCCGAAATTGAGACTTTGCCAACATTCAAAGTCAAATGCACTTCATCACTAAAAAAAATGCCTGGCCGTACAGAGTTCCAACGTGGTATTTTATTCCAGTCTGATCAAGGGGAGTGGCTGGTCAAGTCCTCTGGTATGCAAAGCTCTGCTATGTTGAGCTCGATGTCCAAGGCAAACTGCTTTATCATGCTGGATGAGAGCACAGCAAGCCTGCCTGAAGGTAGCATAGTGGATGTGCAACTCTTTGATGGTATCGTCTAACTAGTACTGTTTTCATGCTTTATTGTATAATGACCCGCTGTGTTAAATAATAACTATTCTTAATTAAATCCAACGTTGAATCACGCAATACTGCAACCTTCATTTCCTGCAAAACTATCAGAGCATTTAATTCTGATCGCTTTTGCTTGCTCACTTGTCATACATCTTGCAGTTGCAGCCTTTAAACTTGATTGGACTTCGGTAACCAAAGAAAAGCCTAAGCCAATCATGGTTAACTTGGTCAAAAAACCAGCCCCTGTTGTAGCGCCTAAACCGCCAGTCAAGCCTAAGCCAGTCATCAAACCTAAAAAAAAGGTTAAACCTAAGAAAAAGGTCATTAAAAAACGTAAGCCTGTAATTAAAAAGGTAGTTAAACCAGCCGTTGTGCCAACACCTGCACCTGTCGTAGTGCCAGAACCAGTATATGAACCTTTGCCAGAAGTAGAGCCAACACCAGAACCAGTTCTGGAACCATTGCCCGAGCCTGTTACAGAGTCAGTACCTGTCGTCGAAGCACCGCCACCAGTACCAGCAGGCCCTAGCTTAGCCGAAGTTGAAGCAGCTAAAGGCAAATACAAGCGCATGCTGTTAGCGGCTATGAACAAACACAAAAAATATCCGCGCATTGCAAAATCTCGCGGATGGCAGGGCAAAGTCATTATTCAATTCAACCTAGATCGCAACGGTAATATTCTATCCAAGCAAATCATCCAAAGCAGCGGACATCACTCTCTAGACAAGGCTGCGCTCAAGATGGCTGAAAAAGCAGCCCCTTTCCCCAGGCCGCCATCTGTCTTACAAGGTGATAGTTTCAACATTAAAGTGCCTGTGCCATTTAAGCTCAAGAGCGCCTAATCTATGGCCCTTTTATTCGAGCGCCTACGTAAATTTTTAACTAGTAATCAATCACTCAAGGCTGTCCTGACGATTCATGAGCTGGCATTCATCATTTTAATTTTAGTCACTGCAACCTCAAGTGCCATTGGTTTTAATATATGGCAAGCCCTCACACAAGAAACACAACGCATCAACAAATTAGTCTCGGAAGTTCAGCAAACCCGCGGCGATTTATACCGCCAAATGAAAGAACTGTTCGATGCGTTTTTTTTAGAGGACAACAATGCGCGGACAGAGTACGATCAGTTTACCCTGTCGGTAGAAAACCACTTTAGAACACTTAACTCTCTTGCAGTGAAGCCTCAGGAAAAAGCGGCTATTGATGCATTGCACGCTAAATATCAAGAGTTCGTCAGTCAAACCAGCTTATTGTTTGATCAGAAGTTTACCTTGTCTCAATCTGATAATAAGCAAGCAATGCAGCAGACTTTAAACCAGGGGTTAGAAAACAATTTGTTTCGTCGCTATGAGCTGATTCTTAATCGTACTGAGAAGTTATTGTTTCATCAGCAGACAATCCTTGATAGCAAATTAAAATCAATCAAAAGTACTTCTACTGTCATTTTGACGATCCCAGTGCTGTTATCAATATTTTTGCTGATTTTTTCACGCTTTTACCTCAAGCGGGCGATTGTCAAACCCATTAACCAAGTCCTGCACGCTACTTCTGAAATCAGCCATGGTCAGTTAAAAGTCTCAGCTACGCAGGATGGTGTCACCGAACTCGTTGCCGTCTCCGCAGCCATAAAAAAAATGGCCGAAGAGTTGGCCGTCATTCAGGATACCTTGTTACTTAAAGAAAAAGAGGCTGCGCAAGGTCAATTAGTACCAATGTTAGCGCATAACATTCGCAACCCGCTTGCCAGCATTCGCGCAACGGCACAAGTTCTAGAAAGCCCAGATCTAGATCAGGATACGAACGAAGCACTACATGGCATTATTCAGACAGTTGATCGCCTGGAACGCTGGACTGGTGCATTACTGGCTTACCTTTTACCCCTCAAGCCACAATTACAACGCATTAAAGTGATACAAGTGATTGATGGCGCTTGTGCTCCAGTGTTGCAAAAAGCAGTGCAAAAAAGAGTTAATCTGACCTTACCACAACCGGATACGCCGGATGAAATTGATACTGATGCACATTTACTTGAGCAAGTGATTTACAACTTTGTTGCTAATGCTATCGAAGCCTCTCCAATTGAAACAAGTATTGAAATCAAACTGGCCGAAACGCATACGCAATATTTATTGCAAATCATCGATAATGGCCCAGGCCTACCATTTAAACCAGATGCCAAAGCAAAAAACTCTCCCTCCACTAAACAGTTTGGTACTGGGCTGGGCATCCCTTTTGGCTTTAAAGTCTGTGAAGCTCTAGGCTACAGTTTAAGTTTTGCTGATCGACAACCGCAGGGCACCTGTATTACGATCACCATCCCAAAGCCTGATTTTGTCTAGTCGTTCACAACTAACAGCAAAACCACTTATAATGACTGAAACTGTGCGCATGATTAACTATCAGCACACTGCCGACCTAACAAAAGCAAAGGATGATACATGACAGAAACTGTTGCCCTCGATGCAATTGTGCCTAACTTTTCTTTACCTGCCACCAGTGACTTAGCATTTAATCTTGCTGATTATCAAGGTAAAAACCTGATCATTTATTTTTATCCTAAAGATTCAACCCCTGGCTGCACGACACAAGGCATTGCCTTTCGTGACCATTACGCAGCCTTTCAGGCTAAAAACACTGAAATCTTTGGTATATCGCGCGACAGCCTTAAATCACACGAAAATTTTAAAGCTAAATTCGAGTTTCCTTTTGAATTACTCTCCGACAAAGAAGAAACTGCCTGCCAGTTATTTGATGTGATTAAAATGAAAAACATGTATGGTAAACAAGTACGTGGCATTGAGCGAAGCACCTTCTTTATCAACGCCGAGGGAGTGTTAGTTAAAGAATGGCGTAAAGTAAGGGTTAAAGACCACATCGAAGCGGTATTAGCGTTTGTAGAATCTTATACCGCCTAGCAGCATTTATAATCTTTTGATCACTATTGATTACTTCAAACATGTCAGCCACCGCTAGCAATAAACTTTTTGTCTTGGACACCAATGTCCTCATCCATGACCCTTCTTGCCTATTTCGTTTTGAAGAGCACGATATTTATCTGCCTATGGTCACGTTGGAAGAACTTGATAACAATAAAAAAGGCCTGACCGAAGTCGCACGCAATGCTAGACAAGCCAGCCGATTTATTGAAGAGGTAATCGGCAATAGTAACGATTTGTCTAAAGGTTGCATGCTAAGCCTCAATGGCAACACGCAAGTCAGCGGTGCCTTATTTTTGCAGACAGAACATTTTGATGTGGAATTACCCCACTTGGCCGGTTCTAAAGCGGACAATCAAATCTTAGCCGTCGTGCATTATTTACAATCCACTGAAGAAACTCGTCAGGTCATTCTTGTCAGTAAAGACATTAACATCCGGATTAAAGCGCGCGCCTTAGGCATACTTGCTCAAGATTACTTTAACGATAAAGTATTAGAAGACTCTGAGCTGCTATACACAGGCATTCGTGAACTACCTAAAGACTTTTGGGACACTCATAGCAAAGCCATGGATTCATGGCAAGAATCAGGCCGCCTGTTTTATCGTGTGACTGGCCCTTTATGCAGCAGCCTTAGTCCCAATGTGTTTGTCTATTATGAATATGACAAGCCTTTTCATGCAAAGGTTAAATCTGTAGAAGGTGAGACTGCGGTTCTTGAAGTTGTAAATGACTATACTCTGCCTAAGAATAACGTTTGGGGTATCCAAGCGCGAAACCGCGAACAAAATTTTGCCTTAAATCTGCTATTAGATCCTGAGATCGACTTTATTACCTTACTCGGACAGGCTGGCACCGGTAAGACACTCTTGACCTTAGCCGCCGCGCTAACGCAAGTACTCGATAAAAAGATCTATTCAGAAATCATCATGACCCGTGTCACTGTCTCTGTTGGTGAAGATATCGGTTTTTTACCTGGGACAGAAGAAGAGAAAATGGGGCCATGGATGGGTGCACTGGATGATAACCTTGATGTGCTCAACACAGGTGATGACAAAGCTGGAGACTGGGGACGCGCAGCAACACAAGACCTGATTCGGAGCCGTATCAAAATTAAATCACTTAACTTCATGCGCGGCCGTACCTTTTTGAATAAGTTTTTAATCATTGATGAAGCGCAAAACTTAACGCCGAAACAAATGAAAACCCTGATTACTCGTGCAGGGCCGCATACCAAAGTTGTTTGCCTAGGTAATATTGCACAAATAGACACCCCATACCTTACAGAAGGTAGCTCTGGCCTAACCTATGTCGTTGATCGCTTTCAGAGTTGGCAACACAGCGGCCACATCACCCTTGTTCGTGGTGAACGCTCTCGCCTAGCAGACTATACCGCTGAAGTATTGTAATGATGACCCGAGGACTTAGCAGTTTACTGCTTGCGCAGTTTTTAACTGCGCTTGGTGATAATACTTTGCTATTTACGGCAATCGCCCTATTACAGTCCACAGATGCACCTAGTTGGCACAAACCTTTGCTACTAGAGTTTTTTGTCTTCTCTTATATTGTACTAGCACCTTTTGTCGGTGCTTTTGCAGATGCCCTTCCAAAATCAACAGTCATGTTATTGGCAAATGGGATCAAATTTGGCGGATGCATATGCATGATGCTTGGCATGCACCCCCTGTTAGCCTATGGCATTGTTGGGGTAGGTGCGGCTGTTTATTCTCCTGCTAAGTATGGCATTCTCACTGAAATGTTATCAAAATCGCTCTTGGTCAGTGCAAATGGCTGGGTAGAGGGCTCAACTGTTTTAGCCATAATCTTAGGCGCCATCATCGGCGGCGCTTTTGCAAACTCACCACAGCTTGGTATGATCATTGTCGCTTGCATGTACTTTGCTGCAGCGGTTTTTAATTTGTTTATTCCCAAAATACCGAGCGTACAAAGTTTATCCAGCATTAAGCCACTTGCACTGCTACAAGACTTTTACCATGCATTTGTAACATTATGGCGCGATAAAGCTGGGGGGCAGGTGTCATTGTCTGTTACTACCCTATTCTGGGGCGCAGGTGCAACGTTGAGACTGGTAGTCATTGCATGGGCTTCAGTGATGCTCGCATTCAATCTCGAGCATGCAACTCAACTAACTGGGATGGTTGCTTTTGGCGTGATTTTTGGCTCCATTATTGCAGCACACTACATCACCATTGAAAACTCTGTAAAAGTGTTGCCTGCTGGCATCATGATGGGCCTAATCGTCATCAGCATGATGTTCATCACCAATTGGATGATAGCAGCACTGGCACTATTGTTGATCGGCATACTCAGTGGCATTTTCCTTGTACCACTTAATGCCTTATTACAACATCGGGGTCATCATTTAATCGGCCCAGGCCACTCTATTGCCGTACAAAATTTCAACGAAAACCTAAGCATACTCGTGATGGGCGGTGCCTATGCGCTTATGGTGAGGGCTGATTTACACATTAATACGATTGTGTTTTTCTTCGGTACCTTTGTGATCTTAACCATGAGCATGATTAACCGCATCTATCAAAAGCAAATCATTCAGGCGACTGAGCGCTAACCCACCCTTATACGCTCCACAATTACTCATATTTCTGTCGCGCAATAAAAAACCGCCAAATGGCGGTTTTTTATTGCTTTAGTTGGCTAACTTAGTGCAACTTAACATGGCTTTCAGTTCTTCCTGAAATCCATTTACCGATAGTTTGTAAAGTAACACTCACAAAGCCATGTAATGCAATTTGATGCATTTTATACAGTGAACGATACATGATGCTCGCAAACTTACCTTCGATAAACATAGCACCGCTGCTGATAGATCCCATCAAACTACCAACGGTAGAATACTTGCCTAAATTTACTAAAGAGCCATAGTCACGGTAGGTATAGATCGGTAATTTATTTTTGCCTGCAACTCTAAGCTTCACTGTCTTATACAACATACTGGCCTGCTGATGTGCTGCCTGTGCACGTGGAGGAACATTTTCTGATGAGTCTTCGCCTTTAGGGCAAGCCGCACAATCGCCAAAGGCAAATACATCATCATCTGCAGTTGTCTGCAAAGTTCTTTTGACCACTAACTGGTTAATACGGTTTGTTTCCAAACCATCCATTTCTGTCAGAAACTCTGGTGCTTTAATACCTGCTGACCACACCACAAGCCTTGAAGGGAAGAATTTACCGCTATGCGTATATACACCTTCTTCGGTCACTTCTGTAACACGCTCATTGGCAAACACCTTCACATTAAGCTTGGCAAGTTCATTTTCTACTGAATGTGATAAGCGCTCTGGCAGGGCTGGCAATACTCGGTCGCCCGCCTCAATGACTGAGATTTGAATATCCTTGTCAGGGTCAATGGTATCTAAGCCATAAGCCGCTAGCTCGCGTGTAGTATTGTGCAGCTCTGCCGATAGCTCTACGCCTGTAGCACCAGCACCGACAATCACAACTTCTAGCTGCCCTGGTTGCAACTTCTCTTTTTGTGTATGCGCTCTTAGCAAAGCATTGTGCAGTCTACGATGAAACCGCTCAGCTTGCTGTTGTGTATCCAGTGCAATTGAGTTTTCTAACGCGCCTTTAACACCAAAGTCATTCGTTGTACTACCAATTGCGATAATCAAAGTATCGTATTTAAAAGCACGCCTTGGAATCACTTCAAAACCATCTTCGTCAAAATGTGGTGCAGTAGTGATCTCTTTTTTTTCACGATCAATACCATCCATACTACCCAACCTAAACCGAAAGTGATGCCAATGGGCTTGAGCAAGGTAATTAAGCTCATGGCTATCTGGGTTCATACTACCTGCTGCAATTTCATGCAACAAAGGCTTCCAGACATGTGTCTTGTTTTTATCAATCAGCGTAATTTGAGCTTTCTTTTTTTTGCCATACTTATCGCCCAAACGTGTTGCCAGCTCCAAACCACCGGCGCCGCCACCGACTATTACCACATGATGTAAATCATTTTCCATGTCTTATATCTTTCTTTCCAGCACTAAAATCGTATACTTTTACTTACAATCAATAACGTCAACAAACCCACTACCTTTAGGTAATGGGTTGTTTTAGCAAGTGTTATTGCGTTAATTTAACCAGCTCTTTTCACCGTCGCCTTTGTAGTTTGCGCGGATAAAACCAATCGCCCTTAAAATCTGGTCTGTTGTCAAACCATCACCAGTATGTCCTTCAAGCTGTTGGTGCCAGATAAACATTGCACCACCAGATTTACCTGGTGTTCCGCCTGCAATCGTTTCAAACATACCTTTATCAGTTGCATTTTTCGCATAAACCCATTTAGTATCAAAAGCACCTTGACCACCGTCCTTGCGCAATGATGGCGCCATCACACCTTCTAACTTCCCACCATGACAACCTGTACAGTTATTATAGTTATACTCTCTACGGCCTTTGAAATAGACCTTTTTAGCGGCTAAATATTCTTTTTGCTCCTCAGCTGTTCTAGCATCCTTGTCTTTTAGCTCACTATAAACAACATAAGCATCACCCATGATTTTTGTATATGGGTTTTTGCATGTTTTCAGAAACTCTTTTGCCTCTGGTGTATCCCCTGCAGTCATCTTAATATTCAACGGACTACCATCTTTAGTCGAAACAAACTCGCATTTATCGTTATTTGTTTTTGCTGCTACAGGACTTGTTTCACCACTTTTATCACCACAGGCAACTAACCCGCACAGTGATAACAACACTAAGCCTAACTTAATTTTATTCATTGTCATCCCTCTATAAATCACATAAAAAAACGGCTATTGCAATTATACAATAGCCGTTTTGGAAACGTCTAAAACCTAAGTTTTATTTGTTTGCAGCTTCCCATGTTTTTTCCATAGTACCGCTGTAGTTAGCACGGATGAACGCAATCACTTTAAGGATTTGGTCTGTTGATAGACCGTCACCTGTATGACCATCTAACTGTTTGTGCCATACAAACATTGCACCGTCTGAACCTTTGTCACCACTAGTACCACCAGCGATTGTTTCAAACATGCCTTTGTCTGTATCATTTTTAGCATAAACCCATTTAGTATCAAAAGCACCTTGGCCGCCGCCTTTGCTCAATGATGGAGCCATTACGCCTTCTAGCTTACCACCATGACAACCTGTACAGTTGTTGTAGTTATACTCACGACGTGCTTTGTAATAATATTTTTTAGCAGTGATGTACTCTTTTTGTTCATCTGCTGACTTTCCGTCTTTGTCTTTTAGCTCTTTCCAGACTTTACGTGCAGCCGCCACTTTAACTGTGTATGGGTTCTTACAAGTTTCTAAGAACTCTTTTGCTTCTGGTGAATCATCAGGTGAAGCTTTAATTGCTAAAGGACTGCCGTCTTTGGTTGAAACAAATTCGCAGGCTGCATTAGCTTGAGTTGAGATGGCTAAACCACCTACCATTGAAGCGATCAACGCTGCTTTTAAAACTGTGTTGCTTAACATGTTATCTCCTAAAGTAATGATTTCTTACGTTTTGATGCTTGTTATTGCACTACTAGTAACGTACGACTATTTAACGCCATAATGATACATTTGGTTGACAAATAAATCACATAACAACACATCATTTTACTATTTTTTTACACAATCGTCACTTTTAGGTTATTTTTGTTTACTATGCACCTTGCGATAGACCTTAATAATGCTGTCACCTTCTACCACTGGCACATGAGGAACACCATACTCATCAAGGATCGCATCAATTTTATCTTTGTTTCTTTCAAGCGCCGCTTCAATCATTTTTGCGCGTTCTTTATCAGGGTGGCGAACGCCGATTGAGATATTCCAATAAGTTTTACCCTTTGGATCCACAGTTTCATATTCAGGAATTAACTGTACCTTTAATGGAATAGACGCTTTTTTAGCAAAGTACCCTCCTATTGGCCCCCAAACAATCGCAACATCAATTTTGCCAGCAACCAAGTCATCAATCACGAAACCTGGTGATAGGTGTAAGTTACGTTGCAGGCGATAGGGTCTGGCATTTGCCATTAGCTGATGATCACGCAGAGGAATAGCCACAGGACTTTTATCAATAATTCCAATCACTGCTTTTTTAAGATCAGGACTATTCCAATCTTTAATGTCATAACCGCTTTCTTCTCTGGATACAAAGACGTATCCAGTACGGTAATACGGTTTAGTCGTTCTTACTGGATCATAATCCGATGTCACGCCCATCAATACATCACAACGATGCGCTTTAATTGTATTTCTCAAAAAACCAAAACGGTTATAGGCATAAGTATATTTCAGCTCCTTACCTAGATCCTTGGCCAGCACCTCAGCAATTTTGTCTTCAAAACCTTCTTTTTTCATATTCTGATTAGGCAGCATATCTGGGTCTGCACAGACTCTAAATTCACTCTCCTTTGACACTGGTCTGATTTCACCATGACGACCTATATCGGCATTCAAACTTGGTAAATCTGGCGTGCGATTTTCTGGCACTTCTGTGACTAACGCATTAGCACTAACGCTAACCGCAGACATCAGCACGGCTACCATTAATGAGCTTTTTAAGTTTTGCAATTGCATTGTTATATCCTTTGTATCAATTTTCTCCACCCATCTTTGAAAGACAAGTCGCTATAAAGTTCTGACTAGGCTCAGCATCATTTTAAGGCTTATTAGCATTCCCACTACTAAATCATTCATATTTCATGGAAATACTTAGAGAATTAAAAAGGCCTCCCATAAAGGGAGGCCTTTGAGCCATTTGGCTGAGTTAACGTATTAACGCTAAATTAGATTAACTAATTATAGTGAGAATACTGATAATGCACCGCCACCAGGAGCAGCGTTGTATTTTGTTAACTCTTTATAACCACCAGCAGCACCAAGTGCGTCTGTGTCGTTAGTCATACCAAGGTTCATCGCAACACCAGCCCAGCCACCGATACCTGATAGCACGCCAACGTATTGTTTACCTTTAAGACCGTATGTGAATGCATTACCAATCACACCAGAACCAACTTGGAATTTCCAAAGCTCTTTACCAGTTTTGATATCAAGTGCTTTGAACCAACGATCTAAAGTACCGTAGAAAACTAAGTCTGAAGCAGTTGTTAAAACACCACCCCAAGCTGAGAATTTCTCTTTGTTGTACCATACTTTTTTGTTTGTCATTGGGTTATAAGAACCGATACCACCCATTACACCATCTGGACCAGCAAACATTGTTAATGTTGCACCAACCCATGGTTGACCAGCTGTATATTTAGATTCAACTGGCTCGTATGTCATACATACGTGGTTAAGTGGTGTGATGATTGTACCTGTACGTGGTGAGTAAGCAGCAGGCTGCTGATCTTTTGTACCAAGCGCAGCAGGACAAACACCTTTAGCGTTGTAATCTTGGTGAGTAGACGCAGTAGCTAACTTGTTAGGTACACCAGTTTTCAAGTCAACGTCAGTTGCCCAGTTAACAAATGGATGTACTTTTTCAGCAGCGATTAGATCACCGTTGTGTGCATTCCATGTGTAAGCAAAACCGTTACGGTCATGATGCCATGCGTATGTTTTACCACCTTTGTCAAATAAGATTACTTCGTTAATACCATCGTAATCCCACTCATCATGTGGTGTCATTTGCATACCCCATTTAGCCACACCAGTGTCTAAATCACGCGCAAATACAGTCATAGACCATTTGTTGTCACCTGGACGTACGTCTGGGTTCCAAACTGAAGGGTTACCTGTGCCGTAGTAAACTAAGTTAGTACGTGCATCATATGGCCACCAGCCCCATACAGAACCACCACCGTGCTCCCAGCCGTTTTTAACAGCTTGTGGTTTCAACCATGTTTTAACACCTAAGTCTTTAACACCAATTTTCAATTGATCGTTAGGTAATTTTTTGAATGAACCACCTTCAACGTTACCACCGTTTACGTCTTGGTAAACTGATAGTGCGCTGTATTGTGGATTAGCTGAGTTGAAATCGTCACCGATTAACATTTCAGCGTCAGGACCTGTTGAGTATGCTTTCCATGCTAATGAGCCATCAGCAATGTTGTACGCAGCGATAAAGCAACGAACACCAAATTCAGCACCAGAACAACCTGTTAACACTTT
>SPJL01019524.1_pt1 | contig 12150 bp, 7 predicted proteins | sample 3741751 | NCBI WGS metagenome assembly SPJL01 (sample SAMN10925998, study PRJNA522277) | cold seep metagenome | isolation source: Elba SIP-enriched marine methane seep metagenome, extraction at timepoint T3 | place: Italy: coast of Elba, Mediterranean Sea | reverse complement strand
TCCTTTGTAATGGGACTTTCTTCATCCGGCACTAAGGCATCTTCTACAAAAGCCAATAAATCTTCTTGTGGGTAATTGGCAAAAAAGACATCGAGCCTTTCTCGAAAAGATCGAGCGGAAACCTTTTCCAATTTCGCCCAATTATTATCCTCAGCGATGCTAATCTGATCACTGGAGATAAGGGGCAGGTTAAACTGTTTTCTTACACTCTCTAAAATGACGAGGCTAAGATAAAGCAGATAATCGCGTTCGTCGGTGCTGAGAAATTGGGTGTCCTCCAAAAACAGATAAGCCATCAATTCCGGCTGCTCTTGCTGCCAATTGACGACTAATTGTTGGTATAGCTCCGGTTGTTGGTTTAATTCTTCTGCAACGGCCTCAATAGTATGTTCCGCAATAAACGACATGCATAGTTTGATTTAGTACCTCAAATTGTGGTTAAGCTATCCTAAAATCTAGGATATTACGCTGTTTGATATTGACTCACCTCCTGAACTTAGTAAAGTTCGAATTCCTAAAGATAAAAAAAGCCTTGTAGACTCAATGAGGTCTGAAGGGGCAATCCGGAGAATGTTAGCTGGAATGTCTGTCTCAAGGAAGGATTTCGATGATCGTCATCTCGACCCGTTGGTTCTTTTTACGGCCCGCCTTAGTTTCGTTGGTTGCGATAGGCTTGGTTTTTCCATAACCTCTAAATTGGACCCGAGAAGGTGGAATCCCAAGCTCGGTGAGGTATTTAGAAACGGTCTGGGAGCGTTCGAGCGAAAGCTCGTTGGCAAATACATGGCTACACCAGCTATTGGTATGCCCACCGATTTCGACGATGAGGTTGCTATTTTTCTTTAAAAATTCAAAAACGCGTTGCAATTCTGCGGTAGAAGCATCTTTGAGCGTCGCCTCGTTGGAGTCAAAAAAGATATTATTCATCGGAATAGTCTGTCCAACCTTGATGGGGAAGAGTAGAATATCCTGTTTGACTTCTTGGTATTCAGGTGTAAATTCTTCGGGGCTACTTTCTGGCTCCGGTGCTGGATTGGGCGAAGGTGTACTAGCAATTCTCTCGCGACGGGCCTTTTCTGCCGCTCGCTGTGCTTGCAGTTGATCCGCCAATTCTTCCCGAATGCGCTGTTCCGTAGCACTTTTGATTTCATAATTTAACTCGCTATTCAATTCCGCGCGAACCTTGGCCTTCCACTCCTTTTCTAAATCAGCTTTGATCTCGGGGCGTAGGGAGCGTCGCAAATCGAGCACCGTAGCTTGCCATTGAGAAGATTCTAACATCGGATCGCTGAAAACAGCCATTTCGGCAACGGGACGTTGCTGGATTTGCTGGACCAGCCGGGACCGAAAGCCGGGGACCTCTAATTGCTCCATTTCCTCGGTGGAGAGCGACTTGGTTAAACCATCTAAGGCTTTATTGGTCAACTGGCGCCGCAATTTTACCTGAACCTCCGGCAATAATTCGCTGTGCAGTTGTCGACGAACCAAGGCCTCTAAAAGCGCCAGATTAGCCGTTTCATTGGCCACAAACTCGACAGGTTCGGCTGTTTCTACCTTGGCCTGGGAAGTTTCGGAAGAAGTCTCCTGCTTCGAGTGATGCTTTTGATATTTCCGCTTCATTTCCGCTAGGGCACTGTCTTCCTTTGGAGGTTGGGTGGTAGTGTTATTATTGCTGGGCGTGCTAGATTGTGCCTGCTCCTCTTCCTTATAATGTTGGTTAAATCTTCGTCGTAATTCATCCAGTTCGCGATCACCGGAGGAGACCGGAGCTGCGTCGGGCTCATTTTGCCCATATTGTTTTTGATCCGTTTCCCGCTTGGAACGCATACTATTTTCGTAGCGATGCCGCAATGCCATCAACTCGGGGTCTTCTTCGGTAGAAGTTCGTTTGTTTTGATTGCGATAAGCCGCCTGAGCTGCCTGTCGCTGCTGGTTCAGCTCCGTCATCTCGTCATCCAACTCTTGAAGACGCAACTGCAATTTTTTAATCGAACCACTATCACCAGAGGTATAAGCATCGGGTTCATTTTGCGCTAAGCTAGGTTCTTCTTCATAATCCAAACCCTCTAGCTCGGTACCCGAAAGAGCTAGGTTTTCACTTGTCGCGAAATACCCATCGATTTCGGCATATACACTGAGGTCTTCCCCATAAGGAACGACCAGTTGAAAATCGCCAGTTGGGCTTTTGCCCAAATCTGCTTCGCCATCCTGGGCCTTGAGTTCTTGGACTTTTAGTTGGGCGGCCACCGACTGCTGGGTTTCGGCATTGATCAGACGCCCTGAGATAAGCATTACCGGGTCAGGACGGAAGGCCTCGGGCAGTGGAATCCGATAAAGATCTGACATGCCGGAAGCATCACCACTGGAAAAGTAGGCGTATTCTCCCGAAGCAGGAATGGTATAGTTGTATTCATTCTGGGTCGAATTGATGGAACTGCCTAGGTTTTGAGGCTTAGACCAATTTTGCCAACTATCATCCAAACGCCTACTGATAAACATATCGTAGCCACCATAACCTTCATGACCATTGGAGGAAAAATAAATCGTTCTTTGATCCGCAGCGAGGAAAACACTGCTTTCCGAACCAACGGTATTGATGGTAGGCCCCAGATTGATCGGTCGACCAAAACTGCGATCTCCCTGCCGGAAAGCGGCATAAAGATCGAGTCCTCCCTGGCCCTCTTTTCGTTCGACAGCCATTAACAGGACCCTTCCATCGAGACTCAAGTGATAGCAGACGAATTCGGAATCATTATAGTGATCTTCGATTTCGAGGGTACGTGGGTTGGACCAACTGCGACCGCGTTTGTAGGATACCGATACCCCATCTTTATTTTGCGAACGATAGGTGCTACCCAAATACAAAACATCACCACTAGGGTTGAAAGCCGCTACAAAGTTATGGTCTCGATTATTGAGGGGAGCACCGATATTAACGGCGCTGCTCCATTGGCCATCGTTTTGGCGGTAAGCCACCCAAATATCATCGTTATTGTCTTCTCCCATATTTTGGGGATGGTATTTGCGAGCGAAATATAGGGTCCGACCATCGGGAGAGATGATGGGCAGCCGTTCGGCATATTCCGAATTAACGGCAGGGCTGAGCCGTTCGGGACGCCCAATATCATCGGTGTATTCGAGGGAGTTAATTTTTAGGCTGATGGGAGTTCGACTATCCGAAATTCCGATAGCATCGATTTGGTTACTTCCTTCTACGGAGCGAGTGCGTAATTCGACTCGTACGCTGACTACGTCAAAATTAGTGAGGGCAAATTTGTGGCGGAAGAGTCGATAGGGCGCGAGGACGCCGCGTGGATTTTTATTTTCGTAGACCTTGGTTTTATTCCCACTAGGGTCGTAAACATAGATTCGGTGGATGGCGCCGGGATTGAGGCTTTCGGCAATGGCGATCTGGCGAATGGGCATGGGGTTTTTAAAGGCCACATGGACGTATTCTCCGGTAGGGCTACTTTCTTTTTTGGGGACCCAGGCCATATAGTAATGGTTGGTGGCTCCCAAGGCATTGGGAACTCCTAGCACTTGTTGTGCCGAGTAATCCTTATTGCCGTATTGACTGGAATAGCCCAATACTTCAGATGCCCATTGGACTTCTTGCGCCAATAGGTGATTGCCCCAAAGGCCAATCAGGAGGATTAGTATGAAACGGTAGTGGTAGCGATTTCTCATTCCCTTTTTTACAGGTTCAATAGTATCTTAACCTAATACTTTAACGGCGAAAACAGCTTTGAGGTTCGAGTAAGGAGTTTCTTTTAACGACTAGAAAGTCGCTCCAGTAATGCCTCTTTCTTACGCAGCGATACCTCAATTAATTGCCCATCCGTCATTTCAATCATTCCCTGTTTTCCTTTAACAAAACGACGGACACAGTTGAGATTGATTAAATGGGACTTATGTACTCGGAAAAAGTCCTTGCCATTAAGGATTTCTTCGTAGTGTTTCAGGGTTTTGGTGATGAGCAATGAATTTCCATCGGCCAAAACGACGTCGGTATAGTTGCCCTGAGCTTCACAGCGTACGATATCGTCATAACTCACAAAAGTAAAGCCATCTAGGGTAGTTAAGGCAATTTTGTTGATGGGATCCCTTTCCAATACTTCCTTCAGGATTGCCAAACGCCTAGAATCATCTTGTGAACGGTGGCGTTGATGCGCTTTTTCCACTGCTGTGGTTAAGGCATCAATGTCAATCGGCTTGAGCAGGTAGTCGATGGCGGCGCTTTTGAAGGCTTTTAAGGCGTATTGATCGTAAGCAGTGGTAAAAATTACGGAAAATGGCGGTTCTCCATCATAGGCCTCCAATAACTGGAAACCGTTTTTTACCGGCATATGGATATCTAGGAAGACCAATTGTGGCTTTTTTTCAGCCACCACTTCAATGGCCTCATCGACAGATGCCGCCAGCCCCACAATTTCTAAGCCCTCACAATACTCCTCGCAAAGTGCCTTGAGCATGCTTCGTCCCTTAGCTTCGTCGTCTACAATGATACCTTTCATAAGCTTAAAGTTGGTTGACAAAGTAATGATCAATAACCATTTAAGTGAAGATACGGATTTTTGCTTTTATAAGATACAGGTTTCGATATAGCTGTTTTTAGCCGGAAAATCAGTGGTATAGTGTAGCCCCCGACTCTCCCGTCGCATTGCTGCTGAGCGGGTGACCAGGTAGCCGATCGTAATTAAATTGCGTAGTTCACAGAGCTGTGGCGAAATATTGGTAGCGGTATAGAGGGTTTCGGTTTCATGATATAGGAGGTGCATGCGGTCGAGCGCACGTTTGAGTCGAACATTAGAACGCACGATGCCGACGTAGCTACTCATAATATCTTTGAGCTCTCGCCAACTTTGGGTCAATAATACCATCTCTTTAGGATCGGTCGTGCCTTTAGCGTTCCAGGCGGGGATATCATCCCGAAAGCCGAGTGAATCGATGTCCTGGAGAATATCCAGGTGGATACGATGAGCAAAGACCATTGCTTCCAACAAAGAGTTCGAGGCGAGGCGGTTGGCACCATGTAAACCCGTTGAGGTACATTCTCCACAGGCGTAGAGCCGTTTAATGGAACTACGACCTTGTTCGTCAACGCGAATTCCCCCACAGATATAATGGCAGGCGGGCACTACGGGAATCATGTCCTTCATGGGGTCGATTCCTTCGCTAACGCATTTGTCATAGATGGTGGGAAAGTGGGCGATAAAAGCTTCCTTGTCGAGGTGAGTACAATCGAGGTATACAAAATCGTCACCTCGTTTTTTTAGCTCGTTATCAATGGCGCGGGCCACGATATCACGAGGGGCGAGGGATTTTCGTTCGTCGTAGTGATGCATAAACTCTACGCCATCGGAAGTTTTGAGGATGGCTCCAAAACCGCGGACTGCTTCAGAGACGAGGAAGACGGGGTTATCTCCGGCGGCGGTGTAGAGGGCGGTGGGGTGGAATTGGATAAACTCCATATTTTCTAGTCGCCCCTTGGCTCGATACATCATGGCTATGCCATCGCCGGTGGCGATCACGGGGTTGGTGGTATTGCGATAAACCTGGCCCGCTCCGCCGGTAGCGACCACGGTGGTCTTGGCCAAGATGGTTTCGATTTGATTGGTTTCTTTATTGAGTACATAGGCTCCGTAACATTCAATTTCGGGCGTGACGCGGGTCACCATATAGCCTAGGTGGTGCTGTGTGATAAGGTCTAGGGCAAAGAAATGCTCGTACACTACGATATTGGACAATTCCTCTTGTTCCTCCATCAAGGTGCGTTGGATTTCCCAACCCGTAAGGTCTTTATAATGTAGGATGCGATTTTCGGAGTGTCCGCCTTCCCGGCCAAGGTCATATTCTTCGCCACTTTTTTCCAGATCAAATCGGGCGCCCCATTCAATAATCTCTTTGACGCGGAGTGGGCCTTCTTCTACCACAATGCTGACGACCTCTTCATCACACAAACCATCTCCGGCATCGAGGGTATCCGCAACATGTTTTTCGTAGGAGTCGGTTTCAAAATTCCAAACAGCTGCGACACCTCCTTGAGCATAGGCTGTATTGCTTTCTCCTTCATTCGTTTTTGTGAGTACCGAAATATTTAGATCGGGGCGTTTTTTAGCAAGTTTAATGGCTAGGGTCAATCCGGCAATTCCGGAACCGATTACCAAAACGTCAGTCTGGACCATAGTAAATTGGATTATTAATTAAGAACACAAAGGTAAGTTTTTCGTGGGAAGCTTCTAAACAAGTCAGTTTCTGTGACAAAGCAGAAGAGAAAAATTAAGGAAATTTTATTTTTTTTTTACTTGATTGAAAAAATGGAATCCTTTTTGATTTATAGCAAGCATCAACCTCAAACCTAGTTGATGGGTTTTTAACCTCCTCCCCCTAAGATCCATCTAATCTCCCCCCTAAAATACTCTATAAAATTAATCTGTATCAACGTGATACTTGTGTCTGAGCACAGCCATGAGTAGCTCCGATATTATTTGATAACGCCTATTCTTTTAGTTAAAAAAAATACTATGATTCCGACTTTTACTAACACAAAGACCTCCAGCAGCAACACTCTCCAAACCCTTGATATCTACAATGCCCTAGCGAAGAAAGAAGCCAAGATGGCTGTAGTAGGATTGGGTTATGTAGGACTACCGATTGCCCTGGAGTTTGCCAAGCATTTTTCAGTAGTCGGTTTTGATATTAATGCTCAACGAATTGGAATGATGCAAGGCCATGAGGACCCTTCGGGAGAGTTGGAAGCTTCGCATTTTGAGCAAAAAGACATTCGCTTTTCTTTCCAACCCAAGGCCTTAGACGACGCCTGCTTTTTTGTGGTAGCAGTGCCTACGCCCATTGACCAATTTAACCAACCCAACCTCAACGCACTACGAGGAGCAACTACTACGGTAGCAAAGGCCTTGAAGAAAGGAGATTACGTAGTATTTGAATCTACGGTTTATCCAGGTTGTACCGAAGAAGTATGTGTGCCGATTTTAGAAAAGCACTCCGGTCTTAAATTCAATATTGATTTTAAAGTTGGTTATTCACCTGAGCGAATCAATCCAGGAGATAAGAAAAATACCATTGATAAAATTGTAAAAATCGTATCGGGTAGTGATGAAGAATCATTGAAAAATATTGCGGAAGTATACCGTAGTATCATCACCGCCGGAGTACATGAGGCGCCTAATATGAAGGTTGCCGAAGCTGCCAAAATTGTAGAAAACACCCAACGCGATGTGAATATCGCACTGATGAATGAGCTGTCGCAAATTTTTGATAAAATAGGCATCAACACCTATGAGGTACTCGAAGCGGCAGGGACGAAATGGAACTTTCTTAACTTCTATCCCGGCCTTGTTGGCGGGCACTGTATTGGCGTCGATCCATACTACTTGATCCAAAAGGCCATTCGTGTAGGACACAACCCTATTTTGATTTCTGCTAGCCGCTCGGTTAATGACAATATGCCAAGTCGTGCGGCGCGTCAGTTGGCAGAGGCCCTGCGTAAAAACGGCACTGATCCTCGCCAAGCGAAAGTACTAATGATGGGGGTTACTTTTAAGGAAAACGTAACGGACATTCGCAACTCTAAAGCGGCCGAGATGGCGCAGGAGTTGATGACGATTTGTAGTACGGTAGATGTGGTTGACCCTCAAGCGGATAGTCACGAAGTTAAAAGAGAATATGGTTTTGAACTTTGTGAAAAGATGGGTGAAAATTACGATGCTGTCGTGATGGCAGTAAGCCACGAAGAATACCAAGCGATGACGGAAGCCGACCTAATGGCTATGACCAAAGAGCAAGCAGTATTTTTCGATATTAAAGGAATCCAACGTGGAGAAATAAATACACTCGATTACTTATCCTTGTAGTGGATACTCGTTGTGTGATGCGAATAGTAAACGCATTTGACCTGTGTTAAAGGTACCGCAACTTGTTTGAAGTTACTTTACTGAAAACCGAAAATCCAAATGAATCGAAAGCGGGGAGAGTCGAAAGACTTGCTCCGCTTTTTTTAGTGTAAGAAAACTATTCCTTATTCGCGAGCTGTCCACAGGCCGCATCGATATCTTTGCCCCGGCTTCGCCGAACCGTGACCGTCACGCGATGCCTACTGAGATAGTCCGCAAAAGCATCAATCCTTTTTTCCGATGCCTTTTGATACGTTACCCCTTCCACCGGATTGTATTCAATGATATTGACCTTCACCGGAAAACGGCGACAGAGCTGTACCAATTTGGCCGCATCATCAATCCCTTCATTCTCATTTTGAAAAGTAATGTACTCGTAACTAATCCGGTTGCGGGTTTTTTGGTAAAAATAATCCAAGGCATCCATCAAAGTTTCCAAGTTATTTTGCTCGTTGATGGGCATCATCTCGTTGCGCTTGTCATCGTCGGCGGCGTGAAGCGAGAGTGCCAAATTGAATTTCACCTCATCATCAGCCAACTTACGGATCATCTTGGCAATACCCGCAGTACTTACGGTAATTCTTCTGGGGGACATGTTGAGCCCCTCTTCCGAGGTGATCCAGTGTACGCTTTGCAAAACGTTTTTATAGGCGAGCAATGGTTCGCCCATGCCCATGTATACGATGTTGGTCAGCGGATGGCCAAAGGTTTCGAGGCATTGGCGATTGACCAATACGACTTGATCATAGATTTCCGCAGCATCGAGATTACGTACGCGTTTCATCTGGCCGGTGGCACAGAACTTACAAGTTAGGCTACAGCCCACCTGGGAGGATACGCAGACCGTAAAGCGGCGGTCGCGCGGCACGGGAATCAGTACCGATTCGATAAGATGGCCATCGTGAAGGCGAAAACGCGATTTAATAGTACCATCCACACTGCGTTGTACTTTATCTTCCGTGATCGCTAGGATCTTAAAGTTTTCTTCCAAATAGCTACGCAGGGCCTTGGAAAGGTTGGTCATCTCCGCAAAGGAATGTGCTGACTTTTTCCACAGCCATTCATACACCTGCTTGGCGCGAAATTTCTTTTCGCCCATCCCCACAAACATTTCTTGTAGTTGTACCAGACTAAGCTGGCGGATATCCATTTTTACGATCTCAGTGCCCATTTTGTAAAGATAAGGCATTTCTAGGCGAAATAGGCTTTTGAGGGCTTGACTTAGCACTAATTCCACTGTTATCAGGTTTTTTAGAGGAAAAAACCTAAATGCCGGATATTTTTTGTTGGAGATAATTATCTGGTTAAACAAAGTTTACATCTTAGAAATAATGTATATATTTGCCATTGCTTTCCTGCCACTAACTAAGGCCTAATTTTTGTAACCATTGTAAGTATAAAACCGTAAAAATCAAGTGGTTACTGTTTATAATGTATTTACCCTTAAAAAAATTGAAATGAAAAATTTTACCCTTATTTTATCTGTGGTACTGGCCGGACTGTTTGTGCTAGCGACTAGTACCGAAGTTTATGCTCAGCCACAATGTTGTTGTTCTGCTGGCTGTGTTGGTTTTGGTTTTGGAGATTGTGACTCTTGGTGTGTAGCGATTGGTCAGACTAATGCTGGTAGTACTGCTCCTTACGCTGATCCTGCGGCCTGTTCGGCGGCTTGTGTTTTGCCTATTGAATTGGCTTATTTCAAAGCGGAAGGAGAAAAAGATGGTGTGTTATTGACCTGGGAGACGGCGGCTGAAATTGAAAATTCCGGTTTTGAAATTCAAAGGATGTCCGGGATCAAAATGGCCTGGGAAGGCATCGGTTTTGTAGCTGGTAATGGTACAACTTACGACGCCAACGAATACACTTTCTTAGATGACACCCCTCCTCCGGGAACCAACTACTACCGTCTGAAGCAAATCGATTATAGTGGAACAAGTTCTTTTAGCATGATCGAAGCGGTAGAAAAAGGAGATGGTCAAGGTTTGAAATTATGGCCTACCTTGGCTAAAGATCACTTGCTCTTCGGGTTTAAAAACCAAGAGAATATGAACGATGTTCAGGTAATGGTAGTCGATATGATGGGCCGTACCGTAATTAGCACGGAAGGTTTGAGTGATAACTACCTCGATGTACAAAACTTAAACGAAGGTCACTACCTACTCAATGTTTATGTCAACGGAGTAAAATATACCGAGCGTTTTGTTAAGGTAAAATAATTTGTAAAGACACCTTAATCATAGCCTAGATAGAAAAAGCCCGAGCGGATCCGCTCGGGCTTTTTTTAATTCATTATTGCTATCGGCTTAATTCACAATCAACTTAAAAACTTGCTGCTGCGAATCGCTTTGTAATCTTAAACTGTAATAACCTGCTGCCAGATCACTAGGCAAAACCACCGTAGTTGGTCCACTTTGTAAACGCATTTCTTGTTGGAATAAAACGCGTCCCGTAAGTGAAAATAAAGTCAAGTCAAATGTTTGATCGACTACTTTATCAGTACTGATCAACAATTGACGACCACTCATCGGATTAGGACTAATGGTGAAGTGTTTAGTTTCTTCCAAGTCCTTACTAGACGAACTGATGATGCCTTCTTCGATGATGTGTTGTTCGTCGATGGCGTAAGTGCCAAGATGATCCACATGCCCATTGGGCCAGTTGATTCGGAGGCTATCAATTTGATCGATATCTCCTAAACCAAAATGGACAATACTAGTGCTTTGCGAGCAAAAGCTCCCACCGCCGCCATCAATTTCCCGTAGGAAAGTTTTACCGCCAGCGTGCAGCCAAAGCATGGCACCATAAGCATCTCGATTACTCTCTTTACCGACTAACTTAAACTGTACAAAGTGGTTTTGACCATCACTATCATTGCGGTAAAATTTAGTTTTACCTCCTAGTTCATCTTGATTAATCACAACGAAGTCAAGGTCACCATCTTTGTCGATATCGGCATAAGCCATTCCCCGACTATAAGAAGGATCACCCACATTATTTTGGTCACTGATGTCTGAAAAAGTCTTGTCGCCATTATTGAGGTAAAGCTTATTCGGATCATTCATGGCAGTGGGTAAAGACGCCAAAGAAGGTATCCGACCATTAGACACAAAGAGGTCCAACCAGCTATCATTATCGATATCAAAGAAAGCTGTTCCCCAGCCCGTAGCAAATTCCATGAAGTCATTAGCAAAGGTATTTTCTACTTGTGCTGAAGCAGCTACATTGGTAAAATTACCTCCTTCATTTTCGAGTAATACATTGGCTCCTAAATTGGTAATGTAATAATCCAAATCAAGATCTTGATCGTAATCTCCCGAGGCAATGCCCATTCCATACATGGGAATGTCGGCGCCGGAGGCCGTACTTACATCGGTATAAGTATCAGTGGGATAATCATTTTGATACAAAACATTAGGTACGATAAAGGGACCAAAGTCATTGGCGATAAAAATATCGGAGTCGCCATCCATATCGTAATCGGAAGCTAGGGCCGCCAAGGCACAACCACTATCGTTGGTACCCAATTGACTAGCGATTTCGGTAAAAGTGCCATCGCCATTATTGCGGTAGAAAAAGTTATCAAAACAGTCGTGATCAAAGCCGACAATGACTCCAGTGCTATCATACAAAAAGGCAGGCGTTTCGATATGATTGATAACGTGAATGTCGAGATAACTATCACGATTGTAATCTACGAAGTTGGCGCCGATGGTAAAGGCGGCATGAGTAATTCCCGAAGTTGCACCAACTTCGGTAAAAGTACCATCACCATTATTTTCAAAAAGTAGATTACGTCCTACACTGTTAGTGCTGTTCTCTTCCCAAGTAGCGACAAAAATATCGCGGTCCCCATCGTTATCAATATCGCCACTGATACTAGCGGTGGTATTGTACTGTAAGCTTACTTCTAGCCCATTGTTGTTATTGGCTTTGGTAAAATTTCCACTGCCATCGTTGAGGTAAAGCTCATCGCGATTAAGACCACCATTGAGGTAAAGATCTTCATCTCCATCTTGGTCGGCGTCGAAAAATATGGCTCCACCACCCATCAAGCCTCGGGGGCGAAAAGTGTGGTCTACCCCAAAAGCAGAACTCTGCTCAGAAAAGATCTGAGCAGAGCTGCTGATGGAGGAAATTAATAATATTGCGACGACGAGCGCCGTTGAATTTCTCTTCATCGGTTTAAGTTATTTTGTCAAAATCATCACTTTAGAATCGATGACTTTACCATCGATAT
>SPJL01024463.1_pt1 | contig 12174 bp, 11 predicted proteins | sample 3741751 | NCBI WGS metagenome assembly SPJL01 (sample SAMN10925998, study PRJNA522277) | cold seep metagenome | isolation source: Elba SIP-enriched marine methane seep metagenome, extraction at timepoint T3 | place: Italy: coast of Elba, Mediterranean Sea | reverse complement strand
TCTGAGGGTTTCCGCAACCTTTGAGCCAATGCTCTCCCCTTGTTTTGTCAGGACACCGGATAGCAGCGCGATGCGTTCTTCGCTTTTGTCCGTAAAGACCGACAACGCATTGCGTTGACCATCAAAGCTTTCCTTCAGGCGTTCGGAGACCCGATTGACCGTGTTCTTTAACTCCTGACTGACCGTCGCGGCAGAATCTTTGGCGTGTTCGCCGGCAGTCACGATATCCGCAACACTGGCATCCAGCATTTCCCGGACATCCGTGGCGCGCGAGCCTGCCATTTGCGTCGCTTCTTCGAGCTGGTTCGAGTAGTCGTTGAAGAGTGATCCCAGACCATGCGCCTCTTCTGCTGCTTTCTCGGACGCTGTGCGCAGATCCGCGGTTTGCATCTTCATGGCGGCCCCGGCGGTTTCGGAATTCTCCAAGGCCGTGCGGGCGGCGGTGACCAGTTCTTGTGTCTGTTGTTCGACGTTATCGGCAATTGTGCGGCGTTGGATTTCAAGTTTCTCACTAACGTCGGACAGTTTCTCTGTCTGTTTTGACAGGCTTGCCTCAAGGGTTTGGGCGCGACGCTCGGTGACATCGGACAGACCTGTCAGGGCCTCCAATCGTTCGCCAAGACGGGATTCCAGGTCGGCTAGATTGGCACTTGCAGTCTCACTGGTGCGGTTAAGTTCGTCGGCCTGGCGCCGTAAGGCATCGGCGACGATCTGCAGCCGTCCTTCCTGCTCTTCAGCCGGGTAGGACAGGAGGGCCAATTGATGACGTAAGGCATCCGTGTGCAGGCGCACATCCTGGGCACGGCGAATGTAAAGCGCCAGCAGCCAGACCAGGATGACCGGAAAAAGAAGGCCGGCAATCAGGACAGCAACTTCATGAGGGAGAAGCTGTTCCACCAGCAATAGCCCGCCCATATTGTCCAAATATCCGAGTGCTGCTCCCAACCAAGTGAGGCTAACGATCACCGCAATGGCTGTCGCAACTTGGCCCCAGCGATTGGCACGCCGTTGTGCGCGGATCGCCTCATCCGGTATGGAATGAGGTTGCCCAGGGCCGATTATGGGAAAGGCTTTGATCTTGGCACTCATGGCGGCCGTCTCCATTCCGCCTGAAATCTCACTGAGGATTTATGCGGCGTCCATTTGCTGGTCAGGTGATAGCCAACCAACCTACATTGATTCCATCCATCGCAAAGCTGAAACTACCGGAAAACAGCGTCTTTTTTGAGTGGTTGGCGGGTTTTCGGAGGCGATCTGTAAAGATTGTCACAATGAACATTGATGGCGCCGCCGGGGGGCGGTAATTGTGGGTCAGGGATGGCACTTCGGTAGAAGGAATGACGATGCAGCGACACGACCGGTTTCCAACTTTGCACATCGTCGATCATCCCCTGGTTCAGCATAAGCTTACCTGGATGCGCCGGAAGGAGACGGAGACTTCGCTCTTTCGTCAATTGCTGCGCGAGATTTCAATGCTGATGGGGTACGAAATCACCCGGCATGTCCCGCTCACCAATCGCAAGATTGAGACACCGCTGGGGGGCATGAAGGCACCTGTGCTCGCCGGGCGGAAGCCGGCGATCGTCCCAATCTTGCGCGCTGGTCTTGGGATGGCGGATGGATTGATCGAATTGATGCCCTCCGCGCGGGTTGGCCATATTGGCCTTTATCGGGATGAGGAAACCAAACGCCCGAAAGAGTATTTCGTAAAGCTGCCGGAACCGGAAGGGCGCCTTTTCATCCTTTGTGATCCGATGCTGGCAACGGGGCATTCTGCGGCTTATGCCGTTGATGTGCTGACAAAGAACGGAATTGAGGAACAAAATATCCGTTTCCTTTCGCTTGTCGCCGCGCCGGAAGGGGTGGCGGTTCTGGCGGATCGCCATCCTGATGTCGCGATTTTTACCGCGTCCCTGGATGAAAAACTGGACGAGAACGCCTATATCGTTCCTGGCCTGGGCGATGCCGGCGACCGGTTGTTCGGCACGCGCTAAGCTTCAATTCATATTGCCGTCCAATCCTTCGCGGCGGCCACTATCAAGGAAGTACAATGTTCTGGAAGACCGACGAACCGCATGGCTTGCCACGCAATCCGTTCAAAAGCTGCGTTGTCCCACGCCCGATCGGTTGGATCTCGACAGTGGCTGCAGATGGAACGGTCAATCTGGCACCCTATAGCTTCTTCAACGCGATCACGGGCGAACCGCCGATGGTGATGTTCTCCTCCGGCGGGCGCAATGCGGATGTGCAGAAGGATTCAATCTCCAATGCTGAGGCGACGGGCGAGTTTGTTTGCTCTATCGTTTCCTGGGATCTGAAGGAGGCGATGAATCAGTCGAGTGCCGGCGTCCCGGCAGAGATTGATGAATACCAACTGTCAGGACTGGAAACCGAAGCATCGATATTGGTGAAGCCGCCGCGTGTTAAAGCGTCGCCCATCCATCTGGAATGCACCCATTGGAAGACAGTATCCCTGCCGCCGGACAATAGCGGCCGCGCCAATGACATGTGCATTGGCATGGTGATCGGTGTCTATATCGACGACAGTGTTTTGAAGGACGGCATTGTTGATATTCCGGCGATCCGCCCTGTCGCGCGTTTGGGCTATATGGATTATGCGTCTGTCGACGAAGTCTTCACGATGGACCGCCCAGAATAACGCGGCCTAGGCTTTCGAGGACACCGCTTGGATTGCAGCCGGAAGATGGGCGCCTTCATCACGCAATGATGTAAGGAGGGCGCCGATCCCGGGATAGGGCGTATTCTCGAACAAGATCGTTGGTTGCCCTGCGCTCATGCCGATGGGGTCCTGCTCATTGATGCATTTTTTCGAGGTCTTTGCGAAACCCGGCCTCTCCCCCTAAGTCGGCGACATCCGATTTGGCGGCATCGCCGATAATCTCCAGCAGATCGGATTCCGGAGACGCTAGGGCGACAGCCACAGCGGCTAGTGCGGCAGACCGGGCAGGCGGGTATTCCATGCGGTTGGCAGCTCTGATGGCGAGATCGGTTTCTCCGATTCGGGCGGCGGCTGCGGCAACCCGGGTCAGGGCGCGAAAGCGCGGCGTCAGGAAGCTGCCATCGGGCGCACGCCGGATATCTGCTTCATCCGAGGGTTCCTCAATGCGGGCTGCGGTGTCAAAAGAAGACAAAATGTCACCGGTCGCGATTTGGGCGAGAGAGATATCCTGCAGGGCTTCGTCAAATCCCGGCTCGTCCTTGTTTTCGAATGCGGTACGATAGGCGGCGCTGATTGATTTTCGAGCCTTGGCACCCAGGCCCCGCCTGGCTTCGGCAATGGCGACCCGGACGAGGGCACGCACTTGATCCGCATCCCCTGGAATACCATCCACCAAATCCCGGGCACGGGTGAAAATCGCGTCGTCGGCATAGGGTTGGCCAAAATCAATTTGGGCATCCAACACTAAATCTATGGCATCGGGCAGAAATTCGGGCAGTGGCTCAAACCCGGTCGCTTCCAAGGCGCGGGCAAGAAGGGCGCTGGCCTCGTCTTTTTCCCCTTTCCCGCCAAGATTCATGGCCACTTTCGCAAATAATTCGGCCCGCATACCGGTGAAGGGAATGAATTCTGTTAACCTTTGGGTTTCCTCGAATTTGCCTTCTGAAACCAATTGTCGACCCATGCCAAGAAGCGCGCGAGCTTGACGCCGACGATCCTTTATAAGACCTGCGGTGCTAAACGCATCTCGCAACCGGCCAACCCTGGTCTGTTCGACGATGAGATGCGCATAAGCGTTGTCGCGATTTTCATTGTTCTCCACCGTTTCCGCCTGCTCGACAGCCAGCCTGAAGAGCGGGACCGCTGCGTTGATGCCCTGGTTGACCGACATGGCACGGGCGACAGAGCCCAACGCCTCGGACCGGGGGGCACCTTCCGGCACCAAGCGCACGACTTCCATGGCACTGCGCATATCACCACCTTCGACATAGGCAGCTGCGAGTTCGGTGATGGCATGGCTTCTTCCGGTTTCGGGGCCAGCCAGGATGCGTTCTCTGGTCAGTTTGAGTGTATCAAGCCCTGCTTGTTGGTCACCGGCATAGACTTGCGCCAAACCGATCTCGATCAGCAATCGGTTGGTGCTTTGGTTTTTACCCGGCATGACACGCGCCTGGTCATAGGCTTCCCGCAGCAAGGCAGATGCCCGTTCACGTGATTCGGCATCTGCGTCACCGCTTTGCAGGAAAGCCGTTGCTGACGCGCGCAGAGCAAAGACACGCGCGGTCGGATTCGGGATTAAACGGGATGCCGTAATTGCGCCGTCAAGGTCGCCTAAAGAGGCGCGGCGGATGGCCAGGATGCGCATGATGTCGCCACCATCGCGCGGGTCGGATACATCGGCGACACGCTGGGTGCCTCGCTCCAACCACTCCAGGGCAGCGGCCATGTTTTCCTGTTCTTTTTCGAAGTAACGGGAAATGGCGGCGGCAGATCGTGCGTACCAGAGATCATCCTCAATCCTGGTGAGCTCGTCGATAGCATCCTGGATTTCGTCCCGGGCCAGCATGGCGCGCACCAAGCCGTTAAGTGCCTGACCGGTTTCGTCTTTCCCTTCCAACCCCAATGCGGTGAACCGAAGCTGCAGAAAGCTGTCCTGCATCACCGCCTTGGTGACCTGGTCCAACTCCATCGGGTTGAAAGTAATCGACTGGTTCTGCGACCATGCTGGGGTGGCAGCGCAGAGTGATACGGCAAAGACAGCCGCCAGTCTTTGGGTTTTAGTCTCCAAAAACGCGGGCGAATATCGTGTCGGCATGTTTGGTATGATAGCCGATATCGAATAGCGCATCGATGTCTTCCTCGGATATTAATTCCGATACTTCACTATCCGACTTCAATAACGTGGCGAAAGAAAGGCCTTTTTGCCAACTTTCCATCGCGTTGCGTTGGACGGCGCGATAGGCATTTTCCCGCGACATGCCACGCTGGGTCAACAACAACAACACACGTTGCGAGTTATGCAGGCCCCCAAGTTGATCAAGATTGGCTTGCATGCCATCCGGATAGACCACCAGTTTTTCAATGACACTCGTCAGCCGTGCGAGTGCGAAATCCAGCGTGACCGTTGCATCCGGCCCGATCATCCGTTCGACAGAGGAATGCGAAATATCCCGTTCATGCCACAGGGCCACATTCTCCAGGGCCGGCAGCGCATAGCCGCGTACCATCCGGGCAAGGCCGGTCAGATTTTCCGTCAGCACCGGATTGCGCTTATGCGGCATGGCGCTGGAGCCTTTTTGACCCGGTGAGAAATACTCTTCCGCCTCCCGGACTTCGGTGCGCTGCAGATGGCGGATCTCGACGGCTAGGTTCTCGATAGAACCCGCGACGACGGCGAGTGCCGCAAAAAAGGCAGCGTGCCGATCACGCGGAATGACTTGTGTCGACATGGGTTCCGGGGCGAGGCCAAGCTTCGCGGCCACATGTTCTTCGACCCGCGGATCGATGTTTGCGAAGCTCCCGATTGCTCCGGAAATGGCACAGGTGGCGATCTCTGCACGGGCCGCTTCCAGCCGTTTCTTGCCGCGCGCGAACTGGGCATAGTGTCCGGCCAGCTTGACGCCGAATGTGGTGGGTTCCGCATGGATGCCATGCGACCGGCCGATGGTCACCGTGTGCTTATGTTCTTCTGCTCGGTTGCGAAGTGCTGCCAGCAGCTTGTCGGTCTGCTCAAGAAGAATGTCGGCCGCTTGGGTCAGCTGCACATTGAAGCAGGTGTCCAGCACGTCAGAGGAGGTCATGCCCTGGTGGACAAAGCGTGCCTCGTCACCGACTTGTTCCGAAAGCTCTGTCAGAAAAGCGATGACATCATGCTTGGTTTCCCGCTCGATCTCATCAATCCGGTCAATTCGGTCCTGGGTATAGGGCTTGTCGCCGCGCTCCCAGACCGCCGCCGCTGCTTCTTTCGGAATAACGCCCAACCCGACCAGTGCATCGCAGGCATGGGCCTCGATCTCGAACCAGATGCGGAGTTTGTTGGCGGGCTCCCAAATAGAAGCCATGGCGGGACGGGAATAACGCGGGATCATATCTCATACACTCGCAACGTTGTCGCTTGGGGCGCCTCTATAACCCAAGTCGCCCCGACACGCCAAGGTCACCGCGACAAGTTAACCCTGCGCGGCCACCTCAAAAACGGCACAGCGTGTCCCTTGAGACTTTATGCTGCCAACCAAAATGCCATCGTGGACTTTGCCTTCGATGCGATAGGGCGCCCATTGACCAAAATGGAGGCGCGCACTGAATCGCCCATCATTCACCGGAGATTTGAAGGCGAAGGTTCGTCCGACCTTGTTCCGGATTGTTCCGGATAATGTGTTGTCTGAGACTGTTGCAGAAATCGCGGTTCTTGTTCCTCTCCTGCAGAAACCTTCGCCATCGGATCGATGTTCATTACCGATCATCGGACCCTCGAATGTGAGTGTTCCGGAAGGTTGATTGAGGGTCAGAGCAGCGACGCGCCGTTGCTCTTCAATTCCGGAAATCCGCGCTTTCGCAATAGAAGAAAACTTCCCATCCGGGAATTGTTCTAGATAGGCCTGGAGCTCTGCCTGGGATCTTGCGTCCTTCACTTGGTTCCAGAATACCGTATCAGGATCCGGTTCAGGATTTGGGGAAGATTGCGCCGTTGAGGGTGTCACTTGTTGTGCAGCTTGCTGTGCCTCTTTCTGCACGATCGTTGTGATCCGCGCCTTGGCGAGACTTGCAAAGGTTCCGTTCGGAAACTCCGCGAGATAAGCCTCAAAATCTGCCCTGTTCTCGGAGTTCTGGATAGCCTGGAAAAACGCTGTTTCCGATTGCCGGGCCCTCGCGGCGGCTTGTTGAGTGCGCAAGCTTTCGACCTTCACCGTTGCAAGACTTGCAAAAAGTCCTTGCGGGTATTGTTGAAGATAGCTCTCAAATAAATTCGGGTCGTTGGTATCTTTTATGGAGTTCCAATAGGTAATTTCCACAGTGTTGTCTGGGGCGACGGGTTCGGGTGTCTTGTCGACAAAGAAAAAATTACCGGTAAGGGAAGATGCCTCCCAGGGTACTTGCTCCCCATTGGTTCGGTCGATGACAGCGACACGCACGGATTTAAAGACATCTTCGACACGGAAGCCAGGGGCCTCGATGGCGCGCGCCAGGGCGCGGGTGTAGGGGCTGTTGCGGCGATTGCCATCCGCGGCAACTTTTCCTGGCGCCGTTGAATAGGCGATCAACGTGCCTGAGGGCGCGTCCATTCGGGCAAGCCCCGATCCCCCGGACCGTGTCGCCGCTTTGTAAGGGTTGTTCCTGCAGGCATCCAGGATCACCATATTCAAACGATTACCGGCATGCGCAAGACTCGACAGCATGGCCGAGGTCGGAAACCCTTCCAATTCGACGTCGAGAGAATCTTCGATCTGTGCGTCCACGGGGATCATGTAGTTTTCCCCCTTCGCTTGAACGCCATGACCGGCGTAGTAGAACAGCCCTACCGAATCCTTGCCCGCCTCTGTCAGTTTATGGCTAAAGTCTCGCAAGGCCCGTCGCATGCTGCGGCGGTCTGCGTTGATTTTCTCAATTACATCGAAACCGACCTTGCGCAGTGTTTCTGCCATCAATATCGCGTCATTCGCCGGATTGGACAGTGGATGGCTCTCATAATTTCCATTGCCAATGACCAGGGCAATTCGGGATTCCGCGGAGACCAGCGATGTGAACAAAAGCGTAAATGATCCCAATATCATGGCAAACGGCTTTAAGAGTGATCGTTGAAGACGCATGGCCCTGATCTGTGGGCTCAATTCATGTTCAGTTCGTTTCATCTCAGATCGACCTAATTGGAAGGCTCAAAATGTGCCGTGCAGTACGATGTTTCACCACCGACTTTCAGCTCCAATCCGGCTTCGGAGACGCGACCCTTGAAGGAGTACCGAGAGCCGCCACCGACGCCGATCACCTTACCCCGGAACCTGTCCTGTGTTGTCATTTTACCTCTCATCGTGACGCCGCTACCTTTCTTGACTTTTGCCAGGACGGTTTGATCAGTGATCGTAACCGTTGTTGGCCAGCGTTTGTCGGTTCCACAAAAACGCTTTGACGCAAAGTTTCCGCCGCCCTCACCAACCAAGAAACCAGTGAAGGTTTGCGTTCCGTTACTTGCTGGCGTCAATGACGCAACACGGCGGTTCTCTTCAATACCGGCAATGCGGGCCTTGGCGATGGCGGCATATTTTCCATCTGGGAATTGGGACAGATAGGCGTTCAACTCCGATTTCGTCTGTGCGTCTTTGACCTGGTTCCAGAAAGCCGTGTCTGCATCAATGCTTGGCTGTTGAGGCGCAGGGTTGGCTGCAGCGTTGGCCGCCGCTGATGCTTGGCGTGCGCGATCTTCTATCGCTGCGATCCGGGCCTTGGCGAGGCTGGCGAAGGTGCCATTTGGATATTGGGACAGATAGGCCTCGAAATCCGCCTTGTTGTCGGAATTCTGTATGGCCTGGAAAAATGCCGTATCGGATTGGTTGGCAGACGCAGCTTCCTGCTTCGCCAAGGCGTCGATCTTTGCCCTGGCGAGGCCCGCAAAGACACCGTTAGGAAATTGCGTCAGATAGCTTTCGAACAATCCTTTGTCCGTACCGTCCTTTATGGAATTCCAGAAGGTAAGCTCTACCGTATTGTCCGGCTGTGTTGGCGCTGGCGCTGCAACCGGCTCGGGCGCTTTATCCATGAAGAAGAAATCACCGGTGAGCGAGGAGCTTTCCCACGGCACTTGCACGCCATTGGTCCGGTCAATCACGGCAACCCGTGCGGCCTTGAAAACTTGTTCTACGGTCTCACCAGGTGATTGGATCGCGCGTGTCAGCGCTCTGGTATAGGGACTGTTCAGGCCATTGCCGTCCGCCGCCACCTTGCCGGGCGCCGTTGAATAGGCGATCAGCGTGCCGGATGGCGCATCCATCCGCGCCAGTCCCGACCCGCTGGAGCGCGTGGCGGCTTTGTAAGGGTTGTTGCGGCAGGCATCCATGACAACGATGTTCAACCGATTGCCGGCGGATTCCAGCGCTGACAGCAGGGTTGATGCAGGGAAACCTTCGAATTCGACATCCAGTTCGTCTTCGATTTGGGCGTCGACAGGGATCATGTAATTCTCCCCCTTCGACTGAATCCCATGGCCGGCATAGAAAACGAAACCGACAGCGTCCTCTCCCGCATCGCGAAGGGCCCGTCCGAATTTGTGGACCGCCCGCCGCATGGTTCTGGCATCCACATTGGTTTCGGAGATGACGTCAAAGCCGACCGCCTGCAATGTCTTGGCCATCAAAGCGGCATCATTGGGCGGGTTGTCGAGTGGTTGGGTCAGATAGGCGCCGTTTCCGATCACCAGTGCTACTCGGGATTCGGCTCTGCTCTGTCCCTCGCCGACACTAAGAAAAACGGATAGAGCAATGAATAGAGAAAAGATGACGCGCATTGTGGGTACCCTCCTCAGACACCATGCGCGAATACTATACCATTCAAGTTCGGATGCGCCAAATTCCGGCAGAAGATTTAAGAATGTGTTTTACAGAAAGCCGTCGGTTTTCAGGCTGGTGAAATCGCCTTTGCCGATGATCAGGTGGTCATGCAGGGAGATGCCGATTTTGCTCAGGGCATCGCGCACTTCACGGGTCATATGGATATCGGCCTTGGATGGGGTCGGGTCGCCGGAGGGGTGGTTATGGACCATGATGACGGCGGAGGCCCCGAGCTCCAAGGCGCGCTTTACCACTTCTCGCGGATAAAGGGGTGTGTGGTCGATTGTGCCGCGCTGCTGAATCTCGTCGGCGATCAAACGGTTGCGATTGTTCAGGAATAGCAGCCTGAACTGCTCGATCTTCTCCCGACCCATACTGGCCTGACAATAATCGATGACAGCCTGCCAGGATGATAGAACATGGCCGGACTCCATGTCGTGTTTTAACAGGCGTAGGGCTGCTTGTTGCACGACTTTCAAGCCAACCACGGCAGCATCACCCAAACCTGGGGCAGATGAGAGAGCTTTGGGATCCGCGGCCAGTACGTCGCCGAGCGACCCGAAGCGCCGCAAAAGGTCTTTTGCAATCGGTTTGACATCGCGCCGGGGTATGGTCTGACAGAGCAGTAGTTCCAGGATCTCATAGTCAGCCATATTCTGACCCATATCGCTCAGAAAACGGGCGCGCAGCCTTTTCCTATGCTCATGGTAGTGCGGCTGGTCGGATTTCTTTTCCTCCTGCTGCGCCATAATGAGAGCCCGGCCTTCAGAAACGCGTTTAGGAGTAGGGCGGCTGATCCCAGCCTTTGGGGGAGCCGGTGAATATCTCGTAGCCGTCGGCGGTCACCCCAATCGAATGCTCAAACTGGGCGGATAGCGACTTATCCTTCGTCACGGCGGTCCAGCCATCCTGAAGAATCTTCACAGGAAATTTGCCGGCATTGATCATTGGCTCGATGGTAAAGAACATGCCCTCACGCAATGGCATCCCTTCGCCGAGCTTACCGTAATGTAAGATGCTGGGGGCATCGTGGAAGACGCGGCCCAGCCCATGCCCGCAAAAGTCCCGCACGACGGAGAACCTTTTACCTTCTGCATATGTCTGAATGGCGTGTCCGATATCACCCAGGGTCGCGCCGGGGCGGACGGTCTCGATCCCCAGCATCATGGCTTCATAGGTGGTTTGAACGAGATTGCGGGCTTTCACCGGAATCTTGTCACCGACCAGGAACATCCGGCTCGTATCGCCATGCCAGCCATCCAGAATGACGGTGACATCGATATTAATAATATCGCCGTCGCGGAGTTTCTTCTCGTCCGTCGGAATACCATGACAGACCACATGATTAATCGAGGTGCAGATCGACTTCGGGAAGCCACGGTAATTCAAGGGCGCCGGGATCGCATTGTTGTCGCGGATAAACTGATCGCACATTTGATCAAGCGTGCCGGTCGTGACGCCGGGAACCACATGCGGTGTGATGAAATCAAGCGTTTCCGCAGCAAGCCTGCCGGCCGCGCGCATGGCATCGAATTCTGCCGCAGTGTGAATTTTGATGTGTCCCATATCGTTCACGTGTTCAGTTCCTTAATCGCTTTGTTACTCTGGCGCCCATCGTCACTCCAGCGCCCATCGTCACTCTATCGTTCAGTGCCTACTCTGTATCGCGCTGTTAAACGCGGGTTTCAAGTCGACTATTCAGGGTGATCGCCTCCGGCGTCACGCTGCAGTCATAACATAAAACCTCTACGCCGTCCCGTCGCGCCTGCGCAAAGGCGGCTGAATAGGCCGGATCGATATCGTCCGCAAGGGTGAAATGGGTGCAGTCACTGCGTTGGACAAGGTAGAGAATGGCCGCGCGATGCCCCGCCTTCACCATCCGGGCGAGGGCCGCCATGTGCTTAGCGCCGCGCGCGGTGACGGCGTCCGGGAACTCTGCCGCATCTGGATTGGGACCTTCGAGCCGGCGAAGCGTGACGCTTTTGACCTCCAGATAGAGATCCTGCATGCCCTCTCCCGTCAGCAGGAAATCGATCCGACTGTTTTCGTCATAGCGGACCTCACGCCGCAGTGATGGATAGGCTGCAACTTCTTCGATGCGATGTTCTTCCAAGGCCTCTTCGACGATGCGGTTGGCGAGGTTGGTGTTGATACCGACATGCGTCCATGCGCCATTCAATAGCTGCTGAGAAGCAATTTCCCACCGCCAATCCAGCTTGGCCTTTGGGTTTCGGTTCGCAGAGAGGAAGATCTCCGAACCAGGCTCTGCAAGCCCGCGCATCGATCCGGGGTTACCGCAATGGGCAATGATCTCCTGCCCGTCTGCGAGTGTCGCATCGGTCAAGAACCGTTTATAGCGTCTGACTAAGGTTGCGGGGCTCAGGGCTTCCTCGAAGCGCATCAGCCTTGTTCGGCCCGGGTTTTGGCAATGATTTCCTTCAGACGATCCAGTTCTACAGCGCCGGGGATCAACTCACTACCGATCACCATCGCTGGGGTTCCTCTGATCCCCAATGCTTGGGCCAGCTCCAAATTGTCTTGGATATGCTTTTTAACCGCCGGATCGTCCATATCCGCTCGCAGTTGCGTCCTGTCCATGCCCAGGCTCTCCGCGATGGCCATCACACGTTCTTCGCTCAGGCCGCCCCGCTCGTTCATCACGGCGCGATGGAAATC
>SPJL01024072.1_pt1 | contig 12178 bp, 12 predicted proteins | sample 3741751 | NCBI WGS metagenome assembly SPJL01 (sample SAMN10925998, study PRJNA522277) | cold seep metagenome | isolation source: Elba SIP-enriched marine methane seep metagenome, extraction at timepoint T3 | place: Italy: coast of Elba, Mediterranean Sea | reverse complement strand
TAGCCATTACGTCGTGGGGAGATAAATTGTGGCTGTGCGGGTAGCAATCAACGGATTCGGTCGAATCGGACGTCTTGTTCTCCGGGCAGCCATGGAAGCTGGCCGGAAAGACATCGAATTCGTTGCGATCAACGACCTTGGCTCCGTCGAAGCGAATGCACATCTGCTGAAATACGACACTGTGCATGGTCAGTTCCCCGGCAAGATTAGATCCGGCAAGGACTGGATTGATCTTGGCATGGGCAAGATCAAGGTGACCGCGATCCGCAACCCGGCGGAGCTGCCCTGGGAAGAGCTTGAAATCGATGTCACCCTGGAATGCACGGGCATCTTTGCGACGAAAGAAAAAGCCTCGGCTCATCTTGAGGCCGGTGCAAAGCGGGTTCTTGTCTCTGCCCCCTGCTCCGATGCGGACGCGACCATCGTTTATGGTGTAAACGAAAAATCACTGAAGAAATCAGATAAGGTGATTTCCAACGCGTCATGCACCACCAATTGTCTAGCTCCGGTCGCCCAGGTTCTGGACAAAGCAGTTGGGATCGAGCGCGGCTTTATGACGACAGTTCATTCCTTCACTGGGGACCAACCGACGGTCGACACTTTGCACAAGGATCTACGCCGCGCCCGGGCCGCCGCCGAATCAATGATCCCTACATCGACCGGCGCTGCACGAGCGGTTGGCCTTGTCTTACCCCAGCTCAAAGGCCGCCTGGATGGCACCGCGATCCGCGTCCCGACCGCAAATGTATCGATGATCGACCTGACTTTCGATTCCAAGAAGGCAACTGATGCAGAGGCGGTCAATACAGCGATCCGCGATGCCGCCAGGAAAGGGCCGCTGAAGGGCATCCTGGCCATCAATGATGAGCCTTTGGTCTCGAGTGACTTTAATCACAACAAGGCAAGCTCGGTATTTGATGCGACGCAGACTCAAATCATCGACGGAAAACTGGTCCGCGTTCTCAGCTGGTATGACAATGAATGGGGTTTCTCAAACCGCATGTCCGACACAGCCGTTGCGGTGGGTAAACTGAAATAGGCATTGTCGCGGACCCGAGCGGTCATTTGTGGCGGGCCTTTGGTGGCAGGCTTTTAGTGGCGGGCCTTTTGAGAGCGACCTTTAGCGTTTGCCCTTCAAAGGATCACCTTACAGAAAATATCTTTCCGGCTACCCTATCGTAGGTGCCTTTCGATCCATTCGTAGCTGATTTCCATTCCCGTTCTCAGTGTTACATAACGGGCGGTTGCGGCGGCAGCCGCGCGTCTTGCGTTTTGGACGGACATGCCACTGCGGGACGCAATGCCCAGCGCTTCTTCAAAGGTCGGCTTGGCGAGGGCGACCAAACGCTCGCGATCTAAGGTGTCGACTTTATCCGACGAGCATTCGTTATTTTGAGGCTTATCCAAAACTGGCATAATTGCCTGCTCCAAGTCGCAACGTTAACGGCAAGTCCATAATAATTAAAAACCGTTACTAAATCCTTAACGCGCAGACGATAGGCCCACCAAATAAAGGGCTTTGGCACACCGAGATTGAAAAAAATCCCCTTGCCGTGTAGACACAGGACAACGCTGTTTCCCCTACGAGACAGGCTAAAAACAAACAAGAAACAACAATCATCCCGCCGATGTAAGGGGGCCACCGACATGAAGCTTACCCGCAAGGTTAAGGAAATCCTCTCTCACTACGAATCCGACAGCCCTGGTACGAAGCGCAATATCGCGTCGATCCTGATGCAGGGGCGGTTGGGCGGAACCGGACGGATGGTTATCCTACCCGTGGACCAAGGGTTCGAACATGGCCCCGCGCGCAGCTTCGCGCCGAATCCACCTGCCTACGATCCGCACTATCATTATCAACTTGCGATTGATGCAGGCCTAAATGCCTATGCAGCACCACTTGGACAGCTCGAACTCGGGGCCGATACCTTCGCCGGTCAGATTCCGACGATCCTTAAGGTAAACAGCTCCAATTCATGGACGACAACGAAAGATCAGGCCATAACGGCATCGGTTGCGGATGCGCTGAAGCTCGGTTGCGCGGCGATTGGCTTCACGATCTACCCCGCCTCTGACTTCGCGAATGAGCTCATCGAAGAGATTCGGGAAATGGCGGAGGAAGCCAAATCAGTCGGCCTCGCCGTCGTGATCTGGTCCTATCCGCGCGGGGGCGAACTCTCTAAAGCCGGTGAAACCGCGATGGATGTCTGCGCCTATGCGGCCCATCTCGCGGCACAACTCGGCGCCCACATTATTAAGGTCAAACCGCCGACCGGCCATCTGGAACAGCCAGATGCGAAGAAGGTCTATGAAGCCCAGGATATTGACATCTCTTCGATGGCGGCCCGGGTTGCGCACGTAAAGCAATCCGCCTTTGCCGGTAAGAGAATTGTCGTTTTTTCCGGCGGAGCCGCCAAAGGACTCGACGACATATTCGAAGAAATCCGCCAGCTTCGGGACGGGGGCGCCAACGGATCCATTATTGGCCGCAACACGTTCCAGCGAAACCGTGACGAAGCCCTCGCCATGCTTGATACGATCATAAAGATCTATCTGGGCAAGGCTTGAACAACAGCTCAGGTCGAAAAAATCAGATGAATGATAATCCAAAAACCGGCCTTTATGTAATTTCGCCGCCTACGGCAGATCTAGAGCTACTGGACCTTGGCTTGCGCGACATCGCAGCGTTGAGTTCGAATTTTGGTCATCCACTTTGCTTTCAGCTATGGCTTGCAGAAGAGCGACAGGGGGATATGCGCCCCTATGCAGAGCGTCTATTACCCATCGCCCGCGCGGCAGATATCGCATTTCTGATAAATGGAGATGTTGAATTGGCCGCCTCTGTCGATGCCGATGGGGTTCATCTCAACACCCCGGAACCTGACGCAATAAGCTCTGCGCGCGAGACGTTAGGAAACGACGCAATTGTCGGCGTATCCTGCGGGGGGTCCCGTCACGCAGGGATGGTCGCCGCAGAAACCGGTGCTGACTACGTTTCATTCGGACCGGTCTACAGGACCGAAACAAAGCAGCGTGATGCAGACCCTATGGCATCCGAAGCAATTGAATGGTGGGCTGCCGTCATGCAAGTACCCTGTGTTGCCGTCGGCGGAATTAGCGTTGATACGGCGCGGGATGTAGAAGCGTTAGGGGCTGACTTCCTGGCTTTGGTTTCTTCGGTATGGGACCATCCGAACGGCGCAAGCGAGGGCCTTTCCAGCATTGCGAAGGTGTTGAAGGGTTGAGTACGGCTCGGAACGGTCTGATTGATTGCCCGACAGCAGCGACCAAAGCGGCTCCCTATTTAGAAACCGAGTTTTCCCATCAAGTTCTCGATCACTGGTGCGCGATCAGCCAAGATAGGCCCGCCCGCCGGGCGGCATTCGATCCGCTGGAAATCGCCCCCTGTCTCTCTCGGGTCTATTTGATGACATGGCATCCGGCAGACAGAGAACTATGCTATGAGCTCGCTGGCGAAGAGGTTGAAGCAAAGTACGGGTTCTCTGTGAGAGGCAAAAACCTGAGCGAGCTCGTCGATACTTCTGCATATGACAATGTCAGCGCCTATTTCACGGCCTGCATTGAACGTCCCGCCATTGTTATCCTCTCTGGCAGGTTGTTTCAGGAGCAAGAGAAACCCGGGCTTGGTGAGCGCCTTTTACTGCCGCTGTTTTCGGATGGTCCCGGTGAACCTGTCGATAACTGCGTTACCGCATCCCATCTGGTCGGCTTGACAGTACAACGTCGAGAATTTGTAGATCGGGAAGAAGCTTTCCGAAATTCGAAACGGCTTTTACATATCGTTCCGCTGAATGGCGATGAGGTCGAAATCAAAGAGTACTGAGCGTGGCCGGACTATCCCGCATTTGGATTATTGTGCGGGAGAAGGCTGATCCCCACTGCCAATCTCCGAAAAGCCATCCGCCTCAATACAAACAGTTCGGTTTCGACCGCATCGTTTTGCTTCGTAGAGCGCTTCATCCGCCCGCCTCATGATCGAATCGGCACTGTCAGTTTCCGGATCGAACATCGCAATCCCAATCGAGACCGAGACGACCAAGCCCTTTTTCCCGTCCGCCCCGCGAATGCTGAAATGAATATCGCAGACGCCCGTACGAAGTCGCTCTGCAATGATGCCTGCCAACGACAATTCTGTGTCCGGCATCACCACGACAAACTCTTCTCCCCCCACGCGCGCGACCGTATCAACGGAGCGGAGGTTACCAAGCACGCGCTTCGACAATTCAATCAGCACTTCATCGCCGGCGGCATGGCCATGGGTATCGTTAATCGACTTGAAGTAGTCGATATCGAACATCATAACAGCCAGCGGGCGCCCGCGCAGTATCGCTTGATTGATGATCCCGCTTAAATGGGCCGTCAGGTAGCGGCGATTATAAAGTCCGGTCAGGCTGTCTGTGAGCGCCATTGTGAGGCTACGTTCATAATTCTGCCGTAACCGGTGTTGATATCGAAACCGCCGAATCTGCGTCCGCGCGCGCGCCATCAACTCCTGACGGTCAATGGGCCTCATCAGGTAATCGTTAATACCCAGGTCCAGACCTTTGGCCAGTCTGGCTGTGTCTTCTTCTTCCGCAATCACCAGGATCGGTGTGTTACGTGTTGTCTCTTGCGCCCGCAGTAAGCTCGCAAACCGCAAAGCGTCATCCGACTTAAGGCGCAAATTCATAACAACGAGCTCAAACGTATCAGACCGGAGCAAAGACATCGCATCATTGACGGAATTGGAAACCTCGCAGGTCCCTCCTTCCGCGGATAAGGTCTCAGATATCTTACGGGCATCAAGGGGATTATCTTCTAAAATCAAAACCTTCGGCTCGGATGTATCAACTAAGTTCATCGGCCCATCACCGGCCATGACACCCAATTGATCCGAGGTCTGTTCCCGCCGCCGCCATTCATCTGTTAGCATCTTAAGGCGGGTCAAAGACCGAACACGTGCAAAAAGCGCCGTGTCATTTACCGGCTTTGTGAGGAAATCATCGGCGCCCGCGTCCAAGCCGCGCAATCGATCTGCCGAATCGGAAAGCGCCGTAATGATAACGACCGGAACATGCATGGTTTCTGTGTTGTTTTTCAGCCGCTCACAAACCTCAAAACCATCCATTCCCGGCATCATAACATCGAGCAGGACAATATCAGGCTCATCACGCGCCACAATTTCCAACGCTTCCTCGCCGCTTTGCGCGGTCAGCACGTCGAAATACTCGGAGCGCAATTTCGCTTCGAGCAGCTTCACATTCGGCAATAGGTCGTCAACAACAAGAACACGCGCGGTCATTCAGGGAATCCGTCAGGCATTCGATCTATGACTTGTTTACTCTCACTCAGTTGAGGAAACTCTCAACAGTCGCGAGGAAACTGGACACTGAGATCGGCTTTGCAATATAGGCTTCGCATCCCCCTTCGCGGATCTTGTCCTCGTCGCCTTTCATGGCGAAAGCGGTGACCGCAATAACCGGGATGGCTTTCAATTCATCGTCTTCCTTGATCCACTTCGTGACTTCCAGGCCCGAAACTTCGGGTAGCTGGATGTCCATCAGAATCAAGTCCGGCTTCTCGGCCCGGCAAACCTTCAAGGCTTCCATGCCGTCACGAGCTTCCAGCACGTTGTAACCGCGCGCTTCAAGAAGATCGCGGAAGAGCTTCATGTTGAGTTCGTTATCCTCGACAATCAACACGGTTTTGGACATTTTACTCCCCTTCCATAACGCGTCACGGCAAGCCCGTATCGGGATCTGCAATCATGAAACGCCGGATTCGATATGAAGTTAAACTCAAGCTTCACGAAGCCTCGTCTGGGATTACTTTAGCCGCTATATTCCTAAACCAAAAGCCGGATTTCCGCTTGCTATAACGCATGCGCAATAAATCAAGGGGTAAGCGGTATGATCCTACCAAACGGAGGACGTATTGGCGTCGATCTAGGCGGCACCAAGATCGAGTGCATATGGATGGAACCCGATGGCTCAATCTCCGAACGCCGTCGTATAGAAGCGCCCAAGGGCGATTATCAGACGACAATCGAAGCCATCGTCAAAATCGTAACAGAAGTAGGCGCGCAGGTACCGTCAGCGCCGGTCGGGATCGGCATGCCGGGAAGCCTCTCCACGCGGACGGGACTGGTCAAAAACGCAAACTCAACCTGGTTAATTGGACGTCCCTTTTTTAAGGATATCTGCGCCGCATTGGATCGCCCGGTAAGGATCGCAAATGACGCCGATTGTTTTGCACTTTCTGAAGCAACAGATGGGGCCGCCGCGAGTTATGATTCCGTATTCGGTGTCATACTAGGCACGGGCGTTGGTGGCGGTATCGTTCTCGACAGCAAGCTTCTCAAAGGGCCGAACTCTGTGGCGGGCGAATGGGGCCATAACCCCTTGCCCTGGTCAGACCCGGACAAAGACCCCGCGATGGCGTGCTATTGTGGAAAACATGGTTGTATTGAGACTTTTCTCTCGGGCCCCGGATGGCAGAGTCACTTCAAGAAGGAAACCGGTCGCGACTTGGCATCTACCGACATCGTCCTGTCAGCGGATGCAGGTGACCAGGATTGCGAGCGCTCGCTGGCGCTCTATTGTGACCGCCTATCGCGGGCGCTGGCCCATGTCATCAATATCGTCGACCCGCAAGCAATCGTACTCGGTGGCGGCTTATCCGGGGTGGAAGCCTTGTATAAAAAAGTTCCCGAAATCTGGGGCCGCTATGTTTTTTCGGATTCAGTTGAAACGAAACTGTTGAAGCCTAAACACGGTGACGCTAGTGGCGTTCGCGGGGCTGCCTGGCTTTGGTCTGCGGCGGAGGCTATGGATTTAGGACGATGACGGAAGCCACCTTCCAGCTTTGTCGCGAGTGTTTCGACTTTCGGCCTTCGTCGTTGAACCAGGCGGTGCGCCCCGATGCGGGCGAAATGACACATGGTGAAAGCTCGGAAAAGCCCCAACCCTCCCCCTGCCCGCGCTGCCATTCACCGCGTATTCTTCAGCATCCGGAGTTGGACCGGCTCTCAATCGCCCATATCGACTGTGATGCCTTCTACGCCTCAGTAGAGAAACGGGATGACCCGGAGCTTCGTGACAAGCCGGTGGTTATCGGCGGTGGCCGGCGCGGCGTGGTTTCCGCCGCCTGCTATGTGGCCCGCATCTATGGTGTTCGCTCCGCAATGCCGATGTTTAAGGCGCTCAAGGCCTGTCCCGATGCGGTTGTGATTCGCCCTGACATGGCCAAATACAGCCGTGTCGGGAAAGAGATTCGGCAATTGATGCTGGAAGCCACACCGCAAGTGGAGCCGATCTCCATCGACGAGGCTTTCCTGGATCTGAACGGTACGGAACGCTTACATGGCGCCCCGCCATCCGTGACGCTCGCAAGGCTCGTTCGTCGCATAGAGACAGAAATCGGTGTCACTGCCTCAATCGGGCTGTCCTACAATAAATTCTTGGCCAAACTGTCATCGGACCTGGATAAGCCACGCGGTTTCGCCGTCATTGGAGAGGCGGAGGCTGTCAACCTGCTCGCTCCCATGTCGGTTTCCAAAATCTGGGGAGTCGGGAAGGCACTTAACTCAAGACTCGCAGCTGATGGCGTTCGGGTGATCGGCGACCTTCAGCGATTGGATGAGATCACTCTGGCAAAGCGATATGGCTCCATGGGCAGCCGCCTCTTCCGTTTCGCCAGGGGACAAGACAACCGAACCGTCTCGCCGGAAAGCGAAACGAAGAGCATCTCCGCCGAGACCACGTTTCTGGAGGACCACACGGATGTAAGGACCTTGGAGCATGAGCTCTGGCCGCTTTGTGAAACCGTCTCCAGACGGTTGAAAAAACAAGAATTTTCTGGACGCACGGTCACACTGAAACTGCGGACGGCGGATTTTAAGATCGTCACCCGATCCCGGACCCTGAATGCGCCGACTCAACTTGCTGAAGTCTTGTATCGGGTTGGGACGGAATTGCTTGAGCCGGAAGCCGACGGCCGTGCCTACAGACTAATCGGCATTGGCGCATCCGAGCTAACCGACCCGCGCGACGCCGATCCCTTCGATCTGGGAGATCCCGACGCCTCAAAGCGCGCCGACCTGGAACGGGCTGTTGACGCCGTCCGTGACAAACTGGGCCGAGACGCGCTCGCAAAAGGCCGTGGCTGGTCAGGTGGAAAAGCCCCCAAGCCCGATTGACGTCTTAAAACGGGCAGATCAATACGCTATCGGCCCGCTATCAACCCACCATCAACCCGCAGCAAACACCCGTCCTGCGACCGCATCCAACTTAGTCATGACAGCCGGATCCCGCGCGTCGGGTGGCGTTATCAAGGCAGTATCCAGAACCGTGTCCGTGCCGCAATCCGGCTCTGTCGGCCATTCATTCAACCGCCCAGCGATGTGTTTTACCAAGTCCCGTGCCTTATCGGCATTTTCCAACAGGGTCTTAATAACAATTTCAACATCGACATTGTCGTGATCCGGGTGCCAGCAATCATAGTCGGTCACCATCGCGACGGTCGCGTAGCGCATCTCTGCCTCTCGAGCGAGTTTCGCTTCCGGCATATTGGTCATACCGATCACGGAACAGCCCCAACTGCGATACAGCTCCGATTCCGCAAGGGTTGAGAATTGTGGCCCTTCCATCGCGAGATAGGTTCCACCCCGCGCATGGTCGATTGCGAGGGACTTAAGTCCCTCCTCCGCAATGTCGCCCAGAAACGCGCTGACAGGATGCGCCATCGAGACATGGGCAACACAACCTGGCCCAAAAAAGCTCTTCTCCCGCGCGAAGGTGCGATCGATGAACTGATCGACAACGACGAAGGTTCCGGGCGGCAGTTCCTCCTTAAGGGAACCGCAGGCGGAAACAGAGAGAATATCCGTGACACCAAGCCGTTTCAGGCTATCGATATTGGCGCGATAGTTGATCGATGTTGGGGTCTGCTTATGTCCGCGACCATGCCGGGGTAGAAACCGAACTTCCGTCCCACCGAGCTTGCCGGTCAGAACCTGATCAGAGGCCTCCCCCCAAGGGCTTTCGACAGTGACCCATTCGGCGTCCTCGATCCCATCAATCGCATAGACGCCGCTGCCGCCAACTACCCCTAAGACTTTCTTGGACATACCGCCTCCTGACACCGATCATCTTGTTTTCTCAACCGAGAATCCGGTTATAAGAATTCAGGTAACTTGTTAGCGTCTTTGTTCATTCTCAGCAATCGGTGTCGACCCCTTCATGACCGCTTCAGCCCCCATTGTGATATTGGTGAACCCGCAGCTCGGCGCCAATATCGGTATGGCGGCGCGGGCGATGTTGAATTGCGGTCTTACGGAACTGCGTATCGTGGCGCCGCGCGATGGCTGGCCGAACCCCGAAGCCCTGGATGCAGCCGTCAGCGACTCTCGGATACTGGTCGAGAACGCCCCTGTCTTTGACACCACCGCTGAAGCCGTCGCCGATCTGACCCATGTCTACGCGACCACGGGTCGAGGCCGGGAAATGGTGGAGCGAATAGTAACCCCGCGCGCAGCCGGCCGTGAAATGCGCAGCCTTGCCGCAGACGGAGCGCGGATTGGCGTTCTCTTCGGGAGTGAGCGCGCCGGCTTAGGCAATGACGACATTTCTCTAGCAGATACCATCATCCGCGCGCCGCTCAACCCCGACTTCAAGTCCCTTAACCTCGGCCATGCTGTCCTGATGGTCAGTTATGAATGGTTCGCGACAGAGGACGAGACAGAAGAAGAGGTTCTCGATATCGGGACAGCCCATGTCGCGACGAAGGGAGAGCTTGATAATTTCATGCGCCACCTTGTCGAAGGGCTTGATAGCGGAAACTATTTCCGTGCGAAGGAAATGCGGCCTATCGTAGTCCGTAATATTCGCAATCTGTTTCAGCGCGCCCGCGCGACGGAGCAGGAGTTACGAACCATGCATGGTGTGATCGTGGCACTGAAAAAGGCCGGACGCGCCGAGGAGGGAGCCGACTGAGATGGCCGCCGGAGGGATGGGCGCCGAGTTACTGACCGATACGGCGATCTTCTTGGGAAGCGCCGTCATTGCTGTGCCTTTGTTCAAGCGCCTCGGATTGGGATCTGTCCTCGGCTATTTGACAGCCGGCGCCATAATCGGTCCCTTCGGTGCCGGCGTGATCGGGGATGCGGAAAGCGTCCTTCATTTCGCTGAATTCGGCGTGGTTCTTCTTCTCTTTGTAATCGGTTTGGAACTGCGTCCCTCCCGCCTCTGGGCCTTGCGAAAGGATATTCTGGGGCTCGGTATGTCCCAGGTCATGTTGACCGGCGCCATTCTGGCCTCAGTCGGTGTCTGGTTTGGGCTGTCTGTACCCGCTGCCATCGCGGCTGGTTATGCGCTCGCCCTCTCCTCCACCGCCTTTGCCCTGCAGCTGTTGCAGGATAGCGGAAATCTGAATACCCCCTATGGCAACCGTGCGTTCTCTGTGCTGTTGTTCCAGGATATCGCCATCGTACCGATGCTGGCCGTGACACCGCTGTTGGCGCTTTGGGCTGGGCCGAGTGGCGGCGATACCAACCCTGCCGACCTCATCTCCGGGAAACAGGTTGCGCTCGCCGCTGCCGTGATAGTCGGCATGATCCTGGCCGGCCGCTATCTTCTAAATCCGATCTTCCGCATCATCGCTCAGGCGCGCGTCCACGAGATTGGAGTCGCAGCCGCTTTGCTGATCGTGATCGGCGCTTCAATACTGATGCAGTCCATTGGCATGTCGATGGCACTGGGCGCCTTCCTGTCGGGCGTCATGTTGGCGGAATCCGAGTATCGCCATCAACTAGAAGCCGATATCGAACCGTTTCGCGGCCTCCTGCTCGGTCTGTTCTTTATCGCCGTAGGGATGTCAGTCGACTGGCTGCTTGTCGCCGATAAATGGGCGATGATTTTACTTGCCGTCGTCGCTCTTGTCATTGTGAAGGCTGCTGTGCTGCTTGTTCTCTCCCGCCTATTCGGGTCTCCGAAGCGGGATGCGGAGCGGATCGCCATGACCCTGTCACAAGGCGGTGAGTTCGGGTTTGTGCTTTTCGGGGTCGCCGCCAGCTATGCGTTGTTAACGAGACAGGAAGCGAGCCTATTGAGCGCCATTGTTACGCTGTCCATGGCATCCACACCGCTTATCGAGATGGTCTATCTGGCCTGGGATAAGCGACGCGACAAAGACAGCCCGGATATGGACGAGCATGATGTCAGCAATGTCGATGCTGCCCGTGCCCTGGTTATCGGCTTTGGTCGGGTTGGTCAGGTTGTAACGCGCATCCTGAAGTCCCGCGATATTTCGGTCACCGCGCTCGACTTCGATCCCTACCGCATCCAGATGGCAAAACGCTTTGGCAGCCATGTCTATTATGGGGATGCAACGCGCATGGATGTGCTGGCTGCTGCCGGCGCGGGGCAAGCCGACGTTATCTTTGTCACCATCGATAATAAGGAAAAAGCGACGAAGGCGATCCAGCAAATAAAACAGTCTTTTCCCAATGCTGTGTTGATGGCCCGTGCCGTTGATCGGACCCATGCGATGGAACTGACCGATTCCGAGGTGGATTTCTTCATTCGCGATACCTTCGAAAGCTCAATCCTCATGGCCAGCGAAGGTCTGAAACGGCTGGATGTCGAGGATGATCTGGTGGAGGATACGATCTCAGAATTCAGGCGGATCGATCAGGAAACGCTTGAAAAACAGAAGGCAGACGGCTCCTATTCCGCCGTGATCGAAGGTAAGGACTAGGCCTGAGATAAAGTGCCGGCCCCAACTCCTGAGACAATTCTGCAAATTTTACATGATGATTTAACATGATGGGACGCGACGATGTCTGGAAAGCATGGATATGAAAGCGGGCGGTTGAACCTGCCCTTTGTCGGACATTGCACCTTCGGCAAGCAGCCGGTCTGCCTGGATTGGGATGATATTGATGCGGATGCCGCCATTCTGGGCGCGCCCTTCGATATGGGCACCCAGTATCGCGCCGGCGCGCGCTTTGGGCCGCGTGCTATTCGCGAGGCCTCGACACTGTTCTCCTTCGGTCATGATGGGGCCTATGACTTTGAAGACGATGTCACCTATCTGCCCGTCGACAAGGTGCGGATCGTCGATATCGGGGATGCGGATATGATCCACACGGATACGATCCAAAGCCACGACAATATCGAAT
>SPJL01014394.1_pt1 | contig 12180 bp, 22 predicted proteins | sample 3741751 | NCBI WGS metagenome assembly SPJL01 (sample SAMN10925998, study PRJNA522277) | cold seep metagenome | isolation source: Elba SIP-enriched marine methane seep metagenome, extraction at timepoint T3 | place: Italy: coast of Elba, Mediterranean Sea | reverse complement strand
GCCATCCGCACACTCGACGTCTCGATCTTCTTGGTGCGCTGAAACTTGTCCACCGTCTTCTGCATGCGCTTGACGAGCTCCTCTGTGCCCTTGCGAAACGGCTGCATGATGCGGTCCACCTCTGCGCGGGAGATGTCGCCACAGATCTCAGCCGCATACTCCTCCACGCGCTGTGTGATCTCGCCCACACGCTTGATGTAGTGCGTCAGCGCCTCAAAGTTCATCAGCGAGCTGCTGTCGACGCCATCAAAGACCGGGTCGGGGACAACTACGCCGAGGCCTTTAATGGCGATCGGCATGGTTATCAGCCGAGGTAGAAAGTCTTCTGGACACGGTGCTTGGTGTTGAAGTACTCATCACCTATGCTCTTGGCCGCCTCGTACGCAAACGTGGCCGAAAGTGCGGCGATGCCGGCCTGCTTGAACGTGCTGACACGCAGAGCTTCAAGCAGTGCTGCACCCGCACCAAACACGACCGAATCGCCGTAGCTGTAGCGAGTGAGACCTGCTTGCTCCAGGCGTTGAGTCGCCAGAGGCAGTAGCAGAGAGCCAGGCAGCAGAAACAGGTCCATAACATAGCTCCGAGGATCAGTGTCTCGCGTGATGGCCATTTTCGCAGCAACCGTAATGAGAGTAGCAAGGCTGCCGTAGACCACAGAGCGGCGGTCCGTTGCGAGGAACTCGGTGCGCATGGGTCGAGTGCCAGCGACAGAGTCTCGCACTTGAGCAGCGGCATAGTTGGTGATTCCGCCTGTTTTGACCATCGTCGTTGTTCAATCGCACAAGAACTTTAAGTCGACGCAGCGCCGTCACCCGGCATCATCGCCTTGTACTCGCGCTGCAGCCAGCCCGCAGCCGAGCTGATCTCGGGCGCAACGTACTGTTGGGCGATGTACGACGTGCCAGCACCGATCAGGCCGTAGCGCAGGCAGAAGGCAAGGTCAGTGTGCTTCAGGCCGAAGCGGCACACGAGGGCCGACACGGCGCCAACCGTCAGTGCAGTGGCGACGTCATCCAGGTTCTGCGCAAAGTAGTGCACACCAGCCGAGACACCGCCCATGAGCACGAACGGCTCGACAAACTTGGGCGGGCCATCGGTCGACGCGAGGTGCCAGATGCCAGCGGTGAGGCCAGTCACGGCGCCCGCCTTGAGAGATCCCTTGATCTTAGGGTCCATCTTGTGGTTTGACTGACGATAAGAAAACGGTCCAGAGTTCTTAAACGAACGGTGAATGTCGTGGTTCGGCTGGTGGTACGGCGAGCCTGCGCCGGTTGTCGTCGTTGACGCGCCGGTGGTCCGCGTGAACATGGAGACTGGCACGGTGGACGGTCCGCCCTGTGTGTCAGAGGAGCTCCGCACGCGCATCGCTCTGCGTCGTCAGCGCATCGAGGGCCGCCAAGGCAGCGTGCTCGACCGCGTCATCTTCCGCGACTACTGGCAGCAGAGAGGGGCGCACGAGGTGGATGTTATCCGCGACTTTACGAAGCGTGAGAACTGTCACCGCGAGATGTTCAAGGCTGATTGAAAACCGATTCACTTGATGGCATGTGTAACCGGCTGGTCAGGCGTCTTGGAGTGGTGACCCGCCACGATCTGAGCGCCGTGCTGCTCGATCATGCCGTCTCCGCCAAACTGCGACGGAATGTTCGGATCATTCTCAGTGTTGTAACCGCCCACGCCAAACTTCTCGCCAGTCGGAAAGCGTGTGATGCTGTGGGTCTTGCTCGGCATCTTCTTTGCTGCCGGTGTGAACTTGTCTCGGATGTCGGGCAGCGAGCCGGGCTTGTACTCCTCGCTCGGCGCGGGGTTGTTCGGTGGAGTCTGCGGCTCATCAGCGCTTGGGCCGGGCGGTGGGGTGGGCGATGACTTTGTCGCGCGATAAACGATGTACAGCAGACCGGCTGCCGCGATGAGTTCAATCATCGTTGGTACGCCAGAGCCTGTGTTGACAGAGATGTAGAAACGGCTCCATCCGACGACGCTCGACCAGATGGCAGCGCCGGCACGCTTTGCGTGGGGGCCAGGTGGTTCATCATCTCCTGTGTCATGTTTCTGCTACCGATGAGATCGATGCGGCGGTAGGTCGACATGGGGTGGGGGTGACAGTACCCGTTGAAGGCGAACACGGGCAGGCAGCGGTTGTGAAGCAGGCCGTAGTACGGCTGCCCAAGTGCCTTGCATGGACCATGGATCTGCTGCCCACAGTGCATACAGCACGTGTGCATGATCTCCACGGCCTTGACAGGCTCCGGGGTGAAGAGTGTGCCGTTAGAAGAACAATCTCGCGACATGGTATAGTTTATACGAAAGAAACTATGAACGACGTTACATCCTTTGTGCTCCACTTCCTTGGCGCCCTGGTCATCTACACGCTGGGTTTCCTCCACGGCCACGTCGACGTCCGCCACCGTCTCTGGATGACCAAGGCGGAGCTGCTCAAGAAGAAGCTTGATGCGGCGCCAATCGACCGCCCACTGCGCCCGCTGTACAAGGATGTGAAAATGTAAAGGAGATTAGTTTGTTCACAGATAACCTGCATTTGCACACACTGCTTAGCAGCCCTCGTTCCAGACGCGGATCATCTGGCCCTGCTGGAAGTGGAACAGGTTCTTCGACATGCCAATGATGTCGACCACGCGCGAAGCGTTGCCACCGTCCTCCTCCGCGACATCGGCCAGCGCCGGCAGGTCCACACGCAGACGTGCCTTCTGGAACGAACTCAGCGAGATGTGGCCAAGGCCGTGTCCCTCAGCGTCCGGCGAGATGCTGAGCGGCAAGAACTTGATCTCCGAGCCGATCGCCGACTTGAAGTGGTTGACGAAACCAAACTGCGACTCGTTCCAGTACTCCGCCGCAAACGCCGGCGTCACACGCTGCGAGCCGTCGTACAACGAGATCGCGTTGATGGGCAGGAAGCGCGTCCAGTTCGGTGCCGCGACAGTGCCTGCGGGCGCGCGGGGCGGGACGTTGCTGTCGGCACCCGGGGAGTCGGCCGTCTCACCGAGCCGCTTGACGTCGTCGACGTGTCGCACAACAACAGCCAAACCCACGACCGGGTTCTGGAACGACTCCAGGTCGATGTAGGCCGTGTGGGCACCCGCATCGCCCGTCACGTACTGCTGCTCACACACCGAGTGCTGCGTCATGTACGACAGGCCCTCGTTCAGGGTCATGTTCGCAAACAGGGCACGCTCAGCCGCCTCCGGTGTGACGTAGTGGCAGCGCAGGAAAATCTCCGGCTGCTCGCCCTCGGCGCCAGTCGTCTCGTTGCACGCCACGACCGTCGTCGGCACGTCCACATCCGACTGCACCAGCTCGTTGAGCGGCGGGATGCGGAACTCGATCTCCTTCTCCAGACCGGCCGCGTGGATCGGCAGCATCTGGTGGTAGTTGACAGCGTCCTCCATCCACGAGCACCAGACGTTGTAGATGAAGTAGCGCGATCCCTCGGCCGCAAGCAGTCCCTGGTTGGCCGCCGTCGCAACGGTGTTGTCCGCATCGGTGGCCTTGACAGCGCTGTCGTAAGCCGTGCGGCGCGCCGTACCTTCCGAGTTCTGCACAAGACGACGCTTGACGTGCGCCTGGATCGGGCGGTAGTCGCGCAGAGTCTCCGTCGCGTGCTTCTGTCGCAGCGTGTCATCATGGCCGCCAAAAAGGAACTCACCGATGTAGGGCTGGTACGACAGGTACGTGCCCGACGCAGCCGCCGAACCAGCGTAGCTCAGGCCCGGCGCAGCGGTGCCATCTGCCTCCTGTGGGTGAGCGTTCTCGGTCGCACCCGGGTACAGGGTCGACGTGGCGCCACGGATGCCCAGACGCGGCATCTTGACGATGAGCTCAAGGCCGTAGAGCAGCGCGTAGCCCTCGTTTCCGAACTTGAACTGCACCTTCGAGCCGAAGCGCGGCGTGTTGATCGGCTCGACGTCCTGCCAGTCCTTGAAGTAGTTGCGCACCAGCGAGGGCGGCAGCGGCATGAAAGCCGAACGGGTGTCACTCTGAAAATCAAAGTCCTGCGGGGTCACGGCGGCATAGCCGAGGCGGCGATCCTTGCCGACCGTGGTCAGCTCAGACTTTCGCGGGTCAGTGGCGGGGAGGGGAGTAGCCATTGTTGCTTCTCTGTTGGTTTTGTAATTAGAAAACCCATTGTGCGCGACCTATGAGTGTGTATGGCCAGCCAGACTACGAGAGTGGTGGAAATGTGCTCAAGTTTGACGAGGAGGTGATGCAGTCGGCCTACCTGGAGGAGGTTGGGCGTGAACATCTGCGACCGCCGAAGCGCAACAACGTCAAACGTAAGGTGCCCGAGCAGCGCAAGTTTGAGATCGCCCAGCGAAAGAAGGCCGAGCGAGAGCGCAAGTGTCCTCACTGCAAGGCCAACTATGACGGAAGTGTGCTTGACGAACGATCCCGAGAAGTGGTGTGTGGATCCTGCGGAAGTGTTCTGTCTATGGTGTTTGATGTTGGTGTACACGATGCCGAGCGCCTTCGGAAGCCTGTTGTCACTGATCCTCCGGCGAACTACTTCAACGAGCGCATGGCTCAGTGGCGTTGTCAAGAGCCACCTATTCCATTGGTGGACCGTGCTCGTCTGGTGGAGACGTACAATCAAGGCTATGGGCCCTACACAAGCAGGACGGCTGTAAGTTCACTCACGCCACGGGCGGTAGCCCTTCTGCTTGGCCTTGTGTACGTCAGAGTATCGGGTGCTGTTGAGTCGTCGGTGATGGTCGCGTCTTTGTTTGGTGTGGCCGAGGGCGATGTCCACATACCCAAACTTGTAACTCTCCGTCTTCTGTTGCTTGCGGTGGGTGTGTGTGGGGTCCATGGCCTCTTGCCGAACCCATCGGCGCTGTCGCTTGGAGTGATTTCGCTTCAACTTCCGTATTCGCCGGCGAAAACTCTTCTCCAGTGGACTCATGGTTTGCTACACTTCACTTCTTCTTGCGCGTCTCCACATAGGCTGCGCAGATGCACGAAACCGCATGCGCTACGCAAAACGAAGCGACCATGATCGCATACATCTTGTTCTCATTCATCGTTGTCTCACTTGCGCACTTTAGGGCTTGTTCTATGATCCTTTTTTATACAAGCCGACTGTGCGCCAGATTATCATCGACGCTGGACTCTCGCCGAAGCAGTACTGCGAAAAGTGGCTCACAATCCGACGAATGCTCGGAGCCGACCCACATCCCATACCTTCTGACGAGCTCGTCCGAGAGCTGAAGCGGCTCTTTCGGAAGGTCAACGACGCCTGGCCAGAGGTGCAGGGCAAGTTCACCCGCTCGAGCAGGCCCAACTACAACTTCATCATCCGCCAGCTGCTCTTGTTTGTCGGCCTGGAGTACTTTGAGAAGCACGAAGTGTGGTTCCCGTCGGTGTCGAACGGCAAGACGAGCGAGTTGATGCAGCAGTGGGCGGCCATTTGCATCATCAACGACTGGCCAATCTACGAGGCCGAGTGGGTCAACGGCAAGCCGCGTAGGAGGGAACTGAAACGCATCGACCGCTTGTTCAGTTAGTTGCTGCCTCGATGTCCTTCTGCATCTGCTCGAACATGGCCTCCACGTTGTTGCTGCCGGGTGCCCATTCGTTGAGGTGAAACGCATCATAGCGCTTTCGTGACATCGTCGCAGCGATCTGCTCGGCTTTGGGGGCGAGCTTTCCATCTTGGCACGCTCGGCACAGGATGCCACTCGCGTTGATGGACACAGTGCAGCACTCGCATGCCCACATCTTGCATTGGCGGCACTGTTTGACGACCAGGCTGTGGGGGTAGTCGAAGACAGCGCCTCGGAAAAAACAAGTGGACATCGTTGGCAACAATGACTTACTACAACGGGCTGCGGTACCACGACTTCACGTTTTCGTTTGATGAGCAGGACGTCTTCTTGGAGCTGAAGTGTGGCTACTGCACACGCAAGATGGCTGGCGATGAAGTTCGGCAACTGATGCGGTTTCTCTACGACGTACACGAACGGATCCACAACAATGAGCAGCGCATCGCTCAACTCGCTCTTGGACGCCCCGTGGCCACGTCGGGCGGCGACAGTGACGACACAGGTGCTGACGGCGAAGGGCATGACGACTGAAGAGATGGAGCTGGCGCACGAATGCTTCCTCGAGGCGGTCCAGCGCTGCAACACCACATTGGAAGACATCCAATCGACGATGACGATGGAGGAGGTGGCGCAGGAGTGGAAGTTCGTGCTCGACATCCGCATGCCGCACAAGTCGAACCACCGCACACGTCGTTCGTGGAGCGTGGCGTACGGCGGATCGTACGGCCTCATCGCCCAATGCAAGCAGCTGGTCATCCTGGGTGTCGGACGCAGCTTTAAAGTGTCGGCGTGGCTTTAGGGCTTCAGCTTCAGTTCGTCCACCATTGCCTTGACAACCGGTCCGTCTGGGCGCATCTCCCACATCTCGAGAAGGCGGTGAATCTCCTCGTGCTGTTCGAGGTTGTGGTCGCAGATCGTGTAGATGTGCTTCTTCGCAAACTCGAGCTCCCGTATCGCCGAGTTGATGCGCGGTTGGTAGTATTGCTTGTGGGGAAACTCGCGGTCCCTCGTGCGGTCGAGCAGTTCGCGTAGCATGAGCAAAGCATAGTCAAGACACTGGCGCGGTCTCTTGTATGGATCAGTCATTCTTCTTCGCACTCTGTTAAATGCCCGGTCGCAGGCCGTTGCGCTACACGCGTTGGCATGTCACATGGAACACACACTTTGCACCGCGGTCGTCGATGACAGAGAAGAGGCTAGTCAACCGCATGGCCCATTTCATTCGCACGCAGCTTGGTGATGCGGACAACTGGCGCACACTGGTCCACGTAGAACCGAACTTCGATGTGGTACGTTCTGTACGCGTAGACGCCATTGCCATCGAGCGCGGTCCCGCTCGTCACTTCTTGCATGCACATTTTGTTGTCACTCTCGAGCACCGGGGCAAAGCCAAGGCTGCATACGGCCGCGAGCAGTATAAGCAACTGATACAGCGCCATCTACCCGACGTCAAGAACTCCTACATCCACATGACGCTGATGAACTCTTCGACGCTCAACTACGCGATGAAGAAGGACGCAACGCCAGACGAACTCAAGACGATCGGCCTTCAACCGTCAGTCACGTTCTAACTGTGCCTGCTCTGCGGTTCGCCAGTCGGCTGTGGCCAGACAACACGATCCAGTCATCGCCCTGAGGTTCGTAAAGTACGCTTTGCGCCAAGTCTCCTCCATCCGCTTCAGGTGCTCAATCATGTTCTCCAGCATCTTTATGCGGCCATCGCGCATGTCAAGCGCTGCATCCTTCAACGCGATAATGCGGCGCAACCGTGCGACCTCAAAGTCATCGTCCGCCATTCACTCACATGAAACGCGAGTACAGCCAGCCACCGACCGCACCAAGGGCAGCACCAGCCAGACCAGCACCCATCGGCGTCAGGTCGGTGAACTTGAGCTTGAAAAAGTCTGCCAGGTTCGTGTCAGGCGGCGCTTCGCCGAGCGACGAGCGGTAGGCATAGCCCGCAACAGCACCAACTCCAGCACCAACGAGGACGTGGTTCACCATCTTTGCAACTCACACATAGCCGTGGAAAAGTGGGAGGTTGCTCATTCGGCGAAAAGAGGTCTTATTCGGCGAACCATTTTTTTTAGTCATTTTATATATAGTAAATAAATCCAAAAATAACTTAGATATAATTCGCAAAAAACGCCTCTCCGAGGGTTGCCTAGGGAAACTTCACTCGGCCTCGTCGGCTTTCGCCGAAAAGTCGACCTTGCCGCAGACATCATCCTCACATGGAGGGTTCTCGAGTCGGTCGTCGACAGCGTTGTTCTCCTCGGCAAATGCGGTCTTGACAAATCCCTGAACGCGGTGCTGGCAGAGGTCACAGATGCCCTTGAGCTGCCACGTCGGTCGCTTGCCTCGAGTTCGCTGGAAGGCGGGTTCGCGGATGGGTCGCTCCTCGACGTGAATGTCGGCCTTCTCACACGATCGGCACTTGAGCTTGGCACGCAGTAGGCCGCTCATAGTGATTTCTTTGCGAGGAAGAAAGACGGACATGACGACCGCCATCGGAAAGGATCGCCTCTTGGGCGGCCCCACTGTCATTCCGGTTGCCGATGACTCGTACGTCGATGAGATCAGTGTGGGCGAGAGCTTTCTGGCCCAGCGATCGCTGCAGAACCACATGGTGCCGGTTTCGGCGCACCAGATCCCCCACCAGGCTCGCATGTGGTACAAGGACGGCAAGAAGCGTGGCATGCGGGCTCACGCGCTGACCACCTACACCCAGCTCGTCAACCAGGCGCTGCGTGGCAACCAGCCGCACCAGGTGTTCTATGCTCCGCAGAGCCAGGCGTTCAACAAGTCTGCGAACCACCGCTTCCGCCGACACTAAACCGTTTAGTTACCGCGATTGCGGGCGTTGTGAACGCTGATAACGCGGCAGCTGTGGCACTTGCACGCATCGGCGACATCTGCTTTCTGCTCCGCCGCGAGCTCCTTGATGCGAATGGTGGCACGACGGTGCTTCTCCTCAGCCTCCTTGAGCAGGCCGAATTGGTTGTCGTTGCGATCGACAAGGTCCCGGATGCGCTTTTCGGCACTGTGGAGCTTGCCTTTGAGGTGGTTGATCTCCACAAACCGCTGCTCCAGTTCGATTTTGAGCTTCTTGACCTCGGCGTGGAGGCCGTCGACCGGTTCGGACGAATCCGTTTCGCTCGAATTGCGGTCCGCAAATTCGGCGAGCAGATTCGCCAACGCGGCACGGTGATCAGGATCGAGACAGCGCATGATGTTGGGTCGGCCTTGTTCCGTGTAGATCATGACCTCGAGCGCCTCGGGGAAGGAGCGGAAGTGCATCGTACTGTCGCCGTCCTTGACGATGTCGATGCCGGTTGAGGGCAAAACCTTGCTCATCGTTTCGAACTTTTTTCGAAAAGGATGACTGACTTTGTCTTTCAGTTTGGCAAGCACCTGATCAACAGCATCCGCCTGTTGAAGGGCTGGACGGCCGAGTGGGCGCACGATGTCAACTACCCGCGTTACAACGGTCTGGGTGTGCTCATGGAGGCCGTCAAGAAGAGCAAGACCGAGTTCTCGCAGAGCGATCGGCAGAACATCGCCCAGCTGGCCAGCTACTTGGAAGCGGAGCCCGCTGACTTGCTCGCTGACTACGGCGAGTACCTCAAGCTGCTCACACAGAAGGCACACCGCATCCGCCAGTCGCAGCACGCCGACACGTGGTGGAAGTGGGCCAAAAGCTTCTTCGTCAAGCCGCTTGAGCCTGTCCCTCTGCCAGAGGACTACTTCAACCTCTGGGGCTCGCGTCGTCAGCTCATGTGCGGCAAGGTCGTTGTCGACACGCTGTTCTCCAAGGGCATCACCAAGCTCGACCGTCCACTCCATCCCGTTTTCGGCGCTCTGCTCAACCCGACCGGCGGTAGCGTGGGTGCGGGTGATCAAGACTTGACCGAGTACATCCCGGGCATCCACACGGCCGACGACCCGCTTGTCATGCACGCCATTGTGCACGACGCAGCGGGGTACTGCTACAACTACCACGGCGTGGGACCGGGCTACAACTACACCGGCAGCTGGACGCCATTCCCCACATCCAAGCCGTACTCTGGTCAGGCGAACGGGCTCTCGATCATGTACGCCTTGTTCGCCCGCAAGCGACTCAAGCTCCACTAAATGCGCGAATGCGATCTGCGTTGCCATGCGACCTCGAATTTGTCGCGCCGAATTCAGACCTTGGCAACCGCGGCTAATTTCACTCGCTAATTGTCGCCAGAGGACGGCTGGGGTAGTAGCGGCCCGTGGTGCACAGCTTCTCGTGCTGGAGATCCGCCACCTTGCCCTGGAGGCGGTAGATCTCGCGCCGCAGGACGGTGATGGCTTGGCGCAATTGCTCGCGCTCATCCACCAGGGTGCCGTTCTTGATCTTGAGTTTGTTGTTCTCGACAACGAGCTTCTCGTTGCGGCGAAGGAGGTCGCGAAAGTGTTGTTCCATAGTTGGTGAGTTGTTCGAAGAAGGATGACTAACCCACTCGAGTTCATTCCGATCATCATGCGAGTCGAGTACCCGTCGAAGACGTGGTCTGTTGTCATGGCGCCACCGCGTGTGCAAACGGTGCTCGATGCCAACCCCACATGGACGATGGAAGAGGGCTGTGCTGCGCTGTTTTCGGGCGACAACCCATGGAGCATCGTGGGTGAGTGCGCACTGCACGATGGAACGAATGAGGTCCTCTTCTTCACATTGAAGCCCAAGCGCGTTCTTGTTTAAAAGATCGCGAGGTTCATCAAAACAGCCACATCCGTGCCGCCTGTGTAGGTCTGGTATCCCAGGACGTACTTCTGCGGAGTGCCGTCGATCGCACTGGCGAGGTAGCGCGTGACGTCGTCTCCCAGCGACTTGCCCGAGGCGCCGCCTCCACCGCTGATGAACACGGCCGCCAGGACGGTGCCCCTGTCGGTGATCACGGGGTTGTCTCCAGCGCCGCCATACGTCCCCACCTCGAACAGCCCACTGCTGTCGGTGACGAACGACTCGCTCCCGCCTGTGATGGTCGGGTCGACGCAGAGGAAGAGGATGCCGTCATCTCCGCCTGTCGTAACGATGCCGGTGAAGTCCTTGATCCAAATGATCGAGTCGAGCGCCGTGGACAGGAGACGCACAGACAGCATGGCGTAGTCGGTGTTGTTGCTGTCGACGTACTGCCGCTCACCGGAGTCGATGCTGCGGCCGCGGAACGTGTTGGTGCGGGCTCCTTCTGACGAAATCTGGCTGCACACAAGGTTGAACGCCGTGCTGAGCGCGATGGTCGGCCCTGTAAAGCGGCACTCGGCACGGATCGGCTGCTGGGGCGACTTCATGAACGTGCTGAGGCTTGTTCCAGCATGGTCGTACTGGTGGCACAGCGTGAAGCCGCCAGTGGGGTCCTTGACAAAGAGGCGCAGCACAGCACCACCGAGCCAGAGGAAGTCGATGAGGAACACGGTGAAGTTGTCCCAGTTGTAGCCGCTCAGTGTGTCCTGGTTCCAGCTTGCCTGGGCGACGTTGAGGATGTTGATGCCGTCGCGCCAGATCTGCAGGCTGACTGTCGAGCCCAGAGACTCGATGAACACACCATCGAAGCTTGTGTCGAACGGGGTGGTAGTCGAAGACGAGCAGTAGCCGATGCGCCGGATGATGTTGATGTCCGGTGAAAAGTTGATTGTGGTCAGCTCCACCACCTGCGACTTGCCCGAGAAGTAGGGGAAGCGTCGACGAGTCTGATAGATGGCAGCATCGCCGACGTTCTGGCACTGCAGAGTCATGTGGTTCTGGGTCGAGCTGTACGTCACCGTCGCATTGCCGACCTCCTCCTCATCGTAGAGCAAACCGGCCGACTCGTTAATCACCTTGCCGTCGAACAGGGTGGACAAGAGGCTGATGCGCGTACGGCCGCCTGCATCAAGCCCGACCGGCATCGGAGTGATCTCGAGCGGATCAGTGAGGCTCGAGATGTTGACGTCGATGTCAGCCGCAGTCATCGTTTTCACTTAAGGCCACTGAGCAGTGACCGATGCGCGAACGTCGATGTTCGCCTTGGTGCCGCGGAAGCAGACAAAGAGCATGTCCGTAGCCAGCGTCAGGCTGTTGAACGCGCTGTCGATGTCGTTCAGGTCAAACGCATCGCCAGTCGAGCTCGTCCACTTGCCGTCGATGAGGTCGTAGGTGCCGGTCAGAGTGGCATCACCCAAGAGGTACTCGACCACATTCGTCTCCGCTGAGCTCGTGTCCTCAGTGAGAGTCTTGGTGGTCGCAGTGGCGGTGCCGGCGATGTTGGCCGCAACGCCCTTGGCGATGAAGAAGAAGCCACGCGAACGCTGCCCAGAGATCATCTGGAGAGTCGCACGCTTCGCCTTGACGATCTCCGTCGCGCCTGTGCGCTGGAGAGAGGTGATGATGTAGTCGGTGCCCGCCACAGCGCATGGGACGTCGGCGTTGGTGGCACGTGCCGCAGTGTTTTCGGTCGCTCCCGTGGAGACGACGTTGACGTCGAGTGGCACACCACCATCGTCCACGGTGATCGAGTTGCCACCATCGTCGATGCTCACATCCACGGTGTTGCCACCCTGGATCGGCACGCCTCCGACGAGCGAGACGGCAGCGACATCGATGTCAAGCGGGGTG
>SPJL01015253.1_pt1 | contig 12186 bp, 9 predicted proteins | sample 3741751 | NCBI WGS metagenome assembly SPJL01 (sample SAMN10925998, study PRJNA522277) | cold seep metagenome | isolation source: Elba SIP-enriched marine methane seep metagenome, extraction at timepoint T3 | place: Italy: coast of Elba, Mediterranean Sea | reverse complement strand
TTTTCAGATAAGAAAAACTTGGCCGAAGCAAACTATCGTGAATTTGTAGAGGATATGCAATGTCAGCTTGACCCCGAGCAATCATTGAAAGACATAGCCAAAAACTAAAAACGGACACCCTCTAAACCGTTAGAGTATCACAAACAACAATTCAACAATCGTCAGGAAGCAATGGCAAAGGCGTATTTGAGTGGTCATTATGCGTTGCATGAAGTCGGCGAGGTTTTGCTGTTAGTTATGCTACAGTAATCAGATCGGTTAAATTCTATGAGGAAAGGGTTTAATTTTGTGACTCTATGATCCTAAATCCCTAATTAAACATGATTTTGGCGTTACAGGGACATTGAAAGTTTTGGTTATCGTTGCCTGCGGCTGCATTGTGTCAATGGCCAAAATAATTGAGCCAGTTTCGGCCATTAACACATTGCCGGTTTGTTCGAATTGATAAAAATGATGTATCTTATTGGCATCAGATTATCGGCACCGGGACATACATGAAATTAACTAAGCGCTTATTGGTTCAAAGCATCCATTACCGAACGCCGACACATGTATTTCTGGTAAGAGGCGAATTTGCGTCCCGTCCTCTGTATTATTTGCAAAACCCTAAGCTGTCAAAAGCTGGATATGAATGGTACGTATCGCATAATTTGCGCGAACTGGGCCGTCATGTACAGTACCAACCTGACCCTGACGGCGTGCGAGATTATCTTTGTTATGGCTTTGTGCCCGCGCCGCGTACGCTTTTCAAAAACATTGCTGCCGTGCCTCCTGGTATGCAGTGCAGCTTGTCGCTGCAAAATGGAAGTATCGACTGCCAGCCACTTAACACATTGAGCCGCACTTGCAATGCAAACCCGGAGCAAACATTTTGGCAGCAATTGCAAGCCCATCTCCCGGCAGAGCATTCTGCGGTGTTGCTTTCCGGAGGTCTGGACAGCGCCATGATAACTGCTGCGGCAGTTGAAAAACGTATTCCGCTGCAACAGGCGTTTCACATCTGCTTCAGCGGCTCTGATCTGACTGAAGACGGCGATACCATTGCAGCCAGATCGACCGCCAGACATTTTGGGTTGCCTTTACATGAACTTACCATCAATTCCTGGCAGGCAATGCGCTGGTTTGGTGCGGTTGTCAATGCCATGCCGCAACCTTTTGCCGATCCGGTGACGTTGCCATTCTATTTAATGTTCAGGCACATGAACAAACGAGGCGTAACACAGGTGCTGACTGGCGAAGGCGGCGATCAGTTATTTGGTTCCTGGTCGATGAAACCCATGTTAATGCGGGAACTCTATCCTGAGGACGATTATTGCAGGGCACAGGGTTATTTATCCAGTTTTCATAAATTCAGTGGCGAATGGCAGGATATTTTGTCGGATGAATTGTTAACGGGCCTGTCCCCGCAAGAGCAACTGCATAGTCCTATCGCTGAAGCATTCTCCGGTTCATCCTCGAGCCATTTCTGCGATCAATTGCGTTGGGTGGATCTGCATCTAAACGGGTTGCAGCATATTCAGCCACGCATTGAGGCGATGGCCGGCGTCCATGGGTTGAGACTGCATCACCCTTTTTTCCGGCCTGAAGTGATTGAAACGGCTAAACAGCTCTCCCCGGGTTTAAAAATGACCGGAACGCAAGAAAAAGTCTTGCTAAAAAAAATTGCGGCATCGCATTTACCCGAGCAAATTTTCAACCGGCGCAAGCAGGGCATGGGGGTTCCCACCAGCAAATGGTTCCGCTATGGCTTGCGTCCGTTAGCTATGTATTGGCTTAATAAGCGTAAACTGCTAAAGTCGGGGCTGTTAAACCCGGACTATGTTGAAGCCATGATTGTTAACAATAAATCCGTAAAGGACGCCCGTTCCCGCAGATGGGGCGATCGCCTATGGCAGCTTTGTGTATTGGAGTGCTGGTTTGCCGGCTTAAATAGCAGCAGGATCAAGTCATGAAATGTATTAAATGCGATAAAGACTCGGGTCGGAAAGACCGGGAAGGTTCTGGCGGTAAATGTCCCTACTGCCGACACAGTTTTGTAACCGAACCGGCTGAGTACGGTCTGACCGATAAGGCAATCCAGACTTCCGAAGACCAGGTTTCCGCAAACGGCCTGTTTTATTTTCTACCGGCGCACCTGAAATATCAGATATTGCGCAAAACCCGGAAAAAACAACATATTTGGGCCTGGATCAACGTGTCGGCCATATTATGTTTAGCGGTTTCGTTTGCATGGTTGGCAAGAGGCGGTAATGTCATTGCGGTAATAATCGGGATTGCCGGCACCATCGGACTGATTACCTGTTTGGCTTACAAATCCAAATATAAAAAAGTCACGCGCCGTATAGATAGCATTTTGCAGCGCTGGTTTCTCGTCAATCCCAATGAAAAATTATTGTCAAAAAACAAATCCAGCATTTCACAAAATAATCGTAAACCCAACAAAGATCTGGAAGAAATTTCATTCGAACGGGTATTGATTTGCGAAAAGACCGAATATGTGGATCTATTTTTAGAAAATCTATTTCATTTTCATTATTCCTGTCCCGTTTTAGGGGGGAGTTTTTACCCCGAAAATGTTTGTAGCGACATGCTGAAAAGACTGAAACGCAATGAAAAACTGGATGTGTTTTTATTGCATGATTACTCGCCTGAAGGCTATGTATTTGCCAGACGCGTTAAAAACGATAAACGCTGGTTTGGTGATTGCCCGCACTTTAACTTCATTGACCTGGGCTTGATTAAGGAACAAAAAGACATGTTCAAATCCATGATGACCAGCCCCCGAGACTCTTCGATTACATCGACCAGGGCTGTGCAGCGCAATAGATCGAATCAGAAGATCGCCAGACTTACGGTTTTCAAACCGGAAACATTGATCGCCCTGTGCGGTCAGGCTATCAATGAACAAGTACCTTTGCATTTGGTATCCTCAAAATATGATAATTCCAGCGGCTACGGTTAACCATGAACATTATCCAGGCCTATTTCGGCAATGATCCGCAAAACCCTAAGCATCCATGGAAAGATAACGGCCGCTTGCAAGTCATGGCGCAGGGACAGGCGTTAGTTGCGACAGAAACCAACCACACTCCTGCTGCAGGCGAGCAACACGGCTTGTTTTGCTCACCCGATGAATCCTGTTTCGGGGTGTTTTCGGGGAAAATTTTCGCTTTCCAGTCCTTAACCGCAGACTTGCCCGGCGAATTAACTTCGGGACAGAAGCTGGCGATGTTATTGCAGAATTTGTTCAACCGTGATGGCGCAGACTTTGCTAATGCATTGGATGGCTTTTTTTCAATTCTCATGGTGGTCGGCGGCAAATTGATCGCCGTCCGCGATGCCATCGGCGAACGTCCGCTTTATTTACTGCAAACGCCCACTGGCGTTCTGGCTGCCAATCGTATGTCCGCATTGATCAACCATCCTGACTGCACACGTCACATTAATCCGGCTGCGATCGTTGATTATTTAAGCTGTGGCTTTGTGCCGTTCGCAAGAACGCCAGTTAAGAACATCAGCAAATTACCGCCGGGTGCGGCCGCGGTAATCGATGATCATGGCATCAAAATTCATACCTATCACCCGTTTAACGATACCATCCAAACCGTCGATGAACCGCAATGTATTGAAGTGATACGCTCGGCGTTGCACCAAGCGGTCGATAAGCGCTATGAACCCGGACAAAAAACAGCACTGTTGCTTTCGGGCGGTTTGGATTCGAGCCTGGTCGGCGCCTTGCTAGGCAGGGACAGGTTGGCATGCTGCTACTCGCTTAATTTCGGAGACCAGTATCGGCATGAATTGGAATTTTCCGGCCTCATGGCCAAGCATTTGGGCGTACCTGCTAGAGTCATTACTATTACGCCTGCAATGGTCAAGGAAAAATTCGAGCAAACCGCCCGAATACTGGATGAACCGATCGGTGATCCGCTGACGGTGCCGAACATCATTATCGCCGAACAAGTTGCGCAAGAGGCACATGTGGTTTTTAACGGCGAAGGCGGCGACCCGGTATTCGGCGGCCCCAAAAACCAACCCATTATCGCTTTTGAAGCCTATAGCCGTAGCGGTTCAAAAGGTCTATCGAGGGAACAAATGTATCTGCGCTCATATAACAAAGGCCATGAGTTTCTGCCGCAGATGTTAACCCAGGAATTGCAGCAGCAGGTCGAGCGTCAGCTGTCCACAGCACAATTATTGCAGCCATATTTTAACGAAGATGTAATGCAGGCTTATTTACACCGCTTATTGAATATCAATCTGCGTTTAAAGGGTGCGGCGCAGATACTGCCCAAAGTATATAAAGCCGCTTGCGCATACGGATTTGCCATCCGCTCACCGCTATTCGACCGGCAGCTGGCTGAATTGGCTTTTTCCATGCCGCCAGCCATGAAATTAAAAGGACCTACGGAAAAATATGTGCTCAAACAGGCCGTCGCGGATATCGTCCCCGCTGAAATTATCAACCGCCCTAAATCCGGAATGTTAGTCCCTGTGCATTACTGGTTTCGCAAAGAGTTGAAAGCCTTCGCAAAAGAAATCTTGCTGGACCGCGATGCAAAAATCCATACTCTGATTCGGCGCCAGCCTCTGGAAGAACTGCTTAGCTTTAAAGGCGGTGGCATCAAGCCTTATCACGGGGATCGCATCTGGCTGCTATTGTCGCTGGAGTTCTGGCTGCGCACTCATAAACTATCCTGCGTATTGTCAGCATGAACATTAAAGCCTTATTGGGAGCTTTGATCATTCTGTCTACGGCCTATTGGGTGTGGTACCGGGAAGGCCCTTTCGAAGCGGAAGCATTGCCGTCATGGCTGTCGAAAAACAGCTCAAATGATGATAGCTTACAGCCGATAGCCGAAACCGTCAGGCAAATTCCCGTATCGGGAGATTATCTGCACAATATTATGGTTGAACCCGGCATACGGGCAATGAGTGGGGAAATTGCTACGCCGGGTGAAGTTAAAATCGCATTAAACCTGCCCTGGCAGCAGTTGCCAGGAGAGCCGGATTTGCGCGATGCATTAGATCACACCGCAGCCCATGTTATAAGCGCTGTTTTTCTCTATCATGACAGCATCAGTAAAATTCGGCTGCTGATCAAAATACCCAAAAAACGCAAGCAGGTTGATGAGGACCGCATGGGCAAGGCGCAGGGCTATAAAAATGCCGCCAAGGTTTTTTCCATCACTCGATCGGCCTGGGAGACGGCTAGGCGTTCAGATCCGTATGCTTATGACCCTGAATCCGCGCAAGGTCCGCAAAATATACTTTCCCTAGGAGATTACGTTATATTAACCGGTGCAGGCTGGCGGCGAGGCTATTAATGATAACGGGCGAAACAATGAATGCGAACACACTATCAAACATCAGCGTATGGCAGCAGTATTGGGGGGCGCTGTTAAATGACGGCGATAGCCGGGGCACCTCGGTCTTGTATGGTTTTGAAAATGAATCCGAGCCGCACCAACACCACTCTCAAGTACAAATACCGGACGGCGGCGCCTGTTACGGCTTTGTCGGCAATGGATCGTTGATTGCCAGCGATTCGCGTGTCAGCTGGACATTGAGCGCAGGACAATGGTTCAGCCTGCCGCAGGGCTGTCACTTAACCCTGGCGGAACACAGCCAGGTCGTGCTCGTGCAAAGACTCGCCTATCACGGCATTTACGCCATGGGCGGTCCTATTGAAACCTGTGGTCGCCTGCGCTATATCGACGGCTGCAGCGATACGCTGCTATGCGCACCGCCGATCCAGGGCGACCCATGCCTGAATCTACTGCATTTCCCGGCCACAATCGAACAAACCGCGCACACCCATCCGTCCACACGCGCCGGCATGATCGCCAGAGGCCATGGCTGTTGCCATTCGGGTGCTAAGGAAATCGAATTATTACCGGGCATGATATTTTACATAGGCCGAGATACCGAACACCGGTTTTCCACCCGCGACCAGGAACTCGACGTCATCGCCTACCACCCCGACAGCGACTGGGGGCCAACACACGAACAACACCCGATGGTCAACCGCACCTGGGTGGATGGGCAAAAAATCGATAATAGCATCGAAAAACATCGAGTTGCTGAGATAATTCAGGGATGTTCTGGTCGAGAAGACTGATCTTTGTTTGTCAATTAACCTTTACTTCGCTTTTTTAGTTAATCTGAATAGTTATCATTTCTCTCGTTCCCACCGACCTCGGTGGGAATGTATAACCTCACTAATCCCTATACAAATCAATATTACCATCTTGCCCCAAATAGTTTTTAGCGCTTGAATAACGCCAATGCTCCGGTAAATCGACATAACCTCGTTTAACCGGATTGTGATGTATGTAATCTTCTTTGTTTTTTTGCTGCATCATTTCATCATTTTGTATCCATTACGGATGACAACTTTCCTGCCAAAATTGATAGGCTCTATGATGTTTATGCGCCTTTTTGTAAAAAGCCAGTTGCTTCAGAATCTGTGAAATCTTATTTTCGGAATGCGTCCAATATATCATTGCCATGTTATAAGTAATTTTTTGAAGCAACCGTTAAGGATTTGAATATGTATGTTTTTTATTTAAATTCCTATGATAGAGCCTCATCGTATAACTAGCCAAATTAAGCAACAATACTATTGCGCAACAAATCTGTTTTCTATTTTTAGGAGATCCTCAGTGCCGACAGTTCAAGCAGATTTTATAGTAGGCGGCGTCGCCCGTAATAGTGACTTTTATTTTCGTAAAGATTTCATTGATGATGTACTGGACTCTCTAAAAAAAGACAATGTCCTATTGCTTGCACCCCGGCGCACCGGAAAAACCAGCGTCATGTATTATTTGCTGGGCAACTGCAACGATAAATTTCGCGTGATTCATCTGAATGTTGAAGATTTGGAAACGCCTGTCGAATTTTATTTGTCCTTGCTGGATGCAATTAACGAACATCAACCGGAATACCTGAAAAAACTGACTTCTTCCTGGAACCTTTTTAAAGATTTAGGCCATCGGCTGGAAGAAATCGGCTTTATGGACTTTAAGATCAAATTAAAGCAAGCCGGTGATTGGGAAAAAGAATGGAAAGATTTGGCGCAACAATTGATAGAGAAAGTTATTTTAAGCGGTGAGCCGGTGCTTTTTATAATTGATGAGTTGCCCGATATGTTATCGGCAATGAAAGACCACTCGGTCGAACAATTGAAAGAATTCCTGCATCAGTTTAAAAAACTGAGGACAGCACCCAATAGTCAAAATATTCACTGGTTGGTCAGAGGCTCGGTCAATATTACCGGCACACTGGAAGAATTTGGCTTAATCAACCTGATTAATGATTTAAAAATCGAGCCGCTCCCAATTATCAGCCAACAGGAAATGGCAGAATTTATTGACATAATGCTCACCCAGCGCGGTGTGCAATACACAGAAAACCTGATTTCTCGCGTGTATGAATTATTGGGAGAACCGATTCCCTTTTTTCTGCAATTATTTACTCAGGAATTATATAGATACTGGCGCAGAGAACAATTACAACAATTAACGGCGGTTGATGCCGATACCGTCTTTCAACACGCCCTGTTAGGCGAGGCCGCGCACGATAAACTGCAGCATTATCATAGCCGCATAAAATTATATTACCCGGAAGATGAGCAGGAAATTGCCTATACCTTTCTAGATGCGCTTTCATTGTCCGACAGCGGAATTACGGAAAGGGGCTTATTTACTCAATACCTGACCCTACAAGCAACCCGTAGCGAACAGCAAAGTTCGCGTATACCGCAACAGTCATTCAAACACCTGCTCTTGAAACTGGAAAGTGATTTTTATATCAGTAGACAGCCGGACGGCAGCTATTAATTTAACAGCTATTTGTTAAAAACCTGGTGGCGAAAAAACTGGTCCTATTTGGGTGAACAAGCATAAAACCATGAACAATCAATCATCGCTAAACACGACAGGCAAGTCTCCGATAGGGTTATTTCGACAGGACATTACCGATCCCGAACAACTGGCGGCGACCAGCGTTGCCCGTGATCATCTAGTCAATGATTTGGTGGAAAAACTCAGTAACCGGGGGAATAAAAAAAGCGGACAGAACCATTTGTTTATAGGTCCTAGAGGTATTGGTAAAACCCATCTGCTAACGCTACTGGAACAACAAATCAATGCACAAGATGTGTTAAACAAGCAATATACCCTAATTCGTTTTCCGGAGGAAAGTAACCGCATTCTGTCTTTTGCCGATTTACTGCTAGGCATTATAGAACGTCTGGCGCAAATTGAAGAAGAACCGGTACATTGGCTTAATTTACATAATAAACTGGAACTCGAAGAAGATGACGAATTGATTAGTGATTCAATCTTGCCGCGCCTGAAACATTGGCATAAACAAACAGGCAAGGTTTTGATTATCATGCTGGAAAATCTGGATGCTATTTTTACCGAACAAATAAAAAGCAAAAAAGATTTACACCGTATTCGTAGATTGTTGATGGACAACAGCCATATCCTGCTAATCGGTACCGCGCCAACTTTTTTTCCGGCGCTGAACGACATTAAACATCCGCTTTATGATTTTTTTGATATTCAAGTGCTGGCTGAACTGGACCAGCCGCAAATCCTGGCATTGATTAAAGCGCATTTTGAATGGGATAAACGTGAAGACTTATTACAGCAGTTCAACGACTTAACACCGCGTTTACTGGCCATGCACACGCTTACGGGGGGCAACCCGCGTTTAATCATGATGCTTTATGAACTGATTGCCGAAGAAAATCTCCACGATATCATCACTCAGTTTCATTTATTGCTGGACCGTATTACCCCTTTTTATCAAGACCGCATCAAAGACTTATCACCTCAGGAACGCGCCTTATTGGAAACCATTGCATTGATGCGCAATCAACAACGCACACCGGTTAATATCGCCGGTAAATTCCGTAAACCTCGTCAGCAAACGTCGGTATTACTCAAGCGCATGACCCAGGCAGGTTACTTATCGGTTAGTCCGAACCCCGATGATAAACGTTCGCGTTTATATCGAATTAAGGAAGGTTTTTTTGATATATGGCTGGCCATGAATGGAACCCGCGCCAATCGCAAATATCTGCCTTTTCTGGTCGATTTCCTGGCCCTTTGGTACGCCAACCAACAAGAAAGAGAACTCAAACGCCAACAGTTGAGCCAACAATTGGAGCAATTGCAGCTGCAGGCACGAGCCAATGCCATGACGGTCCTGGATAATTTGAGCGAAGTTAGCGCTCAACCCGATGAAAAACAGCAGGCTAAACTGGAACTGGCCGTACAGCAATTAAAAATGGGAGAAACAGAGTCGGCAAAAAGCCTGCTGCAGCAAATACGTCGGGAACCCCAAAGCCCGGCGAACGGTATGATGATTTGGGTGCAGGAAAAAGCAGGACAGTGGGGCGCTATAGAACAGCATGCTGACGCCCTCGCACGCCTGGAGAAAATTATCAAATATTGGCAATCGCAACGCGCGGGAGAACTGGAGCAAGTGAGTCGGCTGTTTCATGAACTGAGTCTGGATTTCAGCCGTCACGGTTTACATCAGTTACATATCGCCTTGTTAAAAGAAAGTTTAACTCAAGCACGGCAAGAACGTAATCAAGAGCAGGAAATAAGCTGTTGGTTAAAAATTTCAGCAACTGAAAAAATGGACGGAAAACTTTCCGATGCTTTAGCCTCATTGGAAAAAGCCCTGGCGATTACTAAAAATTCAAAAAACAGAAAACTGGAAGGTACGACGCTGAATAATATTTCTCTAATCTATGATGCCCGCGGCGACTATGAAACCGCACTCAGCTACCTGCAGCAATCGCTGGCCATTCAACAGGAAATCGGTGATGTAGCGGGTTTATGCGCAACCCTGTTTAATATCGGGCATATCCATACGCAGAATAAAGAAATGAGCAAAGCTTTAGATTCATGGCTAAAAGTTTATAAACTTGCCAGCAAAATGCAGTTTGCCCAGGCTTTGGAGGCATTAATTCAACTGGCGCCCAGCTTGGGTTTAGCGGAAGGACTGCAAGGGTGGGAGGAATTGGCAAAAAACATGGAAAATGGAGAATAGGCATTATTAAAATTCAAAAAAAATCAGAAGCCATGTGGTCAAATCTTGCATCTGAAATTTCCGGCGCAGATGTAATTACTGAACGCCGTTGGCTTTGATAGTACAACGGACAGGAAATACACATCCTTGTGTATAGGATACCGGCAAGTCCTGCCGACAGTTTCTTTATAGCATGAGCCGCATTAAATCAGAATTAAACACTGAACTTTGATTTACCTTCACCTTATGATCTCCTGGGATTCAGGGGACACAATACTAAATGGTGCTGAACTTAACAAATGGCACGAATAGCAAGAATAGTAGTACCGAATTACCCTCATCACAGTATGCAAAGAGGGAATCGGCGACAAGATGTATTTGTTTGTGAAGAAGATTATCAAGAATACCTGGATTTAATCTGTCACGGGTGTCGTGAAGAAGGTGTTTCGATTTGGAGTTATTGTCTTTTGAGCAACCATGTACATCTGATAGTTACACCGACAGAAGGCTCAAACTTAAGTAGGGCGATAGGAGAAACGCATCGTCGGTATACCCGCTATATAAATTTTAGAGAAGGTTGGCGCGGATATTTATGGCAAGGTCGATTCTCCTCATTCCCGATGGATGAAAAGTACCTTAAAGCGGCGGCTTCCTATGTTGAACTTAACCCAGTGAAAGCGAATAAATAATCGGGGTCAGGTACAAATTAACTAGACTTGAACATCCCTCTACCCAGTCTTTTTTCAGATAAAGAACTAGACTTAGGTATTGATGATTATCTGTTTTTCTTGTGCTGTCCGACCTCCTTTTTTACTATTTCAGTGTGAACCTCTTTTGTTAATCGCTACGCGGCCTTTCTTATTTGTGCACGACAGGGTTCCACATAGTCTCGGTCATCCCGCAACATCGACCAGATTACTCGTGATATATGGCGTCCCAAGGCACGAATAGTGTTAACAACAATGCAAAAATGAGCCACATCAACAGTTGAAATCTGAGCCAATAGACTCACACTAGGTGCTTTTCTTTAAATAAGGCGCCATGATTTCAAAAGAAGAACTCATGAACATACAGGTATTACATCAACAAGGTCACTCACAAAGAGCTATTGCCAAACAACTTGGTATTTCCAGGAATACGGTTAAAAACTATTTAACAAGCAATCCATCAGAACCTAAATACTCAAACCGTCCAAAAACAAATTCTAAGTTAGACGGTTATAAACCCTTTTTACATTCTCGTATTGCCCAGGCAGCACCGATTCATCTATCAGCTGTTGTGCTCTATCGAGAAATCAAAGAACAAGGTTATGCCGGCAGTCTGTCTTTACTACGACATTATTTACACCAGTACCGAGGTAAACCTGAAGTACAACCCGTAAAACGTTTTGAAACGCCAGCAGGTAAACAAATGCAAGTGGATTGGGGACAAATGCGAGGTGGTAAAACGCCAATCCATGCTTTTGTTGCTGTCCTGGGTTTCAGTCGCGCTTTGTTTGTCGTTATGACAGACAATATGCGCTATGAAACACTCGAGCAGTGCCACCGTCTGGCTTTTGATTATTTCCAGGGTATTCCTCAGCAAGTCTGGTATGACAATATGAAAACCGTGGTGATTGAACGTGATGCATATGGCGAAGGGCAGCATAAGCTTAATCAGAGCTTCTATCAATTCAGTAAAGCAATGGGTTTTATTCCCAAACTATGCAAACCTTATAAAGCGCAAACCAAGGGTAAAGTTGAACGCAGGGTTCGCTATGTCAGAGATAACTTTTATCGCCCATTGGCAACCAAACTGAACGCAGCTGATCTCAATCTGGATGTAGAAACAACCAACATTGAATGTCAGCAGTGGCAAGATACGGTGGCTAATCAAAGACTGCATGATACGATCAAAGAAAAACCTGCTGATAAGCTGATACAAGATACTGTTCGCATTGAAAGGCGTTATTAAAGAGGGGTAGGCATTAATCTGACCCACGATTTTTCAATCAAGGCCTCCTTACAATGTCTCTACCCCTCATCCAACCGTCATTGGATTGTGCCATTTATTCAAATAAATAGACACTGGAGTTAAGATACAAGCCAACTTGATCTTTGACATTTGGCTCTAATTTATTATTTCAAGCTGACT
>SPJL01003548.1_pt1 | contig 12198 bp, 10 predicted proteins | sample 3741751 | NCBI WGS metagenome assembly SPJL01 (sample SAMN10925998, study PRJNA522277) | cold seep metagenome | isolation source: Elba SIP-enriched marine methane seep metagenome, extraction at timepoint T3 | place: Italy: coast of Elba, Mediterranean Sea | reverse complement strand
TGCTGCGCCGGCGCCCCGCCCCCCAAATCCTGCCACGCCAGAGCTTTCTCAAACGCGTCATTGGGGTCGACATCGATTTGTCGAACACAGGCGCGGTATTCGCGCTGATTGAGCTCATTGATGCCCTGCGCTGAGCCCGTCTGCGGAAAGACAGCGGGCAACAGAAGGAAGAGGGACCCAAGCCCGAATTTCATCACGTGCATTCTCATGCCGCTAACCTCGCTTGACCCGGGTGGCCTTGACAAGCCCCCTGCGACAGGCCACCTCGCCTTTATGTCTGATACATCCAAACGACTGTTCATTTTCGGCTTCGGTTTCTCGGCCAAGGCCTTTGCGGATCGCATGCGAAAACGTGGATACCGGATTGCAGCAACCTGCCGGTCAGAGGAAAAACGCGTGCTCTTGGCGAATGAAGGCATAGAGGCTTTTATATTCGACCGTGACACCCCTCTTTTGGATGCAACAGCCGCTCTAAAGGGGAGCACACATCTGCTCTCATCCGTCCCACCGGATGCCGACGGGGACCCGGTCCTGAATCAGCACGCCCAAGACATCGCTGCGGCAGGCCCATTCGAATGGGTTGGCTACCTATCGACGACCGGGGTCTATGGCGACCGCCAGGGCGGCTGGGTGGATGAGGGCAGCGCGTTGGAACCCACAGGAGAGCGCGGTCAGCGCCGTGTGTCTGCTGAGGCCGAGTGGCAATCACTGACCCAAGCCCATTGCTTCCGTCTCGCAGGGATCTATGGTCCGGGTCGCAGCGCGTTGGACACGGTCCGCAAGGGCCGCGCCCGCCGCGTCGTGAAGCCGGGACAGGTCTTCAGTCGAATTCATATCGATGATATCGCGCAGATCTTGGAAGCCTCGGTGCTACGCCCAAATCCAGGCGCAGCCTATAATGTCTGCGATGATGCCGCCGCACCGCCGCAGGATGTCATCACCTATGCCTGCACGTTACTCGGTATTGACCCGCCGCCGGAGATTCCCTTCGATCAGGCGGAATTGAGCCCGATGGCCCGCAGCTTCTACGCCGATAACAAACGGGTTGATAACAGCCGCATCAAGGAAGAACTCGGCGTCCAACTGAAATGGCCGGAATATCGCGCAGCCCTGAAAGCCATGCAGTAACCACAGTTTCTCACGCTATCCAATTGCCGCGATCAGGCGCGCCAAGTCTTCATCCGTCGACAGTCGATGATCACCGGATTTGGAAACCGTCATCAAGACATCATCAGATGTCACAACCCCCAAACACCGTTCCGCATGGGACAAGGGCACGACCTCATCTCTAAGCCCGTGTAGGATGCGCACCGGGCCATCGAACGCAATCGGGGAACCATCCAGCACCTCATGGGCCGCCGATTCCTCAATCAACTTCATGGTAATCGGATAGGCATCATCCTCAAATTCCGAGGGGCGATGCCAAACCCCGTCCCGATCCAACGCCGCGCGGGCTTCGGCATCAAGGCTTGGCCACATCAGCTTTCGAGGAAAATCCGGGGCCGGAGCAAGTAAAACCAGCCGCGCCACCCGTTCCGGCATTGCCTTGGCCAACAACAATGCCATCCACCCCCCCATGGAGGATCCGACGACGATCTGCGGGCCCTCGCAAACCTTTTTCAGGACCGCTTTTGCATCAGAAAACCAGTCGCCTATCGTCCCATCTACAAACCGCCCGGAAGATGCCCCATGACCGCGATAGTCGAAGCGGGTATAGCTGCGCCCCTGCCGCGCGGCCCAGTCATCCAGAAACGTGGCCTTGGTGCCTTCCATATCCGAATGAAAGCCGCCACAGAACAGAATACCAGGCTGCGGCGCTCCATCGCATCCAGCAGACTTTCCAAGCCGTTGCCGATATGCGATTTTTTGAGTTTGGGAGAGTGGCAGTTCCCGGATAGACTGGGGCATGGTTGCCTCTACCTTTTTGAAACAGCCTCTACCGTCGTGGAGGCCTTTAGATGTGAGCTTCAGGCTAGACTAACTATGACCGACCAGCAATCCAACACAGAAGCAGCAGCGCAGGAAGACGCGCAGGCCGAAAGTGTGCCGGCCGAAAGTGTACAGGCCGCATCGAGCGTCGACCCGAACGCGCCGGTTCTGCTTCAGGTATTGCCGTCGCTTGTAACCGGCGGGGTTGAACGTGGTGCCGTCGATGTGGGCGTCGCGGCTGCGAATGCAGGGTTCCGCTCTCTCGTCGCATCAGAAGGCGGGCCGATGGTCCGCGAACTGATCCGTGCCGGTGTTGAGCATATCGAACTCCCGCTCGCCTCTAAGAATATCTTCACCATGCGCCGAAATGCGGAGCGGCTGACCGAGATCCTTCAGCGGGAAAATGTGGCGATCGTTCATGCGCGCAGCCGCGCTCCTGCCTGGTCCGCCTATTGGGCGAGCCGAAAGACCGGCACGCCCTTCATGACGACGTTTCACGCCACCTATAACTTCAACAATCCGCTGAAACGGTACTACAACTCCGTGATGACTCGCGGGGATAGAGTGATCTGCATCTCCGAACATGTGCGCCGGCATATCTTGCAGAACTATGAATGCGACAGGGCGGCGCTGCGTGTCATTCATCGTGGCATCGATATTGAGCGCTTTGATCCGGAGAAGGTGTCTGCCGAGCGTGTGATTCGTCTCGCCGACCGTTGGCGGTTGCCGGACGGGGTGCCGGTGGTGATGCTGCCGGGCCGTTTGACCCGATGGAAGGGGCAATTGCTCCTGATCCGGGCCTTGGCGAGACTGAAGAATGGACCTGTGCGCTGCCTCCTGGTTGGATCCGCCCAGAAACGGGATGCCTATCAGCGGGAGGTTGAAGCCCTGGCCGAGAAGCTGGGGGTCGATGGCTCCGTTCATATCGTCGGCGACTGGGATGATATGCCCGCAGCCTTGAAGCTGGCCGATATCGTTGTTTCAGCGTCGACAGACCCGGAAGGCTTTGGCCGCGTCGCGGTGGAAGGCCAGGCCATGGGGCGATTGGTGATCGCACCCAGCCACGGCGCCGCGCCAGAGCAGATCACCCCCGGCACCAATGGATGGCTGTTTGAGCCCGGCAATGTCGAACAATTAACCCAATGCTTGGATGAAGCCTTGGCGCTGAAGGCCGAAGACCGGGAGCGTCTGCACGCGGCAGGCATTGAAAATGCCCGGTCGAACTTTACCAAGCTCACCATGTGCGAGGCCACTTTGTCCTTGTATAACGAGCTATTGTCGGCCCCGCCGGTCCGCTCGGCCGCCTGAGTTTCTTCCCAAAAAGCCGCCCGATGAACCCACTGCCTTCCCCGATGCGGCGTATTCTTGTCATCAAGCTTGGTGCGCTGGGCGACTTCGTCCAGGCCCTGGGACCATTTCAGGCAATCTGCACCGCCCATCCCGATGCCCAAATCACGCTTCTGACAACGAAGCCTTTCGCGGAGTTAGCGAAACGGTCCGGATATTTCGACCGGATCGAAATCGACGAAAGGCCGCGCCGCCCTGCCGGTTACTGGAGGCTGCGTCGGCGTTTATTGGATGGACAGTTTGATTTCATCTTCGATCTTCAGACATCCGATAGGTCTGGCCATTATTGGAAGTTGATGTGGCCGCACCGCCCCCCGATGTCCGGCATTGCCGCCGGCTGTTCGCATCCGCATGCCAATCCCAAACGCGATGACATGCACACTGTGGAGCGCCAGAGGGAACAGCTCGCGATGGCAGGGATCGCCGATGTTCCGCCGCCGGATACCGACTGGATGGAAGCAGACCTTACCCGTTTCGCCTTACCGGACGGTTTCGCCCTTCTTGTACCCGGTGGGGCGGCGCATCGACCGGATAAACGCTGGCCGGTGGCACAATTCTCAGCATTCGCAGCCGCGCTGAAGGATGAGTTAAATCTTACGCCGGTTCTGTTGGGGGCCGGTGCGGACCGTGAGGCCACGACAGCAATCGCCGAAGCCGCGTCAGCCTGCATCGACCTGACGGGCCAGACCAGTATCATGGAAATTGCGAGCCTGGCGCGTGCCGCAACCCTTGCAATCGGCAATGACACCGGCCCCATGCATCTGGCCGCCGCCGCCGGCTGTCGCTCCGTCGTACTCTATTCCCACGCTTCTAACCCAGCGCTATGTGCTCAGCGCGGCCCTGCCGTTGAAATTCTACGCGTTGAACAGTTGGAATCTCTGACGGTAAGCCAAGCCCTAGAGGCCAGCCGCAGCCTTACAAATCATCCGTCAGTTCCGGAATAATTTCCGACAGGACAGAGGCATCCATGACGACATGGACGGCCAAAGGCTCGTTGCGCCCTCGCACCGTGATTTCATCCGCCGGCAATCTGTCCGGAGGCATGACATTGGCAACTCCAAGCACACTGCCGGAAACAATGAGCTGAGCCCCATAGTCCTTCGTTTTCGATTCCAGCCGGCTGGCCGTATTCACCGTATCACCAATCGCTGTCAGCTGGGTCGCACGGCCATAGCCCATCTCCCCAACAATCGCGGCCCCTGCGTGAATACCAATGCCGATCCGCAACGGCTGCCGCAGATCATTCTTCAGCCCCTGATTAAGGGATGCCAGACGTTCCGACATCAATTCCGCCGCCCGCAACGCCTTCCGACAACCATCTGCCGGATCATTATCAACACCGAACAGGGCCATGATGCCATCGCCGATAAATTTATCCAGATGCCCGCCCGCTTCTTCAATTGCGCGGCCCATACTGTCGAAATACCGGTTCAGCAGAAAAACCGTGTCATAGGGCAGGCGATCTTCACTCAACTGCGTGAAACCACGTAGGTCCGCAAACAGAACCGCGATCTCCATTTCCCGCCCCTGAAGATATTCAGGTCGATCATGGCCATCCTTGGCCGTCGCACTCGGGGGCAGAAGCGGTGTCACCTCAACCACACCGCAGGCCGGAATACATTGGCAGGCAAGGCGTACGTCAGACGCGGCCCTGATCCGCCGAAGAACCTTCACCTCCGCTTCGGAAGGTTGCGGCAGGAATTTCCCCCCCGCACGTACGCGTACGCGACAGGTCGAGCACCGCCCCCGCCCGCCACAAACTGACGCATGGGGAATGCCTTTTTCCCGGCTGGCCTCCAGAATGCTGACGCCCTGATTGATCACCGCTTCCTTCCCATTGTCATAGCGGATATGCACCAGACCACGTCGACGTTCCATCCTGTGGCGCAGAAACCGCAACGGCGGGATCACGACCAAGAAGAACAGCATGGTGATAGAGATCCAGAACTCCGTCAGCTTCAGCATCTCGACAAGGTCCGGCCCCAGGCTTCCAACCTGCTGCAGGGTCTTTTTGATCCAGTCAGGATTCTTCGTAAGGGCCGCTGCTTCCTGGCCCGCACTGTAAAAACCAAGCAACGCAACGGTCGGCCAGACCAAGGCCGCCGCAAAGAGCGGTTGCCGCACCCGGCCCCACCACGGCTTCAAGCGAAGCCAGAAATAGATTCCCAGGCATCCATGCACCCAAGCCGCCAGCAGGACACCAAGCTGCCGGAGACCACTTAGTGTGTCGAATTCAAAGAAGATCGCCATGATCCACGGATATGTCGGATCCAGGGCAAAGACGTCACTTGCCACACGGGTTGAGACCAGGTGGAGCACAAGCAGCGGCGGAATCGCAAAACCGAAAGCGAGCTGAAAAACTTCACCAGCACGCATGTTCCGCCACCGGCGACGGCGGTACAACGCATAGAAGGCAAGCGCCAAATGCGCCGACATTGACGCGTACAGCAACCCCTGGCCCGGCAAGGTTTCCCATGGCGCCTGCATGAAGGGTCGGACTTGCTCCATCAGGGCAAGGGAAACATTGCCCAACGCCGGCGCCACCAAATGCATCGTGACATAGGAGAAAAGGATAAGACCACTGATAAGTCTGACACGGCGTATCACGGACCAACAATTCCCAGATTTGAAGACCCGCCACGATAGCGGAGGCCGCGAGGAACCAAAAGACGCAAAACCGTGATCTCGATCCGTATAAAAAATACGGAACAGGCCTTGAAAATTCTTTGTGACTAGGTACATCGGAAGCGCTTATGGATAATTCCCTCCAATTGATCGCTTCTGACCATCATGATTGAAATCGATAGCCTCACCAAAGACTTCGGCGGTTTTCGGGCTGTGGACGGGCTGAGCTTGACGGTTCCCCGCGGGGAAGTCTTGGGCTTCCTGGGCCCAAACGGCGCCGGCAAATCCACGACGATGAAGATGGTGACAGGCTTCCTGCGCCCCACATCGGGCAGCGCGGCAGTCTGCGGCTACGATATCCAGCAGGACCGCCTGGCCGCCCAACGCTGCATCGGCTATTTGCCCGAAGGCGCCCCGGCCTGGCCGGAAATGACGGTTGAAGCGATGCTGCGCTTTGCCGGTACCGCCCGGGGCATGGAGAAATCAACGCTAGGCAATGCGCTCGGCCAAGCGATGGACCGGACTGAGTTGGCCGCCGTTGCGCATCAGCCGATTGAAACGCTTTCCAAAGGGTTCCGGCGCCGCGTTGGTCTGGCGCTTGCCCTGCTGCATAACCCTGATGTCCTTATTCTCGACGAGCCAACCGACGGGCTGGACCCCAATCAGAAACATGGTGTGCGCCGATTGATCGCGGATATCGCAGCGGACAAAGCCATCGTGGTTTCCACCCATATCCTGGAGGAGGTGGAAGCCGTCTGTACCCGCGCCGTGATCATCGATCAGGGCCGGTTGATTGCCGATGGCACGCCGTCAGAGCTGGAAGCCCGCGACCCGTTGCATGGCGCCGTTCGATTGACTGTCGATCCTGGAGAGCGCGGCTCTGTCATTGACGCGATCAGTGCGGCGATCCCCGATGCATTCATTGATCCCGAAGGGACAGGCGCGTTGATCATCCGCCCCGGTGCGCATTCGGCCTCCGATGTCGCCGCCGCGCTCGACAAAGCCAATATTCGGACGGGTGGCTTCACCGTTCTCTCCGGTAGGTTGGATGCGGTTGTCCGAACCATCACCCAGACGGAGGATCGCCAATGAGCGCAGGAAACACCCTGACAGCCGTTTCCGCCGTCATGCGGCGTGAATTGGCCAGCTATTTCGCCACCCCATTGGCGGTTGTCTTTCTGATCGTGTTCCTGCTGACCAGCGGCGCCTTCACCTTCTATCTGGGTGGGTTCTTTGATCGCGGACAATCGGATCTCTACGCCTTCTTCCAGTGGCATCCTTGGCTTTATATCGTGCTGGTACCGGCTCTTTCCATGCGGCTTTGGGCGGAAGAGGCACGGGCAGGCACCATAGAATTGCTGCTGACCCTGCCAATCGGCATCGGTGCCGCCGTCGTCGGCAAGTTCCTCGCGGCCTGGCTTTTCATCGGGCTTGCCCTGGTGTTGACCCTCCCCATCTGGGCGACGGTCGCCTATCTGGGTGATCCAGATCATGGCACCATTCTGGCCGGTTATATCGGCAGCTTTGCCATGGCCGGCGGATATCTGGCGCTGTGTGGATTTCTATCAGCCCTGACCCGTAACCAAGTCATCGCCTTCGTCGCCGGTGTCAGTGCTGCCTTCGTCATCACCGTCAGCGGCGCCCCTGTCGTCTTGAACTTCTTTTCCGGTTGGGCAGGGTCGGCAGTGACCGGCTTCATCGCCCAGATGAGCTTTCTGACCCATTTCGGGGAAGTCATGCGCGGCGCTATCGAGTTTCGTGCCGCCATCTATTTCCTGTCCTTCATCCTGCTATTCCTGTTCGCGACCCGGATCGCGGTCGAGCGTCAAAGGAGCTAGAGAGATGATCGCCCGTTTGATGTCCCGACCCGGTGGCTGGTTGATCGCACTTCTTCTTGCAGCGGCTGTTTTCGTTGCTGTGAACATCGGTGCTCGCGGCTTGAGCGGTGCCCGCATCGACCTGACAGAGGACCGTCTCTTTACCCTGACTGAGGGGACAGAGGCGATGCTGGCCGGATTGGAACGGCCCGTGTCGCTAACCTATTACTACTCGGCCCGATTAGGGGAAGCCGCCCCGGCCTATGCGACTTTTGCAACCCGGGTCCGGGACATGCTGGATGGCTTCGCAGCGGCGAGCGGCGGCAAGATCACGGTTCAGGAAGTTGATCCGGAGCCTTTCTCCGAAACGGAAGATCTGGCGGTCGAAGCCGGCATTCAGCCGATCTCCCTCGGCACGGGCGGGCTGGACAATGTCTATTTCGGTCTCTCCGCCCAGGTTGATTTGGATGATGGCGGGGTTGGCGAAGGCAGTGTCCCGTTGTTCCAGCAAGACCGGGGCATGTTTCTGGAATACGATCTGGCGAAGCTCGTTACCAGCCTCGCCCTCGGTGCGAAGCGCAAGCTTGGGATCATCACGTCGGTCGATCTTTTCGGGGTCGGCAGATCCATGGGCCGGTCCCAAGCAGGTCCCTGGGCTATCCTGGATCAGTTGAACGAGCTCTACGAAGTCGCCGCGATTTCAACCCCGCAGCAGCTTCGCGACCAAGCACCAGATCTGCTTCTGATCCTGCATCCCAGCCCGCTTGAAGACCCGATGCTCTACGCCATCGACCAATATCTGCTGGGCGGTGGCGATGCGGTCCTCTTCCTGGACCCCAACTTTGAAAGCGCCTTTGTCGATCAGGGCATGGCGCCTTTGGGGCCGGTCTCTATCGAAAGCAACCTGGCGCCAATCCTGGAGAAATGGGGCATTAAGATCCTACCGGAAACCGTTCTCGCCGACCGCGGCCTCGGGAGACTGGTGAATGCCGGCACGGCGAGTGATGTTGTCCCTGCCCCTTATGTCGGTTGGTTGGATGTGCAGCCAGAGAATTTGAACGCGGCTGACCCGATCACCGCACAGTTGAACCAATTGCTGATCCCAACCCCCGGCATCATCGAGCTCGCAGATTCCTCGGGTGTTACAGCCGAACCCTTGATCCTGAGTTCAACCGATGCCGCCCCGATGGACCGCGAAGGTTTCGGACAGCAGCCGGATATCGCCGCCCTGACCGAAAGCTTTGTGCCAGACGAAACCGCGCCATTTGTGATCGCAGCCCGACTATCCGGTCAGGTGGAAACCGCCTTCCCGGAAGGCCCACCGGAAGAAGAGGTGGTTGAGGAAGAGTTGCCGGAAGAAGGGGCGCCCCCAGAAGAGACATCGGCTGAAGAGACATCATCTGAAGAAACATCGGTCGAGGAAACAACCGCGCAGGAACTCCCACCGCATCTCGCAACAAGTATCGAGCCCTTGAATGTCGTCCTGGTGGCCGATGCGGATATGCTGGTTGACCGCTTCTGGGTTCAGACCCGCAGCCTGTTCGGTCAAACGGTTCGTGTTCCCCATTCGGATAATGGTGCCTTCCTGAATAATGCGCTGGATAGCCTCGCCGGGGCTGAGGCGTTGATCGGTCTGCGCGGGCGAGGCACTGGTGAACGTCCCTTCTCCGTAATCGACGACATGCAGCGTCAGGCAGAAGAGACGTACCGGGCGGAGGAACGCGCCCTACGCCAACGCCTGGAAGAACTGCAGGCCATGATGTCGAACCCCGAAGAGAATGAGGCCGAAGCAATCGAAGCGGCACGCGAAGAGCTGCTCGATACCCGCCGGCGGTTGCGGGAAGTAAACCGGGCGCTTAACGCGGATATCGAAACGTTGGAAACCCGTCTCGCGGTTTTGAATATCGGGGTAATGCCGATCCTCGTCGCCCTCGCCGGTTTCGCCATCGGGTGGCGCCGGCGCCGGTAAACGCTATTCCGTCGGCATTGCGGGTACGAGAAGCGCGGCGTCCAGGCGTTTGCCGAACCAATTGACCCGCCAATCGAGATGCGGTCCAGTCGAGCGTCCGGTGGTTCCCACCGTCCCCAAACGATCACCCTTTTTCACGGTCTGACCGACTTCCACCTCAATCGTCGCCAAATGCAGAAAGGTTGAGGCAAGGCCGTGCCCGTGGTCCACCATCAAAGTGCCGCCGGAATAGTACATATCCTCATGCACCAACGAGACGACACCATCCGCCGGCGCGACGAAGGGGGTGCCTTCCGGTGCCGCAATATCAATCCCGTAATGCGGCTGCTTCGGTTGCCCATTCAAAATGCGTTGCGATCCGAAAATGCCGGTAATCCTGCCCGTCACAGGCCATCGCCACCCGCTGGCAAAACCGGCGAGGGGGCTGTCCTTCGCACGCGCTTTGCGGACCAACGCCGCTTCTGAAGAAATGCGATCCAGAACCTCTTGTGGCGGGGAGACCTTTTTCGGCGGCAAGCCATCAATGCGTTGAATGTTGTAATCCCGCTGGGCAATCGTCAGCCAGCGCTCTGTCTGCTCTCCGTCAGGATGGCGAATTTTCAACAGGAGCTCCTGTTCTTCATCCCGGTGGAAGCCAAGCACGAAGGTGCCGTCGATCCCGACGCGCACCCGCCGGTCACCCAGCCGGACGACGGCATCCGCCTCCGTCTTGCCAAGCGCGAGACCACCTTCCACGAACTGACCTTGCAGCTCGAAAGTTCCCGCTTGCACGGCAGATACGGACAAAGCCGCCATGACGGCCCAGGCCGCAAAAAACCAACGCATCAAAACAGGCTCCCTTGATCATCTACAGGCGGTGACGGCTTGGCTCGCGGCTTTCGTTTCGGCTGAGGAGCCGGTTCCGAAGGCTTTCCCGCTTCCGTAACGACTGCCCCGCCCAGAGCCGCATCCACGGCACCGTCCGCGAATTGGATGGAGACCTGCCCCGCTTCCGGTAATGCGGAAACACGTGACACGACTTTGCCATCTGGATCACGGACAACGCTGTACCCACGCTCCAGCACCCGACGATAGCTGAGATTCTCCAACTGGCGGGCCAGATTGCCCAGCCGCTCTTCGCCCCGGCCCAAGCGCTGTTCTATCGCTGCGTCCATCCGAACCCCCGCTCGAGAATCCGCGAATCTCATTGCTGGGCGTTCAATGGCACGCGGCCCCGCCTCCAAAAGACGCGCGGACCGATCAGACAGCGTCTCCGCCATCCGACGCAACATCTGAGCCGGCGAGGTCAACCGCGCAGACGCAGCATCCAGTCTCTGCCCCCGGTCCTTCAACAGCCTTGGGAGCGCGCCCACCAATCGCTCTGCGCCATCGTCCAATCGTTGAGACGCACTTTCGAGCAGTCTTCGCGGGTGGGAAAGACCGCGGCCCAATCCTTCCAGATACTGTCGGCGTTGATCCAGCCCGCGATGCGAAGCCTGATCCAGTCGACGTCCCCGATCCGCGACCTCCGCCATCAGGTCGGCCCGAACCGGCACCGCAATCTCTGCCGCCGCCGTCGGAGTCGGCGCCCGCCGGTCTGAGGCGAAATCAATCAAAGTTGTATCCGTCTCATGCCCCACGGCAGAGATCAGCGGAATGTCGCTTGCTGCCGCAGCGCGAACGACAACCTCCTCATTAAAGGCCCAAAGATCTTCCAGCGACCCGCCGCCTCGGGCAACAATCAGTAAGTCTGGGCGCGGCACCATGCCGTCCTTTTCCAGTCTATTGAAACCAGCGATGGCGGCAGCCACCTTTTCCGCCGCGCCATCCCCTTGAACGATAACCGGCCAGATCAAAACCCGGCGCGGAAAGCGATCATTCAGCCGATGCAGAATGTCACGAATGACCGCCCCGGTTGGGGAGGTAACCACCCCAATGACCTCAGGCAGATAGGGAAGCGGACGTTTCCTTTCTTCCGCAAACAGGCCTTCTTCCGCCAGTTTGCGCCGCCGTTCCTCCAGCAGCTTCAGCAGCGCGCCTTCCCCTGCCGCTTCCATGTCCTCAATAACGATCTGATATTTTGATCGACCGGGATAGGTCGTGATCCGCCCGGTTGCGATCACCTCTAATCCGTCTTCCGGTCGGATGGGCAGCCGTCCAGCAGTCCCCCGCCAGCAGACGCCGTCCAGAACCGCATTCTCATCCTTGATCGCCATATAGAGATGGCCGGAAGCAGCGCGCTTGAAGCCGGAAATTTCACCACGCACCCGGACACGGCCATAGGCTTCTTCCACCGTGCGCTTCAGCGCGCCGGACAACTCGCTGACGCTCAATTCAGGAAGATTGTTAAAGCGATCCGACACTGGCCTGTGTTCCTTGGAGTAGATCCCGCTGCGGGTGGACACTAACCGAACCCGATTCCCCAAGGGCACGCAAATCGAGACAGGGGCAAATTTCGTTATGATTATTTATGATTGCGAAAAATAAACTACAGCGACCTCCGATAACAATAAATCGCCACTTTCGTGCCTC
>SPJL01001342.1_pt1 | contig 12207 bp, 12 predicted proteins | sample 3741751 | NCBI WGS metagenome assembly SPJL01 (sample SAMN10925998, study PRJNA522277) | cold seep metagenome | isolation source: Elba SIP-enriched marine methane seep metagenome, extraction at timepoint T3 | place: Italy: coast of Elba, Mediterranean Sea | reverse complement strand
TCCTGCAGGGCGCCCGCCACGATTTCAGAAGCGCTTGCGGAGCCGCCATTGATCAATACCACAACCGGCTTACCGTTCGACGCATCGCCGGCGGTTGCCTGAAAGCGCTGAATACTCTCTGCTTCCCGGCCGCGTGTGGAGACGATCTCGCCGCGTTCCAAGAAGGCATCGGATACTTTGACGGCCTGATCAAGAAGACCACCAGGGTTGTTTCGCAGATCCAGGATGAAGCCTTGCAGGTCGTCGCCGATTTCCTCTTCCAGCTTACCGATTGCGCGCAGTAATCCAGCCTCGGTCTGACCGTTGAAGCTGGTGATCCGGACGTAACCGACTTTACCTTCCGTTCGGCTCCGCACCGATTGGATTTTGATTTTGTCGCGGGTAATGACGACATCGAAGGGATCTTGGTCCCCCCGCAGTACCGTCAATATGATATCGCTGCCGATGGGGCCGCGCATCTTATCGACCGCTTCATTCAAGGTCAGGCCCTGGATCGCTTCACCATCCAGATGGGTTACGAGGTCGCCAGCTTCCAACCCGGCCCGAAAAGCCGGTGTGTCATCGATAGGGGAAACGACGCGGACATACCCCAATTGATCCATGGAGACTTCAATGCCCAGACCGCCGAACTCACCGCGGGTGTTCGTCCGCATCGCGGTGAAATTGCGTTGGTCCATATAGGTCGAATGCGGATCCAGGCTCGTCATGATACCGCGCACCGCTGCCTCGATCAGTTCCTCGTCAGAGACTTCTTCGACATAATTGTCGCGGACCCTTTGGAAGACCTCTCCCAAAAGTTCCATCATTTCGAAGGTGTCGGTTTCGGGCGCGGCATCTTCCGCTGCCAGGGCGCTTCCCGCCGAGGAGAAGGCCAATCCACCTGCGAGTGTTAGAGCGGCAGCCAGTCGGCGCGGGCTTGCGCACCAACCGTTCTGGTTGAAGGAGAAACCCGAGATTGTCGTGCGCTTTGTCATCCATGCACCTTAATACTTCCAGAGGTGATCCAAGTCAGCGGATTGACCGGTTGCCCATCCCGCCGCAGTTCGATGTAAAGCGGCGGGCCATCCTTGGCCTCCGCCTGTTTTGTATCCGGCATGATACCAACCGGTTCCCCGGCTAGCACCCATTGTCCTGTCACGACGTCGACCCTGTCGAACCCCGCGAGCACTGTATGATATCCGCCGCCATGTTCTATAATCAAGACAAGCCCGCGATTTCTAAACGGACCGGAGAAAACGATCTGGCCATCAAAGGGGGCGACGACCTGGGCGGATAGGCGTGTTTCAACTGTTATACCACGCGCAGAAGAGCCGAAACCGGTTTCTGACCCATAGCGTTGGACCAGGCGTCCCGTGGCAGGGGCTGCGATTTCTCCTACACTCGGAAAGTCCCGCAATCCTTCGGGTTTTGCGAGGATAAGCGGTGTTTGCGGGCGTGATGCCGCCGCTTCTGCAGCCGCTGCGGTTTCTGCTTGAGACTGGGCATCCGCTGCTGCCTGCCGCTGAACCTCCAGGCGTTGATTCTCGGCTTGCAGGCGTTCGATCAATTCTTTGAGAGAGCGTGATTCCCCGACGAGCGTTTCCAATCTGTTGGCTGCCTCACGGGACCGTTCGGCGGTATCCTTAAACATTGTCTGTTTGCGCGCGATCAGGCTTTCCAAGTGTTGCCGATCTGTCGCCAGATCACTGTCGGCTTTGCTCAGCCGTCCCAGTTTTGTCTCAATATCCGCGCGTACTTCGGCGAGGGCCAGAAGATCGTCTCGTAACAGGGTCGCCTGGTCGCCAAGCGCTGGAACCGCCGCGCGCAGCAGGATTGACCCACGGACCGCATCCAATGGGGGGCCGGGATAGAGGAAAAAGGCCTGCGGGGGGTTCATGGATAATCGGGTCAAGGCCCCCAGGGCACCGGCGAGATGGCCATGCTTGCGGGTCAACTCCCGTCGTCTGGCGTCCTGATCGTGCTCCAATTGCTCAATCTGTTGCTCTAGCGCGCTGACCAGGGCTTCCCGCTGTTGGGTGGTTTTGGCGGCTGCAACCAGATCGGCTCGCAGCTGTCGCAGTTCTTTCTGCAAGCGCTTTGCTTCGCTTTCGAGGGCCCGGCCTTTGGATCGTGTTTCCTCAATCTCCCGGTTAACCCGGTCTAACTCGCTGGCCGAATCCTCACCCGCGGTGAAGGCATCTTGCGCGGAAATAGACATCGCGAGCAGAGCCGCCACTGCGCTCAGGCATACTCTCGTGAACAGAGCTGGGGGAGACAAAACCGGCAACTGCGTCGCTGTCCTATTCCGCCGCCGCATTGATCGGGTTGGCCGATCGCGGCCCGGCAGAACCGCCGGATAGAAGTGAATGCCCAGTCATTTCGTCAGGAAGAACAAGGCCGATTGCGTCTAGCACGGTAGGTGCAACGTCGCAGAGCCGGCCCGTTGGTAGTTCTTTTGGCGCGTTGGTGACACCGACCAGTCTAACTGGAACCTGACTTAAGGTATGTGCTGTATGCGCGACCCCCGTCGTCGGGTCACGCATCATATCTGCATTGCCATGATCCGCTGTGATCAATATGGCGCCCCCTTTGGCCTCAACGGCGTCAAGCAGGCGCCCCAGGCAATGGTCAACTGTCTCTACCGCCTCAATAGCAGCGGCAAAGTCGCCAGTGTGGCCGACCATATCGGTATTCGCATAGTTCACGATGGCAACATCGAAACCATCTGAAGACAATTCAGCGATCAACTGGTCCGTGACTTCCACTGCCGACATTGCGGGGCATAGGTCATAGGTCTCGACGTCCGGGGAGGGGACGAGAATTCGTTTCTCTCCATCGAAGGGCGCCTCCTCCCCCCCATTAAAGAAGAAGGTCACATGGGCGTATTTCTCGGTCTCCGCGATCCGAAGTTGCTTCAGACCTTGATCGGACAGAACCTGGCCGAATGTGTTGCTCAGCTGCTCTGCCGGGAACATGACCCGATGAAAGGGCGTCAGCATCTCTGAATACGAAACCATGCCAAGTGTATCAGCGAAAGTCGGGCGACTATCAACGGGGAAGCCGGAAAAGTCGGGAATGACCAGGCTTTCCAAAAGTTCACGGGCCCGGTCTGCCCGGAAGTTCGCCATAAAAATACCGTCACCATCCTGCATGCCGGCATAGCCGCTCAGGACGCTGGGGCTGACGAACTCGTCGGTTTCGCCCCGGGCATAGGCATCGGCCAGAGCTGTTTGCGCATCACGCGCATTTCGGCCTTCTGCCAGAATCAACGTGCGCCAGGCATTCTCCACCCGGTCCCAGCGTTTGTCGCGATCCATGGCGTGAAAGCGGCCACAGACCGTCGCCAATTGCGCGTTCTCGAGCGGGGCCAAGCGGTTTTCCAGCGAAGCGATGAAATCCTCTGCGCTTTTCGGGGGTGTGTCACGGCCGTCCAGGAAACCATGAATCGCAACCGGAATTCCGGCTGCCGATAAGGCTTCTGCCGATGCTGCGATATGGTCCAGATGCGAATGGACCCCACCCGGTGATAATAACCCCATCACATGGGCCGTGCCACCACTGGCCTTTAGCGACCCTATGAAATCCTGGAGCGCGGGGTTACCGGCAAAGGTTCCCTCCTCGATGGCGCTATCGATCCGGGGTAGATCCTGCATGACAACCCGGCCAGCGCCCAGATTCATGTGCCCGACCTCAGAATTCCCCATCTGCCCTGAGGGGAGCCCGACAAAGGTTTCAGACGCTTCAAGGACGCCCCGTGACGCGGTCCCGTTCAATCGGTCCCAGATTGGCGTCTTCGCATGGGCGATCGCATTGTCGGAGGTTTCCACACGTTCTCCCCAACCATCCAAAATGCAGAGAATAAAGGGTGTCGATGTCTGGGTCTGTTCAGTCATTTCGTCTGTAACCTGGGGTTTTCGCGTTGACGGCAATTCTTGCAGCAGCGTAGTCAACAGTTAAATCGAGTAGGCACCACACTAAGTAAGCATTGATGGTTGCCGAATGTTTCCGATAAGTTACAAAGACCAGGGGATGATCGGCACTTGTGTTAACACTTCAAAAGGGGATGCCACCGAATATCTTCAATGCACTAATTCGTGTAGACTAAAGAAGCAGAGAAATAAACCGCCGGTGTCTTTGAAACGTGTATAATATTTGGGAAAGATATTTGTTTTCCTTAGTTTTGATGCATCGGATATGTCTGTTTGGGGTGGCAAAGGATATTCTGGTGGTAAGGAATCTTGGGGCGATAAGGACTGTGGGGTAAGACATGGCAAAAAAGAAAACAGAAAACCAGAGCACGGTAATCGGCGAATTACCAATTGGGCATATCCCTGCATTGGCGATGCGGGCGCTTGAGAAAGAGATCGAAAAACACCTCCGCAAGACGGCAGGCGAAATGGCCTCCCGGGATGCCGGCGGGCTGAGTAGTATTGAAACCTATACGATGTTGCTTTTCCTGAGTGAGTTTCAGGAGTCGGAATTGTCGGTTAAGGACTACAAAGCGCTGCTCGCGAAATATAAATGCGACACGCCGGGAAATCTGCGGACCTATCCCAAGCTCAGTCAATCGGCGCTGTTTGAGATATTCAGTAATCTGGGTATCAGCCGTGAATCGATCCGTCGCCAGTTGATCTTGCTGGCGCAGCATGGGTTGATCGAACGGGTTTCGAAAGGTCCTCCCTTCCCGGATGAACTTTCCATTGCCAAAGCTGGCGCAAAGCTGATCGGGCGCATCGCAGATCGCTTGGCAAAAGATATCGAGAAGGCAAAACCCTTCGCCTATCTCTGAGGGGATCGCTTCTCTCTTGGGAGATCGCCTCTCTCTTAGGAGTTCGAGGGTGTCTGCGGTAGACGGCTCTGGAATCGATTGATCAGTTGAAGGCAGCGAGTTCTTGGCGTGCCGTGCTGAACAGCATGCCAAGATCTGAGCCGACCGATACGAATTTAAAGCCAAGCTCAATCAACCCTTTCGCGGTCTCGACATCGCCACAATGGGATCCGGGCAGAATGCCTGCCGCCGTCGCGCGCGCGGCGATGTCACGGACCGCATCGGCGAATTTGTTATCGCCAATCATCGGTTGGCCATAACAGCCGAGCGCCAGGGACAGATCATTCGGTCCGATCAGGATGCCATCCAACCCCGGCGTCGCCAGGATCGCATCCAGATTCTCATAGGCTGATGCGGTTTCAATCATCGCAATCGCCGCATGGGCGCTGTTGGCTTGGGCGGTATAGTCGGGAAAGTCCGGCAGCCCTGCGCGGATCGGACCCCAGCTGCGTTTACCGTCCGGCGGGTAGCGCATGGCGGATACCAGTTCGGCTGCGTCTTCCGGGGTATCGATCATCGGGGCGATGATGCCGTCTGCACCGTAATCCAGGGCGCGCATGACGCCGGCTGGCTCGGTCCAGGTCGGGCGGACGAGTGCGATGACATCGGCACCCTGTGCCGCCTGGACCATTGAAAGCATCGCCGCATTGTCGACGGTGCCATGCTGCTGATCAATGAAGAGAAAATCATATCCGGCTCGCGCCAAAGTCTCTGCGCTGAGGCCGCTGTCAATTCCAACGATAATACCGATTGCAGCAGGCTTCTTTTCCAGCAGGGTTTGCAACGCGTGAGCCATGGGAAAATCTCTCCGAGTTTGCGAGGTAAGGCGGGGTGATTCTTATAGCGCCGAAAATCCTTCTGTCTAAGCAAAATTACCCATTGCGGGGGTGAATCGCCTATGTAAGGCTAGTTCTTGTGTTCGGGTTTTGATGTTCCCACCAGATGTCGTGGGGAGCACAAAAAACCAAGGGATCCGGGGCTTTTTAACACCCGAATCGGTTGGAGATCGAACCAATTGGGCGATTCGTGCGCGAATCAGTTGGCTGCCGCAAGGGGGATTTGCGATGACCGGTATGCAGGTCGAGTTTTCCGAAAACACCCCCAATCCGCTCGATATCCTTGAGGCGATGTTCACGGCCAATGAATGGCCGTTCGAGCGTTCGGACGAAGAGGAAATCGTTGTCGAGACGACCGGGGGATGGTGTGACTACCGCATGTTCTTCGCGTGGCGGGAAGATTTGCATGCGTTGTATTTCACCTGTTCTTTCGACATGCGAATACCGCGCGACAAGCGGGTCGGTGTTGTCGAGTTGCTGGCGATGATCAATGAGAAGATGCGGCTGGGCCACTTCGATCTTGGCCCGGATGATGGGGCACCGACCTTCCGGCATACCTTGCCGACACGCGGCGTGACCTGCTTCTCGGTTGAGCAGTTGGAAGATTTGATGGATATCGCTTTGGCGGAATGCGAACGTTTTTATCCGGCGTTCCAGTTTCACCTTTGGGGTGGCCATGATCCCGGCCAGGCCATTCAAGCCGCGCTGCTGGACTGCAAAGGCGAAGCCTGACGCTTGAGAATGCCTTGCGGTCGATCTAGATCATCGACAGGCTTGATGATATTCGGAGATTTACGATGACGGACAAACTGACCCGGCCGTTGCTGCTGGTCGGCTGCGGAAAGATGGGCAGCGCGATGGCTGCCGGTTGGCTGGACAGTGGCATCACCGGCGGTGGCGTCGTCATCGTGGACCCGGTCGGTGGTGCGGAATTCCGTGACAATGACCAGGTCAGCATCTTCAAGGATGCGCAATCCCTGCCGGATGACCTGGAGCCGGAAGTCGTAGTGCTGGCGGTCAAACCGCAGCAGATGGATGCGATGCTGCCGGACTATGCCCGTTTCGCAGGCCCCGGATGCATGTTCCTGTCAGTCGCCGCCGGTAAGACAATCAGATACTTCAAGGCGGCTCTGGGAGATCAGTCTGTCATCGTGCGGGCCATGCCGAATACCCCTGCCGCGATCGGGCAGGGCATTACGGTCATCTGTCCCAATGCCAATTGCAGTGAAACCCAGGTTGCGCAGGCTGAGACGCTGCTCAGCGCTGTGGGGGAAGCCCATGCGGTGAAGGATGAAGCCTTGATTGATGCGGTTACCGGCTTGTCCGGTGGGGGCCCCGCCTATGTCTTTTATATGATTGAATGCATGGCTGCTGCCGGAATTCGGGCAGGGTTACCCGAGGATCTGGCAAAACGCCTGGCGCTCGTCACTGTTGCGGGGGCGGGCCAGTTGGCCATCACCTCAGATGACGAACCGGCGCAATTGCGTAAGAATGTGACCAGTCCCAATGGGACGACACAGGAAGCATTGGCGGTTCTGATGGACCCGGATAGTGGTCTTGGCCCCTTGATGCGGAAAGCGGTTGCGGAAGCAACGCGACGGTCAAAGGAACTGGCGGGATCGTGACGGCTTCCGCGTTCCAATCGTAATTCCCTTTCCGCGACAATATTGCCCCATTCCTGCCACGCCCTTCGTGTTACCCTTTCTGGTATGAGATTGGGTTAGGAGATGGCTGATGGCACGCAAGGCAACGAAATCGACCAAGAAGACCACCCCAACTGTGGATGCGCTCATTGACGCTTTCTTTCCACTGATAGAATCAAAAGGGTGGCGTCAGACAGCATTCAGCGATGTTGCGGAGGCTGCCGGGATGGACCGGCCTGCCGCCCTGGCTCTTGTCGATGGCAAGGTGGATCTCCTGCGCGCCTATATCCGCAGTATTGATGCGATGGTTCTGGGGGAAGATGGCGGCTATACGGACGAAGACACGCCGCGTGATCGGCTGTTCGATCTGCTGATGCGGCGGTTTGAGGCGATGGCGCCAAACCGGGCTGCCTTGGCTCGCCTCGCCAAAGATATTCTCAGCGACCCGTTTGCAGCCGCCTGTTTCGTCCCCGGTGCCAAACGGGCGATGGGCCGCTACCTGGAAGCTGCCGGTGTGGAGGCCAGAGGCCCCTTCGGCGGCCTTCGCGCCGATGGCTTATTGTTGATCTGGCTGGCGACCAATCGGGTTTGGGCGGAAGATGACAGTGAAGATCTCGCCCGGACAATGGCGGCATTGGACAAGAACTTAGCGCGGGCCGGTAAACCTGCGTCTTGGCTGGGGGCGCTGGAACGGCGCGCCGGTCCTTTGCGCAGTTGCAGCCAACGCCGCAGGCGGAAGGCTGATAACGATCCGGATGAGGGTGTAGAGGTTGCCTCCGCCTAGACACGTCGTGTTGCGGTTTTCGATTGCCAGCGTGTTTCGATTGCCAGCGTGTTTCGTCCTTGACGAGTTATGTTGCAGTGCAATATAAGCAGAGAAATGTTGCATTGCAGCATAATCTTGTCGGCGGGTTGCCCCAAGGTTTGCAGCGCGATCCGGATGGCGGCCCTATCCCGGGGCCCATCCTATTTGGAGAGAAACTCGACATGGCTAAGAAAGCGCAACCGAACTTCTTTGACCCGAAGAACAATCCGTTCCTCGATCCCAAGAACAATCCGTTTTTGGACCCGGAAAAGAACCCGCTTCTGAACAACCCGATGCTCAGCAAGGAATTTGGCGCTGGCATTGCTATGCCGAATGCCAACCCGAAGATGGTTGAAGATCTGATGGCCGCACAAAAGTCCAATTTTGAGGCGTTGGCTGAAGCGAACAAGACGGCGGTTGAAGGCTTTCAGGCGGTCTTCCAACGACAGACGGAAATCCTGCGGGAATTGACTGAGGAAGCAACGGCAGCGGCACAAGAGCTCTCTGCTACCGGTGCGCCGGACGCCATGATCGCCGGTCGGATCGATCAGGTTAAGGACCTGATGAAACAGTCGGTTTCCAATGTCCGTGAGATGTCAGAAATGATCGCCAAGTCTCAAGGCGAAGCTTTCGATATTCTGAATGATCGGGCTGCAGAGAACCTTGAAGAACTGAAAGCGGCAGTAAAGACCTTGAAGGCCTGACGCGTTCTTCGATCCTCAGATGAGTTAAAAAACCCCGGCTGGAGTATCCTCGCCGGGGTTTTTCTTTGGCTATGCTATTCCAAGACTGGTGCGGGTCGTAGCGGCTGCGGTTCCGTAATCAGCTTGTTTTCCTCCACCACAGAGGAGGGCACGCGCGGTGCATAGGTTTGGTTGGTCGTTCCATATTGCGCCAGACTGTTTTCTTCCATTTTCAGCGCTGGTGAGACGATAATATCGATCTCGGCCCCATTTTCGAAGGGAAGGATCCGAACGGTCGCAAAGCGCGGGCCTTGAACATAAGTGATCGAGGTCCGCCGAGACCGAACGATGGCTGTTTCCCGCCATCCGTAATTTGGCATGTTCAGCCGCATATATTCGACGATCTGAACGGGTTGGAACCCTTCGGTCATCATCACGATCTGACCGGTCCATTTGTCATCATCGCCGACAATAACAGTATCGGACAGAATGACCTGCGCTTCTTTTGGAACCGGCAAGCCGGGGACCGTCAGGACATTGGGTGGCATCTCGGCGGGTGGTTGCGGCGCGCTTGGGTCGACACTGGCCGGCGCGACCGATCCCGCGCTGGCTGTCAGGCCGCGCGTGCCATACGGCGTGTTGACTCCGCTATTCAGGCAACCGCCCAGCAGTAACGCGGTCATCAGAACCACGCCCGTACGAGGGGAGGTCAAATATTTCTTCCAATCCGCCATGGCTTTAGCCCCTTCACGGCAAAATTTGATTGCGTAACGCGGCATAAAGTACCGATTCGCCACGATTGGAAAATGTTATTCAAGAATTAAGCCAATATTCGCAAATATTCAAAGATAGAGTGATGGAAAGTTAATCTTTCTTTGACCTAAAGACATTCGCGCGCACCAAAAGTGCCTGCGCATTTTTATATGTAGGCACCTCCAGCGCGTGACCATCCAGAAAGGCGCGGTCCTGTCCTTGCGCGCGGGCGGCATCGAAAGCGGCGACAACGCGTCCGGCAGTCTCAATCTCAGTCGCTGACGGAGTGAGTGCTGTATGGATGGCAGGTATATGGTTCGCGTCGACAGCGCTTTTCGCCTTATAGCCCAATGTTTTTGCGAAACTGATTTCGGCAGCAAGCCCATCAAGATCGCGCCAGGTATAGGGGCAGTCGATGGCGGCCACGCCGGCGGCAACACAATCGACCAGAAAGCGTTCTCGAACATGGCGCAGCGCCAATCCGCTGCGGTCTCGATCCGCCCCCAGATCGGCGGCCATGTCTTCAGAAGCGACCAGGCACGCCTCGACAGCGGGGTGGGCGGTTGCGATCTCATAGCTTTGGCGCAGGGCTGCTGCGGTTTCGATATTGGGAATCAGACGATAGACACTGGATATTTCTGCTTGCGCGTCGAAGTCTTCAATTGCCTTTGCGACCAGATGCACATCCTGCGGTCCACGGGTCTTAGGGAAGGCAATGCGACGGATGCCGGCGGAGAGCGCCGCCGCGAGATCTAAGGGGCCATCAGGATCGAAAATCGGGTTTATTCTAACGGCGACCTCGATCCCAGCGGCTCGAAACGCCTCGGTCAGTTCCGGAAGGCGCCTGCGTCCTTCCGGTCGACGTTCCGGTGGCGTGAAATCCTCAAACTCAAGAATCACGACATCCGGGCAGGCTTGTAGGGCCGCCGCTGCGGCCGCGTCGTCGATTGAGGATACAAAGAGCCAGGATCTGAGCGCCGGGGTATCCCGCATTGTCACATCCGGCTTGTTCTTATTTCTTGGAGATTTCGTTCAGTTGCTTCTGCATCTCAGCGAGTTGCTGCTGAAGTTGCCCGACCTTGTCGGTTTCGCCTGCGCTAGCGGCTGGTGTTCCACTCGACGCAGGGGCGGGACCATCTTGTTCCTCGCCGCCCGCAGCGAAAGGCGTGAACAGGCGCATGGTCCGTTCCATCATTGCCATGTTCTGCTTGCCGACCTCTTCCAAGCCACCGAAGGGAAAAACGCCGATAGAGCCACCCATCACTTCGCGCATCTTCTCTTGGTTTTCGGAAAAGGCGCGCATGGACATCTCAAGATACTGCGGCAACATCATTTGCGGCATGTTATCGCCATAGAATCCGATTAACTGACGCAGGAAGGCGATCGGCAGAAGATTACCGGTCCCCTTGGTTTCTTCTTCAACGATGATCTGGGTGAGCACGCCCCGGGTGATATCGTCCCCGGATTTGGCATCAAAGACAGTGAATTCGATGCCTTCTTTTACCATGGCGCACAGATCGTCGAGGGTCACATAGCTCGACGTCGCCGTATTATAGAGGCGCCGGTTCGCGTACTTCTTGATTGTAACCGTGCCGTCTGTGCCGGGACCGTTTTTTCGTTCGACCATATAGATGCTCCGAATAGCCGGTTTTCAGGGGAATATTCCGCACCTGCTCAATGAATACTGCACTGCAAAGCAGGGCGGTGCAATACCGCACAGAATGCGTCGGCGCATCGGTGAGGGTGCTGGCAGGTTAGACGCTTGGCCATTATACTGGACCAATGAGCACGCAGGATAAGTCTGGAAACACCGCAGCGAGCGGCGAGAGCGGAGCCGATGGGCCTCCTGAAGACCTCGCTGATCTCTCGCGTCGGTTTGTCGGTCTGTGGCAGGAACAAGTCGGCCTGATGGCTCAAGACCCGGCAACAGCGCAAGCAATGGCGCAGGCAACGGCGGCGATGAGCCAGATGTTCTCTAATCTCTGGGGCGGTGCTGCCGGGGGAATACCGTTCCCCATGCCGTCTCAGGGAATGCCGCCGGGTATGTCGCAGGGAATGCCCGAACAGCAGCAGGGGGGAAAGAGCGATGACGCGTCTGGGACCGAGGCCACTGCCCCTGCATCTGGCGAGCGCGACCGGCTTTTATCTGAGCTGTCTGAGCGCATCGAACGCCTGGAGCAACGGATCGTCGATCTGGAATCCGGTGCTGACGGGAAAGGCGGCAGCGCTGGAAAAAAGCCGCGCGCAAAGCGGAAATCCTGATCTCCCTGCATTCACAGGCGCCGTTGATGAAGAACTGCGTCGGCGGCTCAGCCAAATGTTGGATGGGGTTGAGGTCTATCGAGGCCACCCATATCGCCGCGACATACCCGACCCAGACATCCTATGGACAGAAGGCACGACGCGGGTTTTGGACTTCCGGCGCTTTCGAGACGGTAAAAAGCGCGGGGCGCCGATCTTTCTGATCCCGTCCCTGGTCAACCGTGCCTATATCCTGGATTTATCCGCGGAAACGAGCCTGTGCCGCTGGCTGGCCAGTGAGGGGTTTGATGTTTTCCTGGTCGACTGGGATGCGCCGGGGGAGCAAGAGATGGCGTTCACCCTGAGCGACTATATCGCGCGCTTGGACCGCGCGGCACGTGCCGTTAGTCAGTCGCTTGATGAACAAGCACTATTCTAT
>SPJL01000405.1_pt1 | contig 12207 bp, 9 predicted proteins | sample 3741751 | NCBI WGS metagenome assembly SPJL01 (sample SAMN10925998, study PRJNA522277) | cold seep metagenome | isolation source: Elba SIP-enriched marine methane seep metagenome, extraction at timepoint T3 | place: Italy: coast of Elba, Mediterranean Sea | reverse complement strand
GGAAGTGCAGAAATTGAATGGGGAGATCCGCACGATTGATGCGTCTTTACCCCGTGCGCGCGCTGCCCTGGCCGAGGTCCGGGAGAAGCTTGCCAATGCTGGCATAGCATTCAAGACGGAGGCGGCGGGGCAGTTAGGCGAGACGGAATTGGAAATCCGGCGGCATGAAAAACTCCTGGAGCGGGCGGTGAATGAAGTCGGGCGCTTGGCGATTGTCAGCCCCATTGCCGGTGTCGTGAAAACGCTGGCTCATAACACGGTCGGCGGCGTTATTCGCTCTGGCGAGCCGATCATGGAAATTGTTCCAAGCCAGGAACGCCTGGTCATCGAAGCGAAGATCGATCCTATCGATATCGGCCATATTCACCCCGATATGCCGGCAACGGTGAAGTTCACGACCTATGACTTTATTCGCTATGGCGCGTTGGAGGGTCGGATTGCGTCTATCGGTGCCGATATCGAAACCGACCCGCAGACTGGGGTGCAATTCTTTAAGGCGGTTGTTGAGACGGATGAGACGTTCCTCGATACCGGTGATGCGAAGTATGAAATTTTTCCGGGCATGCAGGCGACGGTTGATATTCATCTTGGCGATAAGACTGTCCTGGACTTTTTAATCCAACCAGTTCTTAAAATGCGTTTGGAAGCCTTTCGGGAACGGTGAGTGGCGATTATGCTCCCCCGCCTGATCCGGTGAGAGGTAAGAAACCCTTCAGTTTTGCTGGCGTAAAGCGTTGCCAGCGATCTTTGCGACAAGGAAGTACTAGAAACCATGCGTAACCTTCGTGTCGATGGCGACCGGCTCTGGGCGAGCCTGATGGAAATGGGTGAGATTGGAGAGACCGAGAAAGGGGGCTCTTGCCGCCTAGCACTGACCGATCTCGATAAGGAAGGCCGGGACCTGTTCGTGCGCTGGTGTGAGGAGGCGGGCTGTACCGTCACCTGGGATGACATGGGCAATATCTTCGCCCGTCGCCCTGGCCGGGATCCAAACCGGGCGCCCATTGCTTGCGGCAGCCATCTTGATACCCAGCCGAAGGGCGGCAAGTTCGACGGGGTGTATGGTGTGCTGGCGGGGCTGGAGGTCATTCGCTCTCTCAATGACATGGAGATTGAGACAGACGCCCCGATTGAGGTTTCCGTCTGGACGAATGAGGAGGGCGCGCGCTTTGCCCCATCGATGATTGGAAGCGGGGTGTTTCAGGGCACTTACAGCACTGAATACGCGCATGGGACGGCGGATCTTGATGGTCTGACGCTGGGCGATGAACTGGCGCGCATTGGCTATTTGGGGGAGGAGAAATGCGGCGATAGAACGTTCGGTGCATTCTTCGAAGCGCATATCGAACAAGGTCCGATCCTTGAGGCTGAAGGCAAGACCATCGGTGTGGTAACGGGCGGTCAGGGCTTGGGCTGGTATGACGTGACCGTGACGGGCCAGGACAGTCACGCAGGCACGACCCCAATGACCGTGCGCCGGGATGCGATGATGGCGGCAGCGCGGCTTTGTCTTTCGGTCGAAGCGATTGCGGTTAAATATGGCCCGCAAGGGGTCGCTACCGTCGGCCAGCTGGTTGTCAGCCCGAACTCCCGAAACACCGTGCCGGGAGAGGTGACCTTCACTGTTGATATGCGCCACCCCGATATTGAGATGCTGAAGGGCATGGATGCAGAGCTCCACGCTGCGGTCGATGCCGAGCGACTAAAAGAGATCGTGTCGGTTGAGATGGAGCGCGTTGCCTATGAGATGCCGATGATCTTTGACGAAGCCTGCGTGGATGCGGTTCGGGATGCAGCGGAATCTTGCGGGTATTCTCACCGCGATATTGCGTCGGGGGCTGGGCATGATGCCTGCTTCCTGTCGCATATCCTGCCGGTCGGGATGATCTTTGTGCCCTGCGCCGACGGGATCAGCCACAATGAGACCGAGGCGGCGACGCCGGAAGACCTTGCGGCAGGGTGCGAAGTCTTGTTGCGCGCCATGTTGAGCCGCGCTGTCGATGAGGCCTGAGTGTTCCCATGAAATATGCCGTTAAGAACCGCCCCCTTGGATTGCCGAAATTCTTCGCGGATGATCCCGCCTATATGGATGTGCCCGAAGTCTCCGCCGATGAGGGTTCGGTAGAAGAGAGCTTCTTTGCTGCCTTGCGGGCATTCTCCGCCGCCTTGGCTGGTATCGGCCGACCGCCTGGTACCTTGGCCGGCATGTCGATACTTGTGCCAAGCATAGAAGCCTTTCAGGCTGCCGATCAGATGGAACTGGACCTGCGTTATCGGGAGGTTCTGGCCGGGAACTTCTGTGAGACCGTCTTGGTGGAAGATGTCGAGCGGACGGGAGTTACGATCCGTTCGTATACGATGATGGCAACGCCGGATACGGAAACGACCGTCTATGGATCCTATACAACGCCTCAGTTAAACATTCAGTATTTGCCCCGAACAACTGTTCCGGAAACCCCGCAGATTCTTGCGTCCTGGCGTGAAACGGGATGCGCGTATCAGGAAAAAATGCGGTCGGTTGAATTGGTTTATGGGGAGAGTGCCCGGGAAAGGATCGATCTCTATCTACCTGAGAGCGGGTCGAATTGGCCACTTCACCTCTACATCCATGGGGGATACTGGCAGGCGTTGGATAAGCGAGACAATGGGCAGTTCTGTGACGCGTTGCGACGGGCAGTAATAGCCGTGGCTGTCGTGAACTATGACCTCTGTCCGGATGTGACCTTGAGCCGGATCGTCGAACAGGCCCGTGCGGCCGTTGGTGCCCTTTATCGTCAAACACCGTCTCATGGCTGTGATGTCGGGCGCTTCACCGTGTCCGGGCATTCCGCAGGCGGGCATCTGGCCGCTGTCGTGGCCGCGACGGATTGGCAAGGCGTCGATGAGGCTTTGCCGGCAGACCTGGTGAAGGGCGCCGTCTTGATTTCAGGTCTCTTTGAGCTTGAGCCGATAAAACGGACAGCCCTTAATCGCGTGCTTCGTTTGACTGATGCGGAGGTTGGGGGGCTCAGCCCCGTCGATTGGGCGCCGCGCTGTGACGGGCCGATGGTCGTCGTGGTCGGTGATAAGGAAAGCGATGAGTTCAAGCGCCAAAGCCATAATCTGGAAGCTGTATGGCGTGCTGCGGGTGCTGATCTGACCTATCTGGAGGCGGAGGGGTGCCATCATTTCACAGTGGTTGAGGCGCTGAACAATCCTGACAGCCCGGTCTTTCAGGAAACGCTGCGCATCGCCCGTTGTGAGGGGATGGGATGAGCACGGTTACGGCTGACTTCCTGATTGTCGGCGGCGGGATCGCCGGGGCGATGCTCGGCCATCGTCTTACCCGCGAGGGTGCCTCGGTTGTGATCCTGGAAATGGAGGATCGCCCAGGCTATCACAGCACGGGCAGATCTGCGGCGGCGCTGATCGAAAGCTATGGTCCTCCCGGCGTGCGCGCTCTGACAGCCGCCAGCGTTGATTTTTATGAAAACCCACCTGACGGGTTTACGGAAACACCTCTGATGCGCCCGCGCGGCATGCTCCTTTGCGCCACCGCAGCGGATACCGATGCGCTAAATGACGCGGTTGCGGAGCTGCCGACGTTGGAGCGCATCGATGAAGCGCAAGCCCTTCGTCTGCACAATGGGTTGAAGCCGGGTGTATTCGAAGGCGGCTTCGCCTATGAAGCGTCTGTGCGGGACATTGATGTCGAAGCGATCCACCAGGGCGCGCTGCGTAGTTTTCGCCGCCAGGGTGGCACGCTCCATGTGAATGCAGAGGTTACGTCCGCTGTGCGGGAAAGTGGCAACTGGCGACTTGAGACAAAGGCGGGCGGTTTTGAGGCCCCGGTTATTATCGATGCGGCTGGCGCCTGGGGTGATGTTCTCGCGCAACGCTGTGGCGTTACCCCAATCGGGCTTCAGCCAAAGCGGCGCAGTGTCGGTGTTGTCCAGGTTCAGGGCGGGCAGGCCCCTGTCGATCCGCATTGGCCAATGGCGCTTGGCGCATCGGAAACCTGGTTCTTTAAACCGGATGGAACGAATCTCTGGTGCTCTCCCGCCGATGCGACCCCAGTCGACCCCCATGATGCGTGGCCGGATGATATGGACATTGCCATGGGCATCGAAGGGATGTGCGACGCGACCGGATATGAGATTGAGAAGCTTGTCGGCAGTTGGGCGGGCTTGCGAACCTTTACCCCGGACGGAGAGCTCAGGATCGGCTTTGATACTGAAGTTGATGGGTTTTTCTGGTTGGTCGGACAGGGTGGATATGGCTTCCAGACCGCACCGGGCGCCACGGAGAAAGCCGCCTCCTTGCTACTGGTATGACCCACAAGGGATAGTGTGTATGCCGGGTTGACTAGGCAAGATGTGCCGCTTTTGCCCGGCAGATGATTCCGGCTAACACATTGAAAATATTGCCCATTGACGGTTGAGGTCATTCCGTGATTCAAAACATCCATTATGACTCTCGCAACCGAACTTCGCCGACGCTCGCGTCAAGTCGCGCTCCCAATCTTTGGCGCCATCGTCCTGCTGTATTTCGCCTATCATACGATTCAGGGCGACAGGGGGCTTTTGGCCTATATGCGTCTTGGAAATGAAGTTGAGCGCGCGCGTGATACGCTCGGCCGGTTACGGCATGACCGCAATCAGCTGGAATTGCGGGTCTCCCGCCTCAAAAGCGGCAGCATGGATCTGGATCTTCTGGAGGAACGCTCACGGCTCGTCCTCAACCGGGTTCGTGATGATGAGGTCGTTATTTTCCTGCCGACACAGCAGTAATCAAAGCCTGTATTTGACCTCTCCGCAGGGCGGCGTATAACCGCCCGCTCAGGTTCACTTTGCGGCAGACAATGGAAACTCAGGCAATGACGCTGGATAAGACCTATCAGCCCGACACGGTTGAAGGCGCGCACTACGCGCGATGGGAAGAAGCAGGCTATTTCAAATGTGGACGGCGGCCCGACGCTGATCCCTATACCATTGTCATTCCGCCGCCGAATGTCACCGGCAGCCTTCATATGGGCCATGCGCTCAATAACACGATCCAGGATATCCTCGTCCGTCATAAGCGCATGCAGGGCCGCGATGTTCTCTGGCAACCGGGCATGGATCACGCCGGTATTGCAACGCAGATGGTGGTTGAGCGGCAACTCGCCGCCGAAGGCAATGAATCGCGCCGTGAAATGGGGCGGGAAAAATTCATTGAGCGCGTATGGAAGTGGAAGGGTGAATCCGGCGGGGCGATTACCAACCAGTTACGGCGCCTCGGTGCGTCCTGTGACTGGAGCCGCGAGCGCTTCACGATGGATGACGGGCTTAGCAAGGCCGTCCTGAAGGTCTTCGTAGATCTTTACAATGATGATCTGATCTATCGTGACAAACGTTTGGTGAACTGGGACCCGGCCTTGGAGACAGCGATCTCTGACCTGGAAGTCCAGCAGATCGAAACCAAGAGCCATATGTGGTTTTTCCGCTACCCTGTGGAAGGAGAAGACGGCGTCTTCCTGACCGTTGGGACCACGCGGCCTGAAACCATGTTGGGCGATAGCGGCGTCGCGGTTCATCCGGATGACGAACGCTACAAGCATTTGGTCGGAAAGCACTGCATCTTGCCGCTGGTCGGGCGGCGCATCCCGATTGTGGCTGATGAGTATGCCGATCCGGAACAGGGCTCCGGCGCGGTGAAGATGACGCCGGCCCATGACTTCAACGATTTTGAAGTCGGCAAACGGCACGATCTTGAAATGATCAATATCCTGACGCCGAAAGCAGCGATCAATGACAATGCACCCGAGAAGTATCGCGGCATGGATCGCTTTGAAGCCCGTCGGGTAATTGTTGAAGATCTCGAGGCACTTGGCCTTGTTGAGAAGATTGAACCACTCGCCCACGCCATTCCCTATGGCGATCGCGGCGGTGTGCCGATCGAGCCCTATCTGACCGATCAGTGGTATGTAGACGCCAAGACCCTGGCCAAGCCCGCGATTGAGGCGGTTGAGGAAGGGCGCACCAAGTTCGTACCGGAAAACTGGACCAAGACGTATTTCGAATGGATGCGGAATATACAGCCCTGGTGTGTGTCCCGTCAGCTCTGGTGGGGACACCAGATCCCCGCATGGTATGGCCCGGATGGCCAGGTCTTCGTGGCATTGACCGAGGACGAAGCGCAGGCTGTGGCTGATGCGCATTATGGCGCTTCGACAGCTATTACGCGGGATGAGGATGTACTGGATACCTGGTTCTCGTCCGCCCTCTGGACCTTCTCGACCCTTGGGTGGCCGGAAGAGACGCCGGAACTGGAACGCTATCACCCGACCGATGTGTTGGTAACTGGCTTTGATATCATCTTCTTCTGGGTTGCGCGGATGATGATGTCGACCCTGCATTTTAAGAAGATCGAGCCGTTTCACACGGTCTATGTCCACGCCTTGGTCCGCGACGAGAAGGGCCAGAAGATGTCGAAGTCTAAGGGGAATGTTATCGACCCCCTGGCGCTGATCGACGAATATGGCGCGGATAGCCTGCGCTTTACGCTGACCGCTCTTGCGGCGGCCGGGCGTGACATCAAGCTGTCGACGGATCGGGTGGCGGGTTACCGCAACTTCATGACCAAGCTATGGAACGCCGCGCGGTTCTGCGAAATGAATGGCTGCGCCTATGATCCGGCCTTTGATCCAAAAGCCGCTGAAGCGACCCTCAATCGCTGGATTTTGGGAGAGTTTGGCAAGACCCGCGATGCGGTCGATACCGCGCTTGAGACCTATCGCTTTAACGAGGCTGCCGGGGCCATCTATCAGTTCGTCTGGGGCACCTTCTGCGATTGGTATCTGGAATTCGCGAAGCCGCTTTTCGCCAGTGAGGATGCAAAGGCGGCAGCGGAAACCCGCGCGACGGCTGCCTTAGTCCTGGAGCGTGTGTTGCGCCTGATGCATCCCATCGCACCATTTATCACGGCAGAGCTTTGGGACCACCTGAAGGGGGCGGAAGCCGCCGAAGCAGAGCCCCTGATGGAAGCGCAATGGCCTGAAGAGACTGCTGCCACCATGGTTGACGCCGGGGCAGAGGCTGAAATCGGTTGGGTTGTTCGGTTGATCTCCGAAGTGCGTTCGGTCAAGGCGGAGATGAATATCTCGCCGGGGACCAAGCTGCCTTTGGTAACGGTTGGTCTCGGAGCGCAGGCGCAGGAATGGATGGACCGGCATTGGCCGTTGATCCAATCCATCGCCCGGATCGATAGTGTTGAAACCGCTGATGTGCCGCCGGAAGGCTCGGTCCAGTTGGTGCTCGATGAAGCGACCTTGGCGCTGCCGCTGGCGGGTGTCATTGACCTGGCGGCGGAGCAAGCGCGGCTTGAGAAGGCGATTGCCAAGGCGGATCAGGAAATCGGCAAGATCGAAAAGAAACTCTCCAATGAGAATTTCGTCGCCAAGGCACCGGAAGCCGTCATTCAGGAAAACCGGGATCGCCTGAGCGAAGAGCAGGCGGCGCGGGCAAAGCTTTCCGAAGCACTGGAACGGGTGAAAGCGGTCGGGTAATCACCGACTGCCCACCGGCGCCGATACTCAGTGTTGCTCGGTCGTCTTTGCGCTTCCCAGACTGGGTGCTGACGCGGTCTCTGGGCTCGCTTGCAGTTCAGGTGCCAGCGGGACAGGAAGGGCGGTTGCGTGCTGTCCCTCTGTGCCGACCTCAGTTGCCTTCTCGAACAGACCACGTTCCATGAAATGTGGATTGGTGCGGGCGCTAGCGATGTCGTCACCGAAGCGGCAGCAGACATCTTCGCCTTCGAAGATGACTTCCCAATCGGCGCGAGGACGGGAGGTGATGCGCGCTGCAATGCCCTTGGCTGTTGCCTCCGGATCCCGGCTATCGTCGCGTAGGGAGTCGGGGAGCTGGATCAGGGCACAGAACTTGGTCCAGAACCGCTGCTCCAATGCGGCGACGGAAAGCCAATGGCCATCGGCGGATTGGTAAAGTCTGTAGCGGGGCGAGCCACCTGTCAGAATCTCCCGTCCCGGGACCGGGGAACGCCCATCCGCTTCAAGCGAGCCAAGGCCGAGAAACTGCCAGCAGAACAAGTTATCGGCCATGGCGATATCGAGCCTGCATCCCGTGCCGGTCGCTTCGGCCTGACGCAAGGCCAGAAGGATGTTGATCACGGCGGGCAGGCTGCCGCCGCCGATGTCAGCGATCAGGCCTGGTGGGATGACCGGCTTTCCCGCATCATCCGCGCCTTGAGCCAGCAAACCGGTTTCAGCGATGTAGTTGAGGTCGTGGCCTGCCATCTGTGCGAGGGGGCCGGTCTGGCCATAGCCGGTGATCGCGCAATAGACGAGGGCCGGATTGACGGCGCGCATCGCCTCGTACCCCAGGCCCAGCCGGTCCATCACACCGGGTCGGAACTGTTCGATGATGACATGGCTTTCTGCGGCCAGGGCTAAGGCGGTTTCTTTCCCTTCGGGTGACTTGAGGTCGAGAGAAAGGGACTGCTTCCCCCGGTTCAACAGCGCGAACCAGATTCCCTCGCCTGAAAGCTTGGGACCCATATGGCGCATCTCATCGCCGACACCGGGGCGTTCCAGCTTGATGACCTCCGCACCAGCCTCCGCAAGGATCAGGGACGCGAGGGGACCTGGCAAGAGCGTGGAAAAATCCAGCACCCGTACGCCTGCAAGCGGAGCTCGGGCTTTGTTCGCATTGTCTGTTTTAGCTTTAATCATATCACCGGTAAGTGTTCCAGCTTCCCCAAGGAAACTCAATTCCGTATTGCATGAACTTGCGGAGGCGGGCAGGCTTTCCTTATGACCAAGCCTGAACACAAGAATGATTTCGAAGCGCTCTATAACCTGCGCGATCCCGGCCCCTATTACCGTGGACTAGAGCCAGCAGACTACCGGATGCCCGGCGTTGTCTCAGGCCTGATCCGGGCGTGCGGGGAGAGGCTTAGGGCTGCCCGTCGGCAGGATGCGCGCCCGTTGCGGCTGTTGGACATTGGATGCGGTTTCGGCGCGGTTGGTACGCTGCTTAGGTATGACATCGGCATGCGTGATCTCTTTACCTATCATGGCGGACATTCTCAGGCAGATCGCGGCCCGTCGGCTTGGGAGGCCGATAAAGGGTTCCTGGCAGGCAAAAAGCGCGATGTTCCCCCGATGGAAATTGCCGGACTGGATATCGCCGATCGTGCCCTCGATTACGCAAAGTCAATTGGCGCAATCGATCAGGTATTTGCGGAGAACCTGGTCGCGAATGATCCCAGTCCCGCGTTGATTGATTGGTTGGCAACGACTGACATCGTGATGGAATGCGGGGCGCTGGCTATCCTGTATGAGCCGGGCTTTCGAAGAATGATCGAAGCGTCGGTACCGAATAGACCCTGGTTCCTGCTATGCCCGCGACCCGATGCGGATCGTACGCCTGTCGTCGAGACCCTCAATCGGCTTGGATATCAAGTCGAGGAGCTTTTGGCGCCGACCGATTACCGAAAATGTCTCTCCGCGCGCGAAGAGGCCGAGGTGATATCCGTCGCCGCAAAGCTGGGTCGGGAAGGGGCGGATGCCTATTCAGGTGGATATCTCCAGGTACCGATCCTGCTTTTCCGGCATCAAGACGACTGTGACGCATCGGTTTCTGATTTATTGCAGGGATGGCGTGACGAAGGTGCGAATAGCTAGCCGCAGATTTTCATCATAACGTAAACGCGGCCATCGCCAGTATTATTGGCCGATGATGACACCTTGTTCAGGCTGATTTAGCTGGCCTGATTGCGGCAGTAAGACCGAATTGCTGGAAGACGCCGACCCGTTGATTGTCGGCTGCTGAACGGGCGCCTGTTGGGTCGGTGCCCCAATCGTTCCGCGCATCAGGCCGCGCAATTCCTCGCCCATCTCAGTCTGTGTTTGGCTGATAAAGAACCAACTGCCGCCCGCCAGAAGACCAACGGTCACGCCGAAGACCAGAACCATTGTCGCCAGGATGGCCGTCGTGAGCTTTCTTTGACGACCCAGGTTATTCACGTCTGAGACAACACGGTCGAGTTTGCCATCCAGTTTCGAATGGCCGGAATTGGTTTCGGACTGGAGGCGGATAAGGGCAGCGGAAAGATCCGCGCGCAGAGCGCTATGCGCTTGCTGCACAGACTTTGATTCAGCCGCAACAATACGCAGGGCAGCACGAACTTGCGCCTCCACTGCGGACAAATGCGCCCGTAATTCTTCCCGCGACAGGTCAGTCATCGGTTCGGCTGTGTCCCTTCCAGCCCAATTTGCACCGCCGGCATTTCCGGCATGAAACGTCCTCCAATAGAACAGCGCCGCCGCATAGCCTCAATGCCATTGCTGCGGCGACTATTGTTCCAAAACAGCCGTATCTTGCTTCCCCATGCGAGATACGACTGAAACGCCCATAAACCTATATAGACACTAAACTTTATACACCCAACTGTGAAAAAAGGCTATTCCATCACAACATATGCCTTTTTTGATGGAAATGTGTGCGTCGCCACATAACTTAAATCCACCAAAGAAAATCTGAGCTTTCCCACGTTACTTATTGAAATTTAGTAATAAAAATAATTCCTCGTGATGCCGCATCTGTATAAGTCATCCTGAGCCGTTTTTTGGCGGCAAGGACGAAACGGGTACGTAGCTGATCTCTCGAAGCATTTTCTTGCGAATCGCCTGTCGGTAACCGGCATAGTCATTCGCAATCTCGATAAAGGCGCGCGGCCCCCCGATGACCTTATTCTTGAAATAATAGTCCAGTGTTCGATCCTCATGAAGGATGACGAGGCCATTGATCGTTATTCCGCGTGCCAGGACTCTTTCTCGCATTGGACCAATATCAGGTCCGTTGTTTGACCGGCCATCGCCACTGATATCGATGATCTTGCGAAAGGATGTGTAGGGGGCTTGCGCCATGGCATCTGCGCCAAAGGCGATGGCGGCGGAAATCGAGGTGCCGCCGTCTCTGGTCAGGCGCGGTGTCACAGAGATTTGGGCGGCGAGCAGTGCTGCGGCGTCGGGGCCATCGACTTTCGTCCAGGGCACGGCAATGACTTGTGATAGCGAACTGGACCACTGCATGACCGCAATTGCCATGGCGCCAAGCGGGCCATGGGCGACGGCCTTTTGTATTTCGGGATCAAGCAGCGCTGTCGCAATACCCTTGCGTTGAAGGTCATACTCCCCGGCATCGACGCTGTAAGAGCAATCGATGGCCAACATGAGCATCAGATCGACCTCCTCAGCCGCCTGAACGGGTCTTGCCACACCCATGACCGCCACACCCATGCCTGCTGCACCCATGGCCGTTGCACCCGCGATCAGGCTACGTCTGGATATTGTCGCCAAATCTCTTACCTATAGTCTCAGCCGAAAACGGTTCTTGAGCGGTTGTTTATCCTGTGTTGTGTAACATTGCGCCGGGAAATGAGTTTCGAAAAGCCCTGCCATGCGTGAAATAGCGGAGATGTGAAGGGGAATGCGGTTGTTGATGTCGGCAGCATTGGTGCTGGTTCTTGGCTATCTGGCTATGGTGGGCGCGCTCTATTTCCTCCAACGCAAGCTTATGTACCACCCGGATTTTACGCGCCCGATGCCGGCGGAGCTGGGGTTGGAGGGTGTTGCGCCGGTGACCTACGAAAGTGGGGACGGGCTCGATCTATTCGCCTGGTGGTTGCCGCCCGGGAGTCCAGGAGCACCGGTGATCCTCTATTTTCATGGCAATGCGGGGACCCTAGCGGACCGCGAGGATAAGGTCAGACACTTCAAGGCTATGGGGTGGGGCGCTTTGATGACGACCTATCGCTATAACGCTGGCGTTGGCGGTGACCCAACGGAAGACGCCCTGTTAGCCGACGCCGGTCGCGCGGTATCCTGGTTGGAAGCGCAAGGTATCCCCAAAAGCCGCGTCGTTCTTTTCGGGGAAAGCTTGGGTTCTGGGATTGCGATATCCCTTGCTGCAGACGGTGTTGGTGCCGCTGTTGTGGTGGAAGGCGGCTACGATGCGGTGATGGCTGTCGCTCAGCGGAAATACTGGTTTGCTCCGGTATCCTGGTTGATGAAGGACAAGTTTGATTCTCGCCCTAAGGCGCGGAAGTCGAACAAGCCAATTCTTATCGTTCACGGGGAGCAGGATCCGATTATCCCGCTCTCTCATGCACGGGCTCTCTACGCCGCATCAAATGAGCCGAAAGAATTACTCGTCTTGCCGGGCAGGG
>SPJL01019185.1_pt1 | contig 12267 bp, 5 predicted proteins | sample 3741751 | NCBI WGS metagenome assembly SPJL01 (sample SAMN10925998, study PRJNA522277) | cold seep metagenome | isolation source: Elba SIP-enriched marine methane seep metagenome, extraction at timepoint T3 | place: Italy: coast of Elba, Mediterranean Sea | reverse complement strand
CAAAACTGCTTAGATGCTAGCAATTGGGATAACTTGGCAGATAACCTGAAACAGGGCATGGATTTAAGTATTCAAACATCACAAGCCTGGCCTGATGCGATACGAGGCCTATTAAAAAACTGGGAAGCAAAACAGATTGGCTTAAGCACTGCACAAAAGTCACAGGCACTGGATAAGGTACTCAAAAACTTTGGCCAGGATGCATTGCTTGCAGAGAAGCTGCAAAACCTAACTAAGCACTGGGAAACCTACAAAAACGCCGACTCAACTAAAATTGAGGTGCTTGAAACAAAAGATGCAGAAATTAGCACGACGGATTTGCCACTAGTTGATACTGAACCAGTAACAACACAGGTTGCAGTCGAAGGTTCTGCTGAATCGTCTGATAATGGTGTCTTTAATCGTACGCCAGATCCGTTTCAGCAAAACTTTAATGAATTAAAAGAAGTGTTGTGCCAATCTATACAATATGGATTTATTCCCAGACTTGATGGCTATCCTGAATTACAGGAAGAGGCCCAATCAATTTATCAATTAGCGCAAACTGCTAAAAAACTTGAGCAATGGCAAGAAATGCTAAAAGACTTTCGTGCATTGATTGTCAAAGTGGAGTTAATCAATGCAAATGAGTCAGGGGTCAAAAATGATCTTTTACGCATGCTAAAAATGCTGATTGATAATGTTGGCGAGCTGGTCGACGAAGATGCTTGGTTGCGAGGACAGGTTGCAACGATACAAACGATTATTGCCAGCCCTTTAGACCGTGCGACATTAATCAATGCAGAGCAAAGTCTGAAAGAGGTGATTTATAAGCAAGGGTTGTTGAAGAACAGTCTGACTGAAGCCAGAGAAACCTTTAAAAAAATGGTGTCGACGTTTATCGAGCGCCTGAGTAAGATGACTGACAGTACCGATGATTATGCCAATACAATTGGTGAGGTGACGACAAAGCTAGCGCAAACAGATGATCTGGTAGAAATTAATCAGGCCGTAGAACATTTGATGCGTGCCTCAAATGTGATGCAGACGGACTTAACTCGATCACGTGATGAGCTGTTGTCACAAACTACTGCAGTAGATGAAGCGCAAGCTAAAATTAAACTGTTGGAGTCTGAACTCAGCAGCTTAAGTGAGCAAGTGAGAGTAGATCAGCTAACTGGTGTGTTAAATCGTCGTGGTATGGACGAAGCGTTTGAGCAAGAAATTGCGCGTGCAGACCGTAGCGGGGATCCTCTCTCAGTCGCTTTATTAGACATCGATAATTTTAAACAACTGAATGATAATTATGGACACGATGTTGGAGACGATGCCCTTAAGCACCTGGCCGGTGTCATTAAGGGCGCAGTCAGGCCGACAGATGTGGTGACACGGTTTGGCGGTGAGGAGTTTGTCATCTTATTGCCTTCTACGCAACTGGATGAGGGGTCTACTTTTTTACTGCGTGTTCAGCGTGCTTTAACCAAAGCCTTTTTTATGGCTAACCAATCACAAGTAGTGATTACCTTTAGTGCTGGATTGGCTTTGTATCGACAAGGCGAAGAGGCTGCAGATTTATTGCATCGTGCGGACCAGGCTATGTATCTTGCTAAGCGCACCGGTAAGAATAAAGCAATGACTGAGCAGGATTTGATGGTTCAATCAAAGGCTGACCTTAACAGCTAAGCGATGGCGAAAACACTTAAAAAGTCGGCTTTATTCCAGACTCTGCTAGAGGGAGTCTATGACGATGTCTATATTCTGGATGCAGAAGCACTGACTTTGCTAGCTGCTAGTGAGTCAGTCTATAAAACCACAGGCATGGATCTGAAGGCCTTGAAGGGCACTTCAATAGAGGGTTTATTGCACATCAGTCGTTCATTTTTAATGCATCACTTGCAGATTGGTGCGGCTGAGAACAAAAAAGGGCGTAAAACGCAACCTGAGGTTATTTATGTCGATCAGTCACAGTTCAAAATTTTACATGTGCAAAGCGGCGATGATACTTATGTTGTGATCATACGTAATGATGCGGCTTCTAAAGAGGCGATTGCATTGGTTTTACAAGAGAGTGAACTGCGTTATCAATCGATGATCAGTAACGCACCAGGGATGTTTTGTCAGTTTCGCCTAGATAAACGCAGCCGCTTGCAGTTTGATTATGTCAGCGCTGGCAGTGAAGAGTTACTTGGTTTGAGTGCTAATGCGCTCAAAACTGATCCGCAGAAGCTCTATGAAATGATTGAGTCAAAAGATCGAACAGTGCTGCGTAACCAGTTAAAGCAATCGCACAAGGAACTAAAACCGCTTAACTGGAGTGGGCGTGTATGGATTGATGCCTGGAAAGACACAAAATGGGTGAACTTGCGATCCACACCAAAAACATTAGATAGCGGTGACATTCAGTGGGATGGGTTTTTGACGAACATCTCTAAAACCATGCAAGAGAAATTTGATCTTGAGGCTTCTCGTCAGCGCTTGTCCGAGCTGACCGCTCATATTAATCATATTCGAGAGGACGAGCGCCACCGCATCGCTTGTGAAATACATGATGACCTGGGCGGCAATATGACTGCTATCAAACTAGGCCTATCAGCAATCAGGCAGTCAGTAGAGGCAAATAATGGTTTGCCAGAAACAAAAATTAATCATGTGGAAACCATTGTAGATGGCACCTATGAAGCCATTCATCGTATCTGTAGTGACTTGCGCCCCAATATTATTGAACTTGGTATTGTTGAAGCCTTGAGCTGGCAGGCGAATGAGTTTGAGAAACAAACCAATATTCCCTGCAAATTTTTGAGTAATACACAAGAGGTTGATGCGCCACGCTCACATGCCATGGCGTTGTTTCGCATTTGCCAAGAAGCGATGAACAATATTGCTAAATATGCAGAAGCAACACAAGTATTTGTGAATCTTGAAACCTCGGATAATCACCTTAAAATGTTGATACTAGACAATGGAGTAGGCATCAAACCCGTCGATAAAATCAAAGAAAATTCTTTTGGTTTGCGTGGTATGCAAGAGCGCGCTAGTGCGCTAAATGGTCAATTTAAAATCTCACGATTACGCGGTGACAAAAAAGGCACTAAAGTGTCTGTCAGTCTCCCGAGGGTTGAAATTGAATAACTCAATAGTACTAACTGGTACTAAATTTGCAGTGGTTAACTCAACTAACATTTAATTTCAATGGTTTGACCCATTTTTAGTACTTCAAAAAATACAATTCAGGCTTTTAAATAAATAATCCTCAAAGCGTTACTGAAAAGTATTAACTGTTTACTTTAAGTGTGTTAGTCTGTCAAAACTGTTGGATAAAACAAAAAAGTGTTGAGATTTAAACAGGCTTGTCTGCAAATGTAAGACAAGGGCACAATAATCATAACAACGGATGTCACTTAAATAATTAAGTTCTTACTATGTCTGATAATCAAATTAAAGTAATTATTACTGATGATCATGCGATCCTAAGAGCGGGCTTGAAGCAGATTCTTGCCGATACAGATAATATGGCGGTGGTTGCTGAGGCACAAAATGCCTCGGAAGCGATTAAGCTAGGGCGTGATAGTGACGCAGACGTGATGTTGCTGGATATTGGCTTGCCAGATCGCAGCGGCATTGAGGCCTTGAAATACATCAAAAAAGACAACAAGCGCATTGCGGTCTTGATGCTATCAATGTATCGAGAAGAACAATATGCAGTGCGCGCATTAAAATCAGGCGCAGCTGGGTACTTATCCAAAGAGCGTGCTTCATCCGAACTGGTGAATGCTATTGAAACCGTTGCCAAAGGTAAAAAATACATTACGCCAGAAGTTGCTGAAGTCTTAGCTAATCAGGTTGGAGACACCAGTGAAGCCATGCCGCATGAGTCTTTATCTGACCGAGAATTCCAAACTTTAATTCTAATTTCCTCAGGTTACTCTGTTAGTGATATCGCGGCTAAGCTATCACTCTCAGTCAAAACCATCAGCCAATACCGTGCACGTTTATTAGAAAAAATGCAGCTCAAGCATAATGCTGAATTAACAAGGTACGCGATTAAAAATAACCTTGTTGAGTAGACTTTTCTGATTTGAATTTCTGAATTAAATCCGCTTTTATCTCCTTATAGACTGATCTAATTGTTGCATCATTATCGATAATGGTGACAGGTTCGTTGCATTGCAGCGATTTCATTCACAATTGAGCCAGTCATTCATGCACGCCAAAGACACTAATACAGCCCATCGCGACTCCCAGCCAAGTTTACTTGACCCGAAGTTAAAGCGTTTATTTCCTAAGCCTAATACCGATCAGGCAGATGTAAATAAAGTACAGTCTCAACTGGTTCAATTGTTTCAGAATAATGATTTTAAAGCGTGTAAAGCGCTTGGGATTAAACTCACTCAGCAATATCCTGACCATGGTGTTTTTTGGAAAATACTCGGTGCAGTTCAACAAAATCTTAAAGAAAACGAAGCAGCGATTACAGCACTTAACGAGGCCAAATGTTTACTCCCAAATGACGCTGATAATTTATATAACCTCGGTAATGCATATTTTGACCTTGAGCTGTTAGATGAAGCCCTAGATGCTTACAACACTGCTATTACGCTATCACCAGCTTTTGATAAAGCTTACTTTAATTTAGGTAGTGTTTATGAAGAAAAAGAGGCTCTTGAAGATGCCGAAGTCGCCTATCGAAAAGCTATCGAGATTAATCCAAATGAAGTACAGCCATATCTAAAACTAGCGTCAATACTTGATAAGCAAGATAAAGTAGATGAAGCGATTAGCTTATTGAGTACAATCACAAATGCAAATCATGAGTCTGAGGACCTCTACTTGAGTCTGGCGATTGAGCTTGGCAAGAATAATAAGGTTGATGAAGCTAGCAAGCCTATGAAAAAGCCATCGAACTGGCACCTGAGAATATTAATTTATACAACAATTATGGTTTATACCTACACCAGTTAACCGAGCGACAGCTGGCTGAGCAATACTTTTTACTTGGCATTAGGCGCGCTGATGCGAATGCAGAAATTCTTTGCTCACTCGGGATGCTTTACTTTGACATAGAACGTTTTGCACAAGCAGAACACTGTTTTAAGCAAGCGGTCGTAACTTTTCCAGACAGTTGTATTGCCTATGTCAATTTAGCTTTGTACTTGTTCAATACAGGTAAGGTGTTCGACTCTGTGAGCTATGGACTCAAGGCGCTGGAAATTGAACCAGATAACCTTGCTGCACTCAATAATCTTGGACTTGCCTACCAGGCATGTGGAAAATTCGAAGAGTCAGTTGAACAGTTTAAAAAGACTATCGAAGTTAACCCCCAAAATCTTGCCGCACTGAGCAATATTTCTTTACCATTAAAACGCTTAGGCTTGCTGTCAGAGGCAGAAGACTATATCAAGCAAGGTTTGGATATAAATCCAGATTCACATGACTTATTAGTTAACCTTGCATCTATCTACCAAGGGCAAGGTAAAATTGTTGAGGCCTCAGAGGTTAACAAACGTGCGATAGAAGTTGCGCCAGAAAAACTGATGCCGTATCACAATCTTTTGTTCGATATGTGTTATTCCAATGCGTTTAGCCGCGATACCATCATGCAGCAGTTGAAAGCCTATGGACAGATGGCATCGAAAGTAGCGAGCTTGGAGTTTGACTGCTGGCGGAACAAGCCATCAGGAGAAAAGCTGAGATTGGGCTTTGTTTCTGCAGATTTTATCTTGCACCCTGTGACAAGCTTTTTGACGACTGTGTTGGAAAACTTTGATCAGGATCAGTTTGATCTATATGCATACTCTAACAATGCCAAAGAGGATTTGATTACGCAAAAAATCAAACCTTATTTTAAAGCGTGGTCTTTGATCGTAGGTATTTCTGACGAAAGTGCAGCACGGCAAATTCATGCCGATGGCATTGATATTTTAATCGACTTATCAGGACATACTGGTGGCACAAGATTACCGATGTTTGCATATAAACCTGCACCAGTACAGGTGACATGGTTGGGCTATTGGGCGAGCACTGGTATCGAGCAAATGGATTATATTTTGTTGGATGAAGTCAGTGCTCCTGAAAGCATCCAGGATCAATTTACAGAAACAGTGAAATACTTACCAGTCTCACGTTTTTGCTATTCGCCCCCCGAAGAGAAAATTGATGTCGGTACGCTACCAGCTTTGCTTCAGGATCGCGTAACACTTGGTTGCTATCATAACTATTCTAAAGTTTCAGATGAAGTGATTGCCTTGTGGTGTGACTTTATGTCTCAACAAGACAATTTACATATTCGATGGATTACTTCGGCATTTAAAGACAGCAAAATTATTGAAGAGATTCAACAGCGCTTTGCACAGCACGGTATCGATCAAAGTCGTTTAAGCTTGTTAGCCAGTTTGCCTAGAGAAGAATATTTGGCGTCGTTCAATGAGCTGGATTTTATGATTGATGCGTTTCCGTTTACATCCTGCACCACAGCAAGTGATGGTTTGTGGATGGGCGTGCCAACCTTGGCGATGGCAGGGGATTCTTTGGTTGCAAGGCAAAGTACAAGTCTGATGCATGCAGTGGGTTTGCCTGAATGGGTGGCTGACGATAACGTATCTTATACTGAAAAAATACTAGCTTTTGCCAATGATTTGCCAAGATTAGCAGGGATTAGAGCGTCATTGAGAGCGCGTATTCAATCCTCGGCGTTCGGTGATGCCACTTTGTTCACAAGCAACCTCGAGACGGCCTTAAAAGAAATCTGGCACACACATGCGCGTGAGAATGTAGTCGTGCCAAATGATGCATTGTTTAAACACGTCAATTCAGATGAATTGGCTGCATATGTGTTTGTGTGCGCATCACAAAAATCAGAAGCAGACTATTGGGCGCAAACCGCGACAGGGTTGTCATTAAAGAAACTTGAAAAACAAGGCATAGCCTACAGTTATCATATTGCTTTTGATAACACGTTAGGATTGCCTGAAATTTACAATCAAGTGATTGATGCCGCACCAGATGATGCAACCCTGATCTTTATTCATGATGATGTATGGGTAGACCAATTGATTTTGTTGGATGATGTGGCAGCTGGCCTTGAGCAGTTCGACATGATAGGTGTTGCAGGTAATGTTCGCCGCGCACCTAAACAGGCAAACTGGCTATATCTCACACCTAATCAAGCGGATGATGAGCAAAATTTAAGTGGCCAGGTCGCTTGCGGTGAAGTGCCTTTTGGCTTAATTAACTATTACGGGCCAATAGGCCTACAATGCGAAACACTAGATGGCGTATTGTTTGCTGTAAAGGCAGGTAAACTAAAACTAAACCAAGTGCGGTTTGATACAAGATTTAAGTTCCATTATTACGACATGGATTTTTGTCGTTCAGCACGTGAAGCCGGGTTAACATTAGGCACCTGGGCGCTGCAAATTACACACCAAAGCAAAGGTGGATATGACACTAAATGGTATCACGCCTACAAAGACTACCTCGCAAAATGGGAACCTGAAGCCACGCCCGATCCCTTTGATAATGTCAACGAAGCACTTAGCGATTCTATTAGAGAGGTGCTAGCCATTGCAGATGAGCTGCAAAGTAATCAGGACTATGCAGGCGCAGCAGGGTTATACAGAGAAGTCTTAGCGATTGATGATCAGTATACTGAAGCTAGGTATCAATATGCACGTATGCTAATGCTGACAAAAGCTTTCGATGAGTCAATTTTACAGTTTGGGTCACTATTGCAATCTGAACCAAAATCGGAAGTGTTTTGGGAAGCCTATATTTCAACCTTGATAGAGGCAAAAAAAATAGATATTGCAGCAGCAGCAGTTGCGCATGCAAAAAGCATGCACATGCGTTCTGACTTCGTCAACACATTAACCTCTAAACTTAATGCAGTTACAAATGTTTATACAAGTGATATCAATGCACTTGCAGCGGCATTGTCAACATCTAAGCAAAACGAATAATAAGCATTTTTTTTAGCTGAGGCAGTTTAGTTGGCTTTGGCTGAACTGCTTCATATTTAAGGATGTAATCTACGGTTTAATTAGTCGTACTATCCCGCATGATTTAGGCTAAATTTTAATTTAGCGTAGTCATGAAACATGCAATCAAATAACGACGACCCAATCCAGCAAAAAGTTAAACAAATCATTCAAGAAGCACAGCAGGCGATCGCAGCAGGTGATCAGCAAACTGCTGTGGTTTTGTTAGATCAAGTGTTAAGTCAGCATCCTGATCACCCAGATGCAAACTACCAGTCAGCGTTACTAGACTTGCAAGTCAAGGGCAGTGAAGCCGCCTTGAAAAAGTTTGAAAGGGCTGTGACCAACAAGCCGCAGTCTGAGTCACACTGGATTGGTTATATCGAAACATTGATTGAAACGGCCTCACTAGAAATCGTATTAGAAGCGCTGGAGCTTGGGCAGCAATACGCTTTAACCGCTAACCGCGCACAAGACCTTGCTGCCAAGTTTTTAGCCAAATCACCTGATGGTAAACAGCCTTCAAACCTTGAACAGACAACACCAGTTGATCATGCCAACGCTAGAGATATCGTGAGTGGCTATCAATACCACCAGGCAGAAAATTATTATTACCCGCAAAGCCAGTCTGAGTTTGCCTATAAGGACGTAGGTAATACCCAAAACAAGCTTTTTAACTTGTTGTCACGCACGCAGGATCGTTCTGTATTTTCTCCAGAGTTATTAGGGCAGGGTAGTGATTGGCCAATGTTCTATCACCTGACCCCAATGCGCGCAAATTTGTTAAGACCCTTTATTACGCAGCTGGCTAGCGGCAAAACATTAGAGCTAGGTGCTGGCTGTGGCGCGGTAACACGCTTTATCGGTGAGCTCGGTGGTGATGTCGTTGCGCTTGAGGGTAGCCGTGATCGTGCGCGAGTGATTGGCAAGCGGTGTGAAGACTTGCCCAATGTGACCGTGATTGCAGATTTGATTCAGCACTTGAACACGGATGAAAAGTTTGATGTCGTCACACTCATCGGTGTGTTGGAGTATTCACAAGTATTTGTGGATGAACCAGATCCTGTGCAGTTCATCCTTAATAAAGCAAAATCCTTCTTAAAAGAAGATGGCATTTTAATCGTCGCGATCGAAAACCAGCTGGGTTTAAAATATTTTGCTGGTGCAGCCGAGGACCATCTTGGCCAAGCAATGTTTGGGATTAATGACTCCTATACTGACAAAACGGCCATTACCTTTGGTCGTAAAGCATTAACAAAACAGATCAAACAAGCTGGTTTTAAAGAGGTTGAGCTGTATGTACCTTTACCAGACTATAAAACCCCTGTTTCTATAGTTTATCCATTAGGGTTTTCAGATGAGGCAGAAGAGGCAGGCTTTAATGTTGGTACACTGCTCGCAGGGTCTAATGTCTTTGATAAACAAAAACCAACAGTGCCAACCATGTCGCTTGAAAACGCCTGGCAGGTCGTGGGGCGCAATGGGCTTGGTCAGGACTTGGCCAATTCGTTTTTATTTGTTGCCAGGCAAGAATCTAAGCCATTCACTGGCATACACAAACCAGTCCTAGCGGCACACTATGGCGCTGAACGTCCTAAACAGTTTGCGAAAGAAACTGAGATTGTATTGCAACCCAATGGGGTTAAAGCGTTGACGCGAATGGTAGGTGATACACAAAGCCTGCTTGAGCACCACGACTGGGAGCAAACGGACTATCATGAAGGCACGCTTTGGTATGACGAGCTGCTAAAATTAATGAATCGTCCTGGCTGGGACTATTCAGCACTGTCCAATTGGGCGGTAGAGTGGGTTACTGCTTTGCGAAACATTGCACCAGCTAAACCCGAAAATACGATTCCAGAGTTGCAGCACTTTAAAACGCTGTTGCCTGCAAACTATATCGATGCGACGCCAACAAACTATATCGTGAATACTGAAGGGCAAGGACAGTTTTTTGATCTAGAGTGGAATTTTTCTATCGCCTTGCCAATAGAATTTGTGGTATTCCGAGGCTTATACTTAACCCTGCATCGCGTAACAAGCTGTGCCAAACCGGCAAGCGATGTGCCAGTATTATTGATGGACATCACCAAGCAGGTGATGCAAGAACAAGGGTTTGTGCTGTCTCAGTATGATTGGGATCTATTTATCGAACTATTTAATACATTCCAAAATAAAACGCAGGGTGTCAATGGTCAACAGTTGAACGGGATAACCCAGTCGATGGACGTTGCTTCTTTACCTGTGCGTCAGTTATTTTCCTAGATTTCTTAATCAAAACAGATGCCTGTTTGCATTTTAAATTATAAATTAGATGTAAATAACTGTTTTTTCATCAGCATTAAAATCACTCACTAACCAACATAATGAACCATGTAGACAAGTTTCAGGGTTCATTATGTCAATGCAAGCATTAGATAACCTTAGTCAGGCTTCCGAAACCAAGAAGCAGGGCGTTAGTATAGATGAGTTAATTGCTCAAGCAGAAACCTGCTTGAGTCAACATCAGTTTGAAGAAGCCAAAGCACTTTATTCCCAAGTGCTTGAAAGCGAGTCTCACCGTGCTATTGCTAATTATGGCTTAGGCATGATCGAGGCGAACAGCGCCACCGTACTAGATGGACTGCCTTACTTTGAATCAGCTATCAAAACGGATCCAAATGCTGAGCAATATTGGGTCAGTTATATCGATGCCTTAATGCTCAGTAATCAATTAGAAAAGGCAGAACAAGCTGTTCAATTGGGTCACCAGTATGGTCTTTCAGATGGTTTTGCTAAGCAGTTGAAAGATGAGATTTCTCAACAAAAGCATGAATTGAAGCATACGAATCTAGGTGGTCAAAACAACATTCAAAGTGAGCCACAGGAAAAAAATACGCTGTATGTGTTAATACCTGCATATAAGCACCAGTTTTTAATTCCCCTAGTCATGGGATTAAGAGCACAAACTTATCAAAACTTTAAAGTTGTTATCTCAGATGATAGCCCTGATAACGAAATTACCAAGATACTAAGTGCATCTAACTTTTCGGATACATTAAACAGCTTAAATATAGAAATCATAGAAGGCCCTAAACAAGGGCCAATGACGAACATTGTACATTTAATCAAGCATATTCAAGGTGCATCTGGTCTGGCGCACTTCCTATTGGATGATGATTTAATCTATCCATCTTTTTATGAGGAACATATTAAAGTCCATGCTAAAGGTAATGTTGGTGTATCGATTAGTTATCGATGGTTTGTCAATGAAGCAGGTCAGCCATTAGCGATAGCAAATACGCCTGCGTTTGTGAAAAACAATCAAAACCAGGTGCAGTCTTTAGAGACTAATGAGCTATTTCATTCTGTCGTTCCGAACTGTGATAATTGGTTAGGTGAGTTTTCAAATGCAGTATTTGCAATTGATCAATTACACAAGTTTCAACGTTCTTGCTTAAGTAATAATGCATATTATGGGCTTGGAGATGTTGGTTTTTATTTAGAGATCGCGCTGTCAAAAGAAGTGATGTTGATTAAAAATCATTTAAGCGGTTTTAGAGCACACGCTCAGCAAAATAGCTTGAATATTATGTCAAAAACATTCAAATCTGGTTTGTTAGGCTGGATCGCGATTGCGATCGATGCATATCAGTTAGGTAAGATTTCTATCGACCAACTAAATCAAACACGTCACTATACATTCCAAACTATTTCCATGTCTTACCGTGATGTCGAAGACATGAAAGTATTCATTTCACTGCTAGAGCCTACTGTCACAGTAGCTAACTATCAGTTATTTCAAAGTCAGTTTGGCAAATCCTGGAACACCTTTCTTGAAGATTGTAATGATTGGGTGAGTGCTCAACATATCAATCAAGCGTCAGCATTAGCGATGAGTGCTTGTTGAGTTGCGAGTTAGAGAATGAATGCAGTTTTAAGTCACACAGAAACTGATGATCAGTCTGTTAATCAAGTGTATATGAGTCAACATGCACAAAAGTTGAAGCTAGGGGACAAACATCATATTGCGGTAAATGGGTTTGTGCCTTGCGATGAGCCAAGCTTATTTAATCACACTGATTTTTTTACATTGCATTCTGGACCGAAGGATCTTTATCTTCAATTACTGAATGTCAGAGACAAGGTTTTAGCAACGCTCTGTTTTTATGCGCACGACGATGATAGTTATATCAGTCCCAAAAGAGGTACTTATGGTGGGCTGTCATTGCATGAAGCAGTCGAAATGCCAGTCTTGGAGGCATTTGTTGCAGCAGTCATTAAAATAATAAGTGACCAGCGAGCGAAGTCTCTGACTTTAAAAATGCCTCCTTTT
>SPJL01027988.1_pt1 | contig 12269 bp, 8 predicted proteins | sample 3741751 | NCBI WGS metagenome assembly SPJL01 (sample SAMN10925998, study PRJNA522277) | cold seep metagenome | isolation source: Elba SIP-enriched marine methane seep metagenome, extraction at timepoint T3 | place: Italy: coast of Elba, Mediterranean Sea | reverse complement strand
GTCTCGATTATCCGGGTGTCGGTCCTGAGCATGGGTATTGGAAGGACATCGGACGCGTCGAGTACACCTCCATCGATGACGAAGAAGCACTTGAAGGGTTCCTCTGGTGCGCTCGGGATGAGGGCATCATCCCTGCACTTGAATCATCACACGCCGTCGCCAAAGCGGTGCAGATCGCATCGATGATGCCGAAGGATCAGCACCTGGTGATCAATCTCTCAGGACGCGGCGATAAAGACGTTGCGGAAGTGGCACGTCTCTTAGGGGATCGGCTGTAAACCACTTGAAATGTCAGTTACGAGTTGGGCGTGCAAAGAGGAGCCGTATAGGCATCAAGAAAATCGCGAACTTCCGCAGCGTTGACCTGACGGTCCCTACCACCGTGTGAACGCGGAGCTTGATACGCAAACGGCGAAGCGATGGATCGTCAGGCTCAACCCGCGATGCCTGTCGCACCCAGTATCTCGCACGGATCCATTGTTGCTGATGCAGGTACGCGAGTGCCAAGTTGTGCATCGCTGGGACAAAGCGTGGCTGGGAATCAAGTGATTTCTTCGCTGAGAAGATGCCCCTATCAAACTCACCCGATTGAAGTAACGCAACGCTCAACCCGTGATGCGCTCGATGGCTCGTTGGCTGCAACTGGATCATGTTTGTATAGACACGGACTGCTTCAGATTCCATCTCTGCATCAAGCATAAGACGCCCGAGTTCTTCGAGGTCTTCACAACGCTCGTTGAGGTGCGAACTGCTCATCCGAGATCGAGTTTCGGTTTCCAGATCTGATTGAAGAGTGCGAAACTCCTGCTTAAGCAGGTCTCGAATCCGGGGGAGATCTTCTTCTCTTCCACGGAGGAAGAGCACTCGGGCAAGACGGAGTCGGACGCGAGCGTAGGTCTTGTTCAGACGCAACACGACGTCGTAATGAACAAGGGCGTCAGGTATCCGGCTCTCGATCTCCGCGAGCTCTCCCAACAGAAAATGAGCGTCAGGCTGATCTGCTTCGAGTTCGAGTACCCTTCGGAACTTCTCGCCTGCTTCCGAGTACCGGTGCATGTCGAGAAGGAGTTCGCCCATGTCTAGGAGTGTGTCGATATCCCCCGGGTCCATGCGGAGATCGCGGAGGAAGAGCTGACGTGCTCGTTCCATGCGCCCCGATGTGGCGTAAGCCTTTGCCAGTCGTGCCTGTATTCGAGGCATCTCCGGATCTAGACGGGCAGCTTCTCGCAGACACCAAACCGCACGCTCGGTTTGGTTCGATTCCAAGAGCGCATCTGCCATGACCGCGTAGAGATCGGCATGCTCTGGTTCGATCTGCTGGGCGAGGTAGAAGACTTCCTCTGCCTCATCGAGACGTCCAAGATCTGTGAGCGCTTCTATGCGGTGAACCGCGACTACGACATTCATAGGCTCGATTTGTGCTGCCTTGTCGAACCAGGGGAGTGCTCGATCTGGGTGCGACGCGCGGACGAGATTGACCCCGATGAGAAGCGCGGAGTTTGCATCCGGTTGATTCGCATCTTGTTGCAAATCAAAGCAGTTGGAGAACGCTTCGGCCGCTTTGATGTAGCGACCCGCGGCTTCGAGCGTCAACCCGAGATTGAAGTACCATTCAGCCTGGTATGGGTTGAGGGACAGCGCCTGACGCAGTTCGTTCTCTGCGTCATCCCATCGCCCCGCATCGTAGTGCTCGTGGGCTTTTTCGACATGGTGCTCAGCATTTACCCAGTCGTTCATTCGCGGCCTCGACGAGTCTGTAGACTCGATCACAATCTTAACCAGATCGATGAGGAGCATCAATCTTCTCGGCTAGACTCTTATATTGAGATCATCGACCAAACGCCGATAACAAGGCCAGAACCCGGTTTTTTGATGCAGATGCCCACACCCTTTGCCTCCAACTTCGCGCGATCCATGCACAGCCGCACGCTGATTGGATTTCTAATGCTCGCCGTCGGCGTTGCGAGTTCATGTGGGAGCAGCACCACCCCCCCCCTGATATCGGGAGTTCTCGCGGAGCCAGAATCGGTAGAACCAACGATTGACCGCACACCAACTGAAGATACCCAACCCCTTCTATCGGAAGTTGCGACCGAAACGCCTAGCACGGAAGCGGAACCGATCGCGAACGAGCCTGATCAATCGAGTGACATCATCAAGGAACTGCGAGCGGCGGTATCTGCTCAGCAGGACGAGATCTGGTCGTTGTATCGACGGCTTCATATCGAACTCCCGCCCGAGCGTCGTTCTGAACTCATCGTTGAACTGCTTCATGATGAAAGAGTGCCTCATCAACGTCTTGGTTTCGAACTTGCAGACCGGGATTTGTCCGCATCAGTCGCGCTCGATGGCGGAGTCGGTGAAGCTGGCAAAGCGTTGATCTCAAGCACGAGCCCACTCATCCGCGCCCTCTCGGCACGCTTGATCACGCGGATGGGACTTCCAGATGCGATGATCGTACTTACTGATGCTCTACGCATAGAACAATCTCCGATCGCTGCGGAACCGATGCTACTAGGGATCGCACGTTGGCCGAATGCTGAAGCAACACAGAGTGTTCTGTCTTGGATGTCGCGAGAAGACGCGCCATTGGTCGCTGGTTTTCGGGCGGCATGGTCTCTGGAAACAGCGAAACTGTGGAATCCGGACGAGGACTATCCCGAGTTACTCATCGCATTACATAACGCTTTGCCTCGTGAACTCCGTGAGGACGGGATGCGATTGCTTGCTCGACTGGGCTCTTCTGCTGACTTACGCAAACTCGTGGACCTGATGCTCGATGAGGACCCTGCGATTGTTCGATGGGCAGCGTCTGCGCTTGTCGAAACACCTCGTGCGGTTGAGGTGCTTGAGCAATCGGCTCAAAATAATGAGGTATTCTTTCAGGCCGCGGCAGAGTCACTTGTTCAACATCGCTCGACTCCTGATGGCCTTCGTCGATTGAATGCGCTTCCTCAGTCTGATAAGTTGATCAAGCATGAGTATCTTCTCCGTATGGGGCAATCAATTCCAAGAGATCAGCTAGGTGAAGCTGTCAAGCTCGCAGAACTCGACCCACAGACCAAAGTTGAAATTCTCTCAAGACTCATCGGAACTGAAGAAGCACACAACGCGCGTAGCGCCAAAGGTGTTCTTCAGCTTGCACAACTTCACCTTGATTCAGGTCGCCCTAACAGGGCGTTAGAAGCACTTCTCTCGATTCGTGACACAAAGCTCGATCTCCCTGACGTGCCAAAGCATGATCAAATCCGTACGCAATCATTGCTTCTACTCGGTCGCGTCGAAGAAGCAGCACGAATATCCGTGTCCTTTTCAGTCTGGATGGGCGTCATCGATCAGATCCAAGATCCGATGCTTCGCTCACGCCTCGCCAAAGCACTGCTATCAGAATCAGCTGACATATTGAGTGATGAGCAGACCAGAAGTCTTGAAGTGCTAGTCAATGAGACTAAACGCCCGATTGATATGGATCCGGCAAACACGACAGATAGAGATCCTGAGGAATGATCGGGTCGAATCACTTCGGGAGAGACTGTGTTGAGGCACGGAACTTCCGCATGACCGATCCGATATGGACCTGTGCCCGCTTCACGGGAGATGTATTTAACCACTCCGAAGCCGAAGGATTGGTCGGCAGCGCATTGAGCGCGTGCTGAGCATCAGCAAATCCATCGATCGGGTCAAGCGCGATGTCGAACCACGTATCCCACTGACGATCGAGTCGCTTAATGATGCGAGTTGGGGCGATCCGCTCGGCGTTGTTGTCTAACCCTGTCAAGAGCTTGTACCCGATATCCGCGATTGAGCGAACCTCGTCTGCCCGATGTAGGTGGGCAGCGGTGTGAGTGTTGGAACGTTCAAGGTGTTGATGACCGTACAGTTCAATCTGGACAGCACCAAAACGGTCTACGAGCACGTGCTCGGGGAGGACTGGTCCGTGGACGAGCTCTTTGGAGTGCGCGTAGGCACATGCGGAGAGCAGGTGCTCGATCGCGCGAGCTGCTTCTGGAACAGTGAACTTCCCCCCGTGCTGATCGAGGAGGTCGGAAAGCCTAACGAGCCCCTCGTGGTTCCCGGGGTATGGGCTAATCGTGCAGAGTCGACCGCGATCGTCATAGCTTGCGGACTCTACCTTGAGTAGGTGCGGATGATTGAGCGTACTCAGAGTCACCATCTGTTCAAATCGTGAACGACGGTGCATGTGATTGGATTGAGCAGGAAAGCGGTAGAGCAGGCGGTTCGTATCCGTCTTATTGCAGAGCACGACAAAGCGTTCAACGCCGCGCGTCATTCCCAATGGGCGTATGATCTGGAAGGGGCCAAAGAAATCAGCTTGTCGTTTGCTACTCATAAGATGAATGATTCATCGCCTGTGCGGTTCAGTTCCAATCAGCAACCGCGGAGTTTCTGGTCAGGATTGTTCGCAGAGAACACGTGCGAATCAACCTGAGCGTGATAATCGTGACCTTGATGGTGATCGGCAGAGGCGGAGTCAGTACTTCAAAATCCATGCAGTTCACGAGCAAGTTGGTCGTTGCTCACTTGTGACCAGTGAATGATATTGCCCCAAATTTCTGCTAGAATCGGGTTCCCCCCGCGACTTCATGCGTTCAGGGATAGAGATGTAACCGCCTCCCAAATCAGTCCTGAGCAAGTCGACTGGATTCTGGGAAGAATGAGGACCGGCTCGATGCCGTATTACATGAAGATGGGCAAAATGCCCAAAAAGCGTCACGTCCAGTTCCGCAGGCCTGATGGAGCCCTCTACTCCGAAGAACTCTTCGGGACAGAAGGTTTCGTTGGCCCGAGCAGTATCCTGTACCACATCCACCCGCCGACCCAGGTGACGGGCTGGAAGAAGCTCTACTCAACCAAGGTGGAGTATGTGGAAGAAGATGTGATGCGCATGCGTCACGTAAAATCGCAGAACATGACGAAGGGTGGCGATCCGGTCCGAGGTCGAGTCGTCATCTTTGGCAACAGCGATATCGAGATGAGTATCTGCCAGCCTGACAAGCAAATGGATTACCATTTCAAGAATGGTCAGGGTGACGAGTGCCTCTTTGTGCACTTTGGATCCGGCACGGTCTACTCGATGTTCGGGACACTCAAGTTCGGGAAGAAGGATTATATCATCCTTCCGAAGGGCACGATCTACAAGATCGTGTTTGATGATCGCCCGGATGATGGGAGCGACAACGACGAGTATGGCGGGTTCTCGAAGAATGACATGCCCTTCGGGAAGTTTGTCGCATTTGAGACCTGCAACGCGAGCCACTTCCTTCCACCGCCGCGGTACATCTCGAAAAAGACAGCACAGTTCCTCGAACACGCCCCGTATTGTGAGCGTGATCTTCGTGTGCCGTTTGAGGATGAAGATCATCCGCTCGCATACGACGAAGCGGGTGAGTTCGAAGTCCGGATCAAGGCACTTAACTCAGTCCACTCGTACATCTACCCGTATCACCCTCTCGAAGTGGTTGGTTGGGACGGGTGTTACTACCCGTATTGCTTCAACATCCATGACTTCGCGCCCATTACCGGGCAGCTGCACATGCCGCCCCCGATTCATCAGACGTTTGAAGGCCACAACTTCGTGATCTGCTCGTTCTGCCCACGTGCACTGGATTTCCATCGGACGCAATACCGGTGCCTTACAACCACTCAAACATCGATTCCGACGAGATCATGTACTACGTTGAGGGCAACTATAAGGCCCGTCGAGGAATCTCTCAGGGTTCGATCAGTGTTCACCCACAAGGGATCCCCCACGGTCCTCACCCGGGAACCGTTGAAGCATCTCTCGGCAAGAAGTGGACGGACGAGATGGCAGTCATGTGTGATACCTTCCGTCCGATGTTCCCTACGAAGGCATGCATGGAACTCGACGACCCCGAGTACCCCGAGTCTTGGCGTCAGGATCACTTTGCGCCAGACCAGGTCAGAGGTGCGGAAGGAGAAGAGACGAGTTCGGATGCACCGATCAATACTTGGGATTGACTCGTTTTCAGTAAACCGCTTCAAACTACTAACCCCACGTTTGAGTGGGGTTTTCTATGCGCGAGGATGAAAACCAATTTAATTTTCACTGTCTCAGGCAGAACCATGGAGAGCATCACTTCATGTTAGTGCTTGAACAGTGCAGATGATCCCCGATCTAAAAAAGCTTTCACTGCATATTCACCGCCATATCAGGGGATAAACTGAGGCAGAAAGATGCTGTTTATCTCGGTTTATGCTGTGTCTGTCTATGTATCTTTGACACCAATCACACACATCAATATCAGTAGAGATACATTGATGTCAACAGTAAGACTCATAGCACCCCTCGCAGCCGCAGGTCTTTCAGCTAGCGCATACGCAGACTACGTCAGTCATACACAAATGCTCAAACTCAGCGAAACGAGTGGAGCAGAAACGGTCAGCGTCTTCGACCTCTTGGATCATCTTGGTGGGATCGTGAGTCCACAGGCACACGGGCTGCGCTTAGACGCTTTAGACAACTTTGAGGGGACCAACTCGCCCATCTCGTTCACTTTTGAGGATGACGAAGGAAACTCGACAGTACAGTTCGTAGTGACTGAATCATCGGACGGTTCGAGAACCATCAACATCAACGGCACGGTAACCGGTAACAGTGCGAACCCAGGCATTGACCACGGCACCTTCGCGCTCGATGTCACCTACATCGTTGACGCATCCGTTGTAGGGTGTGAAGACAATGATCAGAAGGAACAAATGACTTTCTCTTCACCGCACAGATTGTGCCTTTGCCACCTGCAGCACTCGGTGGGGGTTGCGTTACTCGCGAGTATCTGTACTTATCGTCGGATCAAGCGATAACTCCGCCTGATTCAGTGCTACCACTTTTCAGCCACCCATGCCATTTGCGAGAGCATGGGCGGCTGTTCTGTTCTTGCATAGAATCTCAACTCGTGAATCGGATCTGCTTCAAATCCGAATGAAATCACACGAGGAACCTTCACGCATGATCAAGTGCTCTCAAGTCACCAAGTCTTTTACTCTCGGAGATCGTACGGTACGAGCACTCCAGGGCGTGGATCTCACAATCGACTCACACGGTTTTTTCGCGATCATGGGACGCTCTGGATCGGGTAAATCGACGTTGCTGCACATGCTATCCGCAATGGATCGAGTGGATAGTGGTGAGATCATCGTCTCCGGACATCAGGTTCATCAGATGAGCGAACGAGAAGCCACGCGATTCCGACGCGAAGAGATCGGCGTGATCTTCCAAGCGTTCAACCTCATCCCCACCATGACCGCGGTAGAGAATGTCCAACTCCCCGGTTTGCTCTCAGGGCGGTTGCCAAAGAATCTCTACGATCGTTCGTTTGAACTCCTTGAGTTGCTCGGGCTGGGCGATCGTTCAGAGCATCGACCCGAGGCACTCTCCGGCGGTGAACAGCAACGGGTCGCGATCGCGAGAGCACTGCTGTATCAACCGGCGGTTGTCTTTGCGGATGAGCCAACAGGGAATCTTGATACGAATGCGAGCGAGCTTGTTTGGTCGATGCTTCAACGGATCGCCCGCGAAGAAGAGGTCACCGTGATCATGGTGACCCATGAGCCCGAAGCCGCGAGTTATTGCGAACAGATCTATGTGATGAACGATGGGCAGATCGCGGGGACCATCGAGAACCCGAACGCGCTCAATGAGGGAGGATTAGATGCAGGCACCATTGCGACTCGCACGCAGCATCTGCTCAGCACGACGTAGCCGCGTCGCGCTGCTTTCGAGTGCAGTCGCCCTTTCCGTGGTGCTCGTCACGAGCATCGCGTGCGTGATGGCATCGCTCAACGCTGCATTCAAAGCGCAGATCGATACACAGATCGGGACCGCGGAGGCACGATTGCTCCCGCTTGACGGCGAGACATTTCGAGCATCGCTGCTTGAGGATGTATCCGCGTGGGAAGGTGTCATCCAAGCTGTCCCTCGATTGCAGTCCACACTCTCTCTCGTGACACAACAACCCGAGATACAAAAACGAGATGGCACCTACCAGATCGTCAACCAGCGATACGCGGTCAATGTCTTCGTCAATGGGATTGATCCGCATATCGAGTTTGATGCGCGTCCTATTCCGTTAATCTCGGGGAGATACCCTGAGGCACTCGATGAGATCGTAATCGATATGCGTGTTGCTCAGCGTCTCTCGTGGGTCTATGGCCTGCAGACACGCTCGAGTTCGGGACCTGACCTTTTCGCAGATCCGGGTACCTACTTGGATCACCCTCCGGTTGACGAATCAACATCTGCATTGAATGAAGAGGAAATGCTCATTGCCAACCAAGGAGTGGGACCTCGGATTGGAGACACGTTGACTGTGCCGCGCCTCTTTGGGAATGCTCGCACATTAACGATTGTGGGCTTTGCCAAGCCTGCACCGCTTGGTGGTAAACCGATTGCGTTTTCGACAATCCCAACGCTTGACGCATTGGCACGGCAGAAGAATCGGCTGAGTGATATCGAACTCAAACTGGCAGATGGGATCGATCCTGAACAGTTTGTTGATGAGTACGGCGACCGGTTGATCCCCGAGGCGTTGCTGCAGACAACCGGACGGATTACGTCAGGAGTTGAGCAGAACATGCAGGCGTCGCAGCTCGGATTCGTGCTTGTCTCGGTGATCGCGTTGATTTCCGCAGCGTTCATTATCACAACCGGACTGACCACAGGCGTTGCCGAGCAGCAACGCACCCTCGCGGTCCTCCGCGCGATTGGTGCACCGAGGCATCAGCTTGCCATCGCGCAGCTGCTCGTTGGAACGATCGTTGCGGGGCTCGGCGTTATGTGCGGAGTCCCCGGCGGGATCGGTGTTGCGTACGTTTTGACGCAGATCTTTGATCAGCAGATGGCAGAGGGTTTGGTTATTCCCCCGATCATGCTCTCACTAACCGTACTCGGTGCGATCCTTGCAGGCCTTCTCGGTGCACTCTGGCCGGCGTGGCGAGCAGCGTCGCTCTCACCGCTGCGTGCAATGAGTGTCCGCGCGACACCAATGTCGGCAGGTGGTATTGGGTGGGTGAGTTTTTCAGGTGCGATCGGTGTCGGTTCGATGATCGCGATCGTGATTCTGCTCGCACAGCATGAGTGGTTCTTCTACGTTTACACTGGTGTTGGGCTCCCTTTAATGTTCCTCGGGTACTTCCTGATCTCAGTTCCGGTCGTGGTGATCCTCGCTGGAGTGTTTTCAAAACCCATCTCCATTCTCCTCAGACTCCCCCCGCAACTCCTCAGCCGAACCGTACGTGCGACACCCTACCGACACGGTTTTACTGCGGGTGCGCTCATGACTGGGCTTGCGTTGATGATTGGGATCTGGACGAACGGTTCAGCCGCGATGCGTGATTGGCTAGGCAAGATCGAGTTTCCTGATGCATTCGCGTATGGGCTGCCCTTGAGTGAGGAAGCTCAGAGTATTCTCCAGGACATGGCTCTCGTCGATGAGACGTGTGCGATCTCAATGCGTGCGGTACGAACCGATGCCTTTGGTGTGGAGGGCTTGTCCTCATACAAGACCAACTTCATCGCATTCGAGCCCGAGCCCTTCCTCAACATGGCAAGGCTGGAGTTCGTGCAAGGTGATCAGGAGACCGCAATCCAGCGTCTGAACGAGGGCGGGGCGGTCATTGTTGCGCGTGAGTTCCTTGTCGCGCGTGGATTGGGTATTGGTGAAACCTTCACCTGCACCGATGCAGATGGCACGCAGCATAACTTTGAGATCGTCGGCGTAGTCACCTCACCCGGCCTTGAGCTTGTCTCGCAATACTTCGACCTAGGAGACAACTTCGTCAACCAAGCGATCGGATCAGTTTTTGGATCACGCTCCGACATGATTGAGAAGTTCGGGATGCGTGTGTCGCAGCTCATCCAGATCGATCTCAATGATGAACTCGTTCAGGAGATCGGTGACGAGCAGGCAATCGATCAGATCCGTCAGGCTCTTCTCGGCGCGGGAGTGCTCAATGTCGGATCTGGCCGGATCATTCGACGTCAAATTGAGGCCGTCTTTACCTCAACGCTTGTAGTCTTCTCAACGGTTGCGATTGGTGCGATGCTCGTTGCATGTTTTGGCGTCGCGAACCTCATTATCGCGGAGATCAACGCTCGACGATACGAGATGGGCGTACTCCGAGCGGTTGGCGCATCGCGAGGGCAACTAATCCGTCTTATCACTGCACAGGCCTTGATCATCGCGATCGCTGCGTGCGTACTCGGCACAGGGCTCGGCATCCAAGCAGCCTGGGGCGGGCGTGAGATGAACCGACAGGTTATCGGGATTGACCTTGATTCCGCGATCCCGATACAAGCAATCCTGATCGCATGGGGCGCAGCAATCGTGTTGTCACTACTCGCTGCCGCTCCGAGCGCGATGCGATTGGGAAGATTGCAGATCCGCAATCTCCTGATCTCGCCGCGCTGAGTTAATTACTTGCCCTTCTGTCGGCGAGGCTTTCCTCTACGCGTGTTCGGGGAGCCCGCTTTGCCTGATTTCCCACTAATCGAGCGTGCGATCTCAGAACGTCTGAGCAGGAGCATCGATTCGCCGTCGAGGAGTTCATCGGTTTGGTGCTCCTCAATGAGTTCCTGAACGTGTTTCATCTGATCTCGGAGGAGTGCCGCGGATTCAAAATCCATCGCCTCCGCAGCTTCCATCATGTCAGTTTCCAATGCCTTGACGAGCATGTGCGCATCTATTGCGGGGTCGTCTGCCTCATCGTACGTCGCGGCTTTGGCGGTCTTGCGTGCCTTGAGGATGTTCTCAATGCCTCCTCGGATTTCCTTGTGGATCGTAATCGGAACGATATCATGCTCGGAGTTGTACGCGAGTTGCTTCTCTCGGCGACGCTCGGTCTCATCCATCGCATCACTCATCGCCTTGGTGACCTTGTCCGCGTAAAGGATGACCTTGGAGTTCGCGTTTCGAGCTGCTCGCCCGATCTGCTGGATGAGGGAGGTCGCGCTCCGCAGGAATCCCTCCTTGTCCGCATCGAGGATGCAGACGAGTGCCACCTCAGGCAGGTCCAACCCCTCTCGGAGCAGGTTCACCCCGATCAGCACATCAAACTCACCCCGACGCAAGTCGGTGAGGATTTCAATACGCTCGAGCGTATCGATGTCCGAGTGCAGGTATCGGACCCGCAACCCGTTGTCGCTCATGTAGGTCGTGAGGTCTTCGCAGAGACGCTTGGTCAGCGCTGTAACCAAGACGCGATCGCCGTTCTCCACAACCTCCCTACACCGCTCAAGCAAATCAGGCACCTGCCCATTCGCAGGCCGGACCTCGACTTGTGGGTCAACGAGACCCGTCGGGCGGATCACCTGCTCGATGACGTCGCCTTGTGTCTTCTCGAGTTCGTAGGGACCGGGAGTTGCAGAAACGTACACAACCTGTGGCACGAGTGTCTCGAACTCCTCGAATCGCAAAGGTCGGTTATCAAGGCAGGATGGTAGACGGAAACCATGCTCCACGAGAACTTTCTTACGTGCTTTGTCTCCGTTAAACATCGCACGGATCTGGGGAATCGTGACGTGTGATTCATCGATCATGATCATCCAATCCTTCAGATTGGTTCGATGAATCCCGAATCGAGCGGCGTCATACTCATGATCTCGAGTGTCGATATCCTCTGCGTCTGGATCGATCACCGGAGCGACATCCCCCCCACGCCCGGGTGCGTAATCAAAGTAGTCCAAGAGTGTGAATGGCCGCTCGCCGGGCAATCTCCCGTCCATGTAACGAGAGTAGTTCTCGACACCCTGACAGTACCCCACTTCCTCGATCATCTCCAGATCGTACTTCGTGCGAGCGAGCAGGCGTTGCGCTTCGAGCAGCTTCCCCTCGTGACGCAAGAACATCACGCGCTCATCCATCTCTTCACGGATCGACTTAAGCACCTCGCTCATCCGATCCTCAGGCATGACATAGTGCACCGCGGGGAAGAGGAAGTACTGCGATTCTTCCGCGAGGAGCTCACCGGATGTCGGGTTGATGAGTTCGATCCGTTCGACCTCATCGCCGAACAGCTCGATGCGGACCGCAAACTTCTCGTACGCGGGCCAAACCTCGATCGCGTCACCGCGAGCGCGATAGGTCCCACGCATGAAATCGATCTCTGCTCGCTCGTACTGCATCGCGTTGGGCGCGAGGAACAGATCTCGTCGAGGGAGCTCCATCCCACGCATGATCGTGTAAACCTTCTCCGAGTACGCGCTGGGTGAACCGAGACCAAAGATACACGAC
>SPJL01002491.1_pt1 | contig 12274 bp, 10 predicted proteins | sample 3741751 | NCBI WGS metagenome assembly SPJL01 (sample SAMN10925998, study PRJNA522277) | cold seep metagenome | isolation source: Elba SIP-enriched marine methane seep metagenome, extraction at timepoint T3 | place: Italy: coast of Elba, Mediterranean Sea | reverse complement strand
ATAAAAAGAAAAAGTCAGATTAACAGGATCGATTAATGGGTCCAATATTTATTGGGGTATTGTAGCCTCATCATTTAAGAGCGTTTAGTCCTGCTTTTGAAGGGGTAGAGCTATGTATATCTATGTCTCATACTTAGAGAAGGCGTGTAATTGTCAGCGTGAGGAATACCAGTATATAGCTGGTATCTCTTCACCTTTTCACAGCAAAAATTTAAAGTGTTCGATCACAATTGAATCGGACTAATATTCTTAACCAAATCATTTTCATTATGAACGTACGGACTCTCCTCTCTCCGACTTCTTATGCTCGACTATTTGTAGGCATTTTTATCTTCATATCTCTAGCCTTCTCTTTGCAGTCTTGCAGGAAAGATAGATTAGAGCCAATCAGGGATAAGACATCTTCTACATCTCTCCCCTTGGCTTTACAGCAAATGGCTGATACGCCGCATAGCCTGTTAGAGACTACCCAACAATGGTGGGACCATCAGATACAGAATATTGATACGAGCTTATTACATCCTTTAAACCCCCTCCTTTTAGAGCCGGATTGGACCAACGGGCGCTATTCTTCCGATGGTATTGATCAAAGGTTAAATTTTACAACTATGGATGTGGATGCAGTGCCTAGCCATGTTAGCTTTACGCATGTTGCAAACGGGAGTATTTATGTACACGCCATACATTACTTTGCAGACCAAAGTTATTACGAGCAGCACACTTTGGAAGCAAATATTATCGACTTTACGGGGAAAATTCTTCAAACCTCTACGGCAGACCGCGCAATCCGAGTCCTCATCGTCAATGAAGGGATGATTGATCAGGACTATTCTTCAGGACGCCGATTGAGTAACGACTGGTTGAGTAGTGTGATAGAAGAAACGGACGAAGAAACTATTCAAGGTCTGGTTGATCCCTATCAAGAAGAACCTTCTCACGAAGACAATGGGGGATGTTGTTGTGGAGCGCAATGTGGCGGGAAAGTTTGTGGAGGATGTGGCTCTCGCGGAGGTGGCGGTGGATCGGGTATTCCCGTATACGTGCTTGGCGGGTCTTACTCTAGTCCTTGGGCAGGGTGGACAGGTGGAGGCTGGGGTAATCATGGATCAGAAAATGGAGATCGTGGAGAACATGGTGGTGGCGGCGGGTCCCATACTCCAGAACGAACCTGTGAACAACAGAACTTTTGGGCTGACTATGACTTAGAGCTAAAAAAAGATTACCTACGTGCAACTGCCAGCTTATTAGCCGCTCAAGGTGTACGGTCTTGCGGTGATCCATTTCGGCCCAATGAACCCGGCTGCTTACCCGCCGATGAATTACAGTGTATCGCTTATGAAGAAAACTGTTTTCAGCCATTTGTAGGAGACCCCTTTCAACAAGGCGGTTTTACGGAGTGTATGGTCGAACATATCACAGCGTATCAAGAAACGGAGGCCGAACAAGAAGCTGAGACTATAACATGCAATCAAAATGCTTTAGCCTTTATTGAACGATATGCTTTAACCGGGAATGATGGGAATCCGATGTCAATTCTAGCGTTTAAGCATTTAATTGGAGGCTTTTTCGATGGAAACGGAGGGAATATTTGCGGAGTGCAGGAGGACTTTGACGATCAGGCGTTACAGGCCATTGCTGAGAATATGGACACCTGTGGCAGTTTTGATTTCATTGGCTGTGGTGATGAAAGCGTTAATAAAATTTGCCCAGAGTCTTTTCCATTTATACCTGTTGGAAATAACTATACCTGTGATATAGGAGGGATTAAATTCAAATATTTTGGTGCGTTTAATAAAGTCATGCATATCGGAGACTTATGTATAACGGTTCCAAAATATGATATTGAAGGTAATTCCATGACTGCCGAAGAAGCTTCAAATCTTCTCGCTCTTGCATGGCATGAAGCGCAAGCATTAACAACTACAGTTTTTGCGAATAGCAATCATACATTGACCTCAGCAGCGTATAAAAACCTTTTTATTAATAGTCTTCGAACAACGATGCTTATTCAATTTTCTGGAACATTTGGGCAAGGAACGATGAATGTAACGAATAGACACTGCTCTGGTTCTTTTCCTCTTGGAATACCAAAGTATGGATGCTAAAGCACTTGCATCCATAGATATTGTTACAAAGTTTGAGTATCTTACCAACAAATACTTTTATCAAAGTAAACAAAAGTACTAATGACCTTTTATTCCTTAATATTACTGCTCATTAGCCACAATCCTGACTCTTCTATCATTACTCAAAATTTGGAGATGATCTTCCGTTATTTTGCGGAAGAGGAGCAGCTTCACCATCAAAAAATAGGTCTGCGATCCAGTGTACCTCTTGAAGTATTCACCCCAATTTTGAAGAGCATACAGGAAAAATATCCAACTTTAGAATTTAGCTATACCCAAAACCAAGAAACTGATGCGAACTCTTGTCAGACCTCGATCAATGATCTTGATATAGATATCCCCGCCGCAGTAATTAGAAATGAAATCGGTAAGCATGAATATAGCTTCAGATCACATTTTCAAAATATCTATGGTACGTTGACTTTTGAGCTATCTCAAGGTGAAGGCCAATTTATTGCCACTGACGAATTGGTGTTTGCCACTGTGATTGGCTATGATCCACCACAAAAAAGCAACTAGAGATACTGTATTTTATCTTTATTTGCTCATCACGTTATTTGGTCCGTAGTATTAAGTATACTGCGGACCAAAAATTTTATCGTAAGCACATTTATACTCCTCCTAAGACTTAACATCCACATCTTTTTTATTCATCACTACTTCTTGGTGGCTGATCGATTCTTGGTGAACGGCGCTGAGTAACTTGGTCACAAAATCCTGGCTCAAACCATGACGCGATCCTTTTACAAAAGCTTCTTCCAAAATGTCATTCCAACGATTAGGTTGTAGGATGGAAATATTGTTGCGCTTTTTGTACATCCCGATCTTTTCAGCTACTTGCATCCGTTGGCCAAGTAAGGTCAAAATTTCTTCGTCGAGGTGATCAATTTCGCCCCGAAGGTCTTCTAGGTTATGTAGAAAAACTGGATCGTCAGTTGTTTGATCCCGAATAGTTAAACGTTCCATCATTTCGGAGTAAACGACTGGAGTAATTTGCTGTTTGGCATCACTCCAAGCTTCATCGGGATTAGGATGAGTTTCGGTCATCAAACCGGTAAAGTTCAAGTCCATGGCCTTTTGAGCAATCTCTTCCAACATATGCCGATTACCACAGATATGGCTATTGTCACAGATGTAAGTCAGCCCCGGCAAACGACGCATTAATTCGATGGGCAGATTCCAATGAGGTTCGTTGCGGTAACGCGAATTGCGATGACTCGAAAAACCCCGATGGATAACTCCGATACGTTTAATCCCAGCTTTGTAAATCCGTTCGATCGCTCCGATCCAAAGGCCGAGATCTGGATTGATGGGGTTCTTGATGAGTACGGGGATATCAACCCCGTCGAGGGCATCGGCGATTTCCTGTACAGCAAAAGGATTAACGGTGGTTCGAGCACCAATCCAAAGTACATCTACTTGGTATTTAAGTGCTTCAAAAACATGGTCGCGTTTGGCCACTTCCGTGGTTACTTTTAGCCCGGTTTCTTCTTTTACCTTACGTAGCCATTTGAGGCCAATGGTCCCCACTCCTTCAAAGGAATTAGGCCGAGTTCGCGGCTTCCAAATTCCGGCGCGAAACAAATCAATGTCTTGTGCTGCCAAGGCCTTTGCGGTTACCAATACTTGTTCTTCACTTTCTGCACTACAAGGGCCAGCAATTCGCAATGGGCGTTGAGTAGGGCGGTCGAATAAGGGTTTGAAATTCATTTCCATCTTATTGCAATATTTTCTTGATCTGGTTAGATTGTTCGATCAATTGGTGAAATTTTTTAAAGTCTTTTTTGATAAGCAAGCTGCGAAATTGCGCTAGCGTATTTATGTGTTCGTCCAAGACATCGAGAACATTATCGCGGTTGTGTTCAAAAATAGGAACCCACATTTGCGGAGAACTTTTTGCCAAGCGAACCGTCGAACTAAAACCACCGCTGGCCAACTCAAAGATTCGTTTTTCATTTTCCTCCTTCTTCAACACCGTCAGCGCTAAGGCAAAAGAACTAATGTGTGAAATGTGAGAAACATAGGCGGTATGTACGTCATGCTCGAACCCATCCAAATAGACGATATTCATTTCCATGGCCTCATACAACCATTTGACCAAGGCCACGGCGTCAGGGTTGCTAGCCTCTACATCGCAAAACACGCAGCAGTTTCCTTTAAACAAATCCGGTACGGCCGCTTCTGGTCCCGAAAACTCGGTACCGGCCATCGGATGAGTCGCCACAAATTGTTTGCGCTGTGGATGATTCCGTACTTTTTCGAGAATACTCCATTTGGTAGATCCTACATCAACGATCACCTGCGAGGTAACCTGGTCTAAGACCCGAGGCAAAAGTTCTTCAATGGCATTGACTGGTATGGCAAGAATTATGACTTCTGAACGTGCGATCGCTTCGTCTAGCGGAGCGGCCTCATCGATCAAACGCCGACGCAAAGCCTTATCCAAATTCTCCGTATTCCGATCCACTCCGATAATGTGATTGGCAAAGCCACTCTCCTTAAGCGTAATGCCCATCGATCCTCCGATCAAGCCAATGCCGATAATTGTTACGATCATTATTACTAGTAATTTTAATGCAGTCCTGTTGCGGGTATAATAGTTTGTATTCGTTCCATCGCCGAGCTTAACGTCGACTGGTCACTACATAGTGAAATGCGTAAGTATTGCTCGCCTTGGCTGCCAAAGATTCCACCGGGAGTGATAAACACCCGGGCCTCCTTTAGCAAATGATCTGAAAGCGCATAAGCATCGGTCCACTGCCCGGGAATACGAGCCCAGACAAACATGCCTACCCGCCCCGTTTCGTAGCGGCACTCCAATTGGTCCATGATCTGATGGCCGAGGCGAAGTCGTTCGCGGTATTCGGCATTGAGTTCTTGGTACCAATGCTCTGGTTGTTGCAAGGCTTCAACGGCAGCGAGTTGGACGGGTAAAAACATTCCCGAATCCATATTGCTTTTAAAGCGCAAAACGTATTGTAAATATTCTGCCGCTCCGGCTAACATCCCCACACGCCAGCCCGCCATATTATGCGATTTACTCAACGAGTTTAACTCCAACGCTACTTCTTTAGCACCGGGTAATGACAACAGACTTAGGGGTTCCTCATTGAGGATAAAACTGTATGGATTATCATTGACCAATAGGATTTTTTGTTCGCGGGCAAAAGCTATTAAGCGGGCAAAAAAGTCGCGATTAGCTTGGGCGCCAGTGGGCATGTGGGGATAATTAACCCACATCACTTTTACTCGACTCAAGTCCTGTTCGGCCAAGGCCTCTAAATCCGGTAGCCAGCCTTGCTGCTCGGTCAATTCGTATTCGCGCACTACCGCTCCGGCCAATTGTGCCGTCGCCCGATAAGCCGGATACCCTGGATTCGGAACCAGTACCTCGTCGCCGGGGTTGAGAAAACTCATGGTAATGTGCATGATGCCTTCCTTAGATCCCATTAGCGGTAAGACCTCATCATTATGACGCAATTGAACCTGAAAAAAGCGTTGATACCAATCGGCAAAAGCTTCTCGCAAGGCAGGGCTTCCGATATAACTTTGGTAACCATGCTGGTGAGGTTTTTTACTTTCCCGATGCAACTGTTCAATAGCTGCCGAAGCAGGTGCCCGATCGGGGTTGCCAATGCCTAGATTAAGCACTTCGTGTCCAGCGGCGCGGAGGCGAGCGATCTCTTTTAACTTTTTTGAAAAGTAGTACTCTTCGGTAATTGCAACGCGTTGAGCGGGACTAACTATCATGGTATTCTCCGGTTTGGTAGGTTCCTAAAATTTTCAAATCTTCCGTTACTTTTTCTAAGCCCCTTATCGTAGCATCAAAAACGCTAGCATCAACGAGGGTAAAGTCGATAAAGAAACGGTAATGCCACTCTTGTCCGATAATAGGCATCGATTGAATTTTGGTCATATTGGCGCCGTGTTGGAGTAGTATTCCTAGCACCTGATGGAGGCTACCGGGCTCGTGAGAAGTCGTCAAGCAGATCGACACTTTTCCTTCTGGGCGACCTACATGGGTAGGGCCATTATTGAGGACGAGAAAGCGGGTATAATTTTTCTTATTGGTTTCGATTCCTGGAGCGAGTATTTCCAAGCCATATTTTTTTCCAGCTAGGGTACTGGCAATAGCTCCAACTCCGGGGCGACCTCCATCGCTTACCCAGCGAGCGCTTAGTGCGGTATCACTGCTTTCGACTAATCGAATATGGGGGTGGCGGCGAAAAAATTGGCGGCATTGAGCGATGGCCATGGGATGTGAATGCACTTCCTTTAGGTCTTGGATCGATTGGCCGGGAAGGGCTAGTAATTGGTGACGAATCCGCAAGTATACTTCACCAGAGATATGCAAATCAGCTTCGTCAAGCAATTGATAATTGTACAGCAAACTTCCAGCGATGCTATTTTCAATAGCCATCATTCCACTATCGGAAGCATGTCCATTTTCTACACTTCGTACAAGGTCTTCGAAGGTGTCCATCGGTATGATGGAAATATCGCGATGGCGGTGATAAAACCGCGCAGCGATTTCGTGGAAGGCTCCATAATGGCCTTGGATGGCAATACGCGGTGCTGGTGGCGTCGAATCATTAGTACTAGTCATTAGTATTCATTTTTCAGTGTACAAAAAAAAGGAGCCCTTTTTGAGGACTCCTTTTTTGCGTTTACCCTAGATGAAGGGGAAGCAATAGGCATAGCAAAGTCCTCATTACGGTGATTCGTAATAATAGTAGGCCCAATAGAAAAAATACTTCGTAGTCAATTCTTGCTGGTTTACTTTGGTCTTAACAAATAAAAAAGGAGCCCCGAGGAGCTCCTTTTTTATGACTGATTTTTGATTAACAATCTAATTAAAGCTCCTTTCTATGGGCGGCCATAAAAATAAAAGTAGCTAAAGTAAAAAAATTGATTGTTGATCGATTGCATCTGTCGGTGCGCATTTTATAGTCGCGCTCTTACAAACGTAAGGGGATTTGAAGTATAAAGCAAGTCTAGTCAATTATTTTTTTGTCATTAGTGATAGGCATGGCGTCGAATCTGAAAAACCCATAGCTTTGCTTCTCAAAAACCTGGACCATGTTAAAATTGTCCCAACGAAGTGCAAATTTACCAGCCTCTCCCATCCGAAAGCTGGCCCCTTACGCCGAAGCCGCCAAGGCCTCGGGGCGTAAAGTATACCATTTAAATATCGGTCAGCCCGATATTATTACGCCACCTGCCGCTCTAGAAAAGCTGCGCAACCAACCCATCGATGTGCTGGCCTATTGCCCCTCGTGGGGAGTGCCTTCTTATCGCCAAAAGCTGCCAGAGTATTTTGCGCGTTACGATATCCACATCGTTCCCGAAGATATCCTCGTCACTACCGGAGCCTCGGAAGCGATCTTCCTCGCTTTCCTCGCCTGTCTTGATCCCGGCGACGAGATTATTATCCCCGAGCCTTTCTACGCCAACTATTCTGGCTTTGCGGCTATGGCTGGTGTGAACGTCGTTCCCGTTACCTCTTACCTCTCCGAAGCCTTTGCCCTTCCCCCAGTAAGCGCCATCGAAGCGGCCATTACGCCAAAAACGCGAGCGATCTTATTGTGCAACCCCAATAATCCAACCGGAGGTATTTATACCAAAGAGGTCCTACTCGAACTGTCGACCGTGGTAAAAAAACATCAATTATTTTTGATGGTCGATGAAGTCTACCGCGAATTTGTTTATACCCCTAGCGACTTCCGTTCGGCTTTACAACTCGAAGGGATGGAAGAACATGTGATCGTCATCGATTCTATTTCCAAACGTTATAGCGCCTGTGGTGCTCGCGTCGGAACCTTGATTAGTCGCAATCGCAAACTTTTAAAAGCGCTTTTCCAATATGCTCAGTTTAGGTTGAGTCCTCCGGGCTTTGGACAAATTTTTGCCGAAGCTGCGATCGACTTGGGAGTGGAGTACCTAGAGGAAGTAAAAGAAGAATACAATCAGCGACGAAAACATCTATACGCTCGCTTGAGTGCCTTGCCCGATGTTAAATGCTATTTACCCGAAGGTGCTTTTTATTTATTTGCCGAACTACCAATCGATAATGCGGATCGTTTTTGCCAGTGGCTATTGGAATCCTTCGAACATGAAGGACAAACCTTGATGCTAGCTCCTGGTAGTGGTTTTTATGCTACTCCCGGTTTGGGCGAACGGGAAATTCGCATTGCCTACATTCTCAATACCGACGACCTCGACCGTGCAATGGATTGTTTGGAAGTTGCCCTCCAAGTTTATCCAGGACGTCGCGTACTTGCCCAAAGTGTTTCTAAAGATCAATAGCTCAAAATAGACCAATTACCCAATGAACTCGAATAAGAATAAAGTTTTGCAAAGCATGTCCCGCTTGCTCGATCAAAATCGCGAAGCGCTGATAACCGCCAATGCCATAGACCTTGATGCTTATCAAGGCGGTGATCGCGCCATGTACGATCGCTTAATTATTGATGATAAAAAAATTGCCGGGATGATCAATTCCGTCGAAACGGTGCTGGCAAAACCCGATCCGGTCAATATTGAATTGTATCGGTTTGAACACCCTCAAGGCATGGTCGTTGAAAATCGTACAGCTCCTTTTGGGACCATCCTTATCATCTACGAATCACGACCGGATGTAACCATCGAGGCTGCCGTATTGGCCTTTAAAGCCGGGAATAAGATTTTGCTCAAAGGAGGTAAGGAAGCCCATCACTCCAATCGAGCTTTAGTTGCGCTTTGGCATACCGCTTTATTGGAAAATGATTTTACGGAAGACTGGATTCAGTATCTTGAATTTAATCGTAGTGAGACGCAAGCTTTTCTCAAAAATCCAGACCGTCCGGTCGACTTGATTGTGCCTAGGGGTGGAGAGCAATTGATTCGTTTTGTCAAACAAGAATCATCAGCGCCAGTATTGGTGAGTGGCCGGGGAAATAATTTTGTTTATCTCCATTCCGAAGCAGATTGGGAAAAGGCCTTGCCCATTGTACTCAATGCCAAGACCCATAAGATCAGCGCTTGTAATGCCTTGGATAAAATTTTGCTCGATGAGCAATTACCCGATCTGGAGAATCGACTAGGGCAGTTAATCGAGACTTTACAAACAGCCGGAGTAACCGTTTTGACGGACGAAAAAATAGCTTCTAAATTCAAAGGATTGGATTGTCCTCAGATTGAGAGTGAGGAGGTTTGGTTTGAAGAATTTTTGTCGATGAAGGTCGTTATTGGTTTGATTGAAAATGTGGAAAAGGCAGTAGAAAAAATCAATCACTATTCTGGTGGGCATTCCGTTAGTATTTTGACGGAAAATGCGGACTTAGCCAAGGACTTTATGTTTCGCATTGATGCAGCGGCGGTTTATCACAATGCCTCGACTCGTTTTACGGATGGGGGAGAATTTGGCCTTGGTGCGGAGTTAGCGATCAGTACCGACAAATTGCATCATCGGGGGCCTTTGGGTTTGGAACACTTGGTAAGCAACAAATGGCTGGTCTATGGCAATGGCCAAATTAGAAGCTAATTGAACTAAGGCGATCATGAAAAAGAAAATCATCATTAAGATTGGCAGTTCTACGCTGACGCGGGGCACCAATCAAATTTCACGAGGAAAGATTGAAGATTTGGCGCGGCAAATATTAGCCTTGCGCGAGACTTACGAAATCGTTTTGGTATCCTCGGGTGCCATTGCCACGGCCAAGCAATTCATGCACCTCTCGGGCACGGATGGGCTGGCGGTCAAACAGGCCATGGCCGCTATTGGTCAACCTATTTTATTGCGAATTTACCAGGAAGTATTTAGCGATTTTGGCTTACAGGTGGCACAATGTTTAATGCACTCCCAAGATTTTGATCGACCGCAATCGCGAGAAAATATCGTCAACACTATTGATATCCTGTTGAAGAATGGCTACATCCCCATCATCAATGAAAATGATACGGTGGCCACGGAGGAAATCAAATTTGGGGATAATGATAAACTGGCAGCGCTTACCGCGGCCTTACTCCAAGTGGACTTGCTGGTGCTGGCCTCGGATATCAACGGCCTCTATTCTTCCGACCCCAAAGACAACCCCGAAGCCCAGCTAATCGAAACGGTTGATGACGTGGCGGCGGTAAGTCATCTCGCTGGAGATAGCATCTCGGTACATGGCACGGGAGGCATGCATTCTAAATTAACCGCAGCAAAAATTTGCCAAAAAGTGGGAATTGAAATGTGGATTGTCAATGGCCGGGAGGAACAATTTGTACTCCAAGCCTTGAATGGCGAAATGGCTTTCACCCGTTTTAAATGTGCCGTAGAAAGTTAGGGCACTATTGTTTCAACAAACGTTCTAACTGGCGCTGGCCCTCTCCTTCTAGCAGCAGCCAATATAAGCCTGCGGGTGCTTCGCTCAAATCCAGTTGCCTTGGATTTTCTTCTCTATAGATCGTTTGGCCCAATTGATTATAAACTGTAATCTTGCTTGTATTCCCTGTACCCAAAATCTGAAAAATATCTTTTGATGGATTGGGGAAAACGCGCCAAGGCCTTGGGCTCGATGCTACAGTTGTTGCAGCAGTAGCCACACAGGCATCTTGAATTTCCATCAGCGAATTACAGCCAATTTTATTTCCGCTGATTTGATGCTCTCCTCCGTTTTCCAGATAAGTACAAATACTCGTGACGCTACAAAAAGATAGCTCCGGACAGTTTTGTAAAAACAGCCTGCTAATGTCCACAGGGTCAATGCCCGACAAACCATCCAAACTATTTAGCTTGGGATTCCCTACAATATAGCAAGTCCCATTAATCTTTTGCAGGCTACTCAAGGTCGATACATTTCCCAAAACTTCGTTATTAAACAACCATAGATTTCCATCGATATTCGTCAAGCTTTCCAAGCCTGTAAAATCAGTTAGGAGGCTCGTATTTTCGATGCGTAATTCGCCTCCCACTTCCGCTAACTTTTCCAAACCACTCAAGGAGGTGAGCAACTCCTGCCCCGAAATACGGAACTGATTCCCAATGGTGGTTAAGTTGTTCAGGCCTTGCAAATTGCTTAATTGATCGTTATTGTCAATGGCCAAAATTTCGGGTACAGAGATAAGGCCTTCTAAGCCTTGCAAACTTAGCAGGTTGTCATTATTGGCAATGAATAATTCGCCTCCCACACTCGTCAGGTTTTGTAGTGCTTCTATCTGACTCAGCCTAAAATTAAACGTTATGATTAAGGAACCGCCAATTAGATTCAACTGGTCCAATCCAGTCAAATTCAATAATTTGGAATCATTAATGAGATGCAAAGTTCCTCCTACATTGGTCAGGTTTCCCAGCCCCTCGATCGAAGCCAAATTGGGGTTCTCCCAAACTTTTAAATCTCCAACTACATTGGTCAAGCTACTCAAGCCATCTAGATTAGTGATGTCATTGCCTCGTACAATCAAGTCTCCCTCGATGCTGGTACAACCAGCATATTGCATCGCAAATTGATCGATGCGTATTTGAGAATCCAAGATAATACCGTCGGGCAAACAAGCATAAAGCGCATTGCAAAACAGTAGGAGCAGAAAGGTAAATTTATATTGATGCACAGGTACAAGTTTAATGCAGGGTGCAGTTAGTGAAAAGAAAAAAGCACAGAGACTAGGTGCTGACCTTATATTCCCGTGTTATTAACTCCGGTGCTCTGTGCATTAAAATGATTATGTTCCGTTGAGATTATTTATTTTATTTAATCTATTCGCAAGGGGATCGTTTGCTCTATCCGTCCATCGGCTACCGTTTCAATTTTCAACCAATACATCCCCGCAGGCAAGTTCGTTACATCGAGTGTTGGTAGCTCTTCACTTCGGAAGCTTTGGGTGATCATGCCTAGAGTATTGAGCAGGGTAAATCGTCGCTCTCTAGGGTCGGAAAAATTGCTTTTAACTTGTACCAGATCTTGAGCAGGATTGGGATAAATTTCCCATTGCGGGCTGTTGTCTAATAAATCTTGGGTACTACTGGGGATACCGGGCATCACAACATCATCGTAGGTAAAAAACTCATCGTAGGTATTCTCCGTGGTATCTATTTGTCCCGCAAAATTTTCGATTGTGATGGTTCGAATTCTTTGGTAAAGTGCTAGTTGACTGGAAAACTCAGGTGTAACCCAACCGACCGTAGT
>SPJL01041451.1_pt1 | contig 12289 bp, 14 predicted proteins | sample 3741751 | NCBI WGS metagenome assembly SPJL01 (sample SAMN10925998, study PRJNA522277) | cold seep metagenome | isolation source: Elba SIP-enriched marine methane seep metagenome, extraction at timepoint T3 | place: Italy: coast of Elba, Mediterranean Sea | reverse complement strand
CTTTGAATTAAGATGCTAATAATTATATTTGAGGTAAATCTCATTCTTCCGTTACATTTTCACCTAAAACTACGGCTTATTCCAATACCGCGCAAGGGCTTGGAAATAAAGCGACAAAACAAATCACTTATGGGACCTCTTTGGGGTATTGATTTAGGGGGCACAAAAATCGAAGGCGTTATCTTGGAAGACCGCGACTCCCCCAATGTATTGAAGCGCATGCGTATTCCTACCGAATCACATAAAGGCTACGATCATATCATCGATCAAATTTCACGGGTATTAGAAGTACTGACTTCCGAAACAGGGGTAAAACCCAGTCGTTTGGGGATTGGTACTCCGGGGACACTAGAGCCTTCTTCGCAGTTGATGAAAAACTGCAATACGACTATTCTGAATGGAAAACCCTTTTTACGCGATTTAGAAATTGCTTTGGGTTTACCTGTTGTTTTGGCCAATGATGCAAATTGCTTTGCGATGGCGGAAACGCATATGGGAATTGTCGATAAGAAGATGTCGGATGCACAGGTGGTATTTGGAGTGATTATGGGCACGGGTGTTGGCGGTGGCTTGGTAATCAATGGCAAAGTCATCAATGGTCGGCAAGGGATTGCGGGCGAATGGGGGCACAACTTCCTCGACAAATCGGGCGGAGAATGCTATTGTGGAAAAAAGGGCTGTGTAGAGACCATTATCTCCGGTCCTGCTTTAGAAAAATACTATTATAATTTGCTAGGGGTCCAACGAGGGTTACCAGAAATCATCGAACGTTATCAGGAAGGAAAAGATGAGGTAGCAGAAAAGACGGTACATCGACTCATCGGATTCTTTGGCAAAGCGATGGCCAATATTATCAATATCATCGATCCTGACGTAATCGTAATCGGAGGTGGCTTGGGTAATATAGATCTGTTGTATACCGACGGAATTTGGGAAGTAGAAAAACATGTATTCAACGATCGTTTGGAGACGACTTTTCTAAAGCCCATGTTGGGAGATAGCGCTGGGGTTTTTGGGGCTGCTTTGCTCTAGGAGGCCTTTTGCTTGATATTCTTTTTTATTTATTGAAGACGGCGCAGCACACCGTTGGCTGATTGACGCATTTCCTCAAAAACAGAGCGCACATAATCGCTTTGTGCATTTTGAGCGAGTTGGTTCATCGGACCTTGTTCGACAATTTTTCCCGCTTGTAAGAAGAAAAGATAATCGGCAATGGCGAAGGCGTCTTGTGGATCGTGGGTGATGAATAGCGCAGAGGTTCCTGCTTTTTGTAGGATGCTTTGTACTTCGAGGCGAAGTTGTGATTTGAGGAGGGCATCGAGGCTGCTAAAGGGCTCGTCGAGTAGGAGTAAAGAAGGTTGTGGTGCGAGGGCCCGGGCAATAGCAACCCGTTGTTGCTGTCCACCACTCAATTGGTGGGGATAGCGTTGGCCATAGCCGGATAAGGATACCAATTCCAATAAATCGTTTACCTGATTTCCGCTTTTATTAGCTAATCCATAGGCAATATTTTCCTGAACAGTTAGGTGGGGAAACAAAGCAAAGTCTTGAAAGACCATGCCCGTATTGCGCTGCTGTGGTGGCAAGATTCGCTGCGGATTCGATACCTCGCGATCCAGCAATCGAATATGCCCTTCATCAGGACGGTCGAGCCCCGCAATGAGTCGCAGTAGAGTCGTTTTTCCACTACCACTTTCCCCTACAATTGCTCCGATTGCCCCTTGCGGCAAGGCTAAATCCAAACCATCCAAGGCAAAGGTCTTGCCTCGATCATAAGATTTGCGCAACTTTTCAATACTTAAAATATTCATCTTAGCGGTCGATGGTTTTATTAAATAATAAGGCAAAAATTACTCCGGTCAGTACAATGAGTAGGGCTGGCAAAGCGGACTCCGCAATGCGTTCGTCGCTCGCGTATTCGTATGCTTTTACCGCTAGTGTTTGTACACCGTAAGGTTTGAGGATGAGGGTTAGGGGAAGTTCTTTTAAGACATCCACAAAGACTAAAATCGCCGCGCTCCAAAAGCCCGTTCTGACCAGTGGCCATTCAATTTTCCACAAGGCTTTCCAAGGGCTGTTTCCCAAAAGTTGAGCGGATTCCGATAGATGCGATCCTACCTTGAGGGTACTCGCTTCGAGTGGATTATAGGCCACAGCCAAGAAACGCACAGCATAAGCATAGACCAAGGCAATGATGGTCCCGTTGAGTAAAAGGCCTAGGGAAAAACCAAACTGTGTTTTGCAAAAAGCCAATAGCCATTTGTCGAAGGCAAGGGTGGGAACCATAACGCCTAAAGCAATAACGGCCCCGGGAATGGCGTAGCCCAAGGTAGCGGTTCGACTGATCCAACGGGTACTTGACAAAGAACTCCATTTGGTAAAGTAAATCAATAAAAAGGCAATACCTGTGGTTACTAAGGCCGTGAGCATGGCGATGCCCAAGCTTTGTAAAATAATCAGGCCAAAGGCCGGTTTTATCACGTCGGCAAAAGTCAGAATGGCCCAATAGATCAATTGTAAAACAGGTAAAACAAAACCTAATAAAGCCGGAATGCTGACGAGTAAAAAAACGATTGCCTTGCCCCAAGCCCCGGGCTGTTGTCGCCAATTTTTTTGCCCCTCACCATGTCCACTTACATAACTGACCCCCGCACGTTGCCATCTTTCTATACCCAATAAGCCAAAAACCAAGACTACTAAAATAGCTGCCAGGTAAACCGCAGTTTCTAGTGATTCTAGGGCAAACCAAGATCGAAAAATTCCGGTGGTAAAAGTGGGGACCCCATAGTATTTGGCCGCACCATAATCGTTGAGAACTTCCATCAGCACTAATACCAAACCACCGATGATGGCTGGCCGAGCAAGTGGTAAAGCAATGCGATAAATAAAAGTGTTTTCACTGGCTCCCAAGAGGCGAGAAGCATCACGCAGGTTTTTAGATTGATACAAAAATGCAGCGCGAGTACTGATATAAACGTAGGGAAAAAGGGAGCTACTCAACACCAAAATCAAACCGTAAATATTCATTACGTCGATTCGTGGTGCCGTCCAACCGATGCTTTTAAACAAGAGTGCTAAAGTGCCCCCGAAGTCAAAAATACCGGCGTAAGCATAGGCCGTGATATAGGAAGGGATGGCAAGCGGGAGTAAGAGTAGCCATTCGAAAACTTTACGCCCAGGGAAATCATAGCGCGTAACGCACCAAGCACTGGAAACCCCCATCAAAAAAGTCAAAAGAATACAACCTGCACTTAGCCAAAGCGAATTGCTCACGTAGTCGAATAAAAGGTGTTCGACTACGTGAGACCAAATGCTTCCCGGCCCATCCCACAGCTTGACCGCAATGGTGAGAATGGGCAAGGCCACCAACCCACCAATTAGCCAGACGTAGACCGACCAACGGTTGAGCGCGTACCAAGCCCGTAAGAGCCGATGCCGTGCAGAATAGCCCGACATTTATTTCCAACCCACCTGATCGAAGAGGATCACGGCTTGTTGGTTGAGTTCTCCCAGTTTGCTCAACGGCAAAGTGTCTTCCTTGAAGCTGCCCCAAGATTGGAGGAGTTCAGAGGCCTTGGCCGCTGGGTTGACTGGATACTCGTAATTGGTTTCTGCAAAAATTTCTTGCGCCTCTACCGCACTCAAAAATTCGATTAGTTGGATGGCATTTTCCCGATGCGGAGCGTGTTTGGCTACGCCAATTCCACTTACGTTAATGTGGCTACCGCGGTCGGCAGTATTGGGAAAGAAAAGGCGAATGCTTTCTCCAACTTTTACTTCTTCCGGATCTTTAGAATTGAGCAATTTACCAATATAGTAAGTGTTGACAACTGCCACGTCTCCTTCGCCCGCTACTACAGCTTTGACCTGATCGCGGTCATTTCCTTTGGGAGGACGAGCAAAATTGGCAATCATGCCTTCTGCCCAACTTTTGGCATTCGCTTCACCATCATTTGCGATGATAGAAGCCATTAAAGATTGATTGTAAATGTTGCTAGAAGAACGAATCAAGACTTTGCCTTTCCAACGCGCATCAGTAAGCGCAGCATAGGTCGACAAATCTTCTGGCTTCACCCGATCCGGATGATAGGCAATGACCCGAGCACGTTTGGTGAGGGCAAACCATTGCTTATCGGCATCGCGGAGGTGAGCGGGAATGCTTTGCTCCAAGGTGGCAGATTCGATGGATTGTAATAAGCCCTTAGCCTTAGCACGGACTAGTCGACCAGCATCAACTGTAATCAAAACATCTGCGGGAGATTGTTCGCCTTCGTTAGTCATCTTTTGGATGAGTTCGTCAGCACTAGCGTTTACCACATTAACTTTGATACCGCTTTCTTTTTCGAATTGATCAAAAAGTTGCTGATCGGTTTCGTAATGACGGTGAGTGTATACCGTTACTTCTTGTGGAGCACTGCTCGCATTTTCTTGGTTACTGGAATCGGAAGAACTGTTCGAACAACTCCAAAGGCCAAGGAATAAAAATAGGAAGAGAAAGTTATTTTTCATTTTAATAAAATAAGGCTGATACTAAATTTGTTTAGATTTTGTCTAAATAAGTATAAATTTAGCTAAAATGTTTAGTTCCACCTATTCTAACCTGTCGACTGACCTCAAAAAAGGACGGAACAGCAAAATTAATTGGTTGAATGTTAATTTTCTTCGAACTTACAAACAAGGAGGCTGTCTACAAAATCTTATTTTCCTCTTAATCTTGATTATCTTTAGGACATGTTAATCAGTAAAGATTTGACCTTTGCCTATCCTGGGCAAGTGGCTTTAAATTTTCCCGATATCAGTTGCCAAAGAGGCGAGAGTCAACTTATTCTCGGCCAGTCGGGCAGCGGTAAGACGACTTTGCTCCATTTGCTAGGTGGTTTGCGGACGACTAAGCAAGGCAGTATTCAAGTTGATGGTACCGAAATGCGCCAATTGTGGGGCAGTGCCCTCGACCGCTTTCGCGGTCAACACATCGGCATTGTTTTTCAACAAGCTCACTTTGTCCGATCCCTCCGCGTATTGGACAATTTGCTTTTGGCCCAACATCTAGCGGGAGTACCCCGAGATCGAGACCGCTGTCTCCATTTGCTAGACCGTTTGAATTTAGCGCACAAGACCCAGTCGCCACCCGAGTATTTGAGTCAGGGAGAAAAACAACGAGTGGCCATTGCCCGAGCTTTAGTCAACCGGCCGGGTTTGATTTTGGCGGATGAACCCACCTCGGCCCTTGATGATGCCAATTGTGAAGAGGTCCTACAATTGCTAGCGGCTCAAGCACAGGAAGAAAATGCGGCCCTGCTCATCGTTACACACGATGGCCGTCTGAAAGAACGTTTTGATCAAAAAATTATCCTAAGCTGATGAATCTGCTCCAGCTCAGTTGGAAAAATCTTACCTATAAACCACTCAACTTGGCCTTGAGCTTATTGCTTTTTGCCTTGGGCACCGGACTGGTTTCCCTCCTCTTTTTACTCGAAAAACAATTGGAGGACCAGTTTGAAAAAAACCTAGCTAAAGTTGATCTCGTGATTGGGGCCAAAGGAAGTCCGCTACAACTCATTTTGAGTAGTATGTATCATATCGATAACCCGACGGGTAATATTTCGATTAAAGAAGCGCGTCCTTTCTTAAACCCTAAACATCCACTTATTTCGGAGGCCGTACCGCTATCGATGGGGGATAGCTATCGCAATCATCGGATTGTAGGAACCACGGAAGCGATCATTGCTTTTTATCAGGCAGAAGTAGCGGAGGGAAAATTATGGTCCAAGAATTTTGAAGTAACGGTAGGAGCGCGAGCAGCGCGAGAATTGGGTTTAAAAATTGGCGATACTTTTAAGAGTTCTCATGGCCTGGTGATGAACGATGATCTGATCCACGATGATGCCTCGCCTTTTGAGGTCGTCGGTATTTTAAAAACCACGGGCTCCGTTATCGACCAATTGATTCTTACGGATACGCGTAGCGTCTGGGAAGTTCATGATCACGGTGGAGAAGCTCATGAAACTCATGACCACGAGGAGCATGCGAGTCATGAAGGCCACGAGCACCACGATCATGAAGGGCACGAGCACGAGGAACCTGCAACGAGCAGCCCCCCTAAAACTTTATTGGATTACCCGGATAAGGAAATCACCTCGCTATTATTGCGTTTTCGCAATCACGGTTTCCAGGCGCTCAATATGCAACGGAACATCAACGAGAACACGGATTTACAAGCGGCTACTCCGGCCATTGAAATCAATCGGCTTTACGATATGATGGGAGTTGGAACCCAGGCCCTACAAGTCTTGGCGCTAGTGATTATCCTGGTATCTGCCTTGAGTGTCTTTATTGCATTATTCAGCTCGCTTAAAGAACGGCGTTATGAATTGGCTTTGATGCGGGTAATGGGCGCTTCGCGAACGCGTCTGTTTTTGCTCTTGATTTTTGAAGGGCTTTTGCTGGCTGGGCTGGGCTGCTTGCTAGGTTTACTCCTCAGTCATGGTGGAATGAATCTATTGGCGAACTACCTGGAAGAAGCTTATCGTTATCCTTTTAGCGGTTGGTTGTTTTTGCCCAAGGAGTTGAAATTGGTGGGAGGAGCTTTAGGAATTGGCTTTTTAGCGGCCTTATTGCCTGCGATTCAGGCAGCGCGGACCGACATTTCGGATACTTTAACAGCTTCTTAAAGGAAAGCCGTGGTGGAATATGTTAATTTGCATAAAAATACTTAAATCAATGAATAGGCTAATTTTGTTCTTGGCGATCGGTCTACTTTCTACATCGGTGTTGTCGGCTCAGGAAGAGGCGGCGAAGACTCCAAGCTTGTGGAAAACCTTGGCTAAGATTACCTATAAAAAGCAGTTTGATGAATTAATGGGCTTTAAGGTTGATGTTCCGGTGTTTAGCGAGGCGGTAAAGGCCTTGGATGGCCAGGAGGTGCAGGTACGCGGCTATATCATTCCTATTGAGGGCTATAAAAGCCATACCGAATTTATCTTGTCTGCTTATCCTTACAATATGTGCTTTTTTTGCGGAGGTGCCGGCCCGGAAACGGTAATGGAGGTCACTTCGGTAGAAGGCATTGAGTATACTGCCGAGCCCATAATCATCAAAGGTATTTTGCGACTCAACGACTCTGATATCAACAAGTTGATGTATGCACTGGAGCAAGTAGAACTGGTTCAATGAAAATCGATAAAAAGCTAGCGGATGTTTTCCGGCCAAGTAAAGAGCGTCCGGCTGCCTTACGGCGAATGTCGGGTCAACTAGGCATGAGTTATGAGGCCGAGGAAGAATATGGGATGATCAATCTACTCAAAGATTTTGGTTTGTTCCGTAAAGGTTTTCGCAAGAAGATTCACAATCTGCTCCACCTGCGCAATGAGGACCTTGAGCTAGATTATAACCTTTTCGATTATCAATACACCATCAAGGCTGGGAATGCCGTGATTACCCGTCACCAAAGCGTCTTTTTTATCCAATCCAAACGTTTTGCCGTACCAGAATTTCAGATGCGCCCCGAGCATTTTTTTCATCGAATTGGGACTTATCTGGGCATGCAAGATATCGACTTTGTGGACCATCCAGTCTTTTCCAAAAAATACCTTTTACAAGGCCCCGATGAGGAAATGATCCGCTATAAACTCGACCCTAAGTTTCGCGATTATTTTAGTGAAAATGAAGGTTGGACGGTAGAAGGGATCAACTACTTCTTGATTTTTTATCGGGATAGAAGATTGATTGCTCCCGCCGCTTTTCCCCACTACTATCGCAAAGGAATGCACATCGCTCAATTGCTTTTGGAAGAGGCTTGAAGCAAACCCATCTGCTGAAAAATTGCTCGGGTGATTTGTTGGCGTAGGGCAGTATCTTCATTTTTGAGAATATCGATGTTGAGGGCAAAAAAGTAAACCTCTTCTCCTTCCTCTACCCAGCCCACATACCAACCAAGACCTGGATCCGTTGAAATGGCCCAGCCCGTTTTAGCACGTAGCACATAATTTTCCTCCTCTTCTTGTATCATAATGTCTTTGACGATATCCATCGTACCCTGGCTAAAAGGAAGTTGATTTTGATAGAGTTTTTTGAGAAAATCGACTTGTGCGCGAGCACTGATCCTCAGTTGGCCTTGCAACCAAAATTGATCAATGGGCCCGCTGATATCCCGATTGCCATATTCCATTTTATCCAACCATTCCTGCATCCGCTCCCGCCCTACTCTGCGCGCTACTTCTTGATAAAACCAAACCACCGAATAACGAATGCCCGACCGCAAATTATGATCGCGATTCCATTGACTAAATGAACGTTCTTGTCCATCCCAAGGCCAAGTCTCTTCCTCGTCTGCAAGGACAGCCGTTTCGAGTGCGATCAGGGAATGAGGGATTTTATAAGTGGAAGCAGGAATGAGCGGATTTGTGGCGCGCTGCTCGTTATGGATCACCGATTGATCTGTTTTTAAGGCATGAAGTACAAAAGTGCCCGTCGCTTGATGTTCTTCAAAAATAGCGTTTAGCGTGGCTTTGTCGATTAGGGCATTGACCTTTGTCGATTCCGTCTTAACCTTGTTGGTAGTCGGTGTTTCGCAGCTGAAGAAGAGTATACATAAGAAAAAAAGAAAATTGACGTTTTCCATAGGACTAACAGATTTAAGGTTTGGTCGAATAATCGCCGGTCAAAATTGCAATTTTTTCCAATTATGAATAACTTTTACTTCCCTCCTTTATTGAGGGAGGTAAATTTTTAGAACTGTTAAAGACAAACGAGGTCAAAACAATCAACACAAATGTATCAAGACGCTTATAAAAAGGCCCAAAAACGGGTTAAAGAGAAGAAAGGATTTTATTCCCACCTGAGTGTTTTTATTTCGGTAGGCTTATTTTTCTTTTTCCTCAACATGGCTGATGGTTTTCACGATGTATGGTTCTTTTTTCCCATTTTACCTTGGGGAGTAGGTTTGTCGATCCACTATTTTTCTGTCTTTGGTTTGCCAGGTACAGATTTGCTAACCAAAGAATGGGAAGATCGAGAATTGGAACGGGAAATGCGTCGCTTGGGCTATGATCCCAATCAAGCTCCTTTGTATGAGGAAGAGGAAAGAGAAGAAGAGGAATTGGATCTACGAGAGATTCAGCGCGAAAGACAAGAAAAAGGTCTACGCGACGAAGATTTTGTATAATTTTAATGAGAACTAAAACGACCTACTCGGATTAGCGACGGCTCCCCGTTAGTTTGCTGGTCCGACGTTTGGGTTGGCGCAATTGCTCAATATACTCCCGTACTCCAGTAAAAGAAACGATCTCTTCTTTAAAGTACTCCACAGTAGCCTGTGTTTCTTTTTCCGTAGCTCCTAAGTGGTGAAGAATATTCATCAAGTGCATTTTCATATGCCCTTGTTGGATACCAGTAGTTACCAGCGAGCGAACAGCGGCAAAATTTTGTGCCAATCCGGTAGTGGAAATAATCATCATCAATTCCTCCGCATTGGGGTTACCCAATAGTTCGAGCGAACGACGGGCGATGGGGTGTAATTTGGTCAAACCACCTACGGTTCCGATGGCTAGTGGAATATCTAACCAAAAGCGAAAGACTCCATCTACGATTTCACATTGGCTCAGGCTGCGGTATTTTCCATCGCGAGCGGCATAGGTATGTCCCGCAGATTCGATAGCGCGAAAGTCATTACCAGTGGCCAGCACTACGGCATCGATACCATTGAAAATACCTTTATTATGGGTGGTAGCGCGGAAAGAATCGATCCGAGCGATACGAATGGCCTGGGCAAATTTTTGCGCAAAGGTTTGGGCATCCATATCGTTGGGGAAGTTCCCTAAGTCTTCAACGGGGCATTCCACACTGGCGCGTACCAAGCAATCGGGCGTATAATTGGAAAGGATGGCCATGATAATGGTGACCTCCTCTGAAGAGTCGGCGTAAAAACGAGTGAGGCTACGGCCAAATTCTTCCAAGACCGAGTTGATAAAATTAGCCCCCATGGAATCACAGGTTTCAAAAGAAACCTTGAGTTGGTAATAATTGGGTTCCTCTTCCGAAAAGTCAATCAATTCGATATCGCGAACACCACCACCACGCTTTTCCATATTAGCCGTAATGTGGGACACATCAAGGCGTAAAGTCTTTTTTATTTCCTCCAAATCTGCCCGCAAACGATCAATTCCTCCGGTCCAGGTGAAATGCAATTGTCCAATCTTGATGGTCGAAAGTACTTCCGCCCGAAAACCTCCCCGGCTCATCCAAAACTTGGCGGCACTAGAAGCAGCGGCTACCACGGAGCTTTCCTCGATTACCATAGGCACACAATAAGTCTTGCCATTGATAGAAAAGTTGGGAGCTACGCCGTAGGGCAAATAGAAATTACTGATGGTATTCTCACTAAATCCGTCGAGCACTTTTTGCTGTTCCTCATTCGAATGCCAATAGCTCATCAGCTCCCGAGTGACGTTTTCAGGGTCTTTGAAAAAGTTTTCAACAATCCAGCGGATTTTACCGCTTTTAGAGAGTTTCGAAAAACCGGAAATTGATTTTTTCATGTGTTGTTTATTTGCGGATGCGCAAAAATGCTTGTGCCAGTGCCAATCCTTTTACCTGTGCCTCCACATACGCCTGCAAATCGGCATAATCGCCTCGGGCATGCTTTAAAAAACCAGAAGCCTGCCCATAGACAGACGACAAATTTAAGCGATTCATCAGATAATACCCATCTAAAAAGTCTTTAACCCCTCCCGAAATGATGATTTGCCCACATTTTCGCTCTTCCCCTAATTCTACGAGCAATTCATTGGTGAGGTTCACCATATCTTCATTACTATGACCGATATAGGCCAATTTCTCGTAATTGCTTTGATGTTGGGGATCGCTACGGAGGAGTTCCAATAAGGCAAAATTGGTTCCACCGCTAGCGGCAAAATCAATCGCTTCCAAGGGCAATTGGAGCAAGGCCTTGATACTTTCTCGTCCCATTCCCTGCCCTACTTCTTTCACGATTACTGGAATATTGCTTTGCTGTAAGAAAGCGCTAATAATTTCCAGCGGTGGTCGTTTAAAATGATCCCCTTCTGGCTGTAGCCACTCTTGAAATGGGTTGACGTGGATGATGAGGCCATCAGCTCTCAATTTAGCGACCATGTCTTCCGCTCGATGGAGTTCGTTCCGTTCGAGCAATTGCTCCACCTGTGCCACTCCAAGGTTGGCGTAAAAAGGCAAATCCTCTCCAATGGTATTGCGGAGGTCAAAATCGGGCAAGCGATCATCGCTGTAAAGTAGGGCTCGGCAAGAGCCTAGGCCCATTCCCATTCCAAACTCCCGGCAGGCGCGAGCGAGGTTATGGTTGATCGTATACGCCAGTTCCGTACCTCCCGTCATGCTTGATACCCAAATGGGAACCCGCATTTCCTTTTTCAGAAAAGAGAAATTTTCCAGTTGATTTAGATCGGGATGGGCAGCGAGAAGTGGTTCGTAGAAGAATCGATGGTCCAATTGGCGAGCGGCGACCTGCGAATTAAAAGCTAGTTCGATGTGGTCGCGTTTGCGCGAAGCGGCGATGGTATCCGATTCGGTTGGGAGTTTTTTCCCATTCGTTTGATCGATCTTCTTATTCATAACTATCATAAGCAATTCCAGTTAGCATCAGGTGAATGGGCTTGCTGGAGATGGTCAAGACAAAGTTAGTCCTTTTGCTCCAGATAAACTAGGTTTATAATTGTCGGAAGGAAACACGCGGCGGAGCAAATGGTTTAAAGGCGATTGATCGTTGATTTGGTGGAGGCACAAAGTTCTATTGGCTCCGTGAGATTGGGCTGGCGGAGGAGGTAGGGGAGAGCTCTATAAATGGGGGGTGGAGTGGGTTCCGAGAGCGTTAAACTTACTCAACGCTCTCGGAACAGCGAGCTCGATTCAAATGTGTTTTAGTCTAGCTGGCTTCTAAGCGGCTTCGGTGATATCGGTATCCGTAAAATTCTTACCGTCCCATTGGCCTAACCATTCACAATCTTTCCGTTGTTTTTTATAATCGTTGAAAGCGCGAACTGCTTCTGCTTTGGTTTGTCGAGAGATAGTGATAGTGTTTTGATGCCCGGCTTTGATATTGAAGAAAAAATGTCCGGTGGTCATCTTAAATCCTTTCTTTTTCCGCATAATACTACTTTATAATGAACTAAAAATTTATTGATAACTGCCTCCTTTTCCGATTAAAATCAGAATTGGAACAGCGATTATTTATGATTGGCAATTTGGATTTGAGGGTTAGGAGTGTATTTGCTTCGTGGGTAAATCAATGAATTTTATT
>SPJL01006602.1_pt1 | contig 12302 bp, 19 predicted proteins | sample 3741751 | NCBI WGS metagenome assembly SPJL01 (sample SAMN10925998, study PRJNA522277) | cold seep metagenome | isolation source: Elba SIP-enriched marine methane seep metagenome, extraction at timepoint T3 | place: Italy: coast of Elba, Mediterranean Sea | reverse complement strand
TTGTCCGCCGCCTCCTCGATGCAGGTACACACCCGATCCAGGAAGAAGTAGGCGAACGTCAGGACGACGAGCCAGGTGGGTAGTTCGATCATACGGGCGGGGCCTTTCTCCACTCCCAGTAACCCTTGACGTTGGCGGCAAGGATCACCACGTTGATGACGACCACCGGCCAAGCGCCTATGGCCATCCCATAGTACATCCAGAGGCCGTCGCCGACCATGCCGAACAGCCACCCCCTCGTCTGCTTCTTGCCGATGAAGAAGATGGCCGTGATGGTGAAGAGGGCGGCGAGGTAGCCGACGTACTCAACCCACATAGCGGTCGTCCTTCCCGGCTCCCCGTCGCGAGTAGGACTGGAGGAACATGACGCAGCAAGCGGCGTGGTCGAGGTGGGGCAGCCCCGACTCCGGGTCCAGGTCCTCACCCTCGTTCCACGCAGCCAGGTGCCGCAGAAGCGCCCCGTAGAGGCGACTCCAGGACATACCCTTGCGCCAGTTGTTGTCGTCGTACTTCTTGGCCCCGAACGTGAGCACCTGGGCGGTGCCGCGCAGGGCCTCGGTGGCGAGCAGTTCCATACGGGGCTTGCCGCCGTCGTACTTGGTGCCTGCCTCCTCGACCCGCTGCGCAATCTCCCCGTTCTCATCGCGGGTGCCGAGGGCGGCTCGTCGAGCCTCAATGTCGGCCTTGGCTGCGTCTCTGATTCCGTCACTCACCGAACACCTCCTTGTACGCCTTCATGAAGCGTGCCTTCGCCTCCTCGGGCGGGATGGGCAGCACCAACTCGAAGAGACCCTGGATGTCCGAGAGGCGGAACTTGTCCTTGAAGTCCCACACCCGGCAGTTGGGCATCTTGAGTAGCTGCATCTCCGCGATCAGGGCCAGCCGGTCGGCAGGCTTGATGACGGTCTTGCTGATTGCGTGGTAGGTCGGCCCGTCGTAGCGGGCCTCGCACTTCAACTCGGACCCGGCCTTGCGGCCCCGGTCCTCGCCGAGCTTGTAGTCGTTCCACACGACCTCCTCCCACTTGCGCTCCGCAGCCTTGAACTCCGGGAGCAACTGCTTGATGGGCCGGGGGATGTCGCAGAGGAACGCCTCTTGCGCGTCGTGCATCAGCGCGATCTTTGCGTACTCCTCACCGTAGAGGAGCTTGACGATCTCCATGACCAGCACCGAGTGCTGCGCCACGGAGTAGTGGTACATGCAGTGCCCGGCGTACCGACACATGAGGGAGAGGGCGTGCGCCACATCTACGATGGGCGCGTCCCCGGTCCTCGGCTTCAGGGGGTTGATGTGCCGCCCCGAATAGGTCGTGATACGCTGGGTATCTACGTCGTGGTTGTGGTCATCGAATGCCACGTTCATTACTTGCCCTCCGCATCACGCTTCATCGCCCAGTCCGCTAGGAGCTTGGTGAGCCACGTCCTCGGCTTGATGACCTTGCCGAACAGGACGTGCTGGCGTAGAAGTTCGTGATGCCTCTTGATCTCCTCGTTGCGGTCCCGCAGCATGCGGCGCACCTCGGCCTCGTAGTCGTCGAGGGCGTCGAGCACCCTCTTACGGGCCAGCATGTTGTGAATGTACTTGGCTGCGCCGTGGATCTCCCGGATGCACCGGGCCCACTCGTTGGTGTAAACGCTCATCGTACGTACCCCTTCGGCCCCTGCTTCGAGGCCAGCATCATCGCCATGTTGTGCGACTGCCCCTGCTCCCGCAGGCGGTAGTACGTGTCCTCTTGCACGCCGGTCAGGTCGTCCACCTCGCGCTGCTCCCAGGGGGTGAGCGCCTCGAAGATGCCGTCCCGCACCTCCTCTTCATCGAGGATCAGGCAGCCCTCGCAGATGTCCCCGTCGAACACGTAGTCCCCGCAATCCGGGCACTCCTCCTCAACGGGGTCCGGGGGCCCCCGTGTGATCCAGTCGTCCAGTTGCGCCTTCTGTCGTGCGTCCATGACTCCTCCTTACTTGTCGGCCCACACCGTGCAGAACTGCACCGGCTGATGCGACTCCTCGCAGATGTAGAACATCCCCTGCTGGGGCGGCTCCATCTCGCAGCCGAGCTTCTGGGCGTAGGCGTTGTAGCCAATGATGCTACCGTTCACGGCCCCGTGCTTGGGGTCGTAGAGTAGCTGGTGGAAGTGACCGAGGACGTGGAACGGGCGTACGCTCCGGGGCGTCTGCTGCGCCCACGCCATGATCTTCTTCTTGAGCGGAATCCACAGCCCGCCAACGCCGCCGCCGTAGCGGACGGCGTCCCCGTGGTGGAAGCAGAGGCGCGTGCCGAGCACGTCCTGGTACGCCATGTACCCATCGGCGATGGTCCAGTGCAGGCGCTCCTCCCCTGCGTACTGCTGCTTCAGGAAGTGGTAGAGCATCCACTCATACGAGGTGGACGCTCCGCTTGAGTACATCTTCATGGTCGAGCGACCGTGGTTGCCGTAGTTGCACACGACACGGATGTCCTCCAGCCCGGCGTCGTTGAGGATCGTGTCGATCACCTCACGCAGTAGGTTCTGCGCGAAGATCAACTCCTCGACGGGCGAGCCGAAGTTCTGCACGAGGTACTCCTCGTGGATGAACCCGTTGATGAAGTCCCCTCCGAGCCAGAGCACCATGCTCTTGACCGGGTTGCCTCCCTTGCGCGTCTTGGCGATCAGGGTCAGCGCGTTCCGCACCACGTTGTGCGTGCGGGCCGTGCAGATGTCGGGGTTGTACTCGTTGATGTGGTTGATCGTCCGGGGGTCCACCCTCTCGTAGGCGTGAACGTCGGACAGCATGAGCACCGGCACCACCTCGTCACCGCTACCCGTGCGGGTCTCGATGCGTCGGTCGCGCGGCGGCTCGTTCGCTGCGTGGCTATCCAGTGCCAGCAGCAGGTCCACCTGCTTCTGAAGCGTCTCGGCCTCAGCGCTCAGGCGGCTGTACTTCTTCTTGGTCAGGCGCTCGGCCTCCTTTGCCTGCCTCGCCTTGCGATCTCGCTCGACGACCTCGGCAACGGTGACCTTGTCCTGCCCAGTGGTGATGGTGTAGAGCCAGGCGTTGTGGGCCCCGCGCTCTCGCGTGGCCGCACCCGTCTGGAGGAGTTCGAGCAGGACCTCCTGGGCCCTCCGAACTGAGATGCTATGCTCCTCGGCATAGCCTCGGGTTGTGAACTGCATTCGGTCCATTATACCTCGCGGATCTGCATCCGTCTAACCCCTTCCAGGGCGTCTGGCCGGAAATAAAGCAGGACTCCCAGCGCCTTCTCGGCGTCCCTGCGGTCCTCGGTAAAGCTAGCAAACCTCTCGGCCTCGTCCACCCCGAAGGCCAGGGCCACCCGAGCTAGGATCTCTGCCCGGGGGAACCGCTTGGCGTGCTGCCCAGGGTGGACCCAGGCTAGCTTCCGGGGGTCGAACAGGCTAGCAAGCCAGCCCGCCGAGATCCCCAGGGTGCTGGTGCTCATGACGGTGTGCTGCCCCGGGGCCATCGGGAACTCGCAGTACACCTCGGTGCTGGCCCGCTTGCGGCCCTCGTGGTACAGGCCCACCGACCCGTAGGTGCGGATCTGATCCCGCAGGGCTACGAGCCGGGTGCCCAGCCACTCCATCTTGGCGGCGTTCTTGGCCTTCTTCTGCTCGGCCTTGTTCAGGTGGGCGATGCTCCGCTTGAAGGCGGCGTTGGCGTAGAAGGACTTGGTCTTGAGGTGAAGCAGGTGCAGGTGCGTCCCGTTCACGATGGCCAGTCCGGGCATGGCGATGCCGGGGTCAATCCCTACGAGCATACTTCCTCCTCCACTCTTCGAGTGTGACGGGAGGCTGGTCCCAGTACGGGACCGCCTCCCCATAGGTCTCAACCAGCCAGGTCAGCCAGCGTGTCCTCTCCACCGTCTCCGGTGTCGGCTCCTTCGGTGCCTCGTCCGTCTCCCTCGTCAGCTTCGCCAGCGGAATCATCCGCGTCGTCGGTGTCGTCTCGTCGGTCATCGGCCTCCTTGTTCAGGTCCGGGATCTTGTCCAGTTGCTCGGTGATCTGGTCGGTGAGTTCGTTCAACTCGGCCACCTCGCTGGCGACCTCCAGGTCGGCGATGACGGGGAGTTCCTTCTCCTCCTCATCCTCAACCCACGACCAGTCGATGTCCCCCTCGCAGATGTCACGGGTGACCTTGGCCAGGTCGTCGGCACCGGCCCGTCGCAGCGTGCGCCGCAACTCGCCGAGGATCGTGGTCACCTTGGCCCGGGGCTCGCCGCTGATCGGCACGTTGCGTAGCTGCCCGACCAGGTCGCCGAAGCCTCGCGCTTCGAGTGCGTCGGCCAGTACGTCGATTGCGAATACGCGGTTACTTTCCTCGCTCATGTGTTTGCTCCTCCGAGGCGTGCGCGGGGCGCTCGGCCTCGATCTCTTCTACGTCGTCAATGGTGAACTCATGCTCGTGCATGCGTCCCGTCGTGCGGTCCACCTTCAACATGTCCTTGATTCCCGCCTGCCCCTCACGGTTGCGGGCGATGGTGGCGATCAGGATGGTGTCGTTGCCCTCGGCCTTCTCCAGGTCGATGACGATGTCCGCATCCTTCAGCAGGTTGAAGTGGCTGATCTTGCCCTGTCGGTTCTTCTGGGCCGCATCGACACCGATGATGCCGCGCTCACCCACGAAGTCCTTGAACCCCTTGTACGACCGGCGCACGGAGCGGTAGTCGTCGGGGTCGTCGGCCATCAGTTCGCCGTAGTCACGGATGACCACTTCGATCTTCTCGCCCAGTCGCTCCTCGGCTCGCTTGATGTCCTTCTCCAGGGCGGGGAAGGTGTAGTCGATGCCCGAGGTGTAGTGTACGTACAGCGGCAGGTCGCCCAGTTCCTTGCGAACCAGGTCAGCGAACTGCCGGGGACGAGCGTTGATCTGCTCGTCGTTCCAGTTGAGCGCCACCTTCGCCAGTCGCATGCGGGTGTTGCGCATGCTCGTCTCGAACGATACGAAGAACACCGGCCTCCCCGCCTTGGCGGATGAGACAGCGATGTTGTTGAGCATCTGTGACTTGCCCACGTTGTAGCGTCCGAGCACCAGCGCCATCTCGCCGGGGCACAGGCCCCCGCCGTTCAGTGCGGCGTCGATCTTGGGGAAGCCAATCGGCACCCCCTCCGGTGTGTTGTCCATCATGACATCGAAGTCGTCAGCGATGGCCATCACCTGGTCTGTCTTGCTGGCCCCGAGGCCGTCGATCTCCCGCAGTGCGGACAGGTACTCACCCACCCGCCCCGAGAGGACGTACTCCTCAGGGCTGCCGAGGTGCATCAGCAGGCGGGCACGGGCCTGCGTGATGAGCGTCTCCTCGACGTGCGACCGGCCCTTCAGGGGGACCTTGAAGATGGCGTCGATCACCATGTCAAAGGTGTCGCGTGCCACCGCCGAGTTACCCAGCAGAGCCATGTCGGTCTTGAGAGCAGCGGCGGGGAGGAACTCCCCTGTCTCGATGAATAGGCGCAGCCCGTGGCTGACCACATCAGAGGTGACGTGGTAGCCAAAGAAGCCGCGCGAGATGCGCAGGAGGATGGGTCCGAACTCCGCTGCGAAGTCCGGGTCCCGTAGCGCAAAGGCCGCTACGAGAAACTCATACTCTTGGTTCAGATCATGCATAGGCGATCCCCCGGGGAGCGGGCCGAAGCCCGCCCCCCTATTTCCTAGTGGCCCAGTTCGTCGTTCAGCAGTTCGATCCGATGAGCGATCTCATCGCACGCATTCTGAAGCTCGTCCCGGTACTCCTCCAGTGAGAGGGTCCGGTCGTCTTCCAGCGTGCGGATCAACTCCTCGGCGAGCGTCTCACCCTGGCCCATCAGATGAGCTTCAGGGAGCGGGTCGGCACGAGGGCGCAGTCGTGGCCCTGCTCGGCCAGCCCCCTCACGTCCGCCTTGGCGGCGTCGGTCGGCTGCTCCTCGGCCTCCAGCTTGACCTTGGACTTCACGTCGCCCTTGCCAAGCATCAGGATGGTGCCGATGTACTCGGTCCCGCCCTGCTTGAAGGTGACCCGGGACCCCACCTTCTTCACCCGGCGCTTCTTCTTCTCGGGCTCGGGCTCGGACACAGGCGTCTCGCTGTCCTGCTGCTCCTCTGCGGGGCTTTCGTCCTCGCCCACCTCTTCCGAGACCACCTCGTCCTCGGGCTCCTCCTGGGGGCTCTCCTGCGGCCCCTCATCCTCGGGCTCCGTGTCCTCCTGAGGGGACACACCACCCAGGGTCTCGTCCTCCTCGTCGTCGGCCACCTTGGACGGGCCCCGCTTCTGGTTCTTCTCGTCGCCGAAGGCGTTGGTGAAGTCCTCGGCGTCCTCGCTGAGGTGCTCGCCGTTCGACGCCCAGCCGGGGAAGAAGTCCGGGATCAGGAGCAGGTCCTTCACGCCGTCCCGCTGGCCCTGGCCGTACCGGCTCTCGCTGATGTCGGCGCACTTCGAGGGGTGGCGCACCCGGAGGCAGCCGTTCTCGATCTCGTGGTCGAGCAGCAGGCAGTCGTTGCCCGCCACGTTGCCCATCACCTTGATGACGACGATGTCACGCGCACCGTTCTTGGCATCGGAGGCCGCACCCTTGAAGCCGATCACCTCGTTGCCACGGGCCGGGAGCGGGCCGAGCGCAGTCGCGCCGCCGCCGCCACCGAGAACCTCCTCGCCCTCTTCTTCCTCGACGGGAGCGTTGGTCTCCCCCGGGGTGAAGCCTGCGATGATGTCCCAGATCCCGTAGCCCGCCTTGGACTTGTCCTTCTTGCGAGGGCCGAGCCACTCGCTCGTCTTGAACACCACCTGGAGCACGCCGAGTTCCGGCTTGTCCATGCACATGGCGTTGGCGACGAAGAAGTCATCCGGTCGGGCAGCCTTGCGCTGCTTGCGGTCCAGGTCCAGGTCCTTGAGGAACGCCTGGAACATCGGGCAGTCCCGTGTGCCGAGGCCGTTCATGACCCAGCCACCCTGGCCGCGCTTGAAGTAGCGGACGAGGGGCACGAAGAGGAGCTTCACCTCCTTGCCCAGGTCGTCCTCGGTGAAGGGCAGCTTGCACCGCCCGCCACGCCGCAGGTCCCAGTCGTTCACCTTGTGGGTGAACGGGAGCAGGCGCAGGTTGTTGCGCCCCGCCGTCCAGGGGAACTTGCTCTTGTCCTTGCCGCCACCGCGCTTCTTGCGCTGCTTCAGGTAGTCGGCCATCATCTTCTGTGTGTAGTCCATTCAGTGTTCTCCTTAGGCCGATTCCGCGATGGCCTTCTGCATGAGACGTAGGTTGGTGACGATGTACCGACGCTGCTGGTCGGCGATGTCGTCAAGGTTGGTGTCTGGAGAGACGTGGTGGATGAGACCACAACGGATGGAGAGGAAGTTGATCCCCTCCGTCACGCTCTGGTCCAGTTCGATCTTGCCCGCCTGTTCACGGCTGGGCTGCACGGACTTGACGATCACCTCTTCGGCGTTCTCGTCGTCGTCCATGACTCCGGTGCTTTGCACCTGTACGTTACCTCCGCTGAGTGCCAAGGTCTAGTCCTTTCCGAGCAGGGGGTTCCCGCTCATTGTCCGGCCAATCGTGAAGTCGATCTCAAGGATGTTCTGTAGCCACTCGAAGGCGGCGTGCATCCTGTCAACCATGCACTCCTGAATGATGGCGCATACCTGCTCCCGCTCGTGTCGGGGGCAGTCAACCATGATCGAGTCGTGCATCTGTCCGATAACGATGGCCTCCAGTCCAGCTTCTCGCAGCCGCTCCTCGATCCACGCCATGGCGATGAGTGTGAGGTACCCACCTGCGTTCTGGATCGGGAAGTTGCCTGCTCTGTTCAGGGCGTGCTTGCGCTCGCCGTCGTCCTCACTTAGCGCGTCCGGGGTGTGCAGTTCTTGGGCGAACATGCCCGTCACAACCTGGTCGTTGAGTGCCTCCATGTGCTTCTGCGTCATGAAGCCTCGGATGCCGGACATCAGTCCGTACCATGCCGAGATTATAGCCTTGGCCTGAGCGTACGTCAACCCCGATTCCATCAGTTTGGTGGGGCCTGCCCCGTATTGGATGGCGAAGTTTAGCACCTTGGCTACCGGTCTCGGTACGCCTAGCCGCTCGGCTGTCTCGGAGTGAGGGTCGCCCCCTCGGGCGAACACCTCCAGCAGCACCGGCTCCGGTGCCACCACAGCGGGGAGCCGTAGCTCCAGCGCCTTGTAGTCTGCCTGTACCAGCACGCCGTCGTCGAAGCGGGAGACGAACACGTAGCGCAGCCAATCCGGTGGGTTCATGACATTAGGCTTTGAAGCCGAGAGTCGTGCTGTTACCGTGCCTTGCGCATCGTTGATGTTCGCCTTCCCGCCCCAGTTGTAGCCGGGGTACAGGTAGCCGTCGATCTGGTACTCGGGTATGGTCCGAAGGAAGTGGGTCACCGCATGCTTGACATCGTTGTACTCCAGGAGCATCGGGATGACCGGGTGCTCCCCCTGTCTCGGGGCAAGCACGTCCTTTGCGGTCTTGATGTGATGCTCGTCGTTCTTGTTGATCTGCTCACGCTTGCTGTTCGGCGTGATACCAACCGAGGCGAGGAACTCTGTCTTCTGCTTGGTGCTGTTGGGGTTGAACTCGGGCGTTGCGATTACTTCGAGGCGTCGGCGCTCTGCCTGCCGGAACGCAACCACATCTACATGGCGGTTGATCGTATCCCGGAGGCGCGCAAGTCTGTTCTCTTCTCGCTCCCGCATCTCAGCCAACAGGTCAAGGTCGAGCTTCCAGCCCCGTGCCTTGCACATGGCTACCACCTTCATCGGACGTTCGACCCAGCGGAGGTAGTGCTCCACCTTCTTGGGTCCGATCAGCCCGGAGAGGATCTCGGCCAGCCGGAACGTTACCATGCAGTCGAAAGCGCATCGACGTGCAAGCACGATGTCCGGCAGTTCTGTGATGTCCCCGTCGTACTCACCTTCGGACTCCCGCTTGAAGCCCGCCAGTTCGGGGACGAACGTGGCGGTCAGGTTGTCCAGGTCCATGCTCATGTTCTCATCGTACAGGAAGGCCAGCGCCTTGGTATCAACGACCGTGCCCGAGGGTACGTCCCCGAACTTGGCCTTCATCCACTGCATCTCGAACAACATCTGATGACACGCCAACGTGGGCACGTCCTTGATGAAGCTCCAGTGCAGGTCACGCTGCCACTTCTCGTACAGAGGGTGGACGATGGCGTTCTCCCCGTCCCACGCATACCCCACCATGCGGAACATGCGGTTCTGAGGTACGAAGCCGGTGGTCTCGTAGTCGAAGGCCAGCTTGAAGTCGATCTTCCGCTTGGCCTTGTTCGCCCAGTCGTACCACGCCTCGATGTCGGCCCTGTTGTCGAGCCACTTCCAGTTGCCGGGGGGCTCGTCGTCCCCTCGGCCCTCCAGTACGTCGATCACCCTGTCCCACTGCGCTTTGTAGATGGGGATCTGTACCTCGGTGTTCTTGGCCATGAAGCCAGGCTTGTAGATGGGGACCACCGGGATGGGCTTGCCGGTCCCGTCGTCCCAGATGGAGGCGAACACCACCCCCTTCATCTTGGTGATCTTGCACTCCTTCACCGGCTTCCCGGTGACGGCGCTGATGGCCTCGTTGCCCATCGGGACGATGAGCTTGGGCCGTAGGTTCATTACGTCGTTGGCGAGGTGCCCGAAGCACGCACGCCTCGTCGCCACCTTGGAGGAAGCGAGCTTGCCTGCGGCGGTGAACCCGGCGAAGCACCGGGCTGCCGACGTGAGGTACCATGAGTACCCCTTCATGTGGGTGGCTGCGAAGGTGTCCCACAGCCTACCCATCCGGTCCATCATGATCGTGCCCGCCTTGCTGTCCCGGGGTCCGGGCTGGTCGGTCACGAACAGGACATCGACTTGGTCCGGGTAGACCAAGCCTTGGTCGCTGCGTCCGGCAACGCACACCGTGCCGTTGGTGGCAGAGGGTACGCGCCATCCATTGCAGGCGAGCCCATCGCTCCCCCGGCAGTGCTTGTCGGGGCGCAGGCTCAAGTGACCTCCAGTGCCGAGTAGCTGCCGACGTGGATGTAGGTGTAGTCCACCCCCACCAGGCGTCCGGTGCTGAGGGCCCACTCGACGAAGTCGCCCTGGTTCCACGACACCTTGCCTGCGTACTCCCCGTCCCCTTCGGGGAACGTCTCCTTGTACTCGCGGATGTACTGCTCCATCTCGTCCTCGTTGATGTTGCCCTCAACGATGGCAAGGATGTGCCGGTCCGAATACTCTTCGCACTCAATGACTGTGAACATGGTCTCCTCCTATGCGGCCCAGCTTGCGAGCCAGATGGAATGCAGGTCGCCCGTTGCGTTGACACGCAGCGGTACCTCCTCATCGAGGAACGCCTGCGGTACCCGGATGCGGTCGTGCTCGGGCACGTCCCGCCTGCCCAGGAACCCGCCGATGTGACGGGTGGTGGTCTTGCTCCAGAACTTCTCGGTGATGAACACCTTGTCGTCGTCGTACAGGTCGTTGCCCTGTTGCACTGCGACGAGCGTGCTGTAGCTGAAGAACAGCGTCAGCCCGTTGATCTGGATCTCCGTCTCGTTCGGCCCGAAGTTGGTGAGCCTCATACGCAGGACCCCGTGATTGCCACGTCCTTAACGACGATGACCTCGGTCTCGCTATCCCCCGCGTGCTCCTTCCCGAGCCACGTCCACCCGTCGTTGAGACGGACGAACCCGTTCTGGACCCGCAGGTACAGGTACTCGCGGACGGTCTGGTGGCCGAAGCGGAAGAACGTGCCGGGCGGGATGTTCGCCAGCGTCTCATCGTCCGGGGGCAGGGTGATATTGATCTGCACCTTAGGCATCGTTGGCCTCCTTGTCGATGAAGTCGGCGAGCGCCCTGGCGTACGCCTTGTCGCTGGCCTTCTGGCCCTCGGTGTACGGGCGGGTGGCGGACTGATGCTGGCGACGGAGCAGCGTGGCCTCGGCCTTGGCAATCTCCTGTTCGATGGCATCGTGGCTGCCGTTCACGTTGCGGATGAAGGCATCGGCGCATCGCTGCGCGTTCTCTTGGATTCTGTCTCGCATTGGAAGTCTCCTAATTGCTGTAAGGGTGACCACCCAGGTGGTCGTCCTCGTCCCAGTCGTAGTAGTCGTCCACCTCGTCGTGGTCCGACACGTTGATGTTGCGTACGGTCTCGATGGCCGCTTCGATCTGCGCTCCGGTCTCCCCGTCATGCGCCTCGATGCTGGCCTTCTCCAGGTTCTCGATGGCCTGGTCCAGGTAATAGTGGATGTCCATTAGATCCTCAAGTCCTTGGTCGTCACCCCCTTTGTCAGGCGGCAGGTGCCGAACCAGTCGCACCACTTCTCGGTGCAAGGGTACTGTCCGATCTTCTCCACCGTGCGGGGAAAGTTGCCTGCGTTGATCGCGTCCACTATGGACTCGACCGATGCGGTGACCACCTCAACCTGAAGGGGGGTGATCTCCCGCCCGATGTACTCCACCTTCGGTGTCTTCAGGGTGTGGACCATCGGCATGAGCGCCGCCCACTTCTTCCCCGACATGATGGAGTACATCACCAACTCGATGTCGAACGGGTCGGGCTTGCGGTACTTGCTGGTGTGCTTCACCACCTTCGCATCCACGATGCCCCGTGTCCACACCTGGTCGGCATGTCCGGCGATGGGCACCCGGCCAAGCATCAGCTTGCCGTCGTACCCGTACGCCTGCTCGACAGCTTCCAGCTTGCCGAGCCGCTCTCTGCGGTAGGCCGTGCGGAACGTATCGAATAGCTGCACGAACACCTTGAGCTTGGCGTCCTTCCTCTCCCCCTCGGGGATCTCTACGTCCTGCATGTGGTTGTCCCACCCGTCGGACAGCAGTTGCCGTGCCTCCTTCGGGTCCACTCTCTTGTTGCCCACGAGCAGCCGTTGGCCCCACAGTTCGAGCAGGTCGTGCATCGACTTGCCCAGAGATGTGAACCAACTCGGTGCCTGCTCCCTGCCCAGTACGTACTGCTGGTAGAAGTCCTCGGGGCACCGCAGGTAGGTCTTGAGCATCGACTTGGTGTAGATGCCCTGATCGAACAGCCGTTGCCAGATGGTCTTGCCATCCGCACTCTGGTTGTCCGAGAAGCGCTGGACGCTGGGCCCAGCGAAGGTACCTCCGAGCAGTCCCATTAGACGGGGTACTTATCCGCGAGGAGCAGCTTCTCCCCGACGTACGCCTCGAAGCTGTGGCTGTCCTCGCCGAACTCTTCACCGTCGAGATCCGTCTGCCTGAACTTGGCGATCAGGCTGTCGATGCGCTGCTGTGCGATGGCGGGCACGATGCCCATCTGTTCCTGCACGATCAGCGCCCCGGCGATGAGCAGCCTGTTGCG
>SPJL01031085.1_pt1 | contig 12311 bp, 7 predicted proteins | sample 3741751 | NCBI WGS metagenome assembly SPJL01 (sample SAMN10925998, study PRJNA522277) | cold seep metagenome | isolation source: Elba SIP-enriched marine methane seep metagenome, extraction at timepoint T3 | place: Italy: coast of Elba, Mediterranean Sea | reverse complement strand
CCCGTTTGGGCCCCGGTCTACTGGGCCTCAATCATAGACCCCGAAAACCCCGCGATCAGGGCTCGTGAGGGCCTTTCAGGTGGGTTTCAATCCGGGCGAGCATATCCCGCATCTCCCGCATGAGCTGAGTTTGTTCGCTCGATGTCTCAACGCCCACATCATGGGGCGACGAGCGTGGTGCCGAACCGGTATCCCGATCATGTAGCCGATCCCGCTGAGCAAGAACCGCTTTGCGGAACCCGACCGTATCCACGATCCCGATCATGTTCACCAGCGCTCCACCCGCGCCCGTAGATTGCCCAGCTGTTTCAACCTTGAATCCATGGAGATCGAAGTAACGCATGATTGGGCCTTGGAACATCTGAAGATCCGTGATCTTCTCAAGTGGAATCGTGGACTCGGTCTTGTTCCAAATTCCCTTCTTGATGTCCAGCGTGCGTTCGGTGAGGGTGCAGGACATATTCGCGAGATACCGATCCACGAAGAAACTCGCGATCACGTAATACAGGATCGCGATCGGGATTGTCACGATGAGGCAGGTAAACAGGATGACAGGCGCGAGGAGCCAGTACTTCTTGACACTGGTGTTAAACTCGGCTTCCCATAGTACTTGATGATCGTTCATGGCTGGGTGTTCCTCTCAAAGACTCGCACCAGTATACCCAATCTGCTTTTTTCACGCAGATCGCATACGCTGCACCTATGCCTCGGAGACAGGGAGTCACCATCCTGACGCTGATCATTGCGTGTGCGGCTGTCATTGCGCTCCGGATGATGATCGGCACGAATGGATGGGGCATGGCAGAAGACCCTGCGATCTATCAGCTCCGTCTGGATCGGGTGTTCATTGGATCGATCGTTGGTGCATCGCTCGGGTTGAGCGGGGCATTGCTCCAGTCCCTGCTCCGCAACCCGCTTGCGTCTCCGGACCTTATGGGTTTGTCGGCGGGCGCGGGATTCGTGGTGACGCTCCGGACATGGCAAGTGGGGACCTTGCTTGGGGCATCCGCAGCGGCGTTCCCCGCACTGTTCGGCGCGATGGGGGTGCTGTTCTTCGTCTGGTTCCTGAGTCAGCGGCGGGGCATCATTGACCCTATCACCATGATCCTCGTGGGTGTGATCATGTCCGTGATCCTCGGGGCCGCGACGATGCTCGTGGTGTCCATGATGCCCGATCGCGGGTTCTCGATATCGAGATGGATGATGGGCACCCTCCGCGAACAGGTCGATGAGGGCACGTTGTTCGTGTGTGGGTTGATACTGGTCGGGATCGTCGTCTGGGCAAGTACCGCTGCGCGATCCTTTGATGCGATGGCACTGGGTGAGGACGAAGCAAAGTCCGTCGGGGTTTCGGTGCCGATGGTCCGAGCGGGGCAGTTTATCGGTGCGGGTTTGCTTACCGCGATCTCGATCGTGCTCGCGGGCCCGATTGGATTCGTGGGTCTCGTCTGCCCGCACCTTGTACGGATGCTCGCGGGTCCCGGTCATCGGACGCTGATCATTGGATCAGCGTTCGCGGGGATCACGCTGGTTGTTGGCGCGGACACCCTCGTGCGTGCGATCCCGACGGACGCGGGGCGTATCCCGATCGGTGTGGTCACCGCATTGATCGGTGGTCCGGTGTTCCTCGCGATGCTCTTGAAGATGCGACGATGAACATCACGCGTTGAAGTATCGCGCACTCGGGTGGTGCGAGATGATCGCGCTCGTTGATTGCTCTGGATCGATCTGGTGATTCTCGGTGAGGTTGCACCCGATCCGGGTTGGGTCGAGCAGGCGCCAGAGGATCTCGTGATCACTCATGTTCGGGCACGCCGGATACCCGAAAGAGTATCGCGAACCCCGGTACCCTTGTTTGAAGAGTTCGGGGATCTCGTGAGCATCCTCGTGACCAAAACCGAGTTCGGTGCGGACACGCTTGTGCCAGTACTCCGCGAGGGCTTCCGCTGTCTCCACGCCGATCCCGTGCCAGTACAGATACTCCTGGTACTGGTCGTTCTCGAAGAGTTCCTTCGTGTACGCGCTGATCCGCTCGCCCATAGTGACGCACATCATCCCGATGACATCTCGACACCCGAGCGCTTCGCATTCCTGCTTGTCTCGATAAAAATCGGAGATACACATATGCTTGTTGCTTGATTGACGCGGGAACGAGAACCGTTCGATCTCCCGATGATGGTCCTTGGGGTCATACACGATCAGGTCGTTGCCGGATGACGAGCAGGGGAAGTACCCGTACACGAGCTTGGGGCGGAGGATGTCTTCTTTCAGACACCGTTCGCTTATCTCCTTAAACTTCGGGCGTGCGGTCTCGTTGAGCATCCGCTCATAATCGTCTTTCGAGCGATTCCCGCGTTTAAGCTGCCACTGGATCGAGTAGAGCGCTGTCGGATTGATGTACGCGAAGATATCGCGCAGATTCAATCGGTCCACGACCGTTGTTCCCCAGAACGGAGGCGTGGGGACCGGGTTGTCGCGTGGGATCTCAGATCGAGTGAGCGTCGTGGTTGTCGAACTGGCTGAGTCCGAACTTCCTGCTTGACGAGCAGCATGTTTGACCACAGAGGCCTTGCGATTGGATTGGCGTGCAGCCGCCGCGTCAAGCAGTGATTGTGTTTCTCCATTGGAGATCGCATCCATCGTCGAAAGCCCGTCAAAGGCATCCTTCGCGTAGAGCAGCTCGCCCTCGTACACACTGCGGAGATGCCCCTCGGCGTATGAACGGGTGAGCGCCGCACCGCCGAGGATGACCGGAACCTTCACGCCCTTCTCATTGAGCTCGCGGAGGTTGTCCTCCATGACATTGACCGATTTCACCAAGAGCCCGGACAACCCGATCGCATCGGCCTTGGTTTCGTTGTACGCCTTGAGGATCGCATCGATCGGCTGCTTGATGCCCAGGTTGTGTACCGTATACCCGTTGTTGGTGAGGAGGATATCGACGAGGTTCTTCCCGATGTCGTGTACATCGCCCTTCACCGTCGCGAGGACGATCGATCCCTTGCTCTGTGTTGACGCCTTGTCCATGTGCGGTTCAAGGATCGCGACGGCCTTCTTCATCGTCTGCGCACTCTGAAGCACAAACGGCAGTTGCATCTGCCCGGACCCGAAGAGCTCGCCGACAACCTTCATCCCCGCGAGCAGGTGATCGTTGATGATCTCAAGGGGTGCGTACTTCTGGAGCGCCTCGCCGAGCGATTCCTGCAGGTGCTCGTTCTCGCCATCGATGATGTGCTTCTTCAGCCGCTCCTCGAGCGGGAGATCCGTGATCGATATGGTATTCGTTTCTTCAGTCGCGTCCTTGAACAACTCGATGAGCTCGTCGAGCGGATCGAAGGAATCATCCGTGACGCCATCGGGGAGCCCTGTGCCCCCATTTGTTTCCGACCGCCGATCGTAGATGAGGTTCATCGCGGCGCTGAGCTGATCCTCGGGGATCTTGTTAAGAGGCGTGATCTTCGACGCGTGCACGATCGCGCTCGTCATCCCGCTCTGGACGAGCTCGTGGAGAAACACCGCGTTGAGGATCGTGCGAGCGACGGGCTTGAGCCCGAAAGATACATTCGATAAACCGCAAGTGAGCTGGGCATCGGGGTACGTGTCGCTGATCCGCTTTGTGCCCTCGACGAGCGCGTGAGCGCTGCGTCGGTCGGAATCGAGCCCCGTCGAGATCGGGAGCACGAGCGGATCGATGAAGAGATCGGAGACGAGGAGCCCGTGAACCTTCGTCGCGCGTTCGATCGCTCTTTTGGTAATCTCGAACTTGCGATCTGCGGTGCGCGCCATTGCCTGCTCGGGATCTTCGTCGATGGTGCCGATGACCAGCGCGGCGCCATAGTCCCTTGCGAGTTGGCAGAACCGATCGAACTTCTCTTCTCCGTCCTCGAAGTTCGCGGAGTTGATGATGCACTTGCCGCCAGCCGCCTTGAGTCCGGCCTCGATCGTTTCGGGGCTTGTCGAGTCGAGCATCAATGGGGCGTCGGCCTGTTGAACCAAACGCGAAACAACCTCGTGCATGTCGCGCGGGCCATTCCGCCCCGCGACATCAACATTGATATCGAGGACATGCGACCCGTCCTTGACCTGATTCTTCGCGAGCGAGCAGATCCCCTCCCAATCTTCGGATTCAAGCAGACGTTTGAACGCACGTGATCCCGATGCGTTGCAGCGCTCGCCGACGATGAGAAACGACGCGTCTTGTCGATACTCGACTGCGGAGTACATCGACGAGCATGCGGGGACGATGTCCGCGCGTGGACGTTTCCCGAGTTCAGTCTTCGCAACCAGATCGGCAAGGTACGCGATGTGCTCGGGGGTTGTCCCGCAACACCCGCCGATAGCGTTGATGAGCCCTTCACGAAGGAAGAGTTGCATCGCGTCTTGAAACCCTTGCGAGCTCAATGGATAGATTGTCTTGCCTTCGACAAGAGTCGGGAGCCCCGCGTTGGGCATGAGCGTGATGTGCCGATCCCATCGTGACGCAAGGGTCCGCACCGTGTTGACCATCTCCACTGGACCGGTGGCGCAGTTGAGCCCGAGCGACGCAATCGGGAGCGGGCGAAGCGCCTCGATGGCGGCCTCGATCGAGGATCCCACGAGCATCGTGCCGGTCTGCTCGATCGTCACCGAGACAAAGATCGGGACTGAGTCGTGGGGGATGTTGAGTTGATCGCACGCTTGCAGGATCCCCGCGATCGCTGCTTTGATCTGCAGAAGGTCCTGGCAGGTTTCGAGCAGCACACAATCCACCCCGCCGGTGATCAGACCCCTCGCCGCGTGCGCGTACGAGTCACGCATCGCGTCAAAGCTGATCTGCCCGAGCGTGATGAGCTTCGTGCCTGGGCCGAGCGACCCCGCGACATACCTTGGTTTGTCGGGCGTCGAGTACGAATCCGCAGCTCGGCGCGCGATCTGTGCACCCGCATGGGCGAGTTCCTCCGCTCGATCGTACAGATCAAACTCCCCGAGCGTATGGGCCGCCGCACCGAAGGTGTTCGTGGTGACGACATCAGCGCCCGCTTCGAAGTACCCGCGATGGATCTCCTCGATGACATCCGGGCGCGACAAGCAAAGCACATCTGGGCAGTTCTCGCACCCCATGTAATCTGACTCGATATCCAGGTCGTACGCTTGGGTTTGCGTACCCATCGCGCCATCCCAGATCAGCACGCGGGATAAAAGCGATTCAAGTATCGACAGTGGCTTTGAGCTCATAGACGGACTATATCCGAATATTCGGATAAGTGAATCAAGGCGATAGGGGAATATGAAAAAACCGGGCCTGATTTGGCCCGGCTGGAGTGATCATCGTTGCTCTTTCAGACCTTACGGGCACCCGGCGTTGAACGCGGAGAGGAATGCGGATACGTCGAAGAAGTTGAACATTCCATCGCCGTTGAAGTCCGCAACTGGATCGTTCGCATTGAACGCGGTCAGGAATGCGGAGACATCGAAGAAGTCGAGTGCACCGTCGCCGTTGAGATCTGCGGCACATGTCGCAGGATCTTCACAAACGAAGTTCTCTACTCGGACAGCGTCGACCGCTGCCTCAATCACGGATCCTTCACCTGCGTCTTCCGCGATGAATCGCACGAGGACCAGGTTTGTGGGTTCCACGAAGTCTGCAACGCGGAACGAGACGTCGAACCATCCACCTGATGATTCAGCAGTGCTCGGCCCAACAACTTCGAGTGTTGTCCAACTGATCCCGAGGTTGTTGGAGATCTCAACTGTAAATACGTCCGCGCCGGGTGCGGCGCCGGAGCCTGAACCGGTATTGTCGTACCAACGTGAGTAACTCAGGACCGCTTCGGGGGCTGCGGAAAGGTCAAACAATGGTGAGTTGAGGATGGTCTGGCCGCCATCAACGTCCGTATTGCTGCCTGGTCCGCCGTTCCCAGTGACGAAACATGCTCCGGATCCGTCAGCGTCGTTTGGTGCATCGCCACGTGAACCGTCACCCGCGGGAACGCCACGCTGCCAGACGCCTGAAGCTTGTCCGGAGACATCGCCGGATACGTTCCATCCCATGTCGGTTTCAAAGTTGTCATCGAACGCGATGGTGAGATCGCCGATGATCGTGCTGAATGGATCAGATGCGCCACCAGCGGGCAGTGTCACGACGCCGTCGGTGTCGCCTTCAACGGAGATGTAGAACTCGATCGTGTCGTCACAGTTCACGCTCGGGAGCGTCGCGGTGTAGCTGTTGCCGCCGTTATCCACAAGCGATGACGAGGTAAACGATCCACCGTTAACCGAAGTGAAGAGCAACGCTGTGCCGGGGACAATGTCATCTTCACGTGGATCGATCGTGACGTCGAAGCTATTCGTTACACCGGGATCAATCGAGGCAGGTGCATCCGCATCAATCAATGGACCCATGAACGGGACGTCCAGGATGAGTACGGCAACTTGGTAACGTTGGACATTGTTGACGCTTGTTGCGCCATCGACGATAAAGAAGACATCGTCGCCAGAGCTTGAGTCAATGGTCAATGCTTCATTGCCACCTGTGCCTGTGTTGTTTGCAGTGCCGAGGGTAGTGCCGCTCGAGTCAACCGCGGTAATACGTAGGTTCTGAATTGAGTTGTAGTTCGTGCTCGTACCAGTGTTACACGCGGAAGTCTGCGGGCCTTGGTCGTACGTAGCCGCATCGGGTGCAACATTGAACACGATGCGTGCGGGACCGTTCAGGCCGACGCGGAAGTAATCGTCGTCGGAGTTGTCATCGATACCAACGTTCGTGACCGCTGCGGCGTTTCCAGGGCTGAATGTCCCAAGGTCGGTTGCTTCTGCGATAGAGTTGTCAGGCTCGTTGTTGTCTCCATAGTGACGGATGCCATTGAGGATGTCATCGAGCTGTGGCCCGTCGTATGCGGTCGAGATGAACGGTTCCATGAGCTTGGTGCCGACAGCGGGGCAGACGTGGAGCATGCCGAGCCCGTGCCCGTGCTCGTGCGCTGCGACATTACGGAATCGAAGTGATTGCCCGGACGTGATGTTATAGAACGTATCAAATGAATCGAAGATCATATCGCCGTCATTCGGGAAGTTGTTGTACGCAAGGACGCCGCCGTTGCCATCATTCTGGTAGTTGAACGCGCCGATACGGACATCGCCGCGCACACCGATCACACCGGCGGGGCCGTTGGTATTCGAACCATCATCGTTCGGCTCGAAGACGTATGTTGTGCCGATCAGTTCTTCCCACCGATCAAAGACTTGGTGGAAGAGATCTTGCCATGTTTGGGTGTCGCCGTAGATCCCGTCGAGCCACTGGAACATTGTCGAGTTCCCTGACCCAAGACCAATTCCAAGGTTCGGGATAAACGTACCGTCTGGAATGAAAGAGTACGTCAGTGTTGTTGGTGTGCCCTGTCCGAGGCCGCCACCGTCAGTTGCGGTTGAGGTCCAACGACCTGTCTGTTGGAATCGAACTTGGAATGGCATCTCGATGAGTTGGTTCACCGCGTACGCGTACTCGCGATCAGTGTCCGGGGAGAAACACATATGTGGCACTGTCGCATTCGGTGCGGAGTCGAGCGTGTCGGCGATTGCATTCAGAATATTCCACTGCTCCTGCGACATGCGTGCAGCGAGTTCCTCTGAGACGATCAGATCCAAGTACTCATGCGCGGTGATGCCGGGGTCAACCTGTGGCAAGGGTGGGGCATCGTGTGAAGAGCAATCGAGTACGTCGTGCTCTTGCGAACCGATCCCGCCTGCTCTTGCGATCTGGTCTTGGTGCTCCTTGGGGAGCTGAAGGAACATCTTGCTCGCGATGTCCTGCATGAAGAGTTCGTCATGCGATGCGATCGCATCGGGGAATGTAGAGCTTGCTTTGCTCGCAAGCGTTGTGCCTGCAGTAAGCACAAGCGTGGTCATGAGTGTTGCGGTCTGAATTTTCATCTATACCCTCCTGTAGAGCCCCATCTTCCGATAACACGTGAGTTTGAAAGAGCAACGCGTGCCGTTTCGGACACGCGTGCTTGCAGTTAGACCTTGTATCGGCTTACGGGCAGCCGGAATTGAACTCGTTCAAGAACGCGGACACATCAAAGAAGTTGAATACGCCGTCGTTGTTGAAGTCTGCAACGGGGTCCATCGAGTTAAACGCGGTGAGGAACGCGGAAACATCGAAGAAGTCGAGTGTGCCATCGCCTGTGATGTCAGCGGGGCATTCGATCGGAGGCAACTCCTGTGTCAGTGCTGTCACCTGGTAGCGCTGTACGTTGTTCACGTTCGATGCGGCGGAGATGATAATGTAGTAGATGCCGGGTGTTTCAAGATCGAGTTGCAGGTCTTCGTTCACGCCCGCAGGAGCAGTGTTCTGCGATGCGATCGGGACGATAAGGTTCCCTTCCTCATACAGATCAATCTTGAGATCTTGGATCGAGTTGTAATCAACAAGCGTCCCGTTGTTGCACGATTGAGTCTGAGGACCAGTACGGTACTCGCCCGCTTGTGCACCGATCACAAAGCGGAAGTTTGCACGCTCGGTAAGCTCGAACACAAACATGTCGAAGTCGCTGTTGTCATCGATACTCAGGTTGCTCAGCCCGTAGAAGTCGGTTGCATCGATCATGCCCATGTCGATCGCTTGAGCTGGGCTGTTGTTGGGCTCGGTCGGATCTCCGTAGTGGCGATGCCCGTTGAGGATGTCATCGAGCTGAGGACCATCGAACGAGTTGGTCGCGAACGGCTCCATAAGCTTGGTCTGATTGATCGGGCATACGTGCAGCATGCCCAGCCCGTGCCCGTGCTCGTGAGCGATGACGTTGCGAAGACCTCGCGAGTTGTTGCTTGTGCTGTTGTAGTATGTGTCGAACGCGTCGAAGATCATGTCGCCGTCGTTCGGGAAATTGTTGTACGCGAGGACGCCGAAGTTGCCGTCATTCGAGAAGTTGAACGCGCCGATACGTACGTCGCCGCGAATACCGAGGAGCCCGACACCTGTATTTGTGTTCGAACCGTCGTCGTTCGTTTCATGGACGTAGCTCAGACCCGTGAGCTCTCCCCAGCGATCGAAGACCTGATGGAAAAGAGGCTGCCAGGTGCTCGGCGAACCGTATCGTGCATTGAGCCACTGGAAGAGTACAGAGTTACCCGATCCGAGACCAAGCCCGAGGTTGGGGATGAACGTTCCATCGGGAACGAACGAATAGGTGATTGTGGTAGGTTCGCCCTGTTGCAGGCCCGAACCGTCAGTCGCGGTACGGTTCCATCGGCTGGTCTGCTGGAAACGAACTTGAAATGGGAACTCAATGAGCTGGTTAATTGCGTACGCATATTCAGGATCGGTACCCGGCGCGAAGCAGAGATGCGGTACAGTCTTGCCTGAATCCAGCGTGTCCGCGATCGTATTCAGGATGTTCCATTGCTCTTGCGTGAGTCGTGACGCGAGCTGATCCGAAACAAGCAGATCAAGGTACTCGTGTGCGGTGATGCCCGCGTCGATCTGCTCGGAGAGATCGATCTGTGCGCCGTTTTCGAACGCTTCGAGATCAAATCCTTCGGACCCGATGCCGCCAGCAAGCGCGATCTTCTGCTGCTGATCCTCGGGCATCAGATTGAACATGCGCGAAGCGATGTCGTTGAGGTCCTGCTCGTGCGGGCTCGCGATGCAGTCAGGGTAGGAGTGGTTGGCACCAACTGCAGCTCCTGTCAGTAGCGACAGGGCAGTGGTGGCGGTCAGTGTCAATGCGAAGCGATTCATAAGGTAGTTCCCTTTTTCTTGTACAGCACTCGATCCTCGGGCACCGCACTGGTGTTTCATGCATGCAGGCTAACCATGTACGTGCAAGTGCAAAGACACGATCAGACAACACCGCATACCCCAAACGACGTGTCAGAGGCATACGACCCGATTCCTGCATAGATCAACCCGTGGTGAGACCCACAGGGCCCGAAATCACCCACACAACTCGGGCGCACGGACAGAGACATCATCCTCTACGCACGGAGAATGCCTATGGATTCATTTGTACCCGATTCAAGCGTGGTTTCGAGTGTTCGGATACAAAAAACACCCGAAAATCGGGTGTTTTAGGGTATGGTTCGATAAAAACGAGACCGATAGTGCCCGTTTGAGTTGTGTTATTTCTTCTTGTTCTGGAAGTAGTTGCCTGCGAACTTCTTCTGGAACTTCTCAACGCGGCCTGCTGCGTCAACAAACGCGGTCTTGCCGGTGAAGAACGGGTGCGAACCCGACCACACGTCAACCTTGAGTTCGGGGACGGTCGCGCCGACGGTCATGACGACTTCGCCGTTGTAGTAGACTTTACACGATGGGTACCAAGTGGGGTGGGTATCGCTTTTCATGGCTGTTTCCTTCAATATCCGCCGGTTTCCATCCGGAGGGCCCCAACAATAGCCTTGGCAATGGGTTGGGTCAATACCTCATGTGCTCTCGCATAAATACCCTATTTTCACTTCGTGACATTCAATCCTGAATCTCTACGATCCGTCCCATGCCGATCATTCGAACCTCTGCACGTATCAACGCACCGATCGATCGAGTCTTTGACCTTGCACGCAGTATTGACGCTCATCTTGCGACGACGTCGAGTACAAAGGAACGTGTTATTGCGGGGCGAAAATCTGGACTCATTGAGTACGGCGAATCTGTCACATGGGAAGCAAAGCATCTCGGAAAGACACGGCGCCTTAAGGTCCAGGTAACGGAATTCGACCGTCCGAACCAGTTCGTGGACGAAATGGTAACTGGGGATTTTCGTTCACTCAGGCACGTCCATCGGTTCAAATCAATCGCGGATAATCTGACTGAGGTGACGGATGAGTTGGTATTCAAAGCACCGATGGGGTTCATCGGCGTACTCGCGGAGAAGCTGGTGATCACGAATCATCTTCAGAAGTTCCTGCACGATCGAAATCGACAGCTCAAGGAAATCGCGGAATGTGATCGTTGGATGGAGTTTCTACCCAATCCAACAACGAATTGAGCAGAGTTTGTACTTTGCTCGCACCCAACGCGTTTGCCAGCATACACTTGAAGCCGCGCCGTGCTGGATCAGGACCACGGCGCACCAAACCCGCTCCGGTTGCTTGCCTCTGACGCGAAACGCGCACGCCTGACATTCCGGAATCTCCAAGGGCAACCTGATAGCCCGAGACCCCACCGGAATCTCCATAAAGGCACCGGCAACTGAGAATAAATCATATATGAAGTTCACCGAACTCGGACTCCACGAGTCCATCGTCCGCGCGGTCACTGACAAGGGCTACACCGAAGCGACACCGATTCAAGCGCAATCCATCCCTGCTGCACTCGAAGGCCGCGACATCCTCGGGACTGCCCAGACCGGTACCGGGAAGACCTGCGCCTTTGCGCTCCCCGTGCTACACCTGCTCGATGAGGATCACAAGCAAAAGCACAACCGGCATCGCGGACGCGGACGTGCCCCCAGAGCACTCGTCCTCGCACCCACCCGCGAGCTCGCGTCGCAGATCTTCGACAGTTTCGTCGCGTACGGGCGTCAGCTCAAGCATCTGCGTCACGCGGTTGTGTTCGGAGGCGTAAACCAACGTAAACAAGTCGCTGCGATGCGGGAGGGTGTTGATGTCCTGATCGCGACCCCCGGGCGTCTGCTCGACCTGATCAATCAGGGGCACGTGGACCTGAGCGAGGTTGAGCTCCTCGTCCTCGACGAAGCAGATCGCATGCTCGACATGGGGTTCATCCACGACATCCGCAAGGTCTGCGCCATGGTTCGCGAAGATCGTCAGACCCTGTTCTTCTCCGCGACCGTTTCGCGTGAGATCCGTGATCTTGCGAACTCGCTTCTTACCGATCCGTTTCTTGTTGAGACTGCTCCCGAATCGACCACGGTCGACGCGATTGAGCAGCGGATCTACACGCTTGAGCGCGAGAACAAGAAGGTCTTACTCCTGAGGATGCTCGAGACCGAACCCGTCGAGCGGATGCTAATCTTCTCCAAGACCAAGCACGGCGCGGACAAGATCGTCAAGGGACTTCGCCGAGAGAACATCCCCGCAGAAGCGATCCACGGCAACAAGACCCAGAACGCCAGGACCAAGGCGCTTTCGCGATTCAAGAAGGGGTCGGTCAAGATCCTCGTCGCGACGGATATCGCGTCGCGAGGGATCGACGTTCGCAATATCACGCACGTCATCAACTACGACATGCCACTCGATCCTGAGACGTACGTACACCGCATCGGTCGTACAGCACGTGCTGGTGCAACAGGGATTGCTATCTCCTTGTGCTCACCCGATGAGTTGAACCTGTATCGTCAGATTGAGCGTCGATCAAAGATCGTGATCCCCGTTGG
>SPJL01005949.1_pt1 | contig 12363 bp, 23 predicted proteins | sample 3741751 | NCBI WGS metagenome assembly SPJL01 (sample SAMN10925998, study PRJNA522277) | cold seep metagenome | isolation source: Elba SIP-enriched marine methane seep metagenome, extraction at timepoint T3 | place: Italy: coast of Elba, Mediterranean Sea | reverse complement strand
TGAGCGGGGTTATCTACCGGGACGATTCTCAGGTTGTGGATGGGAGAGTGCGCAAGCGCTACCAGACGATCCCTGACGAGGAGACGGGGGCGCACATAATCGTAACTGCGATCCCTGACGAGGAGACGGAGGCGTACGTAATCGTAACTGCGATCCCTGACGAGGAGACGGAGGCGTACGTAACCGTAGGGTGCGATGCCGAGTAGGCGCGGAGGAGGCAAGGCCGGCCGCCGCATGATCCGCGGCAATGCGAGGGACGCGAAGAAGCTCCGAAAGGAGAAAATCAACTTCGAGGCCGGCCAGGCGCGCATGACGATGCTTCTGAAGGGGATGGCGAAGCTCTCGAACGGCGATCGGCTCCGAATGATTGGCCAATTCGAGAAGGCCCTCAAGGCCAAGCTAGATGAGCAGAAGCCCAAGTATGTGTTTCAGTGCCATCAATGCGCACGAAAGCTCAAGACGTTAGCGCTCCCCTACAAGGCGAAAGCTGGCTACGCCGAGTGTAACAACTGCAACGCCGCTGGCCCTGCGCAGAGTTACGTGGTGGTGGGGGTAAATGACCCAAAATAAGACATGCGCCGTGTGCGGTCGCCCTGAGGGGTCACGGATAGCCTGTAGCTGCTTGGTGCTCGACAGGGCATACACGGCGAACACGCCACAGGTATGGACGGAGAGAGGCCGCAGGGCCCTGCCTCATGGGAACGGAGGGATTCGCTTCCGCCTGCGCAGGGGCAAGGGTATGTATCGGGATCGCTACGGCAACCCGCAAATCCCGTATTCGGTCGTAGGGGAACTGGAGGGGGAATTCAGGGAGATCGAGATCAACGGCCACGCCGAGGACATGCTCGAGGCCGCCAGAACGATCGCGGTCCACTTTACAGGCACACACACAGCCGCCGATCAGTGGCTGTGGGCGATGGCCAACGGGGATCCGCGCGTTGAGATCGATACCGGCTTCCCGCTCGAGCCGAGACATCGGCAATTCCTCGCACGTGCACTCAAGCGTTCCCTGCGAGGCGTACGCCTGGCGACAACCGGCCATAGCCTCGATCGCGTGATCGAGATCTGCAAGCTAGCGAACAAGATTCTCGCTGAGGGACATGCGCGCGCAGGGGCCCATGCCTTGGCGTGCGCCCTCGAATTTACTCAAAATGGCACTGTACAGAGAGGGTGCCTGTTGGAGCTCGAATAATGCCAAACGAACGAGAAAAGACCCTAGAAGCGATGCGAGCCATGGTGATCGAGCAGGCGAAGCACGATCCCAAGATTCAGACCGTGATTACCGATGTTATGGAGGTGTTCGCGCGAGCAGAGCTCAATGTGGCCGAGGTAGTCTCGGTTATTGAGATCCTCAAAGAACAGATCATGGCAAGGCCGACTGTTCGTGAGCGCATGGCGAAGCCACAGGACCTCGGCGCAGGCATGAAAGCAGCCACGGAGACGTTCTGCGAGCTCCCAGACCCGCAGGCGATCATGGGGATTATGGAGGACGATGAATGATCGGCGCACCTATCCCATTTATTCTCGGCGGAACGCCTGAGAACTGCGTCCCCTTACCGGAGGGCGATTACAGGTTCTCGTTCCTCCGTCACTCATGGGAGACCCCCATCGGATGCGCGTCTCTGGCTCTCGAGGCGTACATATGGAGGTGTTTGGTTCGGCATCGACAATGCGAGCAGTCGACGCTCTATTCAACTGCCGATGGCCCCATGGCGCACGTGCGACTAAATGCGCCCCCCGAGGCGAACTGATGACCAGGGAGCCAAGAGATATCCTCGTAAGCCTCACCAGGCGCCAGATGGCATCGCTTGTGGCCATTGTCGAGGTCCGCCTCGAGCAAGTGGCCACACAGGGGCCGGTTTCGCAGGACGCACAAGAGGGAGCCAAACGCCTACGCAAGCGGCTCGCGAGGACCGATTAGTGGGTGGCAAGGGTACAGGCTCACCACTTGATTTCAGGTGTAGCCAATGCACCCGTCATGGGAGCGTCCGTGAGGGGTGGGCCGACAGGGTGCGCCTCACTGGCAAGGTGCGCAGGTACAAGCGAGGATCCAAGCACGGCCCTCGAGGATGCCCGATCGAGTGGGCTTACAAGTGCCTCGACTGCAGGCACTTGGGATGGAGCAATCATATGGACTTGAGGAGGCTGATATGCGTAGGCGAATAACGAACACAGGGCCAGAGGTGACCGATCGCGAAGGGGTGTGCGAGGATCCGCAGGACTACATATGGGCGGAGGGGGTATCGCTACCCATGGATGCCTGGGACCGTGGAACCGTCTTTGTATGCGTAGCCCTTGAGGCTCTATATGAGGTCAGTAAGTGACGATCACCCTGTGCCAGAGCATGGAGGTAGGGATGCTCGATGAGTGGCCGGCATGGTTCGGTGTCCTCGTGTCCGGTGGGGTGTTCGTGGGGGGTGTTGCTGCGGTGGTCATGGTGTCAGGCCTGTTCCGGGTGTGGCATGCTGTCGGCGTTCCAGCCATTACTTACCTACGCACGCAACCGCCTGTTCTTCCTAGGGCTAGGGTGGTGAGGCCTACTGACCTAGGCAAGGTCCGCCGAGCATGGTCTCCTGACCCCTTCAGAGCCAAAAGAGACAGTAGACCCCAGGAACAGCTGACCCCAGGAAACGAGAGACCCCAGCATATTTCTAGGGGGAGAGGGACCCCACCCTAATGAAATCCGACACTTACAAGGGTCCACGCGGGCGCGCTTCCGGAACCACACCGAAAAAACTTTACAAAACGGGGATTAGGCATGGGGACAGATGACACCAACGGGTCAAGTGACACCACCAAGGGTACAGCTGACCCCGCCGCAAACCTCGGGTTCGGAGGTATCGAGGTTTACCAGGACGCACTGTGTGTCAAGCGTACCTGGGTCAAGCGCACCTGGCGCGAGCGACTCTGGTCGTGGCCATGGCGACCATGGCGACGACTACGACTGGTAGAAGAACCGCTCACGTATCAGCTCACCGGGTTTAACGGTCGACCGACTATCGTCATGCACCCGGCACTGTTCGAGGAACTCAAAACGGGGATTAGGCATGGGGACGAATGACACGACTGACCCCACTGCAAATTACGCGGACCATCACGAATCCTGCCCACTCAGTCGGCGCTTTGGCGGGGTCTGTAATCAGACATGCGTGAACCACAGAAACGGCCGGGGAGTAGATGCGCAGATGTCGATCGCAGCTAGCAGTGAACGCCGGCCAGCTATCCGGCCGGGCCCACCTGTCTACTACGACTACGCCACGGATTGGGCGGTCAGCCCACAGTTCAAGACACCAAGGAGGAGAAAAATGGGAGAGAGATACAAACCAACTCAAGATCGCGTCTTAGTCCGCCGACACGCCCCCGAGGAGCGTACCGAGGGCGGCCTCTACATCCCAGAGAAGGCGAAGAATAAGGCCACAACGGGAACCGTTCTAGCGGTCGGCCCCGGCGTTCACGTCGCCGGCTGTGGGTTCGTGGAAACCACAGTGAAGCCGGGCGCCGTCGTCCTGTTCGGCAAGTATTCGGGCTCCGAGCTCGCCGAGGGGGACGACCTGATCGTGATGCGTGAGGGGGATATCCTCGCGGTCGATTCGGCGGGGTAGTCCCGTCGCGGGGTGGCGCGTTTTGTCGAGGACCGACACCCCGCACCTTGGGAGTGGTGTGGTCATGCCGTAAAGGGGTTCGATTCCCCGCTCTCCCACCAGGCACCTCAAACCAATCGGAGGAAATTAACATGAGTCAGCGCGAGGAATGTCCGAAGTGTAACAAGAATTGCACTACCAAGTTGGAACGTAGTTCACGATACGAAAAGTATCAGTGCTACTGCGGTCACGAGTGGAGGGTCGAATTCGAGGAAGAAACCAAACCGTCGAGGCTTCCCGGAGTCGCCAAGCCGGGGCCGGGAAGTGGCAAGAAATGAGCAGCCAGGATGGGAAACGAACCAACGGCCTGATCATGGCCATCGACTTTGACGGGACAATCGTTACGCACGACTACCCGCGGATCGGCCGCGACGTTGGCGCGATCCCTCACTTGCTCTCGTTGCAGAACATGGGGGCGAAACTGATCCTTTTGACCATGCGAGATGGGGATCAGCTTGCACACGCGGTTGGGTGGTGCAAGGAGCGCGGCCTCGAGTTCTGGGCGATCAACGAGAACCCTGGTCAGAAGGAGTGGACCTCCTCCCCCAAGGTATACGCCCACGTATACGTCGATGACAATGGAGTAGGAACGCCGCTAGTTCGGGACACTGCAACCGCGCGACCGTACGTCGACTGGTCGAAAGTAGGACCCACGCTGAAACTCCGCCAGGCCTACATGAACGGCTTGAGCCGAGCGGACGTCGCGGGTGCGGAGAGGCCGCCCAATGTCTAGCGTTATGGGTGCTGGCGGGAGTGGGATCCTCAAGATACCGACCGACGCGATCCCACCGCTGATCAAGGCCATGCGCCGCGCAGGGGTGACACACGTCAGGTTCCGGGTGGGTGAGCTCTATCCTACGCTTACCCTAGATCAGCTCCAGCAAATGGCGGCTCACCGCGTCAAGGCCAAGGAGATTACGGTCTCTTTTCACCATGACGACTCGCACAAGTTGCCGGAGGCGTAGGATGACACCGCTATACGACGAGAGCATAATCGAGAACGCCACGATACCCGAGGAGCTCGCCAGAGCCATCGTTAGATCCGGGACACCTACAGGCGCCGGGATCGACGGGCATCAGGTTTACGTGTCGCCGGCCTGCGCGCAGGGTGTCTACTACGCGCTCCCGGCGCCTGAATGGCTGATCGTGAACTACTACAGGCCACCGGATCTTGAGGTGTTGCAGGATCCCGATTTTGCGGTCTACTGCCACCCGGCCACGTGGGAGACTTACCTCCTCAACGCTTCAGGCGCTTAATCCGATACATTTTCCCCACCAGCCTCTTGACCGCCCTCGAGATCCCCGGACTCCTCGCGGCCTTGTCCAGGTCGATCTCATCGCTAGCTTGCTCGAGGACCTCGTTCAACTTGTTGCCGAGGTCACTCCCAAGCCGCCGAGGCGGAACCATCACAACGGATTCATGTTGCGAAACCTTGCGGACCTCGAGACTGTTCGCAAGGTAGCCGGAATCATTAAATAGCGCGTTTGAGCCGGCCCCGCCTGGCGATCCAGTGGGATACCGGCCGGCGGAGGGTTTACGTTTTCGCCTCTCGATCGTGGCCGGCTTGGCAAGCCTGGTAATCTTCTTGATCTCCTTGGCTATGGCCTTGCGCGACGCCTCCGCCGCGGGGGTGGCCACGTCGACGTCGACGTCGACGGTGAGCTCGTCCGCAACGATGTCTTTTTGGTGACCGCGTCCTCGGCCGATCTTGCGTCCTCCGATTTTTGTCCGAGCCATACGCATAAGCTTACCGCATGCGATCGTGGGTACGAGTCTCGAAGAACAGCCCCCAACGGCGTTGCACTCGATGTGATGCCAAGTTCACCCCTCCTAACGAGACATGCTGGTGCCCGATCGAGGTAGAGGTGGCGACACCTCCCCCGACAGTCTCGAGCTCGGCTCCCACCGCAGATCACGAGCTCGAGACTGTGCGGGGTGTAGTCGACCGCCTGATCATGATCGCGGACATGCTGAAACCCAAGAAGAGGGGGAAGGGATTCAGCAAACCAACCCTGACCGAGAGCCAGGCACGGGGTGTGAAAGAGCTCCGAATGACCTTGGGTACTCTACTCAAGGTCGCGCAGGACGATCGGATCCGCGCACTCCTATCAGAAAACGAGCGGCTGAACACCGAGATCGACCGGTTCAAGAAAGCGAAACAGGGCAATGTACAACGCCTTGACGACGCGCGTACGCCGAGCCCTCCAGAGGGCCGAGAGCCGTCAAACTGATACGCGCTTCGTAGACTACGGCGTACGCCTGTTCGTGGTGGAACAGGACATGAAGCACGGCGAGGTCGTGATCCCTGGTACTCCGCCTGTGCGAGAGGTGCGCCAGGTTGATCGCGGCGGTATCTGGGACACCCTCCAGGAGGAGTGGGTCGGGCCCAGCAGAAACCCGGTGGTTTGGTTCGCCTCGGAGATCCAAGCGAAGCTAGCGCTTCACGAGGTGGACGAGGAGAAGATCCTTGCATACGGCGCCATGGGCTCAGGCAAGACCGAGGGAGCAATGTCGACGTGGGCCCTCTTTCGGGCGTTCGAGCTCGCGGGGACGTGGCTCGAAGGCGGACTCACAGCGCCCACCACAAAACGAACCGGGGCCATTCTAAAGGCCCTACTCAAGAGAGCTCCGCGCGACTGGTTTACGTTCCACGCGCGTGACGCGATATTCAGACTCCGCCTCGGTTTCGAATATCGCCTGATCACTACCACCGAGGCGAGTAAGGAGGCCGGATCGCCTATCCAAGCATGGAACTGGGCGGTCCATTGAGTACGCCGGAGACGAGTATCAGGATCAGATTGACCAATTCCACAACATCTCGATGCGTGGACGCACTGCGCCGGGTGGCGTGTATCGACAGCTCTGCACGGCAACGGCGAAAGATACGCCGAAATGGAGGACGGCTCGAGACGCACTAAAGGCGGCGCGTCAGCCAAACGGTGCCCCCGTCTGGTATGTCGCGAGAATGGAGGGGCCTACCAATCCATTCGTTCACCCGTCGTTCTGGGTGAAGATGGAGAAGACCCTTCCCCGGCGAGTCTACCTCCGTGTTGTCCTGGCTCAGGACGTCTCGAGCGAATTCGCGACATACCCGCACTGGGATCGGGGCCGCCACCTCCAACCCATCCCACTGATCGGAGCTACCGACGTAACAGCCCAAGTTCTCAGCCGGTGGGGTCCCAATAACGTTGTTCTGGCGGGACACGACCCCGGGCGACTACAGGACGTCACGACGTTTTACAAGGCCTACCGCCTCAATGCGCGAGCAATGAACCAGCTCGGTCTCCGGCCGTCCCATCACATCTGGTGGTGTGTTGGGGAGCTCACCACGCCACAGACCACAACCGCACAACACATCGAGGCTCTCAAACCAAAGATCCGGGAGTGGGGGTGCTACCAGTTGGATTACAAGGGGCGCGTTCGCAGGGATTCCCCTCGGTGTTTATTCCGAATCGATCCATACGGGAATAGCGATAATCGGACGGACATCAGTGTAAAGCAATGGTTTCAGCGGAAGCACCTTATCGCCATCAATGCCGCGGATCGCCAGGGAATCAACAAGGGCCGAATACCCAAGGATCCAGGGATCAAGATGGTGGACCGGCTCCTCGGGACCGACCGGTTCCTCGTGGATTGCAATGAGAGGCGGGAGCCAGTGGCCCCCAAGTTGGTGGAGGCCTTTGAATCAGAGCAGAGGGATCCGACCAGCGGAGAGGCTGAGACGCGTGCGAAGGATCGTAAAGACACGTCACACTGGCCGTCGACCGCTCGCTATGCGCTTTGGCAACTAGAGCGGCTCCCGATCGATGAGGATGAATCCTACGAGGCCACGGTAAATGGATGAGACCGCACATGATAACCCCGGCGAGGGAATTCGCGCATGGTTGGCCGAGAACCACCTAGGCCAAGGCGCACCCCTCACTTGGGAGGCCGTTGGTCAATGGATCCAGCAAAAGGCGTTCTCCGCAACCGCCCGCGCGGATCGGGAATTGGCCAAGAAGCGCCAGGAACTCTACGAAGCGAATGGCGATAAATACATGGTCGAAATGGTCGACGATGTGTTCGAGGCGGAGGAGGTCAAAGCGAAGCGCCGAAAAATGATCCGCACGTCGAAATGGAACAACGTGTTGAAACGGATCGTCAACGCCAGGGCCAAGGTGTACACCTCCCCGGCAGTCCGCAGGGTGGGAGGGGAGGAGAGCAATCAGGAGACATATAATCGGCTCCTCGAGTTGGCCCAAATCGACGCGCAGGCGATCACGTGGAACCAGTGGGGAGAGCTCCATAATCAGATCGTAGTTGGGTATCGAATCAACCGGAGACAGCAGAAACCAAAGATCGACATCATCACGCCGGATTCGTTCTTCACACTCCACCACCCACTTGACGCCACCGAGTTGATCGCGATCGGCCTCCGCCTAGATGCGGACGGACCCAAACTGGGAGAGGATCCGCCGAGGTGGGTTGTTTGGACGACTCACGAATGGTTCTACCTCCGCGAGAATGGATCGGTGGTCAGCGGATCCCAGACCGTCCACGGGTGGAGACGGCGCAATCCGGATGCGGATCTAGAGGGTGAGCCCGAGACGATCGCCGCAATGCCGTACATCCTCTATTCGGCCAAGCCCCCTCGCGGGAAGCTGGTGGACTACTCGAGCGGGGAGGAGAGGTGCGCGGCTCACATGTCAGTGTGGTTTCAGAACGTGTGCCTCAGCAAGGAGACCAAATCGGCGACCAAGATCCCTGTACTGGCGGGAGATTTCACCAGGTCAGCCCGAGATCAGGCCGCGGATTCGGAGGTGCCTGTTGAGGTGGGAGACGGGGCCACAGTGTCAGCTGTCGATCTCTCGATGGACCTGAGCATGTTTAGGTCCAACGAAAACCACATTTTCGAAACCGCAGCGTCGAACGATGACATCGCCCCGGGCCTCCTGCGTCATAGGGGGGTCCAAAGTGCTCAGGCCAGACGCCTGCAGAACGAACCCCTCGAGGAATCCAGTGAAGCGCAGGAAAGGTATCTGGAGGTATTCGAACGAGATCTTGCACTGGTAATGGAGATGGTCACCACCCGAGATCTACCCTCTAGGCAATTCTTGGTGGAGTCATGGTCAATAACGTTCACAAAGCGGCGGATCTCGATCGATCCCAAGGCCGAAAACGAGGTGTTCGAGAAAGAGCGCAGACTCGGTCTCACCTCGACGATCCTCGAGATCATGCGCCGCTTTGGTATGGACGTAGAGGAGGCGCAGAGCTTCCTACGAGACAACATTCAGGCGGAAGTCGACCGAAACACGTGGATGAGACCTCTCACGCGTATCGCAGGCTCCGCCGGGTCCCCTGTAGAGGTCCAGGAGACCGAGGATGCCGCCGATCCTGAATCGGGCGAACAACAAGCGCCGCCGGCTAACGGGCGAGAAACAGAGGGTATGAATGAGTGATCAGGTCAAAACGCAAGTCACGGGCGAACCAGGAGTGCCGCCGGCTCCAGCCGATCAGAGTAGCGGGTATGTCACCGAGGCCGCTTTTGCAGGGTTCAAAAATGACATGTTCGGCGCTATGCGCGGCATGATTGCGGACGGCTTTAAGCAATTAGCCAACGGCCAAAACTCGCCCACTCCAACCCCTTCCGCGCCAGGCCCGGCACCACAACCTGAGCCCAAACCCGCGGCATCCCAAAACGAATCGGTCGAGGCTCGCTTGGAGCGGATTGAGCTGGAAAACAGCTTTTTCCGCCACAGCGCGAACCACCAGCTGACCCCAGGACAACGCGACACGATGTCGCGGCTGTTCATTGCGGATCGGCCGGCGAACCCTTCGGAATGGATCGCCAAGGAGATGGGGAACCTCGGGATCGGTGGAGGTCAGCCCGGCAACCCTAACCCACATGTACAGCAACCGACCCCACCGGCTCAGCGACCCTCACCGCAACCTGCAGGCTCGCCCGCACCAACGGCCGCCGGAACTCCTCCTACTGATCTCCTGGATTACACGAACGAGGACATGGCGCACGAATTCAACATGAAGGCTCCGCACCCGGAGAATCATTTGGATGTGCGTAACAAGCCCTACTATCAGGATATCCAGGGGCGAATGAAGAGGAGCCTAGCGCGGAAAAAAGTGATCCTGCGGGAGCCACATGCGCCGCGGCGGTATCGCTACCAGTAGATCGGAAGCAGTACGTAAGGTATTGAAATGGCACAGGAATCAACAACTACGAGTCTAAATGACATCGTGTACAGTGCCTGGATTGAGCTCGCTTGGCTCGGCTACGCGATGGATTGGATCGTCGCTCAGCAGTTCTTCCGGCGGTTCAGCTTAATTGGGAGGCCGTCCGCGACGGCACAGATCCCGCGGCTGGACAGCAATATGGGAACCGTTGGCGACACCGGCCAAGGCGTCGACTCGGAGTTTGACGCCACCGAGGGAACCGATCTGGCGAACACCCAGGCAACCACGAGTAACATTCAGTGCACCGTGAGTGAGTACGCACTCATGCGCACAATCACTGACAACGTCGAGGAAGATTCGGTAAACGGATTGGACGCGATCGATCGCTTGCTGATCGATGCGGCCCGTATCCTCATGACCGCATTTGAGGACGATTGTGTGGGATTGTTCGGGAGTTTGGCCAACTCAGTTGGAACCACTACCGCAGATCTCACAGTAGCCCAAGCCCTCGCGGCTCAGGTGGGTATCCGCACGCGCGGCCATCCGGCCCCGGATGGAGTCGTATACGTCCTTGACGACCAGCAAAACTTCGACTTGGAGGCGGCCCTGACCAACGTCGGAACGAATCAGGCGGCTTACACCATGGCTGTGGATCGTTTGCTGGGTGTCGACCGTACCGCCAACAATGGTATGGGCAACGGTCACACGATGTTCTTCCGCGGATATCCCGTGTATTCTACGGGACTTACGGACACTGCCAATAGTGGTGCCGATGTGGTGGGTGCATGCCTCGTGCCCAGTTCGCCAGCGAATGACTCGCAGGCGACCTTTGCGCAGGTCGACAAGCGCCCATTCCGTGTGGAACCTCAGCGCGACGCGTCGCTACGAGCTTCCGAGTTGGTGTTCTCGATGCGCAAGGGCGCGTCGGAAGCAACGGACGGTTCGGGAACCAACATCACCACGGACGCGTAGAAAGGAGCAGACAAAATGCCCCAACTGATTGGAACTCAGTCCAGCTCCGGCGGACGCCTCCACGCAACGAACGCCACCGATCTGACCTCGGCGGACTTCACTCTCGGCGCAGGATGGGGGACCACTCCCATCCTCGCGATTACCGCAGGGTCGAATGACGTCTCCGGTCATTTCACGATCACGTGCGACGCAACCGCGGCTCAGGCCACGGCGACCGTTGTCATCGTGTTTACGGACGGCGCATACCCCAACACGCCGCATAGCGTCGTGACCATGTTCAGCGACAACGCGATCACAGACTCCGGTTCGGTTCGCTCGGTTTGTACGACGACTCAGGTCACGATCACATGCGACGTTCTTCCGGTGGATACGAAGGTCTACACCTTCTCGTATGCCATCTTCGGAAAGTAGGTGAAGAACCATGGCCGACAAACAGAAAGAACCGACATACCCAAAGGGGACCGGACCCGCGGACGTATTCCTCGATCAGAACGGCAACCGCCGATCCGCTCTGGGAGCCACGCCCAAAATGGTCGAGGGTTGGGTAAAACTCGCCAAGAAGCCAGAAGCGGCTCCTCCCGAGGATGATCCGACCGCCGGCCCCAAAACGGGAATGGTAAAGCGCAGTACCATCGCGTTGCGTGACCGTTCGGGCAATGTCCAGCACTTGCGAAAGCCCCCGGGTATTTCGCTGAGTGATTGGATCGCCAAGATGGAAGCGAAGGGATTCACCGCGTAAGCGCAACACCCGAGCCCTCGCTGATTTGGCGAGGGCTCTTTTGCCCGCTGGTGTTATGGAAACACACCGGACTTATAATCCGGGGCACAGGGTTCGATTCCCTGGTGGGCTACTGAGAAAATAGGAGACCCCATGATCGCAAATCAAAGACTCACGATTCGACACCACATCCGGAAGTTTGCCGGAGACGCGCACGATCTAGCGGAATGGCCACAGGGTGGACCAAAACGCCAGCGGCGAGACAACATGGGGCGAGCTCTCCGTGACGAGGATGGGCGACTAGTGATCGAGAAGATCCCGAGCTCACCCCATTGCCTCATGATGAATCCTGCCGGTCACGTCGTTCATGTGGTAGTGCGAAACGGCTCCGGCAAGCCCATGAAAAACGACCTCTACCAGAACCAGCTGGTTCCCGAGAAGCTTGAGAAGGGATTTCTCCCGGTCGCCAATTGCCCTCGAGCACTAGGGCTTCACCACGTGTTGCACTATCAGTTCCCCATGGAGCTCCTCAATAGTGCACCGTGCATGGAGGCGGATCAGGGTGGCCGGATCACTTGGGAGACCCCGTGCTCGTGCTTTCTGGTAGAACAGGCCCTCCGCCGCAAAATGAACTCCCGAGCAATGCAGATTCTCGAAAACGCCAACCGCGGCCCACAGCAGGAAACCGCCGAGAGTCGCCGAAAGCTCGAGGACACGATCGCGGAGGGTTTCAAAATGATCGCCGGCATGGTGCACAACAAAGCCCCTCTTGAGGAGCCAGTCCCCGAGGTTCCCGATCCGGAGCCTGACGACAGCATCGAGGCCGCCGGGGCCGAGGTGGAGTCGCTCGACGAGCCGGTGCC